>RCUU01001665.1_pt1 | contig 10323 bp, 6 predicted proteins | sample 2166211 | NCBI WGS metagenome assembly RCUU01 (sample SAMN09932620, study PRJNA488358) | compost metagenome | feature: garden; material: soil; isolation source: compost soil in phenylacetic acid-enriched culture | place: Germany: Experimental Botanical Garden Goettingen | collected 2016-01-27
TGGCGCCCTCCAGCATCGGTCCTGTAATTTGCCATAAATAATCCAAGCTCATATATCTTGCTCCTCACCAAGTTTATCCTAATGAATGCTAAAAACCGGATGCTAGGTCCGGTTTCAGCCAATGTATGCTCTTCAGTTATTTCAATACTTTGTCTTCGCCAAACCATTTTTCCGAAATCGTAGCTGCAGTACCATCCTGATTCATTTCATCCAATGCCTTTTGCAGCTTGTTCAGCAATTCCTCATTGCCCTTCTTCACGCCGATTCCGTACTCTTCCGGTGCCAAGGATTCTTCCACCAGCTTGAACGTTCCTTCTTCCTTGGACATGTAGTATCTGGCTACAACCTCGTCAATTACGACCGCATCAAGGCGTTTGGTTTTCAAATCACTAAGTGCAAGGACATTATCCGAAAACTCCGTTACAGTCTTGATCTCGGATTTAATCGGGCTTGCATCCAGCGCGTCTGCCGCCGAGGATAACGACTGAAGGCCAACTACCTTACCCGCCAAATCGCTCACCGCATGGATATCTGAATCTGCTAAAGTAACAATGACCTGACTATTTTTTAGATAAGGCTTAGTAAACAATACTTTGCCTTTGCGTTCCTCTGTTATTGTGTATCCGTTCCAGATCAAATCGATGCGTCCGCTGCTAAGCTCGGATTCCTTCGCTTTCCAATCGATCGGTTGAAACGTCACTTCCACGCCCATCTTTTCCGCTGCTGCACGGGCATAATCAATATCGAACCCTACGATTTCATTATTCTCATCTCTGAAACCCATAGGAGCGAATTTATCATCGATCCCGATGACAAGCTTATTGTCGTCCTTGCCTGAGCCCGAGCATCCCGCGAGAACAGCGAGCATCATTCCAAGCACCAAAATAATAAGTGCCGACTTCTTCATTATGTTGTCCCCCATCTTCCAAACATAGTATCCTAGCAATCTATATATTTTGAACTAATGTTTGTACATATAAAGGCAGCCGGGTAAAATGTTCCTTCAATCATTGATCATTTTACCTCTAGCCATCCCCGTCCTATTATTTAGTTCGACTTATATAGCAAGTATACTTTAGTTCGTTAATACGTTATCAGATTCTCATGATAGCATACTAATATAGAAGAGTCGAGAGATATAGCGGTTTTTTGGCAACTGATACAAAATTGACAATATTTCTTAGCTTAATTCCCCGTGCTAGTAAACGAACGAAGCCCCTTTTTCCAAAACAAATAAGCTACGGTAATGCTCGCCAGAGCAACTAATGGAGTCCAGATCGCGACCTGCTGAAATCCGGAATCCTCTATGAACAAAGCGGCAGGATAAAACGCCGTAAATCCGTAAGGTACGATCCATGTCAAAATGAAACGAATCCCTTTTCCGTAAATGCTCATAGGATAACGGGCAAAATCGCTTGTTTTCTGAACCGCATACATCACAGGCAGACTATCAACCATCCAGAAGGAAAGGGTTGCAAAAAACAAATTGACTGCCAAAAAAATGATTCCGCTTGAAATCACCATAACGACAAACCAGATGAGCTCCGAAACTCCCCAATGAATATCCAAATGTGGTGTTGCTGTAAATAGCACAATCAGACCTATAATAAAGCTCCCGATCCCATCCTGCTGAACTCGCTCGGCAACGATTTGAAACAGCGCATTTACGGGCCGTATCAGGACACGATCAAAATTCCCCGGTTTTATGTATCCCCAGCCAAGCGTCCACAGATTATCAAAAAAAGTATGCTCCAGCGAACGCCCCAGCATTGCGATTGCGTAAATGAACAGCATTTGATGGAACGTCCACCCGTGTATCGTATCTATATGCTGAAACACAATCGCAACAAATAAAATAGAAGTCCCTTGTGTAAAAAAAATCGACGTAATCCCTATCAAAAAATCTACCCGGTATTCCATCATCACTTTTACCCTGGCCTTAAAATACTGCCAGTACAGCCTCATATACCGTCCCATTTCACACCTCCATACTGACCAAACTCAAGATTCAATGCCATTCAAGATTCGATGCCGAATTACCTTCCGCGAAATTACCCCGTGATCAAATGCCAACTTTTTGAACTTCCTTTCTAGCCGCCGAAAATGGTGACCCTGCGGATCGCGTAGGACCAAGCAACCCGTATCCCCACGAAAATCCCCGCAAGCCAGAGCAACTGAATCGCCATAGCTTGAAACGCGGCCATTCCGGTCAGCTGTCCAGTGTATATCGTTACAGGGACATATACCATGGATTGAAACGGCAAATACATGCTAAGGGTTCTCAGCCACTCGGGAAACATTGTAATCGGCACCAGGGCACCGGTAAAAAATAGCAAAATCGCTCCCCTAAGCACGCGTAGACCCCACACATAATCAAGCCAGAAAGCCAGAATTCCGATAATAAGATCAAGCTGTGTGCCTATCAATATCCCAAGTATCGCGCTTAGTATGAACAGCACAACGGCCTCCCAGGACGAGGGAGCACTCACGCCAAGAAACAGATAGGCGATGAGCAATAGAGGAAGTGCCTCGCGAATGATGCCCGATATTTTAAAGCCAATATCCAGCGAAACCAGCTTATCCAGCAGATTGTACGGACGCATTAGCTCAATCGCCACACTTCCGTCCCGAACCTGATTCGCGAGCTGATTTCCTACTCCGGAAGTAAAATTGTTAAGTAATGTCGCCAGCATGGTGTATGTAATCATCGCTTGTAGCGTCATATCGCCTACTGTTGTACGGTTTTCGTAGACGGCTTGCCAAAAGGCATAAATAATGAGCATCTGCATAATCATCGCCGCGCTTCCAGCCCAGTACCACGCGGTATATGCCATATCAAGCTTGATCTGAGATTTCATGAATTCCCAGTATTTGCGCATGGCTAAATCCCCCGTATGTAAATATCCTGAACGATCGTCTCTATCTTGGAATCCGCGATCGTCAAGTCTCTAATCCGATACACCTTTAACATTTCCGATATAACATTGGCGGCTGTAATGGAGTGATTGCTAAATGCAATTCCAATAGTCCCCGCTTCGCCCACGCTCCATTCCGCTAACCCGTCCAATACCTCAGGAAGGACAAATTCACTATCAAGCTCCAGCTCAAAATGAATCACCCGTTTATCCCCATACCGCTCCTTGATCGATTGAAGACTTCCATCGTACAGCACTTTTCCCGAATCAATAATGATGATTCTATTGCAAATCTCTTCAATATCCTGCATATCGTGGGTGGTTAAAATCACCGTCGTACCGCGAAGCCTGTTCATCTCTTTAATGAATTGTCTGATTTTCACCTTAACAGCCACATCGAGACCGATGGTTGGTTCATCCAGGTATACGATCGCCGGATTATGCAGAAAGGCAGCCGCCAGCTCGCATCGCATTTTTTGGCCTAAAGACAGCTGTCTGACAGGAACGCCCATCAACGGCTCAAGATCCAATACTTCGGTAAACAGATCTAGCGTGGTTCGGAACTCTTCCTCCGGAATCTCGTAAATATGCTTCAGCAACTCATACGACTCGCGTACCGCAATATCCCAAAACAGCTGAGAGCGTTGCCCGAACACAGCGCCGATGTTTTTCGCGTTTCGTTTTCTCTCTTTATATGGTACGACTCCATTAACCGTAATATCGCCGGAGGAGGGGGTTAGAATCCCGCATAGCATTTTGATCGTAGTCGATTTCCCCGCTCCATTAGCCCCGATGTATCCAACCATTTCTCCGGATTCTATCCGAAAATTAATCTCATCAACTGCTTTTTTTGTAGTGTATTTTCGTGAGAACAAGCTTTTAACCGCACCGGACAATCCCGGGCTTTTTTGAGCGATTTTGTAATGCTTAGACAAATTATTGACTTCAATCATTTCTATTCCCCCAGACATTGAACAAACGTTTGCACTTATAAAAGAAGGAGAACAGGCACGAAAGGAGCGTCCTGTACTCTTGAGGCTAAACCGCCTTCTCTCGATCTGATCTCTGAAGGCTCTCCCTCAGCTTTTTAGGAATCACGAAAAAAATGGTATATACCGCAGCAAACATCACTAAAGCTATGCCTTCCTCTACCAGCAAATAATATGGATATGGCCCCAGTAAATCCAGCAGTGACGGAGTGTCGGGCTTGTGCCGCAAAAACATATAATTCGAGCCCAAGATCACATTCAATGCGCCCACAGCTACAGCCAGCACGTTCAGGAACAGCATCGTCCAGCCGATCGACTTCCAGGAAGGCCTATACTCCTCTACCCATGTCATATACAGAGGGGCAAGTATAATCGCCAAATGAGCGATAAAAAATTCGAGAAATCTAAAATGCGGATATCCATAAAACAAATTAGGCGTCAATACTGCTTGAAGCGCACCGCACATCCCTGCAAAAAACAAAAAATGATACAGCAACCGGCTTCCGGTACATAACATGACGACCGAAAGCAGCAAGCTTATGCTGCACAGCTCTAACGGCAATGTCCTTTTGACATCCCACACTCCCCATGTCACATACCAAATATCGAGCATGATTTCCGTGGCAAGCAGCACACCAGCCAAGCCGTAACGAATAATCATACGGCAAGTGCGCCGATTACGGATTTTTTCCCGCCAGAAGAACAGCATGAGGACAACAATCATCATAATTCCAAGTGTAACTAAATGAGTAAAGGAGAAAGGGACAAAATCGGGAGCTGCTTTTGGAGAAAAAGTAGATATCAGGAAGATCGCTCCCTCCTCTATTAATTAAAATTTTCAATTCCATTAAATCCAAATGTAGGATAATCTTATCACCGAGTTGGATAATTGGAAAGGCATTCTTTAACTAAAACAAACTGTACTAATAATTCATCATGACTACCGTCCTATTCTTTAGTCCAACATATATAGAAAAAAAATCCCCCGCAATATCTGCGAGGGATTTAAATCCATAATCATTAATCAATCAAATCAAGAGCCTTAAGGGTTCTTACCAAAATGACTGCCGCTTCGGCTCTCGTCGTAGATCCGTTTGGTATAAAGCTGCCTTTCTCGGTGCCCTTCATTAGCCCTTGCTCCACGAGCCATGCAATATCTTGAGCCGCCCAGCTTGGGATAGCTCCGGAATCCTTGAACCGTGTTAAGACATTCTGGTTCGAAGCAGCAGTAGAGTCGGTACCCTCAAGGATACGAATGGCTCTTGCGATCATTACAGCCATTTCAGAGCGTGACAGACTGGAGTTGGCGCCAAGGCGCTGACCTTCTGATCCGTCATTTCCTTGAATCAGACCTATTTTTACCGCAGCACCAATCTCTCCTGCCAGGCTGCCATCAGCAGCTACATCGCTAAAAATATTGCTTTTTGCATCCGGAACGAGTCCAAGGCTACGAGCAAGCAATGCAGCAAACTCCGCTTTTGTCACAGGCTGTGAAGGGTTGTATTGATTTTCAGACACGCCCTGCACAATCCATTTTGAAGCTAACGCTTCAATGTCGGCTTTTGCCCAATGGTTCTTCAAATCGTCGAACATCTTGCTATACTCGATAACCGTAAAGATGCCATTCCCCGGGCTTTTAACCTCGAGCGCCGGTTGTCCATTCAAGGTTACACGAGTTGAAGGAACGAACCGGAACTTTCCGGTCTTCTCATCATACATAACCGCAGCAGCTTTATTTAAATTAACTGAAGAAGGCAAAGGAATAATTCGGGAAGCATAGGTTTTACCAAAGTCATGAATCACCTGCTCCTGTCCGCTGCCGCTTAAGGCTACTCTGAATTCGAGACCTGAAGGGATAACCAAGGATGCACCCAGCGCAGCCGCCTTGATGTCCATCTGCTCCTGAATCAATGGCGTTACCGGATTAATGGAAATACGAAGCTTGGAATCGCTGGCCCCCAAAATATTTCCACTCTGCCCTAAAGATTGAACAGGCACATGATAAGTCGATAGAGCCGTTTTAATTACAACAATCAAGGATTGCCCATTACCTGAACTCGCATTAAGACCAAGTGATTGAACAGGCAGTGTCACCTCTGCCCCATCCTTTACATTTGACAAATCAATAACCAGCTCGCCTTTGGCATTAGAGACAGCTTGAGCCGCAGCGGCAGCCAGCACATCCTGGCTAACAGTAACCTGCTGAACCTTTTGACCGGCGCTGTTCTTTCCTTCTGTTACCTGCAGTTGGTTGCCAGACAATATATTAGCCGCCCCTTGTGCAGGATTTTGGCCGGAGCCTGGTGTTGTCGAAACCGATCCTGGCGACGATATTCCTCCAGAACCGCCGTTCGAATTCCCGTTCCCGGAGCCTCCGCCATTTGAACCTCCGCCCTCAGAAGGCTTCGCTTGCTCAACGATACGCCCTTCAACCTTAGGCAAGACACTTCCTCCAAGAGAATCTACATATTCCATAAAAATCTCGTAATCAGGATACCCGAGGTCTTCGTGGTACGCTCCGCTCGCTATAGCTGCTGCAAAGGAAGCATATCCATCACCGCCGTTAGCAACAAAGCTGTTAGTAGCAAGACGATACGTAGATGTCAAATTGATCGGTTCATAACCGGATTCCCGCTGAATCATCATATCAAAAACCTTGCTGCCGGCAGCCCCGTTAGGGTCCCACTTGAATTTCATTCCGGCAACTTGCGGGAATTTCCCCGGCAAGTCAGCAAGCTTGGCTCCGCTGATTCCGTTCTCCAGACCGTCCTTCAGCTGCTGTCCGGTCACATCCAGAACGAATAGCGTATTACCAAACGGCATTACCGTACGAAGCTCTCCCATCGTAATATCACCTTCATCGATCGAAGCGCGAATTCCTCCACCATTCATAATGGCGATGTCGGCATTTTTTAATTGCTTCGCTTTCGAGAGCATTCCGTCCGCAATGAGATTACCCAAATTGGTCTCTTTGGAGCGTACGTTTTTACGTTCTCCATCAAGTACGACCGAAGCAACGCCAATGACCTGTTTTTTGAGCTCTTCCAATTCAGCATTGTATGGTGCAAGCATTTCCTTGGCTGTTGCATCTTCAGCAACATTGCCCTCCACAGTAATCAGCTGGCCTGTAGTTTGGCCTTCTCCGGTTTGAACAACTCCGTTTTTATCAAACACCAAATCTACGCGTCCAAGAAACTTGCCCCATTCATTGGCTTGAACAATCACTGTAGGCGTACCATTGATGCTGTCGGCAATGATTTCCGGCTCACTGAGCTTGGTATGGGTATGTCCACCTACGATTAAGTCAATTCCTTCAACAGTATCAGCAATAAGCTTATCTCTGCCATAACCCAAATGAGACAATGCAATGATGTGCTTAAGCCCCTCCTGCTCCATCACTTGGACTGTCTGCTGAGCAGACTCCTGCGCATCCTTAAAGGTTACGTTTTTCCCAGGGCTGGAGGTTTCAGCAGTATCCTCTGTCGTCATTCCGAATACACCGACCTTCACTCCGTCTACATCCAGAACCACATAGGGATATACACCCGCATTTGCAGTCGTTTTCTGTGCGGTCGTATTGATCGTAATCGGACTTTTCACCAATGAAGCTATATTTTCATCCTTGCTAAAATCAATGTTAGAGCTGACCAATGGAAACTTCGCGCTTTTAATGAAATCCGCCAACGCACGTGTCCCTTGATCAAATTCATGGTTACCGAAGGTCATCGCATCGTATCCCATGTAATTCATAAATGCCAAATCAGCCATGCCAAACCATTTCGTAAAATACAAATCTCCGGAGAAAACGTCACCTGCATCCAAAAGCAGGCTGTTGCCACCTTCATTTCGAACCTTGTTCACCAGGGTCGTACGTCTCGCTACATCGGCCAAATGAGCATGGGTATCGTTCGTATGCATAACTGTCAATTCCCACGTATCGGATTCAGGAGTATCGTCTGTAACGTCAAGCTCCAGCACGGCAACTGTCCCGCCAACTTCATTAGCTACAAGCAGCAGCGGGCGTCCTGTCGGACTGTCCTTTGCCTCAATGAACTCCAGTCCTTCAGGCCCTGTGTCAGTAGCAAGCCCTTTATCAAACTCACGCGTATTCACATAGTTCATAAATACAGGCTGCTGCGGGTTAGTGACATCATAGGTCATCACTCCGCCGATCCGTTCCAGTCCGACGAATGCCAGCGTTTTGCCGCCAACTTTACCTACCGCTACGTACTCCGGTTCGGGTCCTTTTTTCGTACTGCGGTCATCTTTTTCCACCTTACTATTGCTGGTATTAAAATAATCCGGCAAACGCTCAGCTGTAACTCTCTCGAAATCGCTGCCGCTGTCATACACCTGCGTCATATCTGCCGCATTCCAAATCGAGAACGAGCGCCCACCGTAAAGATAGATATCCTCCGTGCCCATATCGCCCGCTGCTTCCAGCTTATCGTATAAAGTTCCTTTATCCTTTAAAAAGATCGCAGCATCAGATGCCGGATTCAAGCTCTCTACTAATTTTGAAACCTTTGATGCACTTTCTCTGCCTGGCCATTCCGTAGCGTCTCCTTCATTGGCTGTTAGCAGATAGGTTTGTCCATCAACGGAATACGTAGCGATCCCGTCAGGCATGTACATGCCGAGGAACGGAGCATTTTCCAGGTTAATAACCCCATCATTAATCAGATCAAGGGCATTTTTGGGATCATTAAAATCCTTAAAGCCCAGACCCTTTACAGCGGTTACTGTTTTGGAGGCAATGTCAATCACGGCGATCGCATTGTTCTCCTGAAGTGAGACATATGCGGTTGCTTCATCTGCGGACAAGGAAATAAACTCGGGCTCAAGATCATGCAGAGCATCGGCTTTTGTTCCTTTGCCTGTAATTTTCCCCTTGCTGTTCGAAGCTCCGCGAATATGAACCAGATCATCAATCACGTTGGGGTTATCAAATTTGACATGCGTTACGGCTTGGGTTGCATCATTATTTAAAGTATCTACAATAGTAACGCTGCCTTCCGGATCGACTCCCTCTTCGCGAGGCTCACCCTCATCGGCGGTCAAAATATAACGCCCATCCGATGTATACTTCACCATATCCGGTTGAACGCCAGCCGCGTAGGATTGCAGAAGATTGCCTTCATAATCCAGGACAAGGATTTTACCTTGTTTTGCAGTGCCTTTCTCCTGTACAGCAACCGCAATTTTATCGGTAACAGTATTAATATCAACGCTGGTGAGGTCACCATATTGAAAGCCGTCTGTCTCAGCCAGCTCTTTAACGCTAATCGTCTTATCTTTAGAAAGCGTGCCGGTCGTTAGAGTAACGATATCAATGCTCGGAGGGTTCGATGAACCGTTCACCAGATAAAACTTACCATTATCCTTGTTGAACTTAACAATTTCAGCAACGCCCCCATCCTTCGAGGTCGTTCCAACGGAATATGAAGCGATTTTGTTTATATCAATCACATCTCGAGTCGGCTCGACGGCTGCTTGTCCGACAGTTAAATCCAATTGAGCAACTAAGCTTTGCACAGGATTAGAGGAATCCTGAATAGTCAATGTCAAAGGATGCTTGCCTGTCGTACCCGCAGCGGGCACACCCGAAATGACTCCAGTACTATTATCGATAGCTAGTCCTTGCGGAAGTCCGTCTGCTGTAAAATGATACGGTGCCACACCTCCATACGCATCAAGTGTTACGGAATAAGACGATTCTACTTGAGCGTCAGGCAGAACGATATCTGTAAGTCCAAACGGCTGCGCTGCTTCAAGAGATAAAGATGTAATCGGTGTAAACGGTGCAATCGGTGCTCCATCGAGCCCTTGCTCTCCTCCCGTAATCTCCGACGCAGTTGGTAATACAGTAGCGCCTGATAAATCAGCAGCTGTAATAATTCCACCAGTAGACACCGAGCTCATTACTACTCCAGTAGCCAACAATAGCGAAATCATTTTTTTCCCTTTCAATTTCAAAACCATTCCCCCTCATCTTCAGCATTGAGACACCCAAAGTTTATAGAGAAAATGTTATCGCAGCGTTTGATTATGACAGCTAGTTTGTAAAATCTATTAAAAAATCTAAATTATCTAGTATTTGGAACTCCTTCCACTCCCCTAAGTTAGAGGGCAAAAAGGTTGAAGGGTGGTAAAATCTATAAATTGAATGCGTGGGCGTGGGCACACAAATAACCCCCAAATGGGACAAAAAGCGTTCAAGCCAGCTTGGAACAGTCACATCTCAGGAGTAATCCAAGTCCGCCACCATGCACATGCCTATTTTTAAGCTCATTCAGCCACTTCTATGGGATTTATCCCATAAAAAAAGCCCGACAAGAGTCTCCTGAACTGTGACCCGCAGGAGGGTCACTTTTTTCAAGTGTCCATCTTGCGGGTCACAGTTCTCCTCTATGTCTGAG
>RCUU01001666.1_pt1 | contig 10319 bp, 8 predicted proteins | sample 2166211 | NCBI WGS metagenome assembly RCUU01 (sample SAMN09932620, study PRJNA488358) | compost metagenome | feature: garden; material: soil; isolation source: compost soil in phenylacetic acid-enriched culture | place: Germany: Experimental Botanical Garden Goettingen | collected 2016-01-27
TAACAAAGGCTTCTAGCCGCAGAGCAAACCACCCGTTATACGGGTGGTGCTGATTAGTGCAGATTTACGATTTCGAGCTGCTTACTTTGCAAATACTTGATGATCATGGGCAAGGCATCTATGGTAGCTTGGGATTCATGTAATAGAATAATAGAGCCGTTTACCTTGGATTTCGCGATAGCTTGATATATAGCGTTGGCATCTCTGCTCTTCCAATCCTCGGGGTCCGTATTCCATAGCACCATTTTTTTATCATTTTTTATGAGGATTTCTTTGGTGACAGCATTTTTGGAGCCGTAAGGCGGACGGAACAGCACTACCTTTTCTTGAATGAGTTCCTCCAGCAGCTTGTTTGAATCCAGAATTTCATATTCCTGTTTTTCATTGGATAGCTTCACGAGATTCCGGTGATTCATACTGTGGTTGCCTATGCTGTATCCGTTGTTGTGAACGTATTTAACAGAGTCGGAATAATGCCCGACATTTTTCCCTACAAAGAAAAACGTACCTCCGATTTCGTGCTCCTTTAGTATATCGACGATATCCTTCGTATATTTGGAGGGTCCGTCATCAAAGGTAAGAGCAACCCTGCCCTTAGGTATACTGTAGGTAACGGCTTCGGCCAGCACCTCTGAGGCTATGGCTGATTCATTATTATTTACATTAGTATCCGTAAGCTTACTATGACCGAAGGCATCTGTGAATTCAGAATGGGATGGTGAAAGTTCCATAGGCTCCGAGAGATCAACCGGATCGGCAGCTTGGGTCGAACTAACGGCTTCGGCCTGATCAGGGGAAGCGGAAGTAACCTCTTTATCTACCAAGTGGACTCCCACACTGTTTATTCCGGCGGATGCCGTTTTTGAGCTTTTACCATTCGCTGACATATAAATATATGAAGGAGCAATCGAGCCCAGGAGAACGATGAAAATAATGCTTGTGAGAGCCACAGCCACCCAGGATGCTTTCAGCTTGAGCTTAAGTATTCCAGGAAGCGCTATTTCGGTTTCGAGGGAAGGAGTAGATGATTGCTGATCAGACGATAGGCTCAGATATTGAATCTGAGGCATAGTCTCATCATTTTTGATCGCCATTAATCCACTTATGTATGCTTCGGAGCAGACAAAATAGATTCGATCACTCTGATCGCGATAGGTTTTAGTCAGGTAGCTGATATATTGTTGTTTTGAGGAATCCCACAAGCTATGAAAGGATAGTCTGTATTTGTAAATTCCATCAGGCTCAAACACAGCTCTCAGACCTTCAGCCGTAACGTCGTCAATATGCCAACGCAGCTCAACGTCTTGCTCTGAAGAAAGTCTAACCTGTAAAAAGGACCGATGATCCTCCGTATTGATCGATAATAACTCAAGTAGTTTTCCTTGATACACTGACATAAGTATCTCCTTTCTCTAGCAGCGCTAGAGAGCAGGTGCAATTATTCATTAGATGTAGTTGGCTTGGAAGCAAAGGAGAAGTTCATCCGTTCAGTGAAGTCCTGGATGGTTTTCATTAATTCTGCTTTTTCAGCTGTCACTTTGGCGCATTGAGCTTCAAACTTTTTGTTTTCTGTTTCCAAATCTCTGATTTTTTCTTCGAGATCTCTAATAGTCAGCATGTTTTGATATTGAATATTAGCTGACTCTTCCTTAAGCAAATTATATTTGTTAGTTTCTTTTTCAAGCTGAACCGATACCTTCTCAAAATCATGGTTTGCAGTGCTTTGGTATTCTTTATAGTCTTCAAGCAGCTGATCATAGCCCATTTGCTTGTTGGTCAGCGTTGTTTCCAGGGTGCGTATTTCTTTGTTTTTGTCCTGAACAAGCTGATCCTTTTTCACCAAATCATACTTTAAGCGGCTGATTGCTTCGTTGGAGGCTTGCAGCTGGTTATCAAGATCCTCATTCTTAAAAGCCGTCAATTGCCGTTCATTCAGCATGTTTTCTAAAGCTACGATCAAATCCAGAGATACCTTGTCCAGATTCTCTTTAGAAAGTATGTATTTTTTGCTAGAGGTATCGGATGGAATGGACGTTTCCTTGATACCGGGATCGTTGTGAGCTAGTTCATATTCGGCTGGAGTGCTATCCTCTTTGCTGGTTGGAGACAGCTCGCTTTGATTCGATAAAACGCCTTTGAACCAACCCATTGACTTATTTTTGGTATCCCTGGCCATAGTTTTATCTCCTATTAATATAATTGTAGGATTGTATATAAAGTTTATAAAAAACGCTACTAAAGATGCTTATATGTACCTGAAATTACTACTAAATATACAAAGATCCTAATCATATTGTATAATTATGTCGTTTAATGTCAATATAATACCAATGACCTACTACTAATAGACTACTTGTTTTGCAGGCGATTTTTGTATACGGCAGGAGTCAGAGTTTCGAATTTTTTAAACGTTTTAATAAAATAACCCGCATCACAGAAGCCTAGTTGGTCGCTGATTTCATTAATTGAATGATCGCTCGTTTCCAACAGCTGCTTCGCCCACTCTATCTTCAGGCGCGGGGTAAAGACGGAGAAGTTTTCTCCTGTTTCCTTTATAAATATACGGCTAAAATAACTAGGACTTATGTGACATAGTCTGGCTAATTCGCTTAATGATGTATTTTTGTTTTTATGGCGGTACATATAATCAAAGGCGGGCTGCAGCAGCTTGTTGGTCGATTGATAATCATTGGAGGCGAATTTTTTGATTTTGTTATCGATAAGCGTGTTGGACAACTCATTTTGAATCGCTTGTATGTTACGAAAAGCACGGTCTGAGGAGCTTTCAGACGGACTAATAGAATCAGACGAAGAGGCTCTATCAATGGATAGAGCTTTTTTGTACATATCTATGGTTGAATTCTTATTAATAGCCTCTTCCACGATATAGTTGCATAGGTGAAATAGCATATCCGCTATAGTAGTAACCTCTTCAAATGATAATACAGGTAAAGAGAGATATTCCTCCCTCAGAGCATTAAACTTGTAGTTATCTTTTGAGCTGGCAGGACGGGACACAATTTGCTCAAGTGGAGCATTTTCGTCGCGAAGCTTGAGCTGACCGGCCATAATGGCCCCAATATATTGATTATCTATAATAATGGGAATGGCAATGTCGATAATGTTGAAATGGCATTTGTAGATATACGGCTTATTCAGGCGAACGGCCTCAAGCCCTCCGCGCGCGTCGCATTTCTGACAGTAGGAGGATAGGGAGGAATCTTTTCTAACAGCCTGACAAAATGGCTGGCAGTAGCTGTGTTTTGTTACAGGTACGCCTTTGTAGTCCACAGTAATGATGGCCATTTTAGTTACTAAGGCAAGAGAATCCTGCAGCTTATGCCATTTTTCCAAATCTATGATGTTATTCAAATTAAATAGTGGATTTGTCATCGCGCTGTACTCCCCGAATAGAAATGTAGGATTGAAGACAAGATAATACTATTTCTTAATTATATGACAAAAAAATACCATATGAAAGCGCTTATATTTGTCAGCATAGTTCAATGAGTTCAGCCGTCCCAAAAACTATAATGGAATCATAAAGATCGAATGGAGGAATTCTTAATGAGAAAAGCTTTTATTAGTCCAACAAAGTATGTGCAAGGAGAAGACGAACTGCTTAATCTGGGGTATTTTGTGAAGACATTCGGTGATTCTGCTTTACTCATTGCTCATCCAGAGGATGTAAATCGGGTTAAAGATAAATTGGAAGCTACGAAAAGCAAGTTCAACATTACGATTGTGGAGAGCGGCTTTAAGGGCGAATGCTCCCGCGATGAAATTAAAAGACTGCAGCAGCTTGCTAAGGAGCATTCCTGCTCCTGTACGGTTGGACTAGGCGGAGGAAAAGCGATTGATACGGCTAAATGTGTTGCCGAAGGGGAAGCATTGATTATAGCTCCGACCATAGCTGCGACCGATGCGCCTACCAGCCATTCCGCTGTAATGTATACGTCGGAAGGAGAATTCGATGACTATGCTTATTTTAAACAAAGTCCCAGTGTAGTTATGATCGATACTACGGTTATCGCAAAAGCCCCTACAAGATTCCTTGTCGCCGGTATGGGCGATGCACTTTCCACATATTTTGAGGCAAGAGCAACCTCAAGCTCCTATTCTAATGTAAACGCTGGCCTGCCTTGCGGCGTACGTGAAGGTGCCTGCGGTCCGGCTAAGGGAACGAATACAGCGCTTGCTCTAGCCAAGTTCTGCTATGAGACATTGCTGAGAGACGGCATCCAGGCGAAGGTAGCCTGCGATGGTAATCTGGTGACTCCCGCACTTGAGAATATCGTTGAGGCCAATATCCTTCTATCAGGGCTCGGATTTGAAAGCGGGGGTCTGGCTGCGGCTCATGCCATTCATAATGGATTGACCTCTCTTGAGGGAACACATCATTATTTTCATGGAGAAAAGGTCGCTTTTTGTACAATCGCTCAATTGGTGCTGGAGAACGCAGCTCCTGAGGAATTGAACGAGGTGCTGGAATTTTGTGCAGCTGTTGGGCTTCCTGTAAGCCTGGCTGATCTTGGCGTGGAGGGCTATACGTATGAAGAAGTGCTCAACGTTGCCCAAAAAGCTTGCATTCCTGAAGAGTCTATTCATTCGATGCCATTTCCTATTACGGTGGAGGGAGTTGCTTCAGCGATTATGGTAGCCGACCAAATGGGACGAAAATTCAAAATGAGTAGGGATGCCTAATATGAAAAAAATAATAAATAAGCCGGAAACGCTAGTTCGTGAGATGTGTAATGGCTTGGTGCTTGCTCATCCTAACCTGGAGTTTAATAGTAAATATAAGGTGATTAAGAAAAAGGACATCAATAAAGACAAGGTTACGCTGATTAGTGGAGGAGGGAGCGGGCACGAACCGGCTCATGCAGGGTTCATTGGCCAAGGGATGCTGGATGTAGCCGTATGCGGCGATGTGTTCGCATCCCCCTCACAGATCCAAGTGTATCAAGCAATCCGTTCCTCAGTGAGCGATAAAGGGACACTTTTAATTATCAAAAATTACAGCGGCGATATGATGAACTTTAAGAATGCCGCGCACCTTGCAAGCGAAGACGGGATAGAGGTTGATTTTGTTAAGGTGGATGATGATATTGCTGTTGAGGATAGCCTTTATACCGTTGGCAGAAGAGGCGTCGCGGGTACGGTATTCGTTCACAAGGTTGCGGGCGCAGCCGCCGAAGAGGGAGTATCCTTAAGCCAAGTGAAGGCAGCAGCGCAAAAAGCAATCGACAACACGAAAAGCATTGGGTTTGCGTTTACTTCATGTACTGTTCCAGCCAAAGGGACTCCAACCTTTAGTCTTGAAGAGGATGAGATGGAGTACGGGGTCGGCATTCATGGCGAGCCGGGAATTCGGAGAGAGCGTATAGTTTCAGCTGATGAGCTGGCACAAAGAATGGTAACGTCATTGCTGGAACAGCTGGAAGTCCGTTCAGGTGCAGAGGAAGAGGTCGCTGTATTGATCAACGGGTTCGGAGCGACTCCAATGCAAGAATTGTATCTGCTCAACCATTCAGTTGTCCGGGAATTGGCATCCAGACAGCATAAGGTCTTTAAAGCGTTCGTTGGGAACTATATGACAAGCATCGATATGGCGGGAGCGTCCGTTTCCATCATGAAGCTGGACCAGCAACTGAAACAATTGCTGAATGCTGATTGCGATACACCGGCGTTAGTTGTTCACGGGGCCTTTGATCAGGTGAACTATACAGAGGTCGTTGTGACTCCGGAGGAAAACAACGCGGTATCTTATACCTGTGAGACGAGCGAAGAGCATGCAGTCATAGTGAATGACCATATCTCTCTTAACAACATGATCTATCTTGTAGATAAAATGAGCGAGGTCATTATTAAGAACGAAGTGCCATTTTGTGAGCTTGACTCCCACGCTGGAGACGGAGATTTTGGCATGAGTGTTGCCAAGGGATTCAAGCAATTAAAGGCTGAATGGAATGAGCTTATAACTTTTCATACGAAGGATATAGGCAGCTTCCTGGACGCCTGCTCCCTGATTATTATGGAGCATTGCGGCGGGGCATCCGGTCCGATTTGGGGCTCTGGATTCCGTGCAGCAAGCAAATATGCCCGAAATAAACAGGAGCTGTCGATTAACGATCTCGCAGAAATGATGGCTGCTGTTGTTAAAGGTATTCAGGACACAGGAGAACGGGCCTTTGGACGCGGGGCTGTTGTTGGGGACAAAACATTGATTGATGCGCTTGCTCCTTACGCTGACTCCTGGGCTGACAGCTCCGCTCAGGGAGACGATCTGAAGACAGCATCAGCAAAGGCGGCAGAGGCTGCCCACCTTGGAGCGAAGCAGACGGAGGCGATTGTTGCCCGAATGGGCCGGGCCGGTGCTGTCGGTGAGAGAAGCATTGGCTATCCTGATGCAGGTGCCTATGCACTAGGCGTTATTTTTACAGAGCTTGCTCAGTCTATAAAATAATAAAACTACCATATAAAAAAACTCTGTTTCTTAATGAAATGGAGTTTTTTTTCGTGGCTAACACTGATTAGCAAAGTATAATAGATACAGGAGCGTGATGAGTCTAAGGATCAAAAAAGGATTACTCACCACAATTCTTTAAATTCTAATGTAAATCCAATGTAATATTTTCCAAAGAAGGTAGACTTAATGTGATCAAACACGCTACTATCGAAGTAGCCACATGGTTATGCTGTATTTTAATTGGTATTTAACAAAGGTGAAGTGATCCGAGATGAAGGTAGAAGAAATTTATACATATGGTATTTATTATTTGATTCCTGTCTTCTTTTTTATCTATACGGCGGCGGATGTGTTAGTACGTGGCTGGAAAAAGACGGAGCACAGAATTATTTTCCTGATCTCTTGCTGCTATCTCTCTCTGTTCATTGAGGAGTACGTGAGGCACCAGCTTCCAATATCCTATAGTCCTGTTCTGAATGCGATGTGGTTTTCGAATTCGGGAGTTCTTATTCCGGGGCTGGGTCTTCATTTCATTGCAAAGTTCTCCGGAGCCGACAAAAAAATGCCGCGGTTCCTGTACCCATGGATTTTTTATGCTCCTGTTCTAATTATAATTGTGAATGTGCTAAGTCGGGATGAACTGATCTCATCAAGTGAATTCATCCAGGAGGGAATATGGAAATACCCGGTATTTAATGCGCAGTATTATATCACACTTACACTTAGTTTATTGGTGAGCCTTTCCTATATCATTTTTCTCTATTTCGGCAAAAAAAATGCGAAAATTCGGGAACATCATCAAATTTATAACCTGTTGATGGTTGGGGTTGTTGCTACACTGCTCTGGATAGCTGTATTCGGATATTTTAGTTTTGGCCATCGCGTTCCTCCATACTCTTACATATACGGAGGACTAATCTTCAACGCAATGCTTATACTTGCCATGATAAGGTATGATTTTCTCAGCTTTGAAAGTAAACGCTATGAAAAGCTGTTCAACATGAGTCCGGCTGCGATTCTTCTGGTGGAGCTAAATGGCAGGATCAAGGAAGCGAATCCGAGTGCTGCCCAGCTTGTTAATTTTAATGAGCAGTTGATGAAGACGTCCTTCTATGCTTTGGTAGATTCGGAGCTGGAGTATAGGATGCGAAACAATCAGGAGATCAAGGATTACGCGACTACACTATCTATTGAGGATAAAGTCATCGAGGTTTTGATTGATGGGGATTATGTTACAGTCGATAATGTGCTGCATATTATTCTTATCGTACGGGACGTAACCATGGAGAAGAAGCATAAGGAAGAAATTATGTTTTTAGCCTATCACGATCCATTAACAGAGCTTCCGAACCGGCGATTCTTTTATGAGAAGCTGCAGGATACGATTCAGGATGCGGAGGACAGCAGGCAATCTCTGGCGGTTCTGCTCATTGACCTCGATAACTTTAAGAACATAAATGATCAATACGGTCATCAGGTAGGTGATGAGGTGCTGAAGCACGTTGCTCATGTAATCGAAAGAGTTGCAGAGCCAATCGGCATGGCTGCCAGATTGGGAGGCGATGAATTCGTCATGTTTATCCGAGATTATGAAGCGGTGGTACATGCTGAGGAACTGGTAGCCAAGCTCAGAGACAGCCTGCTCAAAGAAGAAATGTTCTACAAAGGGTATAGACTCTCCGTTGGCATGAGTATTGGAATCGGTTATTTTCCGAAGGATGGAAGAGATGTAGATACACTGATGAATAATGCGGATAAGGATATGTATCAAATTAAAGGAGTAAGCAAACGGGCATAATGATAGATTGCGTATTTATTATCTGAGCATACATACAAGATGGAAGAGGCTGTCCCTCAAAGATATCTAAGATAACTTTGAGGGACGCTTGTTGTTTAGCCGTGTAAAGGCAAGATATCAGGAAAAGGATGCAAAAATACAGTTTTTTTTAAGCAGCTATGAAAGGATGAACAAAAGCCTGCAAAAATGCAGGAATAGGGTTCAGAGTAGACTAGTTTGAAGAGAATCCTTAGAGAAAGCCTGCACATTTGCAGCAATTTAGGGCGTTTAGAGGCTTTACATAAACAAAGCCTGTATATTTGCAGGAATTTCAGGAATTCCACATCATGACACTATTACACATGAGTTACGGTCATAGAATGTGTGGCAGGATCAAGCGGTGCAGGGATCATCTTCCTTGCGCCGCTAGTTCTAGTTTTGACACCAACCCTACTTTTGGGACAGCCCCCATTTTTATATAAAGTAGGGAAGGCATGTTTGAATCGGCGTTTTGAAAACGCTAATATCCTAATTACATATAGAGGAATTTTTAAAGCCAAGCAAAATTATCAGATTACCAGTGATTTAATCGTTGATAATTACCTACTAAACCTATAAGATATAAAACAATTGACTGACCAGTCAATCTGGAAGGAATGATTCCATCGCAAACGTAAATCAGTCTAGACTAGGTGATACGAGAAAATCTCAATTGATGGATATTGCAGTTGAGAGATTTGCTAAATACGGATATCAGAACACTAAAATTTCAGACATCGTCAATGATGCTGGCGTAGCACAGGGCACATTTTATTGGTACTTCAAGAGTATGGAAGCTATAGCCCTTGAAATCATTGAGTCTGGGAGAGAAGCTTTACTCGCCGTGATCAAAAAAGGTTATCGGACTGAAGGAGGTTCAGTCCAGGAAATGGTTCAGGGATCTCAGCGTCTGTTGGCGGATATTTTCAGATTGACTCAGGAGCATCGATATTTCATGGAGCTGCTGCTCACAGGCAATGGAGAGAAAGAAGCCATCCGAAATGCATTCCGCGAGACACGCATCGAAATGGAGAAATCCTTCCGGAGAAATATTGAGTGTGCAGTCGAGCTGGGGATGCTGCCGAAATCATCAGACATACATATCCGGGCCGCATTGCTGATGAGCCTGATCGAAGGCATTGTCGCAAGGTGGTTGTTTGGTCCGAGTCCTGCGGAGTCCAATCTGGCCCAGCTTACAGTGGATGAAATGGCGGCAGAAGCCGTTCATTTTGAATTTTTCGGGCTGCTTGGGATATGAGAAGTTCAGACAGCATGTAGAAGGAGGATGATGTGAGTTGCTAAGGTACGCGCTTAGACGTATAGCCATGATGATTCCGAGCATCGCAGGTATCGTCATGATCACGTTCATCTTAACAAGAATTTTACCGGGGGACCCGGCACTAATGATTACAGGGGAGCAAGCCCTGCCGGAGTTTGTAGATAAGGTTAGACAAGAGTACGGGTTCGATCAACCGCTGTACATCCAGTTTTGGGACTATATCAAGCAGCTGCTTAGGGGAGATTTGGGATTTGCCTGGCACACCGGACACTCGGTTGCCTCGGATTTTGTCTCACGATTCCCAGCTACTCTGGAGCTTACCTTAGCAAGTATGATTGTAGCTTTAATCGTAGCAATCCCTCTTGGCATTGCAGCGGCCTCCAGGCAAAAGTCTATATTTGATCATATCGCCAGAGTGCTTTCTTTTATCGGCTCATCGGTTCCTATTTTCTGGTTGGGTCTGCTGCTTATTACGCTATTCTATTCCAAGCTGGGGTGGCTGCCTGCTCCAATAGGACGCATTAGCGGCGGCATTAACCCGCCGACTCATATAACAGGCTTGTATGTGCTGGATAGCTTACTGAGCTGGGACATGATCGCTCTGAAGAGCTCATTGCGTCATTTGATTTTGCCGGCAATCTGTCTAAGCATGGGTACGATGGCTATAGTCACAAAAATGATCCGGGCGAGCATGCTTGAGTCTGAATGGTGTAGAAGTGCATAAATAAGCAAAAGACGGAGCCGGGGGATGAAGC
>RCUU01001667.1_pt1 | contig 10318 bp, 7 predicted proteins | sample 2166211 | NCBI WGS metagenome assembly RCUU01 (sample SAMN09932620, study PRJNA488358) | compost metagenome | feature: garden; material: soil; isolation source: compost soil in phenylacetic acid-enriched culture | place: Germany: Experimental Botanical Garden Goettingen | collected 2016-01-27
ACCTGGAGACATTCTCTTCTATAGCTTCACATATTCATTCCAATGCAAAAAATACAATCCCGCCTCTTTGACCTTCAAACCAAATGCCCGGTTTAGTTCTTCCATATAAGCCGTGACCTGTGGCCGGTAGAAATCAACAAATGCCTGCTGCTGTCCATCTTCGTAGACATCGGTCTTAAAGTCGATGACGACCCAACCATCCTCTTCTTCAAATAGAAAATCGATAACGCCTTTTAAGAATAGTGTCTTTGCTGTGCCTCCTTCTATTGCCATGTCAGTACTAATGGTGCGCAAGGGTAACTCATGAATTTTGCGCTTTGCTCTCAATGCCCGTTTCCAAAGCGGATGATTCACAACGTCTTCCAGCATTGCCTTTACATCCGGAATAAGCGACTCTTCCATGCCCTCTTCTTCAGCGATGAATTGGATTTGGAGTTCCAACTGTCCAGGTGTTCCACTAGATCCCAGTAATTCAATGCATCGATGTACTGTGCTGCCGAACGCCATCCCCCTACCCTTTAGAGGCCTAGGTGGTTGCGCAGTTCCCGATTTCGCTAGTTCCGTCACTGAAGCTGTCCGGTATGTCGGCTCAGCCAACTTGCTGCGCCATTCTCGAATTTCAGCTTCATCCACTTTTTGATCATGCACGACATCGTAGAGCGAGGGGATCACCGGCGCAATAGTAGCATCGAACAACTCCATCCCTTCATGAAGACCGCTTTCAAAGCTACTCCATGGGTCAATCGCGGGGCGATCCGGATATCGACTGATGATCATTAGTTGCTTCGCGCGAGTAGCGGCAACATATAGCAATCGTTCTTTCTCAGCATTCATATACAATCGTTCTCTCTCGGCGAGCTCTATCCAGCCAGGGGGATGTGCTATAACTTCTTCCTGATATCCCTTTCGTCGTATGATACTAAAGTAACCATGTGCTGGAATGTCAGAACGATCTATGTGTTCGGAAGCGTCGTGATCAGATTCTCCACACGGACAGGCCAAGAATACCACAGGCGCTTCAAGTCCTTTTGCTTTATGGAGGTTCATAATACGGACGGCATTCTGCTGACCTGCGAATAAATCCCCGCACTCAAGCTTCGCTTCTTCCACCATCTTGAGCAAATAAGAACATAGCTCAGGCCAACATGTTACGGCCATGCTTTCCTTTTGCAGCACATGCAGGAGCTTTATCAGTGTTCCAGCGCGTGCCCGACCAGTTGACCTAACTGCCGCAAACGGAATCAGCCCGAGATCCTCTACGATATGAATGAGTGCTGACAGTGCCGGCAACTGCCGAATGATGCGCGCATATTCCACAATCTTCTCCAACGCCATGTATACAGGCAACGACTGTTCGGATACCTCATCCCGATTTGGTAAGTATGTATATGAGATCGGAAATCCTTGCATTTTGTAATGAAACAGCGCATTGTCGCTGACGGCAAATAACATTCCCTTCAGTACAGCAAGTAGGGAAATCCGATCGCCTTGGTCATTCAGGCAGTTTGCAAGTAAAGAAAGAGCGTCTATTTCCTCATACATCGCTGAGCTCCCAGAGGTAATTGATGGAACCCCGTATTGTTCAAGCTTTTCAGCATAGAGATGCAAAAATTCCCTACGTTTCAAGAGCACAAGAAAATCACCTGGAGTTGCATCCCTCAAGATAATACCACCATCATATCCTGACTGCTTCTCCTGAATTTTCAACTGTCCGCTGCAGGCCCAAGCAATGGAGCGAGCAACCCGGTCCGCATCTGCTTCCGCAATAGCAGCCTTGCCTCCTGACATTTTCGTATGGGTGATCGTATAGACACCGTTCAATACACTATCACTCGAATTACCCGTTCTGGTCTCCATCGTTACAAATGCTGCCTGATGTTCCGTTTCAGCATTCGGAAATCTCTCAATAAATTCATCATTCACAAACTGACCGATAGCATGAACCGAGCGAAAATTAGCACTTAACTGAAGTACTTCCCCACATGACCTGATCTTGTTCTTAACCCAGTTATAAGTGGAAATATCCGCGCGGCGGAATCGATAAATGGACTGCTTGGGGTCTCCTACGACGAACAGCGATCCTAGTTTCGGAATGATCCGCCTCCAATCCGATTCATTCGAATCATCCCCTGTAAGCAGAAACATGAGCTCTGCCTGAATAGGATCCGTATCCTGGAACTCATCTACGAACACGCGGGCATACCTTCCGGCAAAAAATCGCCGCACTTCAGCATGCTCCCTGAGCAGCGCAGTCGCTTTCATCAGTAAATCCTGAAAGTCTAGCAGTCCAAGCGCCCTGCGCCTACGTACACCGTACTCAACGGCTGGCCGAACGAAATCCACTAGCTGCGGATAAAGATACTCACGCCAAGCACGAAGAAATGGAACCAGAACGCGACTTTGCCATTCTTGGAACATGACCTTGAACTCTTTAGCCTTCGCGCTATCCGTCCACCTATTTAGTGTTGCATCGATGTTCCGTTCGAATAACTGGGCAAGCTGAAGCACACGCATATCATCATGCAACCCGTGCATGGCAACCATCCGTCTTCCGTCACGGATGAGCGACTGCAACGCATCCCAACCACGTTCCGGTTTAACCGTTGGAATAAAGTTGCTCGCTTCATCCATCATTGGCGGCAGCGATAATCGGATCAAATCAAAATCTGGTCGAGGGGAGGGAACCGTATCAATCTGAACATCCGTGTAGTCGCATACTCTATGATAGACTTGTCGCAGATCCTCAACATTTACTTGAAGCTCTCCCAGCCCAGCTATTGTCTCTTCCTGCCCGTTGTCAATCAAGTTTATTAGGTAATCGTCCCAGCATTGATCACGCAGCATTGCCGCTTCTTCCTCTTCAAGTTCACGGAATGTGGGATCAAGCTTAGCTTCAATCGGCCTTTCCCTAAGCAGTCTGCCGCAAAAGGAATGGATCGTGCCCATAAAACTCCGATCAATCTCTTTAAGTGCCTGCCGTAGCAAACTGCTTTGAGGTTCCGCCGCGTTACGAATCCTCAGTTCCAACTCTAGTCGAAACCTACTTTTCAGCTCGTCCGCTGCTTTCCGCGTGAATGTAATTGCTGCGATTTGTTCTACAGTCACTCTACCCGATTCGAGTAAAGCGATCATTCTGCCGACGAGCGATGTCGTCTTTCCTGATCCAGCTCCCGCTTCCACCAAAAATGTCTGGTCGAGGATTCTTGCAATACTCTCTCTTGCCGTCCGATCGTCATGCAAAGCGCTCAACCTCCTTCAAATGTTGAAGAAGCACGGTGTTTTCAGCTAAATCCCATTTTTCCTTCGTTCGCTCCGATTCGTCTCCACACACCACTCGGTACTCACAGTATGTACACCGCTTAGGTTCTTTTGTCGCCGGAAACGATCCAGACTCCATTGAAGCAAGTAGATGCCTGACCAACTCAGATAGCTCAGCTCTCCGGTTTTGAATTCGAGACACCTCTTCCCCTTTCCCTCGCTCTGTTGGGAAATAATAAGATGACTCTACCACTCGCGCCTCGGTGTCGATTCCCATACGCTGCAGCCACTGTTCAGCCGCAACGGCATAGAGCGCATGTTGGAGCTGAGTGCCTTGCGAAAAATACTCATCCTCGTCATACTTCGCCGGACTACCTGTCTTATAATCATAAATCTTATACATGTGTGGCCCGATTACATCCACTCTGTCCACGAACCCCTTCATTCTTATCACAATACCATTGTCTAACATGACATCCATCGGTTCTCCGTCGATCGTCAGTTCGAGTTCAAAAAAACGTGGTCGCCCTTTACGCTTCTGCTCCATTTGATAGAAGATTACAACATCACGTCGGATAGACTCGCATTCTTTTGAAAAGATATGAGGGCTTGGCGGCGGCACCATTGCTTCATACTCGTTTATTGTCTGCTCAGTAATTCCCAAGAGTTTTTGTTTGTTATGTATAAGGGTATCGCTTGTTGCGGATTCTTGGGAAATCTCTTTGAGGTAAAGGTAAAAGATGCGGTGAAGCAAACTCCCCCTACCTGCGGCATTCAACCAGCGGGTCCTGTCGAATATGGCAGTATCTTTCTCCTGGACCTTCAGCACCGAGGAGAAGAAAAACCTCTTTGGACATTCCCCATATCTTTCGAGCTGTGTTACACTAAGGTACATTTCCGGGTTGTTCAGATATCGGACTGCGAAGACATCCGTCTGCAGCATCCCCTCATATTCGGACAAGAGCGCCGCTCCAATTCTCGCTTCTGCTCGATCCAAATCAGCCGCAAAATGAAAAGCTTGTTGCATTGCATGGAGCCCATTCTTCACTATTTCCCCAACAGTCAACCGATCAAGCCAGCGATCTGTCCCATCTAAAAGATGCTCTCCTTCCGAGTTGTTCGCCATATAGCCTATCGGTTTTCCAAGAAAATGCTCAAGTCCTGTCAAATCCATATGGGGACTGTCTGTTACGATCCTTGCGGCCTGCAAAAGCTCGAAAGCTGGAATCGTTTCCTTCTGTTCTACCGGATCATAACTTGTAAAGCTTAGCGTAACTGTTCCTGTCAGCATCCCCAGTCGCGCGGCGCGATCAATAACAGCATGCTCAGCCAGATGAGTGGATATCGGCATACCACCCAAACAGCGACGTTCCTCATCCAACAAGACGGGATCTTGCCGTGTTTGTACGGACCACGCTTCATTGCTCATTCCCAATATGTATGTCTGAACCCTGCCAGACTCACCACCATCCTGAAGCGATGAAATAAACAGCTTCCCATATACCGGGCCCTCACAAAGGATACGAATATCCGCAATCAAGTCGTTAACATAACGCACGGCACTTTCGTTGGTAAACGCCCGAGGAGAGATTGCTTCCAGTTGATTCACTTGATCATTGATTTCAGCGATAACCATCATGTCTGCCTCACCGGATGGAATAGTGCACTTTTCGAGAAAATCAAGCAATGCGCGTATAACGGTAAACGGTGTCCACGTATCCTGACTTGAATCCGGTAATGTTTGGAACAATCCTTTAAATACCCGTTCTAATTGTCGAATCGCTTCGACATGATTTCCCGTTTCCTCAGTAGTAGCTGCTGCTTCAAGCATTGAAAAACGATGCCTTCCCCAACCAATCCCACTTTGCTCCAAAGTACGAATAAGTTCAGCAGTTGTCACGGAATCGCCAAAGTGACGAAATGATATATAACCATGTCGGAGAGCCTTCAGCAAACATTCAACGTCATAGTTGGATTCCAACCATTCGAGATACACCATCGCAGCCTTCCCAGCCTTCGTACAGGAGACAGGCAACCCTTTTGAAAATGTGCAGGGAATGCCTAGTGCTTGGCTTAACGTATAAATAGCTGTACTATAGGCTTCATAATTAGAAACAATGATCTCCGTTTGATCGAAAGGAATTTTCTGTCGGCAGACTCGACGGAAAGTTTCCCGAACCTCTGCAAATATTCCCGTTGCTCGGTAAAAATGAACATTAAGTTTATTAGAGTTTTCGAGGCATGCTGGGAAAAAGGCTTCCTGCTTCAAGTTGACAAGCCCACTTCCGGCAATTCGCTTCAACATTTTTAACTCCACCGGATAGAGCCGCTCAACATCCCGTATGATGAAGAGCTCGTTATGGGTTTCATCAACGTTATCCGATAAGAATCCAAGCAGTCCAGTGAAATCAGTGTAACAGTTCTGTTCCAACCACTGTTCATACAAAGTGAGCAGTTCAATTATATAAAGCCCTTTATTAACGTCATCAAATAGAGAAACGGAAAGCTCCGATGCGCGGATGTCCGCAAACCGGAGTTCTTCTAATGCGCTATGAAAACTATGTACAATACCTGGTGTCACCATTTCGCTTGGAATATAATTATCCAGCCGATTGGCCAGATCAACCATAAGATTTTGTACGACCCAAAACGTCTGTCTGCTATTCAGCAGTCGGAATCCCTTTTTCTTCAGCTCCAGTCTTGCCCGTTTAACAACGAGTGATCGTACGGTTTCCGTTTCTACTCCAAGCAATGGGCCGTAATCTCTTGTTGTTCTAGACAGCCATTGTTCAGCTTGATTAAAACGGTTGGCTAAGAGAATTTTCTTCTGAAAAGGATCGTTATTACAGATTTCATACAAATTCGAAAGCCAGTTATGGTTCATTAGGCCCACCCCTTCCCTCTCCTGTATATTTCGGGAAAAGACTCCCGGTTCCTCCTAGCCAGCATCGAATGTGGTTGTGCTTTTGATCAATTGGCAAATTTCCTTATGTAACGGTTATTTATTGAAGAATTTTTTCTCGACCATTTGCTTAAGTCAATCATTTCAAGAATGCCTAGACATGTAATAAGGGTAACTTCTTGTTTAAGCGCATTATATTCATACCGCCAATATGCTTGATGAATATAAATTGCAGGTCGACCCTGCCATTCCAGAAAACATATCTTGTTTGCCTCCTTCCGAAGGAGTTCTTGAAACCCGTAGTAATCTAGATCTTGAGGACGACCTCTTTCGCAGTAACGTTCGAAAGCATGCTTGGTTAAGATAATCTTCATTTCCTAGCCCCTCCTCGTTTTTGTTTCACGCACATGCCCTACGTCTTAATAAGTTCATTATGCACTTCTTAAACGACAAGTGGTTGTCTCGAATGTTTGTTCGATTGTATTCTGTAATAATAAAAAAAAAGCATGAAATCAATGAATGATCCCATGCCTCCAATGAAATTTATCGAGAATACATTGCTAGCCACTCTGCCATCTGACTCTTTAAGGATTCACGTACGGACTTAGGCTCTAATATTTCCGCCGCGGGGCCATATTGCAATATCCATCGAATAAACTCTTTCTCGTTATTTACAGTCACTTCAAAAATCATGCTTCCATCCTTCTGGTCCTTCATTCGTGGATGGACAAATAACTCCTCCTCTTTAATATAGCGAGCTACATCTGCATTAAAACGTACTTTGAAGGTAATATTCTTATCACCCTGTTCAATCGACCAAGTGTTTTTCAAATGCTTCTTAATGTTGAAAGCCCCTTTGTCGAATGAATGGCTTGTAATATCAACTTTCAGAAATCGACTTATACGAAATGTTCGTATTTCATTTTTCAAATGACAGTAACCAATTAAATAAAATCGCTGATCTCGTGGGACCAGATAGTAGGGGTCGATTTTACGCTCAGTGGTTTCATTACGATATTGAGTATGGTATATGGTATCGATCGTTTTTTGCTCTAGAATGGCTTGTATGATCGGCTGCAAGAAATTCGGACTTTCCTTTCGGTAAGCCGGCGTTCCCATTTGAATGATACTTGCAATGTCCTCGATAATATTGTTTTGTTGAGATTTTTCCTTACGATGCGTTGACATGACTTTATCATATGCTGTCTCGAAACCTGGCGGTAGCTTATCGAGATCTAACACAGATGGTAACAATGAAAATACTAGTGCTTCCTGCTCAGTAAAATTGAGCGGATATAAGAAAAACTTTCCCAAAAAACGATATCCCGTGCCCCTGCCTTCATTGGTGACAGGTGCGATGAGGGTAAGAATATCAATGTCCCTATAAATCGTTCGGATATTAACATCGCATTTAAGAGCAAGGTCGGCTGCGGATATCCCAGGGTTTGCTTGAATGGCATTGATTATGTTAAAGATACGGATAACTTTATCGATCATGAATATCTCCCCCTCATTCACGTAGTAGTATATGAGGTTAATGATTCGACAAAATCCAGCTTTTTCCTCCCATTAGTTTCCGCTAGCCTTTCGTTGATTATCGAAGCCTTCATACTTGGGTTGAAACCTTAGATGTAAAAATGCTTCTATGAAATTCAACACAAATATCCCCAATGAAGCATCAATGAAAAGATCAATTCTTCGAGTGTTGTATTTTATCCATTCACCAACCGTTTCCATTGAAATATTCAAATGTGAAAATTCGCCATCGTTTAATATGGACTTGGCTAAATTACTTTGTGACCCCATTGGCTTGTAGTGCTGACTTCTAAATCTCGCATCACTATTAGGTCCAGCTTTGCCTACCTTGAGAAACTGCTCTTGGTATATAAAGGTGTATATGCCCATTTTCCCTGCCGGAAGTCCGGCAGGCTTATGTGGTATCCCTCTGTCAACGAGTTCAAGTTGGCTATCTTCAATCATGACTCCCGCCAATCGAATTGCTTCAATCATTTTCGCTTTCAATTCAAATAGATTCAATATCTCTACCCTCCGTTATACATTCATCTCAATACCTTGAACCACAAAAAGTTCACCCGAATATTCCCATACATCTCTTTCATTCGACTCTGCGATCTCTAGATCAATGTGAACCAAGCGATCATCAGCTGGATTCCACATTACTCCGCTACGGTAAGGGTATACGAACCGCGTTGGATTAAACACAGCTTTATCCCCATCCATTAGCAACTTCATTACCACTTGTTGTTCTATTTTCAGTGAAATACTCAATCGTTCCGACACTTCCTCAAGCTCAGATCCGTTATAATCATCAAACGAAGCCATTGTGCCATCGATCAGAGACTTTAACACAGAAAATAATTGAATTTTTTTCGTATTCGGCACTACTAATTTCAACTTAATTCCTAAGTGCGCATGGTCATCTGATTTTTGTACAGCCTTAAAATAACCGGTTTTGATTTTGTACCATATTGTTGCTGGTTTTGTATCTGTCCTCATTGGATCCAATGTAGTGTCCCAGAAAGCAAGTAATTCTTTATTCGTCCACATACGTTCCCCGGGAATAATTGTGTCGTATTCCTGCAGTATCGAATATTGGGAAAGTTCTGCACGATCCGTCTCTGGCTTATTAAAAGACCGCTCCATCACCAAATGATGAGGATGCAGCTTACGGAATGCTTTGACACCTACGTTATAGGTAAGGATGTTTTCCAAATCAAATCGTGCGTTGTCTTCCGATACATAACGAAAATAGAACTCAGTGAATTCATCATCGTAGATGTTATCTATAGCCCTATGTAATTCATCACGCATCAACCGCTCCCACCCCTTCGGTTCAAAGGATAATCGTTTCGACGACCAAAGCTCAACCTTATCTGGGTAACTGAACAATCTATAATAATTATTACGAATTTGATCCTTATGCAATTTTTCTTGCCGCTCTATGTATTCCATAGCTTTTGCATCATAAGAGACTTCACCACAATTTGTGCAACGATTCGCAGGTACATTATGAATTATAACCTCAGTTCCTGATACTTTGGTTTTGAAGGACTCATCATATGGACCAACGCTTACCCGTTGACATACATAGCATAATGTTAGGGAATCACGCTCCTGAGAAAAAATATTATGTTTTTCGCTGTAGCAAATCTCAAGATCCTTCTCCAACATTTTTAAAAAGATATATACATCTTGGTGTACTTGTTCGAACTGCTTATGCTCCTGATAAAACTTGAGTAGTCGAATGAAACAGAAATCATTCCTCAGGAGTATACCATCCCCTGTACGCATAGCCCCTAGTTTATTTAGAGCATCATTATTCAACAACCTCCACCATCTCCTCTGTTCTAATTATCCTCTTATCCCTCATTTGTATTTATTTAGTATACTTGATGAAACATGCAACTGCCTGTCAGCGAACACATGTTTTCACAAAAAAAAATAACCTGAGTACCCTAATTTTCTGTAAGGGTCACTCAGGTCTTAGAATAATTAATGTATCATTTTGAAAAATTAATAACGAGATATTTTTAATTTTATTAACTGTATTATCTCATCTTTATCTTTTTCATTGAGCTTACGAAAATATGATAATAGATTGAGTTCCTGTGATTCAATCGATAAATTAAAAATATTCTTTGTTTCCTTATTTTCATCACCGAAGATTAACCAATCCATATCAATTTTAAACCATTCTTTCATAGCTATAATTGTATCGAGTGAAGGTTTATACTTATCTTGCTCCAACTCACTTAATGTACCTTGAGATACACCAACCATATTAGCAAACTCAACTTGACTGAGTTTGTTTGATTTTCTGACTGTACGAATACGTTCCCCAATTGTTGAAATCATCATTTGCCCCCTAAACACAGAAAAGTCCCGATTTAATCCATCGGGACTTTTCTAGTTGAGTATAGTGCTGATTATTACGGCAACCTCTTTATTACTCAGCACACAACTTAATGCCGAGTAGAACACAACTTTCTAGCTCAGGACACAACTTTAATATCATTAGCACACAACTTTTTAGTCAGAACACAACTTAATTACAATACAGAACACAACTTTAATACGGGATTACAATTATGAATCTCAAACCCACACTTCTACTCCACCGTAACACTCTTCGCCAGG
>RCUU01001669.1_pt1 | contig 10305 bp, 6 predicted proteins | sample 2166211 | NCBI WGS metagenome assembly RCUU01 (sample SAMN09932620, study PRJNA488358) | compost metagenome | feature: garden; material: soil; isolation source: compost soil in phenylacetic acid-enriched culture | place: Germany: Experimental Botanical Garden Goettingen | collected 2016-01-27
GGCAAGGACCGGAAACCGTGCAAGTCACAACCGCTTGCGTGACCAGTCCCTTCGCCCAGACGAAATCGAGCGTATACCCGCCTCTCGCCCGCAGGCCCTTGACGCTCCCCTCACTCCAGCTTGGCGGCAGCGCGGGCAGCAGCTTGATTCCCTCGGCGTGGCTCTGGAGCAGCATCTCGGCAATCCCCGCCGTTCCTCCAAAATTCCCGTCAATCTGGAACGGAGGATGGTTGTCGAACAGGTTGGGCAGCGTAGAATGTTCCAGTAGAGCTCGGACATTCGCATAGGCTTTGCCTCCATCCTGCAATCTGGCCCAGAAGTTGATGATCCAGGCCCGGCTCCAGCCGGTGTGGCCGCCGCCGCTGGCCAGCCTGCGCTCCAGCGTCGTCCGGGCGGCTTCAGCCAGTTCCGGCGTATGCTCCACGGTGAAGGCATCGCCGGGGTACAGCGCAAACAGATGGGAAATGTGGCGGTGCCCCGGCTCCACCTCTTCATAATCCTCCATCCATTCCTGAATCTGCCCGTATTTGCCGATTTGCGGTTTGGGCAGCCGCGCCAGTGCGGAGGCGAGTTCTCCGCGGAACGCCTCGTCCCTGCCGATAATCTCCGCACTGCGGATGCAGGCCCCAAACAGCGCTTCAATAATCTGAAAATCCATCGAAGCCCCGGCGCAGAGCACTCCCGACTCGCCGCCCGGCAGCTTGTAGGTGTTCTCAGGGGATACGGACGGGCAGGTAATCAGCCGGCCTTCGGCGTCTTCCACCAGATAATCCAGCAGGAACCTGGCCGCCTCCTTCATCGTCTCATACGCCTGCACCAGAAAATAACGGTCCTGGCTGAACCGGTAATGCTCCCAGAGATGCAGGCACAGCCAGGCAGCTCCCAACGGCCAGAAGGACGCCGGCATGTAGGTATCCTGTGGAGCCGTATCTGCCCAGATATCCGTATTGTGATGCGCCGTAAACCCTCCGCAGCCATACATGACCCTGGCTGTGATCCGTCCCGGCTCCCGCATCCGCTCGATCAAATCGAACAGCGGCTCATGGCATTCGGCCAGATTACAGATTTCGGCTGGCCAGTAATTCATCTGCGCATTGATATTGATCGTGAATTTGCTGTCCCAGGCCGGGCTGAAGCTGTCATTCCAAATGCCTTGAAGATTCGCGGGCAAGGAGCCCGGGCGGCTGGAAGAGATAAGCAAATAGCGGCCATACTGGAAATAGGTCGCTATTAGACCGTTGTCCTCCTCTCCCTTCTGAAACCGCTTCAGCCGCTCGTCGGTCGGCAGCGCGCTCAGTTGCGGGTTCTCCGGGAGCGTCAGTGTAACCCGCCCATACAGTCCACAGTAATCTGCGGTATGCCGGGCCAGCAGCTCTTCATAGGGAACCCGGCTCAGCTCTTCCAGCCGTCTTTTGGCGTAAAGCCCGGGATCGGGATGGCGGAACGTGGTTCCGGCAGCAAGCAGCAGCGTAACCGAGCTTGCCCCGTCCACAAGCAAATACTCGCCGACGGTCCGGCAGAGGCCGTCTTCTGTAACTGCCTTCAAGACAGCGGCAAAGGAGCTGCCCCCATGGCCGCCGCAATCTCCGCTCATCGCAAGTCCGCTGTTCTGCCATTTCTCTGTCTTCTCCAGATATCTCCAGTTGTGGCGGTTAAATCGCGCCTTAAGAGAAATCCCGTTCTTATGGTCGGAGGAAATCCGGACGACAATAGCCTGATCCGGGCAGCTCGCAAACAGTTCGCGGGTATACCGGACCCCACCAATCACATAGCTGATCCGGGAGACGCCGCACGCTAAATCAAGCTCTCTTCTGTAATCCCCGGCAGGCTGCCCGTGGCCGCCAAACGATAGCAGCAATTCACCCAGCGGCAAATAATGCCGCTGGGCTTCGGGCAGTCCCGCCATCGACATGGCAGCCAGCTCCTCGGCTTCCCGCAGCTTTCCCTCCAGAATCAGCCTGCGGATCTCGGGCAAATGAGGCAGCGCGTCTTCGTTGTTGCGGTCACGCGGACCGCCGTACCATACGGAATCCTCATTGAGCTGCAGCTTCTCCTCAGCTATGCCGCCAAAAATCATAGCACCGAGCCGCCCGTTTCCAATGGGCAGAGCCTCGTTCCATTCCCGCGCTGGTTGGCTGTACCACAACTGCTGCTTGTGTTCCATGCTTGTCATCATTGATCCGCTCCTTCAATCCGCATAATATGGCATCGTGATTAGTCCAACTCTACCAGCGCCTTGATCACCTTCGATTCGGGCTTGAGCCAGTTCTCGAATTGACCTATCATGTCCGCGAACGCGCTGCGGTGGGTAATGTAATTGCCGACATCGATGTAACCGTCCTTGATGGCATCAAGCACGCGCTCAAAGTCTTCCCGGGTAGCATTTCTGCTGCCCTGCACCGTCATTTCACGCGCATGAAAATCGGGATCATTAAAGGTAATCATGCCTTTCACCAAGCCTACATAGGTCAAAGTTCCTCCATGACCAACAAGCCCAAAGGCACTTTCCATAGAGGAGATGCTGCCGGTGGAATCGATCACATAGGGCAGGAAGCTGCCCTCAGTAAGCTTGGACAACTGTTCCTTCGGCTCCCGCAGTGCGCTCACCGTATGCTCCGCCTCCGCCCATTCCCTGCAAAAGTCCAGACGTTCTTCGTTTACATCCATGGCGGTCACCTTCGCACCGGCATATCCGGCCATCGCCATCACGCCCAGCCCGATCGGACCGGCACCGATAACCAGGACTTGATCGCCGGCGCCAAGACCCGACCGCCGGACGGCGTGCGCGCCGATCGCCAGCGGCTCCAGCATCGCCGCCTGATCCAGCGTCAGCCCTTCTGTTTTTAATAGATTGTGTACAGGCAAGGACACCAGCTCCCGCATTCCGCCGTCCAAATGAACGCCGAACACCCTCATCTTCTGACAGCAGTTGGTTTTGCCGCTCAGGCAGGCCCGGCACCCGCCGCAATGAAGATATGGAATGACACTGACCTGGTCACCGGCCCGCAGCCCTTCCGGGTTGTCGCCGATGTGCTCAATCGTTCCGGACAGCTCATGCCCAAGCACGCGCGGGTAAGTGAAATAAGGCTGGTTGCCCCGGAACGCATGGAGATCGGTACCGCAAATGCCGATCCGGCGAATCCTGACAATCGCTTCGCCGGCCTGGGGCTGCGGCTCCGGCAGATCCTCCCTGTACACGAATTTCCCGATTTCCTCGCAGATAATTCCTTTCATTATTATATCCGCTCCCCGTTCTGATTTCGCTCTTCGTTCCACTCCGCCCGGCCGCTCGTCCATGTTGCGCCGTCGACCGGCTTCAGAATGTCCAGCACTTCCTCCAGCAATTGTTCGTTCACAGGCTCTTCCGTCCACAATATATTGTTGCGGATATTTGCCGGGGTCGCCGTGCTTACCAATGTTGTCGGAATCTGTTCATTCGCTGTGGAGAACTGGACCGCCAGCTTCGCAATGTCCTCGCCCTTGTCCCGGCAATATTCGGCGGCACGCTTACACGCAGCCTGGATGTCCCCGCCCGCCGGATGCCAGTCAGGCACCTGGCGGCTGCTCAGCAGGCCCATGGAAATGGGCGACGCATTCATCAGTCCGGTTCCCTGCCGCTCCAGCAGCGGAAGGAGGCGAAGCAGCGTCGTATCGTTAAGGGAATAATGGCAGTACGACAGGATAACATCCAGAGCAGTACGGGATAATACCGCTTCGAAGATATTCAAGGGCAGGCCGGTAACGCCGAAGAAACGGATCTTCCCGGATTGCTTCAATTCCTCAAGAGCCGGAATCCCTTCCTCCATCACCTGCCCGATCGGGCCGAATTCGATGTCGTGCAGCAGCAAAATATCCAGATAGTCCGTTCCCAGCCGGGTCATGCTTTCTTCCGCGCTGCGGATGATCCTTTCCTTGGAGAAATCAAACTCATCCTGGCCGTAACGTCCCGCCTTGGTGCTTATCATGTACCGGTCCCGCGGAACACTCTGCAGCGCTTCCCCCAGCACCGTCTCTGCCTTCGTCAACCCGTAATACGGAGATACATCAATCAGATTAATCCCCATGTCGATGGCGGTATGGACCGTACGGATTCCCTCTTCCTTCGAAACATCCCGAAATACGCTTCCCAGCGAGGACGCCCCGTAACTAAGCACAGAGACCTCCAGGCCCGTATTTCCCAGCTTTCTGTATTTCATCGCGTTGAACCTCCATGGTTATTTTATTTTTAACTTGTAGAACCTCGCCGCATTCGCTCCGAAGATGGGCTCCATCTCTTGCGGCGACAGCCGCTCCTGCAGTATTTGCCGCAATACCTCAATCACCTCATCATAGGTTGCAGCCATGAGGCACACGGGCCAATCGCTGCCGAACATTAGCCTCTCGGGTCCGAACAGGTCCAGTACACCACGCACATAAGCAGCGAAATCCTCTTGTGTCCAGCCCTGCGGATCAGCCTCCGTCACCATCCCGGACAGCTTGCAGTAAATGCCAGGGTGCTGCGCAATTTCCGCCATATGGCTTCGCCACGGCTCCAATCTGCCCGAAGCAATAGGCGGCTTCGCCAGATGATCGATGACGCCTCTCAGTCCGGGAACCCGTTCCAGCAGCTCTGCAAGCTGCGGAAGCTGATCCGCCAGAACAAGCAAGTCAACGGGAAGATCCTCTTCGGCAAAATATGAAAGCGCTTCTACATAGGGGGTGGATAAAAGGATACCGGGATCGTCCATCTCCTGTATCATCACGCGAATCCCGGTGAATTTCTGATGCTCGCGGAACCGCCGGTATTGCGCTTTGTATGACGGGTTCTCAAGGTCCAGCCAACCAACCACCCCGGCTATGGAATCGGCTTGATCACTTAATCCAAGAATATATCCGGTTTCCTCCACCGTGGGCGCAGCCTGTACCAGAATCGTGCGGCTAATCCCGTGTTTTTGCAAATGCGGTGCAAGGTCGGAGGGCAGATAATCCCGGAACAGCACCGGAATTTCAGATGTAATCCATCCGTAATCGTTTCTGGCTATCTTCCAATAATGCTGATGAGCGTCAATACGCATCACCCCACCTCCATTGCATCTTATTTTAAACATCCGATAAAAGAATAAAAATAGCTTAAACAAACAAATTTATACCTTATTTTGATATGATGGCTGTAAGAAGCTATAGGTTCAATTAAGGAGGCGGGCCATGAAACCGATCCGCAAGGTTTTTGACAACGAGTTGCCATTTTCTCTGCTTTTGGACTACAAGGAAACGAAAAGCCCGCAGCGCGAGCTTCCCGACCATCAGCATCACTGGTATGAGTTCGTATACGTCTACCGGGGAAAAGGGACATTTTTTATCGATCAGACGTTTTACGAGATGCGCCGGGGCGACGTCATTGTCGTTCCCGGAAATACGGTGCACCGGGGCTTTCCCGACAAAGAGGAGCCGGTAACGTCCTCTGCCGTTTTCTTCAGCCCCTACCTTATTCATAACAACGCATTCAGCGAGGCATACGCCTATCTAGAGCTGTTTGACGCAGCCAAGATGAACAAGCAGTACAAATATACACTGCCTCCTGAACACGCCCAAATCGTAGAAAGCGATATCGAGGCCATCCACGGTGAATGGGAGCAGAGACGTCCGGACGGCGGCCAGGCTATGGCGCTGCTGCTCCATCTCGCGCTGCTTCACTTGAACCGGTACTGCTTGCCGCAGGCCGCCGGGGCGGGCGCCCCGAACGCCTTGGTCCCGGATTGGTTCCGCGAAGCGCTCGCCTATATCAACGACCATCTGGACCGGCCGCTGGAGCTGGGCGCGCTGGCGAAACGGGCGGCCGTATCTCCGGCCCATTTCAGCCGCGTCTTCAAGCAGCGGCTGGGTATGAACGCGACCGATTATATTTCAACCAAACGGATTTTTGCGGCCAAGGACGGCTTGCTCCAATCGAACGACAAAATTGAGCAGATTGCCATGGCCTGCGGCTTTGAGAGCATGCCCCATTTTTACCGCACGTTTAAAAAATATACGGACATGACTCCCGCCGCTTACCGGAAGGGCAGCCGGCCACACTGAGGCACTCATTGTTCTTAATACGCCCGCTGTCAACCTGCGCATAGGAGAACCGGCTGCCGGCTGCCCGCTGCCCTCTGCTGCATGAAGCTCTCTCGCCCAACACAATGCGGTGAACCCTGCGGACCCGTGCTAGCTCTTCAAGTCTTCTTCCCTGACAGCTACAGGTTCGCCTTGATAAAAAACGATGCACTTTCCGGCAATTCCGGCGATCTCTACTGCAAATTGTCTGGCCTCCGGCATACCGGCGTAGCTCCCGCTGCGCTTCCCGATCGTCAGGGTGCGTTCTGCTTCGCACCACTCCATCTTAATCAAGGAGTACGAACCGTTCTCGTAATTATAGTTATCCCCTTCATCTTCATACAGTGTGAATGAAGCATCCTTGCCGGAATATACCTTCAAGCCTATCATTGCTTCCGGCTGTTCATCCGCATATTGAACATCCGGACCAAGCGGAACAATCGATCCGGCACGGACAAATAGAGGAAGTGTCTCCAAACCGGCTTTGGCTTCAATCGTCAAGCCGCCCTGAGTCCGTTCATCGCTCCAGTAATCGTACCATTCACCGGCCGGCAGGTAGACACTCCGCAGCTTGCCGATCCCTTGAAGCTCGCGGGAGCCGGGACCATAATACATCGCAGTTGTGACGGGTGCAACCAGGAAGGCCGGTCCGAACATGAACTGATCGTCAATATCATGGACGCACACATCTTCCCGGTAATCAAAAGCCAGCGCACGAAGCAGCGTATATTTGCGATGTGCGACGGCCCCTGCCATAGAATAGATATAGGGCATCAGCTTGTAGCGGAGCTTAAGATACTTCACCAGCGTATCGTACATCAGCTCGCCCTCCTCGCCAAACCGCCACAGCTCTCTTGGCGTATCTGTTCCATGGGAACGGAACATGGGCAGAAAGGCCCCTAGCTGGAACCAGCGGACATACAGCTCACGATATCCGAGATCGGCGACACCTTCGTCATAATCCCCGTTCCAGAACCATTGCTCCTTGAGATTGCGTACGAAGAAAGCACCGATATCCAGTGTCCAGTAAGGGGAACCTGTAACGCAAAAATTAAGGCCGTCTGCAATCTGCTTCCGCAGCGTCTCCCAATTGGCCGCTATATCTCCCGACCATGTTATCGTGCCGTAACGGTGCTGCCCGGCAAAAGCGGAACGCGTCAGATTCACAACCCGTTTGCCTGTGTCTGCCGCACGCTGGCCTTCATAGATGCCTTTGGAATGCAGCAGCGAATAGGCATTGATGACCCCCGGATCGAGATAACGTTTGGACTCTGCCGTGTTAATCAGCATGCGCTGCTCGGGTTCCGGCTTCACCGCTCCCTTCCAGTCGGCTTCGAACGGCTCGGTGCAGTCGCACCACCAGGCGTCAACCCCGTGGGAGAACAGTCCGGTATTGGCCTGCTTCCAGTACAGCTCACGCGCTTTCTCCCGGAAGGCGTCATAGGTGGCCTGATTGCCGAGCAGGAAGCCGCGCTCGCTCATTTCTTGGTGATTATCACCGCCGGCGGCCATAATCGGCCATATAGATACCATTAGCTTTGCATTCATCGCATGCAAGCTGCACATCATTTCCGAAGGGTCCGGGAAACGCTCCGGATCAAACGTCTTTTGTCCCCACAGATTGCCCGGCCACGACTGCCAATCCAGAACGATGCCATCGAGGGGAAGCGAGCGGTCACGATACTCCTGCACGGTGGCAATCAATTCCTCCTGGGAAATGTACCGTTCCTTGGACTGCACATACCCGTAAGACCATTTCGGAAGCATCGGCGCGTCCCCCGTCAGGTGCCGGATTCCGGCTATAATCTGATCGAACTCCGGGCCGTAAATCACATAATAATCCATTTCCTCATCCACATCCGTCCAGAGATAGGAACCGAATGCATCATCATGAAATGTCATGTACGAGCAGGAGTCTGCCAGAATCCCGTAACCACGCGTGGATACAAGCACCGGAACAACCGCTTTCATATTTTGCTGGTACAAATATTGATGGCGGCCCCGAAGATTCATCATTCCCTCTTCATGTGAGCCAAGGCCATAGAGCGCCTCGTCCTTCTGCCATTCGAATTCCAGCTTCGTATGATAGGCTTGTCTGTCGAGCCTGCGGTTGATCCCTTCCGCTCTTGCGCGCAGGCCATCCGCCCCCTGACCGGTTTCAATCTTATCCGCGGAAGCATCGAAGACCGTACGGTATACCTCCGTCCGCTCCAGTGTTTTGCCGCCCCTGGACGGTTCCTTTGTCAGCAGTCTGCCATTTGCATCCCAATAACTGAAGGCACAAGTCAACTTGTCCACCTGAATCGTAAGGAGTGCTGTCGAAATTTCCAGATGGCCGGGGTAGTCCGCAACCGACCAATGAACGCCCTCTGCCTCCGAGGGGCTCACCACTACAAGGCTCTCTTTCCCGCTTAGCTCTGAATCCAGGGTATAACGAATTCTGGCAATTCCCGGTGTGCTAAAAGCAATATGCATGATTCCTTCTGTAGTCTCCAGCCTGACGCCATCCGAACCGGAGTGCACATCCTTCAGTTTCACAGCTTATCCCTACCCTTCCTCATGATTTTGCTATAGTATAATGATATTATTGTTTACGCCGGATAATCTAACATATATTTGCGGATTATCGGCACAATATTACGATCTATAGGAGGGCATGATGTACGAACACCGTTACCGGGAGGTCAAGCTGCACGGCCAGCCCGAATTTCCGCTTCATATCTACCAAGTGGAGCATCCGGCCAGCGTTCATTCCATCCTTCCCGTGCATTGGCATAATGAAATGGAGATTATCTATCTTGCCAGAGGGACTGCGGCATTCACTATCGAAAACCGCGAGTTCGCCATTCAAGCAAGGGAAGCATTGATCGTTCATCCCGGAGAACTCCATTCGGGGATTGGCACTGCCTGTGACGGCACTTGCTATTACTCCATCGTGTTCAAATTATCTTGGCTGTCTTCGCCGCAATCGGATCGGATTCAGGAATTATTCTTTGAACCAATCCTGCAGGGGAGTGCCAGGCTTCCTGCTCTGTTATCTGCTGCAGACGAAGTCCACTCTAAATTGCTCAATTGCGTACGGGAACTTCTGAGCCGCTATGAGCGCCAATCCATCGCTTATGAAATGAGCATGAAGGGCCTCCTGCTGCAGTTCATTGCGGATATTTACCAGTACGGGCTGATGGAGAGCAGCAATGCACCGGGAAGCCGTCACGGGCGAGAATACAACCGGCAAATCAAGCAAGTGCTGGCTTATATGGAGGCGCATTCAAGCGAGAAGCTGGAGCTGGATCAGTTGGCTTCCGTCGTGTCGCTTAGCCGCTCCCATTTCTGTACTTTTTTCAAAACCCTGACAGGAATGCGGCCGATGGAATATTTGAACTATATCCGCATCAACAAAGCGGCCAGTCTGCTCCGCAGCGGATCGTACAATGTATTGGAAGCCGCGCTGGAGTCAGGCTATCAGCATGTCAGCTACTTTTCCAAATGGTTCAAATATTATATGAATATGACGCCTTCAGACTACAAGGCCCGTTATTCTTCCGGGCTTTAGCCATGGCATACTCCATTTCCTTAATTCACCGAATGCTGCGGACTCAGAAGACCCTATTTACCTGAAAAACGAAGAAATGGACTGCTTTCGGACACAGATGCCGTTATTTGACCGTTTCACTCTCCTTTTGCATCCAAACCTGCAATACAAGGTCTTCTGAGTCCGAATCCCCTGAACAAGCACACTTTTCGGCAAAATAACGGCTTCTCAGTCCGCATTGCTCCACATGCTGATACTAAATATTCCAGCAGCGGACTGGCAGCCAACAAGATTGGCAGCAAACAGAGTTGATAGCAAACTACTCTGCCCATTGAATGTTCACCCCTTCCCCTTGCTTCATCTTGCTTCCCACGCTTCCCTTTGCTTTCCGATTTTGGCTTATTATCATTTCTGTATTTGAATTAAAATCAACAAAAAACGCAGCACCGGAGAACCCCGGTTGCTGCTTTTTTGTTCAATGCGTATTCAGACTTCCCTCCCGGTTATTCCAAAGTAAATGAAGCCAGACTGGCGCCGCCGTGGCCGGTATACGTCAAATACAGTGCTTGTACACCATCTGGGATGGCTACTTCAGTAGTGTATTCCTTCCAGACATTCGTAAAACCTACCGGTATCCGTCCTAATGCCGGTCCGTCCCATGACGTTTTAACTTCAAACGTACCCTGGCAATATCTGCGCAC
>RCUU01001670.1_pt1 | contig 10303 bp, 5 predicted proteins | sample 2166211 | NCBI WGS metagenome assembly RCUU01 (sample SAMN09932620, study PRJNA488358) | compost metagenome | feature: garden; material: soil; isolation source: compost soil in phenylacetic acid-enriched culture | place: Germany: Experimental Botanical Garden Goettingen | collected 2016-01-27
GCAATGATTCCCCAAACGGATCCAGACAATACTCGAGTCAGAGTGAAACGAACCTGCGAACGCAGGTCCATGCAGCGCGCGATTATCCAGCAGGTCGCGTGACAACGCATCAGGCTGGACTAACTATTTATCGTACAAAACCCCTTGTTTTCCTACAAACAAGGGGTTTTTTAGCCTCACATTTGTAACATAAATGTTACGGGGCCATCATTGACCAGTTGCACCTGCATGTCTGCGCCAAATCGCCCACTCGCCACATCGGCGTGCTTGCCCTTCGCCTGTTCTAAAAGATAGTCGAACAGCTCGGCGCCGAGGGCCGGTGGCGCCGCCGTCGAGAAGCTCGGCCGCATGCCGTTGCGGGTATCTGCCGCCAGCGTGAACTGGGACACCAGCAACAAACCGCCGCCGACATCCTTGAGCGACAGGTTCATCTTGCCCTGCTCATCGCTGAACACCCGATAGTTAAGCAGCTTGTGCAGCAGCTTATCGGCCGATTCGCGGGAATCTTCAGGCTCGACCGCCACCAACACCAACAGGCCATGGTCGATGGCACCGACGACCTCCCCGGCAACCTCTACCCGTGCGCCACGCACACGCTGTAGCAGCCCCCTCACGCTTCTTCCAGGGGCAGGTCGAGCAGGCGACGGGCCATCTGCTCGGCAGCGCGCACCAGGGCATCGGTGATGCCCGGCTCAGAGGCCGCGTGGCCAGCATCGCGAATGACCTTCAGCTCGCTGTTGGGCCAGGCCTGGTGCAGCGCCCAGGCGTTGTCCAGCGGGCAGATCACATCGTAGCGGCCATGCACGATCACCGCCGGCAGGTGGGCGATCTTCGGCATGTCGCGGATCAGCTGGTCCGGCTTGAGGAAGGCATTGTTCATGAAATAGTGGCATTCGATGCGGGCAATCGACAGCGCGCGCTGCGGCTCGGAGAAGCGGTCGACCACCAGCGGGTTGGGGCGCAGCGTAGCGGTGCGGCCCTCCCAGGTGGACCAGGCCTTGGCGGCGTGCATCTGGGCGATCTGGTCGTTGCCGGTCAGGCGCTTGTGGAAGGCCTTGACCAGGTCACCGCGCTCTTCAGGCGGGATCGGTGCAATGTAGTCCTGCCAGTAGTCGGGGAACAGGCGGCTGGCGCCTTCCTGGTAGAACCACTCGATCTCCTGCGGGCGGCACAGGAAGATGCCGCGCAGGATCAGGCCATGCACGCGCTCAGGGTGGGTCTGGGCGTAGGCCAGGGCCAGGGTGGAGCCCCACGAGCCGCCGAACAGCACCCATTTGTCGATACCCAGGTGCTCGCGGATGCGCTCCAGGTCCTCGACCAGGTGCCAGGTGGTGTTGTTCTCCAGGCTCGCGTGCGGCGTGGAGCGGCCACAGCCACGCTGGTCGAAGGTGATGATACGGTACAGGTTGGGGTCGAAGTAGCAACGGCTCTGGGCATCACAACCGGCACCCGGGCCACCGTGGATGAACACCACCGGCAGACCTTCAGGCGAGCCGCTTTCATCGACATACAGCACATGCGGCGCTTCCACGGCCAGATCGTGCCGGGCGTAGGGTTTGATCTGCGGGTAGAGGGTCTGCATTGCGCACTCCGTGTGAGGATTAAGTCTGCCGTTTGGCATCATAAACCTGAATTGCGCTTAGAGCATGTGTCTGTGCTCAGATCATGTTATGCACATGCCACAGGCCACGCTGGCTAGCCTCGCTGCTTTATCAAGCGAGGCTAGCCAATGACTCACCTTCCCGACGCCAGCGATGACACTTCCCATCCTCAGGCCCTGATCGAGGGTAAAATCCCAGCCTGGATGGTCAGTACCACGCCTGCCACTCATCAGCACATGCGCACAGCACTGAACACCCCAGCCCCCTGGTTTGCCAAGGCTTGCCAGGAGCAACCGGCTGATGCCCGCAAGCTGGCCAGGGAATATGAGGCCTATAGGCACGCCAGCAGCGACGCAAACGCACTGTTCAAAGCCCTTCCCGACCTGGAGACATTCGCCAGGGAACAGCTGACCTCGGCCATCGAAGCGCGCTTCGGCCTGGCGCTGGATGTCACCCGGACCTACCTGTTCAACGCCGGCAAGGCCGAAGCCTATCAGGCAAGCATGGGTGCAGACCCGTTCACCGCTGCCCAGCGGGCGTTCAAGCTGGCCACCCAGAGCCTGCTGCATTGCGCCCTGCAAAATTTTGAAGCGGCCGAAGCCGAGCCTGGCGGTCTCGATGGCCAGACGTTGAAGTCCGTGGTGCTCGACAGCAATCAGTTCCTGGCGCATCTGCCCACCGGCAACCCGGTTCAGATAGCCCCGCAGGCTTTTGCCTCCTTAGTCCGCGAGCTGGACATCGGCGGCCAGTATCAGGCGTTGCTCGCTGCCGTCTACCAGCCGGACTCCGGGGGTGATGGCGCAGCGGTAAGCGAGACGCTTGGCAAGGCTGAGCAATGCGCCTTTCGCCTCGAGCTGCACAGGGCCTACCTGAGCAACATGCTTGACCTGCCCCTGTATGAGGCCTTGTTGAAGCTCATCCGGGGCGACGAGGTGCACTACCTGGAAAGCCCCATGCGGTGGGCGTTCCTCAAGCTGTTCGACGTGTCGGTGACCGGCGCGCTGGTGATCGGCGTGGTGCCTTTTCCCGAGTTGTTTCTGAGCTACGATACAACTCGCCTTCCGTACAAGAACGTCCTGGTAACCTATCTGCCGGGCGCGCCAGTGCCGCTGAAAGTGCACAGCACTGTTCTTGAAGTTCAAGTGCACTTGCGCGAGCAACTGTGGGCAATGCAGATCCGCCATCTGCAGCAGGGCGTACCTGCCCGCGACAGCGCCACCTTCATGGAAAAACTACGCGACTGCCTGCAACCGGTAGATTGGAGCCGTGTGCAGCCATCCCCGACGCACCAGGGTGAGCTGACCAACCGCGTACGTGACCCCGAAGCATGGGTAGCGGTGACGCTGCAGCCCTTCAACCGCTCGCTGCTCGACGAACTGGTCAGCCAGAAACGCCAACGGCGCATGGACGATGCCTCGTACCATGCCGTTTCAACGGCCCAGGAAGATCAAAAAACCACCGAAAAGCGCAGGGCCTACTTTGCCCAACTGGCATTGGGCGCTTTGAACCTCGGTGCCTTCGTCGTGCCTGGCCTGGGCCAGTTGATGCTTGGTCTGTCACTGATTCAACTCAGCTACGAGGTTTTCGAGGGCATCGAGAACTGGGCCGACGGCGATCGTGAGCAAGCGCTCGACTACCTGATGGACATCGTCGAGAACGTCGCACTCACCGCAGTGGCCGTGGCAACAGGCGCGGCCGATGGCACCCCGGCCGTCGAGAAGATACCCGTGGACATGCCCTCGTTCATCGAGGAGCTCGAGCCTGTGGTCATGCCCGATGGCGGTAGCCGTCTGTGGTTACCGGACGCCCGGCCGTTCGCCCATGACACCGTGCTGCCGGCTGGCCTGCAGGCGGATGAGTTCGGCCTGTATCACCATGATGGCAAGGCCTGGTTGGCAATCGAAGGCAACACCTACTCCGTCACGCAGGCGCCTGGCAGCACTGAATACCGCCTTGTGCACCCCAGCAAGGCACTCAGCTATGAACCACCGCTGCGCCACAACGGTGCTGGCGCCTGGCTGCTCCCCGCAGACCGGCCCGAGCAATGGCCAGAACTGCCCTTGTTCAGGCGCGCTGGCCACCTTGGCGCGCATTTCGACGATGAGACTGCACTGCGTATCCTGCGCGTAAGTGGCACGCAGGAGGATGTGCTGCGCAGGGCGCTGTGCGACAGTCAGCGCTTACCCGCGCAGTTGGAAGACACCCTGTCGCGCTTCAAGCTCTATCAGGCACTTGAGCAACGCCCTGAATTGGCTGAGCCGAACGTGCTCCACAGCGAATTCGAGAGGCACTATCGAGCGCTGCCCACACCCCGGATGCCCGGCGCCGAAGTGATCCAATCTCGCTACCCACAGCTTCCAGCGCCCCTCACCGAAGAGTTGTTGCGCCATGCCAGCCCCTCCGAACGGGCTGAGCTGGCCCACGGCAAAGTCCCCACCCGGCTCGCCGAAGAGGTTCGTTGCCTTGCGCAGCAGGTCAGGCTGAACCGCGCCTACGAAGGGCTCTACCTGGAGAGCGTGCGTAACTGGGACAGCGATGTACTGGTCTTGCACACCCTGGAGCAGCTCCCCGGCTGGTCAACCGAGACCCCCATCACCGTTGAGCAGCGTCAGCGCTCGCCCGCCCAGGTCGCCAGCATCGGCGCCAGCGAAGTACCCGCGACCACGTTGATCATCAGCGCACGTGCGGGTTACGTGGTCATGGACAGTACCCGGCCCGACGATCTGCTTTCGGTGCACAGCTCATTGCCCGGAGCGCTGTTCGAAGTGTTGACTGCCGAGCAACGTGAGGCGCTGGGTGTTGAGGATGAGCAGGCGCTCAGACGCAGGGTTCAACAGGCGCCTCTGTTGCCCCGCGCGGCATTGCGCAAGGTCCTCGGCATGCAGAGCGTGCGCCCGGGCTTTCGCTCGCCAATGCGCCTGGCAGATGGTCGCTTGGGTTACCCGCTGGGTGGCAATCGCCCGCGCGTTGCCAGCATCTCGAGGCAAACATTGCTCAATTCAATACGCCAGATTGGCCAATACGCCCCCATTCCTCGCCCCGCCGAACAGACCCTGGCAGCGCTGGAAAACAGAAACCTGACCCGCGCCCAGATCGATGACATGCTCAGCGTGCTGCTGGAGCAACGCAACCAGCTGCAAAGCCGCCTGGCTGACTGGCGCCAGCTGGCCGCACGGATGCCCCATCAGCCCCCGGATGACTTCGAGCGGTTGATGAACGCCATTTCCCAGCACTGGTATGACCGCGCATTCCTGACCGCCAGCGATGCCGTCGGGCCGCTTCGCCTTGAACGCCTGTCCTTGGCGCAGTTTCCGCTCGAACTGCCTGAATTTTTCAGCGCCAGCGTCACGGACCTGCAACTGATAGAAACGTCACCCGAAAACTATGAAGGCTGGAACCAGCACGGCCCGCAACTGGACAGCCTGACGCGACAGTTCGCAAACCTGAGGTCGCTGGAGATCAGCCGGAACTACCGGCCTGAAGGGACGCCTTCCGCCCTGCAGTTCAGCCTGCCGATGATCGCCCAGCGGCTACCGGCGCTCGAATCGCTCAGCCTGACCAACCAGAATATCTCGCTGTCCTCGACTGACATCGACAGCCTGGCAGGGCTCACTCAGCTGCGACGCCTGGACCTGAGCGGCAACCGGTTTTCCGAGCATTACCCCCCGCGCTTCAACGAGCTGACACTGGACTACCTGGGCCTGGACAACATGGCACTGGATCATTGGCCAGAGGGGGTGGGGTTCAATACCCTGACCCAGGTGCATCACATTGGCCTGCGCAACAACCACATCAGGATCCTCCCGCACTTTCTGCGGGATAACCACATCAATATTGCCGAGCACGCGCTGGTCTCGATGCAGGGCAATCCGCTCTTCGAGGATGAGGTGAGGCGCGTGATGCTGAGCGAAGATGGCCGCGCCTCCCGCTTCGAAATGGACCAGCCTGAAGACGTCAGAGCGCGCCTGGCCGCCCAATTGGCACAACGCCAACAGCTACGCGACGCCATCGACAACTATGTAAACGCCTCCAGTTCGGCCGCCCCTGTCAGCCAGGCGGTCATGGCGGCCAGGACCCGTATCGCAGCAGCACTGAACGAGTTCTGGCATAACCAGGAGATAGGGCTGACGCGCGCGGCATTGCGCCTGAACGATGTTGACCTGGAGCATTTCCCGAGACGCTTGCCTGCCTTTTTCACCGCGCAGGTACATAACCTGGCGCTTGATCGCGTCAGCGGCTCAACCGCACAGTTCGATGCATTGCTGAGCCGGTTGGCACGGGTGACGCGCCTGACGATCGACGAATACCAGCACGCCGAGCAAACGTTGCCTTCTGCCCTTCTGCGCTTGCCTGGGTTGACCGACATTGCCCTGCGCCAGTCAGACCTGCTGATCGACCAGCAGGTGCTCGACACCCTGGGCGGTCTGCCCAACCTCAATTCACTGGACCTCACGGGCAACCGCATGGGGACGATCACACACGCGCCGCAGGCGTTGCAAACGATTCGCCGCCTCGACCTGAACAGCATGGCCCTGGACCAGTGGCCGGCCTGGGTGGACGGCCTGCTGCCCCTGGAGATGCTGGACCTGAGTGATAACCAGCTCACCGAACTGCCAGAGCACATCCTGGCCAACCTGGATAACGACTTCCCCATCAGCTCGATTCTGTTGTTCAGTAACCCGCTGACGGACGAAACCGTCATGCGCGCCCGTGCCTCTTCCGACAGCCAGCGCAGCTATACCTTTGCCATCGACCTGTCCGACAGCATGAGCGAGTCATCGGGAGAGGGCGGGATGGGCGGCCACCACCACTTACCCTTCCTGGACCCAATGGCTGATGCACCCAATGTGGAAAACTGGCTGCTCGCGACGGACCTCGAAAACGAAGCACTGCGGGACAGCTGGGAGACACTCCAGGGTTCAGGTGAAGCCGAGCATCTTCTGGCGCTGGTCGGTCGCCTGCGCAACGCGGCCCCGTACCAGAACGGCAAGACCCGCGTGTCATTCTGCCAACGTGTGCGCAAGGTGCTGGGCAGTGCAGTGGTCAACACGCAAGACCTTGCGTTGTTCAACCTTCAGGCCAGGGAAGCACTGGTGCAGGACAATGGCGACCAGACCTGCCACGACGGCGCGCTGCTGGTATTCCAGAACATCGAACTGTACATCGCCAACCAGCGCCTGCAGATCGATGCGGCAGATACCGAGGGCAACCTTTATCGGGAACTGCGCCGCCTGTATCGCTTGCAGGCCCTGGATGAGGTTGCCCAAAGCGAGGCGGCCAACCGGGATGAAGCGGAGGTTCGCCTCACCTACCGTCGTGAACTGAATGCCCCGCTTGAACTGGGCCTACCCAACGACACCTTGCGCTACGCGATCAATGCCAATATCGATGAGTTGGCGTATGCCGAGCTGGAAGTGCAGCGTCGCGAGCTGGCGGAGGATTTCCTGAATTTTGCCGCCGCCAACCCGCGCTGGGTCCAGTACTTGCGCCAAGCCTATGCCGACCGTTTTGCAGACATCGAGCACACGTACCAGACCCAGGTATCCGAACTACCGGACCAATACCCTGACAGGCCCCTCTCTTCGTTGGCAGAAGAGTTCGAGGCATTGGAGCGCAACAGGCAAACACGCGAGTTACGCCTGATTCGCGAACTCACATCGTTTGCAGACCCTGATCGCAAGCCCCGTTCATCGACCGAGTAGGCAGCCACTCGCCTGGGCGGCCACTGTGTGCAGGCCGCCCCCCTGCGCTCACTTCCCGTAGCGTTGCACGCCCCAGGCCAGCACGCTTTCGAGCAAACGCCGCAGCACGGCCTGGGTCGGTTGCGCCAGGTCTTCGCGATAGGCGAACGGCTCGCTTTCTTCCATGTACGTGCTTTGCGCCAGCTCCAACTGCACCGCATGGATATGGTTGGCAGGGTTGCCATAGTGGCGGGTGATATGGCCGCCCTTGAAACGCCCGTTGAGTACATGGCTGTAAGCCGGCGCTTCAGCGCACACGCCCGCAAGCAACTGCGCCAGCTCAGGATCGCAGCTGGCGCCGTTGAAAGTCCCAAGGTTGAAATCCGGAAGCTTGCCGTCGAACAGGTGCGGGATCAGCGAGCGAATCGAGTGGGCGTCCCACAGCAACGCATAGCCGAACTGCTCACGCAGGCGGGCCAGCTCCTGGCTGATCGTGTCGTGATACGGCCGCCAGATCTGCTCCAGGTAGGTCGCGCGCTCTTCGGCAGAGGGCACCTGCCCGTCTTTGAACAAGGGCTGCCCTTCGAACAGCGTGGCCGGATACAAGCCGGTGGTTGCCCCGACGTACAACGGCTTATCGTCGTCGGGCCGGTTGAGGTCGATGACGAAACGCGAATACTCCGCCGCCACCACGCTGGCGCCCAGTTCACGGGCAAAATCGTAGAGCTGCGGAATGTGCCAGTCGGTGTCAGGCAAGCTGCGCGCCTGGTCGACCAGGCCCTCGCGCACCGCTGGGGTCAGTTGCAGGCCTGCGTGGGGCATGCTGATCAGCAGGGGTAAACGGCCCTGGTGAAAACTCAGTACCTTGTTCATTTCGCCTCGCTCAGTTGAGTATCTCGTGGCCCTTGCGCACCACACGCTTGGGCAGGTCGCCACCCAGCCAGTAGGCCAGGTCGGCGGGGCGCTCGATCTGCCAGGCGACAAAGTCCGCCACCTTGCCGGCTTCCAGCGTGCCATGGCTGTCGCCAAGGCCTAGCGCCGTGGCGGCATGGGTGGTCACACCGGCCAGGGCTTCTTCCGGGGTCATGCGGAACAGCGTGCAGCCCATGTTCAGCATCAGGCGCAGCGACAACCCCGGCGAGGTGCCCGGGTTGAGGTCGCTGGCCAGGGCAATCTTCACACCGTGACGGCGCAGGGCGTCCATCGGCGGCAATTGGGTTTCGCGCAGGAAATAGAAGGCGCCCGGCAGCAGCACGGCGACCGTGCCGGCCGCGGCCATGGCAATGGCGTCTTCCTCAGTCATGAATTCCAGGTGGTCGGCCGACAATGCTTGGTAGCGCGCCGCCAGGCTCGAGCCGTGCAGCGACGACAGCTGTTCGGCGTGCAGCTTCACCGGCAGGCCCAGCTCATGCGCCTTGATGAATACCCGCTCGACCTGGGCCGGGGAGAACGCAAGGTGTTCGCAGAACGCATCCACCGCATCCACCAGCCCTTCTGCGGCCAGGGCAGGCAGCATCTCGTCGCAGATGTGCGCAATGTAGTCGTCGGCCCTGCCGGCGTACTCCGGCGGCAGGGCGTGGGCGGCCAGGCAGGTGGCGCGCACGGCAAGCGGCAACTCGTCGGCCAGGCGCCGTGCCACGCGCAGCATCTTGCGCTCGTTGGCCAGGTCCAGGCCGTAGCCGGACTTGACCTCGAGCGTGGTCACGCCATCGCGCATCAGCGCCTGGACCCGCTGGCGGGCACTGGCGAACAGCTCGTCCTCGCTGGCCGCGCGGGTGGCCCGCACGGTGCTGGCGATGCCACCGCCCTGTGCGGCGATTTCGGCATAGCTCACGCCCTGCAGGCGCTGCTCGAACTCGCCGCTGCGGTTGCCGCCAAACACCGCGTGAGTGTGGCAGTCGATCAGGCCGGGGGTGACCCAGGCGTTGCCCAGGTTCACCGTGCGCTCCGCTTCGACCGGCCGCAGCGCGCTGCGTGGGCCGATCCATTCGATCAGCCCGTCGCAGGTGACGATCGCCGCGTCCTCGATGATCGAGTAACGGCCGTCGACCATGGTTGCCACATGGCAGTGCTGCCAGAGGGTTCTCATTTGCAATCTCCTGTACTAGCGGTGCAGCTCGGCCTGCGCCTGGGCCGCTTTGCCCTGCCCTGCCCGCGGCTTGCACCACAGCAGGTAGGACGCGACCAGGAACACCACCCAGACCACACCCACCAGCAAGGCTGCCTGAGTGTCCGGGAAGTAACCGAGCACGCCAAAGATGAACACCATGAACGCGATGGCCATGGCTGGGCCATAGGGCCAGAACGGTACCGGGAACTTCAGCTGGGCGGCTTCCTCGCGGCTCATGCTGCGGCGCATGGCCACCTGGGTGAGCAGGATCATCAGCCACACCCACACGGTGGCGAAGGTGGCGATCGAAGCGATCAGCAGGAATACGTTCTCCGGGATCAGGTAGTTGAGCAGCACGCCGATCAGCAGCGCGGCGCCCATCACCACCACGGTCATCCATGGCACACCGTGTTTCGACAGCTTGCCGAAACTGCGTGGCGCATGGCCTTGCTGGGCCAGGCCATACATCATGCGGCCAGCACCAAAGATGTCACTGTTGATGGCAGAGATCGCGGCAGAAATCACCACCACGTTCAGCACTGCGGCGGCAGAGCCAATCCCCAGGTTGCTGAAGATCTGCACGAACGGGCTGCCTTCGCTGCCGATCTGCGGCCACGGGTACAGGCACATCAGCACGAACAGGGTAAGCACATAGAACAGCAGGATGCGCAGCGGCACGGCATTGATTGCCTTGGGGATGACCCGCTGCGGGTCCTTGGCCTCACCGGCGGTGACACCAATGATCTCGATGCCGCCGAAGGCGAACATCACCACGGCAAAGGAGGCGATCAGGCCGCCCACGCCATTGGGCATGAAGCCACCATGGTCGAACAGGTTACTCAGCCCTACGGCATGCCCGGTACCCACCTGGCTGAAACCGAAAGCCATGATGCCGAGGCCGGCCAGGATCA
>RCUU01001671.1_pt1 | contig 10299 bp, 9 predicted proteins | sample 2166211 | NCBI WGS metagenome assembly RCUU01 (sample SAMN09932620, study PRJNA488358) | compost metagenome | feature: garden; material: soil; isolation source: compost soil in phenylacetic acid-enriched culture | place: Germany: Experimental Botanical Garden Goettingen | collected 2016-01-27
GATCAGATCAGTGGACTTACCCTGGATTTTGTACAGGACGAACAAGGTGCAGGACTAACAATAAGTGGCGAAAGCAGCTGCTGCTAAAGAGATAGGGGAGAACTATAATGGCAAATTATCACGAACTGATCGAAGGTAAAGTATACATTGGCGGGGAGAATGCACTACTTCAAGCCCTTCAGGAGCAAAAAATTTCCGATGTGTTTGATTTAAGAGATACCGGTACGAAGGCGGAAGGCTTTCCTGCCAATGTGACCCGTCATCATTTTCCCATCGTGGAAGATGAGAGCGGCCAGGAAGGTTCTGTTCAAGCGGCGATCCAGGCGGTAACTGCAGCAGTAAATGATGGGAAAACTGTGTATTTCCATTGCGCCGGCGGACGGAATCGCACAGGAACGGTAGCCACTGGTGTATTGCTCGAACTTGGCCAGGCTACGACTGTAGAAGAGGCGGAATCCTTGGCCAAAGAAAAACGTCCGGATATCAACATCAAGCAGGATATGCGTGAGGTGCTGCAGGGCTTTTATCCATCCAAATAAATTAAAACGAATATACACAAGGGCTATTTCCTAATGGAGATAGCTTTTTTTGTTAATGAGTTGCAAAATACAACAGTTGTATGTTACATTTTATTGACGAAGGGATGATGATGAAAAGAAAAGGGATACATAAACCCACAATTGAGGATGCAATTGAAATCAGTGGAATCGAAACGCTTCATCCTGGAGGGTTTGATTTAACTGGGCGAACAGCAGAGGTCGCAGAGCTTGAGCCGGGAATGCGGGTGTTGGATGTCTCCAGCGGAAGGGGAACACAGGCGATATTCTATGCGGAGAAATTATCGCATATGAAGAGTGGTCATCAAAATAGGCTATGGCCTGTATAGAGGGGTTAAAGGTGATATCCATGGAAACCGTTGATTTACTACGAAATTTAATGAGAGCTTTTGATAAAAATATTGGAGCTTTGGAAAAAACTCAACTTGCCTGTTGTGGTGCAACGATTGGACAATGTCATGCGGTCATGGAGATTGGGCTCGCCGGGCAAATCTCACTCATCGACCTGGCCAATGTACTTAATCTCGATAAAAGTACAATGAGTAGAACGGTCAACGGTCTTGTTGAGAATGAATGGATTGAACGGATTACAGATCCGGAAAAACGGCGTTATGTGAAACTGACGCTTTCCCCAAAGGGGCAGTTACTCCATGAACAAATCAGCTCTGTTCTGAACGCTTATTTCGGAAATATTATGAAGGATATCCCGGAGAACAAGAGGGAGCAGGTTGCAGAGAGCCTGGAACTGTTACTCCATGCATTAAATAAGAACGACTGCTGTTAGACATATGTTGGTTCGAATAGGAGAGGTTGGTGGATATATGCAGAATACTCTAGATGCCGTAGTTATCGGAGGGGGACAGGCAGGGCTCGCATCCGGATACTATTTGCAAAAGGCCGGTCTGAATTTTATGATCCTGGAAGCCGGTAACCAGCCCACAGGATCATGGCCGCAATATTATGATAGTTTAAAGCTATTTTCTCCCGCCCGGTATTCGTCATTGCCAGGATACCCTTTTCCAAAAGCTCCAAATGAGTATCCGCTGCGCGATGAGGTCATCACTTATTTACGTCAATATGCGGAGAAATTCAAACTCCCGGTAAAGGTAAACCAAAAAGTAGAACATATAGAAGTAGGAAACGGTGGCTTTGATGTTATAACCATAGCAGGAGACAGGTTTCGGACAAAAACTCTCATTAGTGCATCGGGTTCGTTTCATCGTCCTCATCTTCCAAGTCTTCCAGGAGCGGATAGTTTTCAAGGCAGAATTCTTCATTCATCCGATTATAAACATCCGGAATCGTTCCTGGGAAAGAGGGTTGTCGTTGTCGGTCGTGGAAACTCGAGTGTGCAGATTGCAGTAGAACTTGCCAATCATTCTAACGTATCATTAGCTGTCCAGCAGCCGGTCCGATTTACGCCGCAGCGCATATTGGGTCTTGATCTTCACTTCTGGTTAAAAATCACAGGCATAGATGCTTTTCCGTTCTATCGAATCGGCAAAGAGCCGCCTAGTCCCATTTCTGTATTCGACCTTGGCGGTTACCGTAAGAAAATCGATAACGGTAATCCGGATCAGAGAACAATGTTCTCGGCTTTCTCTCCCGAAGGTGTAGTTTGGGCAAATGGGGAACGGGAACCCGTTGATATAGTGATATTTGCTACAGGATATCGTCCTCATCTACCCTTTTTGAGCGGGACAGGTGCACTTGCATCAGATAGCAGACCTTTGCATGTTGCAGGCGTGAGTACAGAAGTTCCTGGACTTTATTATGTTGGATTATCTAATCAGCGTTCCTTTGCGTCAGCGACGGTTCGCGGAGTCGGGCCAGATGCTAAATATGTCGTGCAGAATATTAAACGTTTTTTGAAAAGATGACGGATACTCCCGTTGACTATTTTAAGGCTATCGGGTGTGACTAACCCTGAAGAGAAGCGTGCGTCTATCCGCTTTGCGGTTGTCATTAGCCAGTTGTCTCAAGCAGGCTTTGATGTTACTGGATATAACCTGTTAAGTGATACTACAAAGTTTTCGGAATCAATTTAATTACTCATTTTTAATACTCTTAATTCAGTAAGGAACTGTTCTTCTATATGTCGATGATAAACTACGTTCTGTTCTTTTCTTGCACATATTTGCAACTGCTCGTTGAGTTGCTCTCTTCTTCTAAGAAGTAATCGTCGAGAACGTTCAAGCTTCTCTAAAAATGTAACATCCTCAGTGTCAACGGTCACAACGGCGAAGGACACGAGATCAAGAAACGTTACGGGCAGCAATGTGGGGAATTATGGCTACAGTTGGGTGCAGCCTCATTCACTCGGCCCTACGATAGACACGGTTATCGCCGCCTTTTGTTATCGGTGAAATTTCCTTTGCAGTTTTAGCATATGCAGCCATTCAGGTGAATAGTATATATAGGCGGGGGGCCGAATCCGTTAGGCTTCATCTGACGTAACGGTCTTATTTATTCCAAAAAAACTCCTATAGTAGAAGGTGTTGACCTTGTTTGTTCCCTAAAACAAACAAGACTTCTACAAAGGAGTTTTTACTTTGTTTAACTGCTAATTTGTCTACTAAGTGAATAAGTTATGCAGGCACGTAAACTTTTCCAGTAATATTGATTGGACCAGTCAGGGTGATATCTCCCTGGAGATCATCAGGGTTTGAGGCAAACACTTGAAATGAATGAAACCCAACAGTTACATTCGTAAGAATGGTCTGGAACGTTGTGGTCATTTCAAGCGGTTCATCTTCATCGTTTGAAATAGACTCTTGCTCAGCACTACCAACAACGACTCCATCCATAAGGACTTGAAGGAAGAGTTTGGGTTGATCTGGTGGTGTAGCAAAAACGTTTGTTACCTGCCAACCTACTGTAGTAGTCAGTTCTACAAAGTTGGTTGCTGCTGGAACATTAATTCCAAATTGTAATATCAAGCTTGGTGTTGCAGTGATTGGAACAATAACACCATTGTCCAGGTTGGTCTGGATGCTTCTACCGAATTCAACTAAGGTTTGTGCCATATTTTCACCTCCACTCATTTTATAAAACATCATATGGCTTTTTTTATTTTATGATTGTGGCAATATCCTATTAACTAAAAAAATATCAAATTTACAAGGGAGGCAGAAAATGAAAATTTTATTTATTACTTCAGGTTTTAGGGCCGTGTATTACTTCTTTGAACAAAGTATAGTAGAAGCCTTTCAGAATGCTGGTCACTATTGTGAACCTTTTACCCTAAATAAGGGTTTAAATGCATTACAACTTATGAAAGAATCTTTACAGCCAGATCTTATTGTAGCAATGGGCGGGTTGAAAATCTCCAAGCCTATACTGGAATTCTTAAAGCAAACCAAGGTAAAGTCGGCCATTTGGATGACGGAAGATCCTTATTATATGGATTGGACCATTTCGCTGATCACTTATTTTGACTACATTTTTACCATCGATCAAGCTGCATTAGAGCAATATAAAAGACTCGGGCATCTATATGTATATCATCTTCCACTAGGAACAGATCCAGAAATGTACCGTTCCGCACCGGTCTCTGAAGAGTTTACAAGTGATATTTGTTTAGTAGGAGTACCCTATAGCAATCGAATTGAGCTTATTAAATTTTTGTTAGAGAGAACAGACTATCAAATTCAAATCGTCGGGAGAGGGTGGGGCAAATTTAATAATGAATGGACAAAAAATTCAAACCGGGGTTTAGATTTAGTGAATGCTTGGGTAAGGCCCGAAACCGTTGTGAATTATTATAATGGTTCTAAAATTGTTTTAAATATCCACCGTCCACCTGATGAGAAATATAATAAAAATCGTACGGGTATTATTGCTAAAAGTATCAACAATCGTACCTTTGATGCTGCCAGCTGTGAAGCATTTCAACTTATTGATTCTAAAGAAGAGCTGGTAAATCATTTTGAGGAAGGGAAAGAAATCATTTCTTTCCAAGATAACAATGATTTACTGGAGAAAATCCATTATTATATTGCACACGACGAAGAACGCAAACGGATTGCCAAAAAAGCAAGAAAACGCGTGTTGACTTCACACACCTTTCAACATCGAATCGATCATTTGCTGATGAAGGTTCAATCTTAAATTGCCGTAACTACGGCGAATGTTTTGGACATCCAGCCGCTGTTGTCTCCGGATTTCCTGATTTATACCGCTTCTAGCGGATAAAATCCGGAGACAGCATATGCTTCCGATGCGAGCTTTCCTTCGGAAAGCTTTCGGGCGGACGCTTTCGCTCTTCCAGTTCCAAAAATCCCCACCTCCCCCCGTGACTTTGACTTCCATCAGTCCCTCTTCATCTTCGTTTTGTGTATTATTTTCCAACTGTCATCAACTCCTGACTATGTGTAGAAGCAAGCTGAATCAGCTGCCGCACATGTTCATCTACCAGGGAGTAAAACGCCAGCTTTCCTTCTTTGCGGTATTTAACCAGGTTTAATTTTTTTAGCGTCCTAAGATGATGCGATGCCGTTGCAAGCGGGGATCCGATGATATTTGCCACATTAAAAACAACATGCGAATTAGATGAGACTAATTCACACGCTAAATTTAGTCTTATATCCTATTACGTTTTGATTATCAATACATAGTATGAAAGTATACAGCACTTGGGGGGGCGATATTGATTGACAAGGGTATCCATAATCATGACTAGTTACAATAAGCCTGTTATATCACGAGGTCCATTCAATCCATTTTAACTGAAAAATAATGTAATTATAAGTAAAAAAATGTAGAAAGAAGGAAGGTTTTGGAATTGGAGAAGAACTCACCATATTCTAATTTAAAAGAAAAATTAATTTCTCTAAAGGCTAAAGTTGGCGTAATTGGACTTGGCTATGTAGGGATGCCTTTAGCAATTGAATTATCAAAAAAAGGTTACCAAGTTTATGGAATTGATATTAATGTAGAAAAAATCAGTAGATTAAAGAACATGGATTTCTATATTTCAGGAGTAAATAAAGAAGATTTACACGAAGTGATAAACAGTAAAAAATTTATTCCTACAAATGATTTTTCAGTAATTTCATCTTTAGATTCTATTAACATTTGTGTTCCTACTCCTTTAACAAAGGATAACATCCCGGATATGTCGTATATAAAATCAGTAGTTGAAGAAATAAAACAATATATGCATAAAGAATTACTCATTATTTTAGAAAGTACTACTTATCCGGGTACAACAGAGGAATTGATCGAATATGAATTTACAAAAAAAGGATATAAAGCTGGTGAGGATTATTTTCTTTGTTTTTCCCCAGAAAGAGTAGATCCTGGTAATGGCAAATATAATACAAAAAACATACCAAAAGTAATTGGAGGAAAAACACCATTATGTACTGAAATAGCAACCTTGTTATATAAGGATGCCATTCAATCACTTGTGACTGTTTCTTCCCCTAAGATAGCCGAAATGAGTAAGCTTTTAGAAAATACATTTCGCAGTGTGAATATTGCATTTATTAATGAAATGGCGATGTTATGCGAAAAATTAGAAATAAATATATGGGAAGTAATTAAAGCAGCGAGTACAAAACCCTTTGGTTTTATGCCATTTTCTCCTGGCCCTGGTGTTGGAGGACACTGCATTCCTCTTGACCCTATGTACTTATCGTGGAAAGCAAGAGAATTAAACTTTTATAGCCGTTTCATTGAATTAGCACATGAAATAAATCATTATATGCCGGAGTATGTGTTAAATAAGGTTGAAATAGCACTTAATAATGTTAATAAATCTGTCAGAAACTCTAAAATATTATTACTAGGCATGGCGTATAAGCCGAATATTGATGATTTACGGGAATCTCCTAGTCTTTCTATCTATCATACATTAAAAGAAATGGGCGCTTTAGTTGAATACAATGATCCTTATGCAACCCAGTTTACAGATAATGAAGGGAATATTGTATATTCAATTGAATTGGATCATCAAAATCTTCGTAATTTTGACTGTATTATCTTATTAACAAACCATAATGTTTATAACTACCAAGAGATTTCGGAAAATTCTAACTTAATTATAGATACAAGAAATGCCTTTAAAAATATAGATACACCTAACATTGTAAGGATCGGAGATTCTCCCCCAGGTTGCTGAGCTTCATTCAGCATAACAGGTACCTGGCTCAGAACTTTTGCGTTAGCAGACGCTGTGTAAGTGGTACACTTTTAGATTAGCAAACACACTGGAGGTATTTACTAATGGAGCAAAACAAAATAATATATCAATCTGATGTAGGTACTTCAGTCGGTCAAATTAATAAAAATAAAGTTGTCGTTTATACTGCTATCACAGCTAATTATGACAATCTTTATGAACCCCGGTATAAATCCGATAAATTTGATTATGTATGCTTTACTGACAATCCGGATATAAAGTCAAATTTTTGGAAAATAATACCACTACCGCATCATAATCTTGATTCGACAAGAAAGGCAAGATATGTAAAGATACTACCTCACTTGTTTTTTCAAGACTATAACTACAGTGTATGGGTAGATGCAAATATTACTATCGTTGGAGATCTATACGAGTTGCTGCAAAGTTATTTGAAGGAATCTTCTCTTGTCTTTTTTAGGCACTCTGATGGAAGAAACTGTATATATCAAGAAGCAGAAGCTTGCATACGGAGAAACAAAGATGACAAAAATGTCATTCTTGCCCAAGCTGAAAGATATGAAAAAGAGAGATATCCAGAAAATAATGGCCTTATTTCTACTGGAGTAATTTTAAGGAGACACAAGGATCCAAAAATTATAGAAACAATGGACGCTTGGTGGAATGAAGTTGAAAACTTCAGTAAAAGAGATCAGATGAGCTTTAATTATATCGCTTGGAAGTATAATACCCCTTTTTCTATTCTCGATGATTATATTAGGGATAATAAATACTTCAAATGGAGAATTCACGATCATCAGACAAATCAAAAAAAATCTTTGATCTAATGTCAATACGAAGTATTAAAGTCACGAAGAATGAATATTTCGGTGGGATAGAGCCATTGAGTTAATAAGTGAGAGCCACGCGATGTTTATAAAGAGAGCCACCCGGGGAGGGGACTCTCTAACGAGTTAACACCTCCGATATGGTATTCCGTGAACATTGACAGCTCGATGCAATGCTAATGTTCAAAGAAAAAGGGTGATATTAAATGAGGTTCGGTGGTAGCGATAAATTAACAATTCAGTCCATATTTAAGGAAGTAAAGAATAACTTCACATATGAATTCTGGGTTAAGCCTGAAGCAGCTCATAAAATTAGAAAAGAGTCAGTTATAGGTGCTTCAGGTATTTCAGATCAAAGGTATGTTATTGCGCCTGGTTATGGGGGCGATAATGAGTATGCTGGAACAGGAGTGTCAGTAGGGACGAATGGTGTTTCAGTTTTTGAACATACAGCAAATCATCTGCCAGCTACTTTAGTATATGAAACAAGCATTACTGACTGGACTCACATTGCAATTGTTTATCGTGATAAAACCCCATATCTTTTTATTAATGGTGAGATTAGAAAAATGGGTTTGAAAAGCCTGAAAACAAATGTTTTTGCCTCAGGGATAATCGGGGGTCTGAGTAATTACGGTTTTTTTATTGGTGAAATTACCAATGTTAGAATTTGGGATTATGCTAGAACAAGGAGACAAATTTACGAAAATATGAATAATGGAATGACTGAAAAAAAACCGGGCTTAATAAGTTTAATTTTAGAAGAAGACAGACTGAATAAGCAAAATCTAATAAGTAATGATGAACGTAATGAAACTAATACTGAAGAAATTGATGTAATCATTTGTGTGCATAATGCTTTAGAGGAAGTAAAAGTATGTCTCGAGTCATTAATTGCTAAGAGAACATTAACCTTTAATATTATTATAGTTGATGATGGCAGTAACAAGGAAACAAGTAGATTTTTAAGGGCTTATGCTGAAGTCTATAATTGTAAGCTTATTAGAAATGATTATGCACAAGGATATACAATTGCCGCTAATATAGGGTTGCTGGCATCATCTTCTAAATATTGTGTGTTACTTAATAGTGATACAATCGTTACACTTCGCTGGTTAGAAAAGCTAATTGCATGTATGGAATCTGAGAAAGCTGTAGGTATAGCAGGTCCTCTTTCCAATGCAGCTTCTTGGCAATCCGTACCAAAATTGTTTGAACACAATGATTGGGCAAAAAATGCACTCCCAGAAAAAATGAACTTGGAACAAATGTCAAATTTAGTGGAAAACCGGTCAGATAAATGTTATCCAGAAGTTCCACTTTTAAACGGATTTTGTTTAATGGTTAAAAGAGAGGTTATAGATAAAATTGGTTATTTTGATCAGGAGACTTTTTCGGAAGGATATGGCGAAGAAAATGATTATTGTATCCGAGCAAAAAATGCTGGCTTCAAACTAAAAGTAGCCGATGATTGTTACGTGTATCATTATAAATCTAGTAGTTACACGAGTGACCAAAAAAAATTGTTAAAAAAACAAGCAGATAAGCTAATTTGCAGAAAGTATTCCAGTAAAAAAATAAGAGATTGTATGACAGTTTTAAAAGAAAATAAGGAACTAAATACTTTGAGGAAAAAAGTTGAGAATGCGATAGAAAATGGTGAAAAGTTAAAAAGAAGTAATATCTCGATTTTATTTATTTTGCCAACAAAAGGAGGAGATGGGGGATCACACTCAGTTGTACAGGAAACAATGGGACTTCGTAGATTGAATGTAAATGCAAAAATAGCCAACAATCTTAACTATAAGATTCCATTTTCTGAAAAATACTTAAATTTTGATGAATTTTGTGTTTATTATAAAAATCAAGATGAATTAATTCGCCTTTCTCAACACTTCGACATCGTAGTAGCTACCGTATTTACAACGGTGAAAATGTTAAAAAACATCATCGAATGTCACCCCTATATAAAACCCGCCTACTATATACAAGATTATGAACCATTGATGTTTGATAAAGATCATCATTGGTATAAAGAAGCGATAGAATCTTATACATTAATTCTAAATAATAATGCTTTTGCCAAAACGAATTGGATCCGTAATATAATAAAGGAAAATCATGGAATTGAGGTTTATAAAATTGCTCCGAGTTTAGACAACATGCTTTTTAAACCTGCAGTGACAATAAATAATAGTAAAAAAGATGTTGTTCATATTGTGGCAATGGTCAGGCCAAAAACTCCTCGAAGATCGCCTAAAGAAACAATGAATGTGTTGAAAGCGATAAAAGAAAAATATAATTCAAAAATAGAAATTTCTATTTTTGGTTGCTCTGATAATGAATTGAACTCTTTAAATGTTCCTTTGAATTTTGATTTTAAAAATCAGGGGATACTCCATAGGGAACAAGTTGCAGAGCTTTTACAAGACTCCAATATTTTTATTGATTTATCAACTTATCAAGCTTTTGGACGTTCAGGATTAGAGGCAATGGCAATTGGTTGCTCTACTATCCTTCCAAAGATAGGAGGAATAGATGAATATGCGGTACATGGATACAACAGTTTTTTAGTTGATACTGCTAATAATGAAGAGGTTATTCATTTTATAAGTTATTTAGTAGAAAATAAAAGTATAAGAAATAAATTTTTCTTAAATGGAATAGAAACTGCTAAAAATTATTCAATAGAAAAAGCAAGTCTTTCGCAGTATCAATTTTTCGATAATATGTTAAAAAATAAAGAAAAAGGGAATTGACAGAATACACA
>RCUU01001672.1_pt1 | contig 10294 bp, 9 predicted proteins | sample 2166211 | NCBI WGS metagenome assembly RCUU01 (sample SAMN09932620, study PRJNA488358) | compost metagenome | feature: garden; material: soil; isolation source: compost soil in phenylacetic acid-enriched culture | place: Germany: Experimental Botanical Garden Goettingen | collected 2016-01-27
CCGTAGACCTCGGCCTCGCTCTCCGAGGCGACCACGCCGGCGTTGGCGCCCCAGTTGAACGGGAAGAAGCGCGCTTCCTGCTTGCGCCAGTAGCTTTCCACCTGCAGGCGCTGGCCGAGCAGGTCGTGGTCGCTGTAGTTGAGGTTCACCGCCTGGTTGTGGGTGAACGGCTGGTCGCTCAGCTGCAGGCCCTGGATCGCCACGGCCTCGCCATCGCGCACGCCGGCGGCGTAGCCGGTGTCCTGCCTGTCGCGGTAGTCCTGCAGCGACAGGTCGAAGCGGCGCTCGGCGTCCAGCTCCAGGCCCAGCCTGGCGTGCAGGTCATGGCCTTCGGTATCCATCTCGCTGCCCTGCAGCGGCTCCGGCGGGATGCGCTCGTTGTCGCCGTCGAACTGGTCGTTGCGCTGCAGCCAGTCGGCGGAGAGGTACCAGTCCAGCGCGCCCTGGCGGCCGGTGGCGCTCTGGAACGCCTCGTAGGCGAAGCCCTTGGGATTGAAGTTGTCGTAGCTGCTGAGGCCGGCGCGGCTGCTGAAGGCCAGTTCCTCGCCCTGGTTGCGCTTGGTGATGAGGTTGATGATGCCGCCGGAAGCGCCCGCACCGTAGAGGCTGCTGGCGCCGGAAATCACCTCGACGCGCTCGATGCTCGACGGCGCGATGCTGTTCAGCTGGCGCGACACGTCGCGGCTGGCGTTCTGCGAGACGCCGTCGATCAGCACCTGCACGTTGCGCCCGCGGATGGTCTGGCCGAAGTTGCTCATGGTCCCGGAGGAGGGCGCCAGGCCCGGGACCAGGGTGCCGAGGATGTCGGCGATCTTGCGTCCCGCGGCGTTCTGCTCGGCGATCTGCTGCGCCTCGATCACCTGCACCGTGCCGGGGATCGAGGCGATGCTGGCGTCGCTGCGGCTGGCGGAGATCACCGTATCGCCCAGCGACAGCGGCTCGCCGGCAGTTGCGGGGGCCCGATACAGCGTCACGCTGCGTTCGCCGTCGAGGCGCCATTCCAGCCCGCTGCCCTGCAGCAGGCGGTCCAGCGCCTGCGCCGCGCTGTATTCGCCATGCAGCGCCGGGGCCTGCTTGCCGGAGAGCAGCGCGGCGTCGGCGCCGATGGACAGGCCGGTCTTCGCCGCCAGCTCGGTGAGGGCGCGATCCAGCGGCTGGTTGGCCTGCTCGAAGCGGTACGTCGGCTCCGCCGCGACGGCCAGCGCCGGCATGCTGCAGCCAAGGGCCAGCGCCAGGGCGCTGGCGCGGAACAGGGAAAGGTTCGGTGCGGTCATTGTTCCCCCCAAGGGAATTCCGTGTTTTGCCTTCAATGACCGGGCTCGAAGGAAATCGGGCAGTGCCCTCGCAGAATTTTTTTTCCAGGGGCCGCCGGCTTTCGTAGGGTGAATAACGCTCCGCGTTATCCACCATCCGCGCCCTCACCTCAGCGCGGCACCACCCGCACCAGATAAGCGCTGTGCCGCTCCAGGCGGATCGGCAGGCTCGCCTCCAGCAGGCGCAGCGCCGCATCGCTGTCGGCAAGCGGCAGCACGCCGGTGAAGCGCAGGCTTTCCAGCGCGTCGCCGGACGACCAGATCAGCCCATGCCGATGCCGCTGCAGTTCCGCCAGCACCTCGCCCAGCGGCCGGTCGTGGAACACCAGCTGGTTGCGCGACCAGGCCGCGGTTTCCGCCGTCACCGCTTCCACCGGCCCGATACGTCCGGCGTCGAAGCGCGCCTGCTCGCCGGCATTCAGCGTCTGCACGGCGTCGGCGCTGCTGACGCTGACCTTCGATTCGAGCACCGCCGCGCGGCTGCCGTCGTCGTCCTGGCGCACCAGATAGCGGGTGCCGAGCGCGCGCACTTCGCCGTCGCGGTCGCTGATCAGGAACGGCCGGCCGAGCGGATCGCGGCGCACCTCGGCCAGCACCTCGCCGGCGACCAGTTCGATGCGCCGCTGCCGGCCGTCGTAACGGATGTTCACCGCGGAATTGCTGTTCAGCATGAGGTAGCTGCCGTCTTCCAGTTCGATCCGGCGGATTTCGCCGCTGCCGCTGCGCTGGTCGGCCAGCCACGGACGCACCGCCGGCGCCTGGCCGAGCAGCAGCAACGCGGGAATCGCCAGCGCCAGGGCGAGCGCCACGGCGCGCGGCGGCCGGCGTTTCGGCGCCGGCTGCAGGGCCTGCCAGAGGCGCTGGATCTGCTCGAACACCTGCGCGTGGCGTGGATCGGCGCCGCGCCAGGCTTCGAACTCGGCGAGGGTCTGCGCCGAGGAATCCTCCAGGCGCAGCAGCCAGTCGGCGGCCTCTTCGCGGATGCGGCCAAGCTCGGATGGAAGGTGGCCGGCTGGAGAGTGCCCGCTCATGCGCCATCCCCCTCGGCCAGAGCGTCGTAGAGGCGGCCGTGCAGGTGTGCCAGGGTCTTCGCCAGGTACTGCTTCACACTGCTTTCGGAAACCTGCAGATGGCGGGCGATCTCGGCGTAGGAACAGCCCTCCAGCCGCGCCATCAGGAAGGCCGTGCGCGGCTTGGGCTCCAGTTCCTCCAGCAGGAGCAGCAGCACCTTGCCGAGCAGCTGGTGCTGGGCGGCGATGCGTTCGGGACTCCGCTCGTCCTGCTGCTCCATCAGCAGCGCCATGCTGCGCAGGGTTTCCTCCTCCACGCGGCGCCGGTGGTAGTGGTTGATCAGCAGGCGGTTGGCCGCCACCAGCAGGTAGGCGCGCGGTTCCTGCAGCTGCGCCAGGTCATCCTTGCCGAGCAGCCTGGCGAAGGTGTCGTGGGCGGCGTCCGCCGCGTTGTCCGGGCAGCCGAGCTTCTTGCGCAGCCAGCCGAACAGCCAGCCGTGGTGGCTGCGGTAGAGCGCGGCGAGCGGGGAGGCGGGCGGAGCGGACACGATGCGGACCTCTGGCGGGAGCGGCGTGCGAAATAATAAAGACTCGCATTTGAGAATGCATGCATTTCCTTTTGGGAACGGAATCTCCCCGAGCGCCTAGACTTGCTCCTGTCTTTGCAACCAGCGACGAGCGGTGCCGGCCCGTCAGGAGTGCGACGTGGGCGGCCAGCGATAACAAGAAGAGGACCCACCAATGTCGAAAGCATTTCTCAAGGGGCTGGGCTGTGCCCTGCTGATGAGCCTGGCCGGCCTGGCGCAGGCAGCCGATCCCATCGTGATCAAGTTCTCCCACGTCGTGGCCGAGCACACGCCGAAGGGCCAGGGAGCGCTGCTGTTCAAGAAGCTTGCGGAGGAACGCCTGCCCGGCAAGGTGCGGGTGGAGGTGTATCCCAACTCGTCGCTGTTCGGCGACGGCAAGGAGATGGAGGCGCTGCTGCTCGGCGACGTGCAGATCATCGCCCCGTCGCTGGCCAAGTTCGAGCAGTACACGAAGAAGCTGCAGCTGTTCGACCTGCCGTTCCTGTTCGATGACCTGGCGGCCGTGGACCGCTTCCAGAAGAGCGCCGAAGGCCGCGCCCTGCTCACTTCGATGCAGGACAAGGGCATCACCGGCCTGGACTATTGGCACAACGGCATGAAGCAGCTCTCGGCGAACAAGCCGCTGCGCGAGCCCAAGGACGCCCGCGGCCTGAAGTTCCGCGTGCAGGCTTCGGCGGTGCTCGAGGAGCAGTTCAAGGCGGTACGCGCCAATCCGCGCAAGATGAGCTTCGCCGAGGTCTACCAGGGGCTGCAGACCGGCGTGGTCAATGGCGCCGAGAACCCCTGGTCGAACATCTATTCGCAGAAGATGCACGAGGTGCAGAAGTACATCACCGAGTCCAACCACGGCGTGCTGGACTACATGCTGATCACCAACACCAAGTTCTGGAACGGCCTGCCGGACGACGTGCGCACGGAGCTGACGAAGATCATGGAGGAGGTCACCGTGGAGGTGAACCGGCAGGCCGATGCCCTCAACCAGGGGGACAAGCAGCGCATCATCGAGGCCAGGACCAGCGAGATCATCGAACTCACTCCCGAGCAGCGGGCCATGTGGCGCGACGCCATGAAACCGGTATGGAAGAAGTTCGAAGGGGAGATCGGCGCCGACCTGATCAAGGCCGCCGAAGCGTCCAACAAGGCGATGTGATCCGCCGGCGGCCGGCCCCGGCTGGAGCCGGCCGCGGCCCCTATCCGGGAGATGCCAACGATGAGCGCATTGCGGCGCGTCTGGGAGCACTTCGAGGAAGGCTTCATCGCCTTCCTCCTGGCGGCCATGACGCTGGTGACCTTCGTCTACGTCATCCTCAACAACCTCTACAGCGTGTTCTACAGCCTGGCCGACCACTGGGAAGGCGCCAGCGAGACGTTCCTGGCCATCGGTGACGCGATCCTCGCCATGGCCCAGGCGATGACCTGGAGCAACGCGCTGACCAGGGCCCTGTTCGCCTGGCTGATCTTCTTCGGCCTGTCCTACGGCGTGCGGGTCGGTGCGCATATCGGCATGGACGTGCTGGTCCGGCTCTTCGGGCGGCCGCTGCAGAAGATCATCGGCGTGATCGCCTGCCTGCTCTGCCTGGGCTATGCCGGCCTGCTCTGCGTCGCCAGCTTCGAATGGATGCAGACCCTGTTCGTCGCCGCCATCGGCGCCGAGGATCTCGGGCACTTCGGTGTCCAGCAGTGGCACATCGGGCTGATCGTCCCGCTGGGCTTCGCCCTGATGTTCATCCGTTTCGCCGAGATACTGGTGCGCATCCTGCGCAACCGCCAGACCGGCCTCGGCCTTGCCGACGAGGCAGCCGAAGCGCTGGAGCTCGCCAGGGAAACGGAGGAACGGAAATGACCATCGCCTTCCTCTTCCTCCTGCTGTTCCTGCTCATGTTCATGGGCGTACCCATCGCCATTTCCCTGGGGCTGTCCGGCGCACTGACGATCATGCTGTTCAGTCCCGACTCGGTGCGGTCGCTGGCGATCAAGCTGTTCGAGACGTCCGAGCACTACACCCTGCTGGCGATCCCGTTCTTCCTGCTGGCCGGGGCCTTCATGACCACCGGCGGCGTGGCGCGGCGCCTGATCGACTTCGCCAATGCCTGCGTCGGGCATATCCGCGGCGGCCTGGCCATCGCCGCGGTGCTGGCCTGCATGCTGTTCGCCGCGCTCTCCGGCTCGTCGCCGGCCACGGTGGCGGCGGTGGGCTCCATCGCCATCGCGGGAATGGTGCGTTCCGGTTATCCACAGGCGTTCGGCGCCGGCATCATCTGCAACGCCGGCACCCTCGGCATCCTCATCCCGCCGTCGATCGTCATGGTGGTCTACGCCGCCGCCACCGAGACCTCGGTGGGCCGGCTGTTCATCGCCGGCGTGGTGCCGGGGCTGGTACTCGGCGTGGTGCTGATGGTCGCCATCTACCTGGTGGCGGTGAAGAAGCAGCTGCCGGCCATGCCGCGAGCCTCCCTGCGCGAACTGCTGGACTCCGGGCGCAAGGCCCTGTGGGGGCTGCTGCTGATGGTGATCATCCTCGGCGGCATCTACTCCGGCATGTTCACGCCGACCGAGGCGGCGGCCGTCGCGGCGGTCTATTCGGCCTTCATCGCGCTGTTCGTCTACAAGGACATGAGCCTGCGCGAGGCGCCGAGGGTGCTGCTGGATTCGGCGCGGCTGAGCATCGTGCTGATGTTCATCATCGCCAACGCCATGCTGTTCGCCCACGTGCTGACTACCGAGCAGATTCCCCAGACCATCACCGCCTGGGTGATCGAGGCCGGTCTCACGCCGGTGGCCTTCCTGCTGATGGTGAACATCGTGCTGCTGATCGCCGGCGCCTTCATGGAGCCGTCGGCGATCATCCTGATCCTCGCGCCGATCCTGTTCCCCATCGCCACGAAACTGGGGATCGACCCGATCCATCTGGGCATCATCATGGTGGTGAACATGGAAATCGGCCTGGTCACGCCGCCGGTGGGCCTGAACCTGTTCGTCTCCTCGGCGATCACCGGCATGCCGCTCGCGGCGACCATCCGCGCCGCCATGCCCTGGCTGCTGATCCTGCTGCTGTTCCTGGTCCTGGTCACCTATGTGCCGTGGCTCTCGCTGGCGCTGCCGAACTGGCTGCAGATGAGCTGAGCGTGCCCTTGCCGTCCAGGCGCCCCGGCTGGAGCGTAGCGCAGCGGTCATGCGGATGCTCCAGGATGGGGCGCCGCGCGCTCGACTGCGTTCCAGGAGACTCCTCATCGCCATGTCCTTCGACGACGATCACCCGCCCGCCAGTGCCTGGCAGGTCTTCCTCATCTTCCTGCGCCTGGGCTGCATTTCGTTCGGCGGGCCGGTCGCCCATCTCGCGCTGTTCCGCGACGAGTTCGTGCGCCGGCGCGGATGGCTGGGCGAGCGCGATTACGTCGAACTGGTCGCGCTCTGCCAGTTCCTCCCCGGCCCGGCCAGCAGCCAGGTGGGCATGGCGCTGGGCATGTCGCGCAGGGGATACAGGGGCGCGCTGGCGGCGTGGGCGGGATTCACCCTGCCGCCGGCCGTGCTGCTGATCTGCCTCGCCCTCGGCGTGGCGGCGGCGGGGCAGGCGCTGCCCGATGGACTGGTGCACGGCCTGAAGCTGGTCACCGTCGCGGTGGTCGCCCAGGCTGTCTGGGCGATGGCGCGCAGCCTGTGCCGGGGCTGGCAGCGCCTGGCGCTGATGGCGGGATCGGCGCTGGTCCTGCTGCTCTGGTCCTTCCCGCTGAGCCAGTTGCTGGTGATGGCCGCCGCCGGGCTGATCGGCTGGCGCTGGTTGCAGAGCCCCGGCGTGACGTCCGGCGACTCCCTGGCGATCGGCCGCGGACGCGAGGCGGGGCGGTGTTTCCTCGGCCTGTTCTTCCTCCTGCTGGCCGCCCTGCCGCTGGCCGCGCGCCTGTGGCCGCAGCCGGAACTGGCCGCCTTCGACGCCTTCTACCGCACCGGCTCGCTGGTCTTCGGCGGCGGCCATGTGATGCTGCCGTTGCTGCAGGCGGAAGTGGTCGGCCGCGGCTGGCTGGACAGGGACATCTTCCTCTCCGGCTACGGCGTGGTGCAGGCGCTGCCGGGGCCGCTGTTCGCCTTCTCCGCCTACGTCGGCACCGCCCTGCAGAACGACGCCGGCGGCTGGAGCGGCGGGCTGCTGTGTCTTGTGGCGATCTTCCTGCCGGCCTTCCTCCTGCTTGCCGGCGCGCTCCCGCTGTGGAGCCGCCTGCGCACCAACCCCTCCGCCCAGGCGGCGCTGGCCGGAGTGAATGCGGCGGTGGTGGGCCTGCTGCTGGCGGCGCTGTACCGCCCGGTGTGGACCAGCGCGGTGTTCGGTGTGGGCGACTTTCTCTTCGTCCTGCTGGCGCTGGCCGCGTTGCTCAGTGGACGGTTGCCGGCGTGGGCGGTGGTGGTTGTGGGTGGGGTGGGGTATTGGCTGGTGCAGGGGTGAAACTCGGCTACGCAATGGGATCAGAAATGAAACCTGCTCCCGCCAATGCCTGAACGACTCCGCGAAGCAGGTAGCTCTGGCTGAGCCCCAGCGTGTACTGGTCCACCAGGAGCGAGTCGAAGGAGGGGGTCAGCAGTGCCAGGTCGTGATACTTGAAGGATGGCATGTCGGATTATCTCGAAATCCAGATTTCGTTATTTAGAAAATAGAATCTGGAGGTCCCGTACTACAGGGCATGCTGCAGAAATGAAGAAGAGTTTATTTGGAATTCAGAGCTTCCCGTATCTCAAACTCGGCTAATTCGGACGGCCGCAGTTCCGCTCATGCATCGCGCAACTCGAAGTTGGGGAACAGGCGCTCCAGGCTGCGCCAAAGGGCTGGAGCTTCATCCGGCGTCGGGGCAAGCCCGAGGTCGGGATCGAGCTGGTGGGTCGCACGCGCCAGCTGCACCGCGAAACGCTCCACGCCCATTTCCCGCAGGCGTCGGGCCAGGCGCCAGAGACGCTCCACATCGAAGAGCCGCCAATGGACGGTGGTCCGGCACTCGTGCGCCACGCCGCTCTCCAGCAGCAGTTCCAGGCTGCGCCAGTTGGCTGCGCCGCTGCCTTTCACGCCGGTGATCGATGCGACGTCCCCCGCCAGCGCCTTGACGTCGAAGCCGACCCAGTCCGTCCGCGGCAGTGCCTGGGCCAGCGCTCGCGGATTGATTCCCGCGCTGTGCAGGCCGACGCGGAAGCCCAGTTCGCGCACCCTGTCCATGGCGCCGGGAAGTGCGGCCTGGAGCGTCGCCTCGCCGCCGCTGAAGACCACGGCCTGCAGCAGGCCGCGGCGGCGCTGGAGGAATGCGAGCACCTCCGGCCAGGCGATTTCCCCGGCGCCCCGGGCGGGGATCAGCTGCGGGTTGTGGCAGTAGCGGCAACGCCAGGCGCAGCCCTGGCAGAACAGTACGCAGGCCAGCAGCCCCGGGTAGTCGAGGGTGGTCAGGGGCACCAGGCCCCCGACCCTGAGCATGGCGCTCATCGCGTCTCGCGGAAGTGGCGACGTTCGCGGTGCTCGGACTGCTTGCCGGCGTTGAAGGCGGACACCGGGCGGTGATAGCCCATCACGCGGGTCCAGACTTCGCAGCGCTGGCGCTGGCTTTCGGGCAGTTGGTTCGCGGTCATCGGTAGTGCTCCTTTTGCGTGGATGAAAGTGAAGAAGGGTCAGCCGCCACAACCGCCGCAGCAGCTCCTGCTGGCGGCTTTCTGCAGCGCGGCCTCGTCGCACCTGGGGCAGAACTCGTGCTCGCCGGCCAGGTAGCCGTGCACCGGGCAGATGGAGAAGGTCGGGGTCACCGTCAGATAGGGCAGGCGGAAGCGTCCGAGGGCGGTGCGCACCAGCGTCTTGCAGGCTTCGGCGCAGGAGATGCGTTCGGCCATGTACAGGTGCAGCACGGTGCCGCCGGTGTACTTGCACTGCAGGGCGTCCTGCAGCTCCAGCGCCTCGAACGGGTCGTCGGTGAAGCCCACCGGCAACTGCGAGGAGTTGGTGTAGTAGGGCGCGTCCGGCGTGCCGGCCTGGAGAATGTCCGGGTGGCGCTTGCGGTCCTCGCGGGCGAAGCGGTAGGTGGTGCCTTCGGCGGGCGTGGCTTCGAGGTTGTAGAGGTGTCCGCTGTCCTCCTGGAAGCCCACCAGCCGCGCGCGCACATGGTCCAGCAGCTCCAGCGCCATCCGCCGCCCGGCCTCGGTGTGCAGGCCTTCGCGGTCGTCGGTGAAGTTGCGCAGCATCTCGTGCAGGCCGTTCACGCCGATGGTGGAGAAGTGATTGCGCAGGGTGCCCAGGTAGCGCCTGGTGTAGGGATAGAGGCCGGCGTCCATGTGCTGCTGGATCACCTTGCGCTTCACCTCCAGGCTGTCGAAGGCCAGCTCCAGCAGATGGTCCAGCTGGCGATGGAGGCCGGCGAGATCGCCGCGATGGCGGTAGCCCAGGCGCGCGCAGTTGATGGTCACCACGCCCAGCGAGCCGGTCTGTTCCGCCGAGCCGAACAGGCCGTTGCCGCGCTTGAGCAATTCGCGCACGTCCAGCTGCAGACGGCAGCACATGGAGCGCACCTGGTTGGGCTGCATGTCCGAGTTGAGGAAGTTCTGGAAGTACGGCAGGCCGTAGCGCGCGGTCATTTCGAACAGGCGCGTGGCGTTGTCGCTGTCCCAGGGGAAGTCGTGGGTGATGTTGTAGGTCGGGATCGGGAAGGTGAACACCCTGCCCTTGGCATCGCCGGCCTGCATCACTTCGATGTAGGCGCGGTTGAGCAGCTCCATTTCGGCCTGCAGCTCACCATAGGCGAAGGGCATTTCTTCACCGCCGATCACCGGAATCTGTTCGCGCAGATCTTCCGGGCAGACCCAGTCGAAGGTCAGGTTGGTAAAGGGTGTCTGCGTGCCCCAGCGCGACGGCACGTTGAGGTTGTAGATGAACTCCTGGATGGCCTGGCGGACCTCTTCGTAGGGCAGCCGGTCCTTGCGCACATAGGGCGCCAGGTAGGTGTCGAAGGAACTGAAGGCCTGGGCCCCGGCCCACTCGTTCTGCAGCGTGCCAAGGAAATTGACCATCTGCCCCAGGGCGCTGCTCAGGTGTCTGGGCGGCCCGGCCTCGACCCGTCCGGGTACGCCATTGAGGCCTTCGTGCAGCAGGGTGCGCAGCGACCAGCCGGCACAGTAGCCGGCGAGCATATCCAGGTCATGCACGTGCAGGTCGGCTTCGCGATGGGCACGGCCAATGGCTTCGCTGTAGACCTCATCGAGCCAGTAGTTGGCGGTGACTTTGCCGGAGACATTGAGCACCAGCCCGCCCAGCGAGTAACCCTGGTTGGCGTTGGCCTGAACCCGCCAGTCTTCACGGTTGAGGTACTCGTTCATCGAGGTCGCCACTTCGACCAGGGTCTTGCGGTCGCGACGCAAGCGCCCGTGC
>RCUU01001675.1_pt1 | contig 10281 bp, 7 predicted proteins | sample 2166211 | NCBI WGS metagenome assembly RCUU01 (sample SAMN09932620, study PRJNA488358) | compost metagenome | feature: garden; material: soil; isolation source: compost soil in phenylacetic acid-enriched culture | place: Germany: Experimental Botanical Garden Goettingen | collected 2016-01-27
ACCTTGTTCCCAATGGTAAGCGCCTCTTTTGTATGGAGAAAACACAAAACCGAGAGAATGAAATGGGCAATCCGGCGATAATAAGGACGGGAGGGCAAAAGGGAGTCCAGCAGGTGTATGTTTTTTAATTTTGTGAAAAAATGGAATTTGTTTTTAATCTTTTCTTTACATTTAATGAAACTTTTTAGGGAGTCATGCGTCTAATACTATGTTTTGTAAAATGAACGTGGCAAATATCACAGTTCCATACATTCGGGTGCTGTGTTTTTTGCAGGGAATATAAGGAGCGCAGAGAGATATTTACTTTCCTTATATACTACTAATGGGAGCAGAAGGAGTCATACCATGAATTTGAAAAAGTTATCTTTAGTTGCAATCCTGGCTGTATCGCAGGCTGCAGCGGCAGTGCCGGCTTTTGCCGTCCCTGTAAGCACAACAACTATATCCGGCACAGTAGCTCAAGCCGCCGAGGCTACCCCTACGCCTGAGACGGTATTGCCTGAATCTACTGACCCGCTGCCTCCTCTGGTGTCACCGGGTAGTGCAACACCTACGCCAACACCGGCATCCATACCTACGCCAACACCGACACCGGTGCCAACAGTGACGCCGCTGCCGTCCAATTCTGCAATACCCGGCTCAACTGTAGATCCGGCAGTAACTCCGCTCCCTGGAGCGTCAGCACTGCCTACTGAAACTCCGGGCATGACTACACCGCTTGCCACTGGAGGACAAATTATCCCGGCTGCAGGAGCGAACCAGCTCATCCTCATGATGAACAGCAACAAAATGTATAAGAACGGCACAGAGTTTTTGGCGAACCAGCCGATGGCTGTCAAGAACGGGGTGTCTTACGTCTCGATCCGTGCCATGGTGGAAATGGTCGGCGTGAAATATACCTATGATTACAAAACAAAGGAAGTTATTGTAACCAAAGGCGATAGCATCATGCGCTTTAAAACGGACAGCAAGATTTATACGGTAAATGGCACTAAGGTGACCATGAAAGGGCCTGCCTACCAGTTCAAGGGTACGTTTATGATTCCTTTAACCTCGATTACAGGCGCGCTTGCGATTCCTTATACTGTAGATAATGTGGGAAAACGTGTCATTCTTACGTTGAATACGAAGCCAACGGCTTCTTTTACCGTACAGCCTGCTGAAATCTATGCCGGACAAACAACTGTGAACTATATTACCAAAAGCTCATCTCCGAACGGTACTGCAATTGTACAAGAGCGCTGGGATGGCAATAAAATGGACATTTATGATCAGCCGGGCTATTATACGGTAACCTATTCAGTGATGGACGCTTCGGGACAATGGAGTGATCCTTACTCCGTGACTATTCAAGTGCTGCAGCCGAACCAGCCCCCAGTAGCGAATTTCTCTACGGATAAAGACGAATACAAAATGGGTGAGCCGGTTACTCTTACCGATCTTAGTTCTGATCCTGAAGGAGAAGAGCTGACGGTTGAGTGGACGAACCGCGCACTGGCTTATTTTAATGCGGGACCCGTTTCGATTCAGCTCAAAGTAACAGACAAACATGGACTAAGCAGCACATTCGAGAAAACCATCAATATTACAAGTGAACAGATGTATACCCAGGATGAAGTAGCGAAGCTGTTCACGGCTCCAGGAGACATTATCTCTATGGACGGCGGAATGATACCCGGACTGCCTAACCTCAAATACGGTTTATCTTCCGAGCCTTATACACTGATCCGCAGCAACAGTCCGGAAACCGTCAATTCCGAGGGCGTGCTGTACCGCGAAACCTCCCTTGGCTCCACCCGTTTCCTGGTGCATCACATGAACAATATGTCCACAAGACAGAAGCTGTATGTTATTGCTACCAACCACAATCTGTATCCAACAACAATTACAACCCAGTATGTGGGGATTGCCGGCCCGGCCACATCGCCGGAATATACAGGCAAAATTTCGATCCAGAAATACTATAATTCCATGCTCACCAACTCCAGCTATGGAACCATTACGCTTCAGCCGGGACAAAGTGTGCCTATTATGACTGACATTAATAAAATTGCCATGAAACCTGGAGAAGTGCTCTCGCTGAGCGCTGACCTGTTCAGTGATTTAGCCGTGCAGTATGATGTTGTGATGGTTGAGCAGACCAAGGACCCGGTAGCCTTGCTCTCATCTCTTCCTCTGCTGGACCGTGATGGCGTGCATAACCGGGGGACTTATCCTGACTCCACCCGTGTGATCAGTGTGTTCGATCAGGTTGGAGCTACACAATCCAAGCTGGTGCTTGGTGATAACAGCAATGACCTGAATCTGCTCGGTGTAGATCCGATGAGCGGAACAGCGGCTTCGAACTCAGGCAACTTCGGGGTTCTGTACAAAATCAGACTTGAAAGTGTGGCAAAAAATACGCTGATTACATTCAATCCGCGCGGGGGCAATTATCTGGGCTCGCTGATGGTCAACAATACGATTGTCAATCTGCCGAACAAAGGGAATTTGTCCAACTCGGATATGAATGCAGTGGTCTACCGCTCAGGAAACTACGAGGGTCCGGTGGATATCGTATTCTCGGTGGCCTCCGGCAGCAATCTTCCGGTGAACCTAGTCTTCACACCGATTCCGGCTCCCAAATAAGCCGGCGGTTTCGCTTGCAGGCCCGTCAGCACATCCCTAGTGGGAATGGCTCGCGGGTCTTTTGCTGCCCGGACAGTGCGGCTTCATTGACGGGGCTTTGGTTTTGGGGCATTATAAAGAGAGTGCAAAACAAAGACCATGTTATGGGAGATGAGCGAATGCTGTCGACAGATCAAATACTGGAAGCGATGTCGGGGCAGGGACTGCGAATCACCGATCAGCGCAAAACGCTTGCCAAGCTATTCGGCGAGAATACGGGATATTTATCCGCGAAGGATGTTTATGAGCATATGGGCCGCAAATACAGCGGACTCAGCTTCGATACCGTATACCGCAATCTGCGGGTCATGGAGGAGCTGGGAGTATTGGAGCAGGTGGTGTTTGAGGACGGGGTCAAGTTCAAAGGCAGCTGCAATCAGGACCATCACCATCATCATATGATTTGTCTTCAATGCATGAAGACTTACCCGATTAATTTCTGCCCGATGAATCTAACGGATACGCCCGACCAGTTCCGGGTGGTTAAGCATAAATTTGAGGTGTTCGGCTACTGCAAGGAATGTGAACAGAACCGTGAAGAAGAGACAGCTCTGGTAGCACAAGGCAAAGAAGGCCAATGACATGAGTGTGGGACGCAGAGCAATTCAAGCGCCAATCCGTGTATACCGCAAGTTTATCTCACCCATAAAACCGGCAACCTGCCGTTTTTATCCTACCTGCTCAGCCTACGCCTTGGAGGCAATCGAGGTTCATGGTCCGGTGAAGGGCTCGTGGCTGGCGGCCAAGCGGATCGCCAGATGCCATCCCTTCCATCCCGGAGGGCTTGATCCGGTGCCGCCGCGGGATGAACGGTTATCCGGGGAAGAATCAGTCAAGCCAACTTGACATGATGCCTTCACATGGGTATATTTTGAATAATACGATGAATTCCAAGGAACGGATAAGTAGATCGGGACGACCATTACAGAGAGCCGGAAGTGCTGGGAACCGGTATGGTACGCAGGTTGAATATGGTCCGGGAGGAACTGTGGGCGAGCGGCAGGCCGTGCAAGGCGGCGGCGTAAGGTCATGGCGTGATCCAGCGTTAATGGACAGTTCCCATGCGGGAACTGGCGAAGCCTGTGCTCTGCGAGGAGCCGGGGAATTTTGGGTGGTATCGCGTGAGTAATACTCTCGCCCCATATCGGGGCGGGAGTTTTTTGTGTTTGCCAAGACGAAAGGATGACAGGCAATGAGTGACAAAAAAACATTTTATCTGACAACCCCGATCTATTATCCAAGTGACAAGCTGCATATTGGGCATGCCTACTCGACTGTGGCAGGAGACGCAATGGCCCGTTACAAGCGGCTGCGCGGCTATGAGGTCCGTTATCTTACCGGTACCGACGAGCATGGGCAGAAGATTGAGGAGAAGGCAGCGAAGGCAGGCAAGACGCCGCAGGCGTTCGTCGACGACATCGTGGCGGGAATTAAGGAGCTGTGGCGCAAGCTGGACATCTCCAATGACGATTTCATCCGTACCACGGAGGAGCGCCATAAACAAGTGGTGGCGGATATTTTTGACCGGCTGCTGAAGCAGGGCGATATTTACAAAGGGGAATACGAGGGCTGGTACTGCATTTCGGACGAGACGTTCTACACCGAAACTCAACTGGTGGATATCGAGCGTGATGCGGACGGCAAAGTCATCGGAGGCAAAAGCCCGGATAGCGGCCATCCCGTCCAACTGGTGAAGGAAGAAAGCTATTTCTTCCGGATGAGCAAATATGTGGACCGGCTGCTGCAGTATTATGAGGAGAACCCGGATTTTATTCAGCCGGAATCGCGGAAGAATGAAATGATCAACAACTTCATCAAGCCGGGGCTGGAGGATCTGGCCGTATCCCGTACAACCTTTGATTGGGGCGTCAAGGTCAAAGGCGATGATAAGCATGTGGTCTATGTATGGATTGATGCGCTGACCAACTATATTACAGCTCTGGGATACGGCTCCGAGGACCGCAGCCTGTACGATAAATTCTGGCCGGCGGATGTTCATCTGATGAGTAAGGAGATTGTGCGTTTCCATACGATTTATTGGCCGATCATTCTGATGGCGCTTGGCGAACCGCTCCCGAAGAAGGTATTTGCGCATGGCTGGCTGCTGATGAAGGACGGTAAAATGTCCAAATCCAAGGGCAATGTAGTGGACCCTGTGACCCTGATCGACCGCTATGGGTTGGACGCGCTGCGCTACTACCTCCTGCGCGAGGTTCCGTTCGGATCGGACGGCACATTCACCCCGGAGAGCTTCGTCGACCGTGTTAACTACGACCTCGCGAACGATCTCGGCAACCTGCTGAACCGCACGGGAGCAATGGTGGAAAAGTATTTCAATGGAGTGCTTCCGGCCTATGCGGGCAATGTGACTGCTTTTGACGGTGAGCTGGAGGCTGCGGCGAAGAGCACTTATGCCAAAGTGGAAGAAGCCATGGAAAAAATGGAGTTCTCTGTGGCGCTCACGGCCATTGGCTCGTTCATCAGCCGGACAAATAAATATATTGACGAGACCCAGCCTTGGGTGCTCGCAAAAGACGAAAGCCGGAACGGTGAGCTGGCTTCCGTGATGAGACATCTTGTTGAAGGCCTGCGCACCGCTTCGATCCTGCTGCAGCCGTTCCTGACGGAATCTCCGTCCAAAATTTGGCAGCAGCTCGGTATTGAGCCGGGTGAGCTGACCACCTGGGACAGCGGCAAGTCCTTCGGTCTGATTCCGGCAGGCACCAAGCTTGCGAAAGGCGACCCGATCTTCCCGCGCCTGGATGTGGCGCAGGAAGTGGCCTATATCGCTGAAGCGATGGGCGCCGGCAAACCGGCTGCAGCGGAAGCGGAGGCTGCTCCTGAAGCCGGAGCTGCACAGGCACCCGCGGCCGAGCCGGAGGAGGAGCACAAGGAGGAAATCGGCATCGACGATTTCGCCAAAGCCGAGCTGCGCGTGGCCCAGGTTATCGCCGCCGAGCCGGTGAAGAAGGCGGATAAGCTGCTGAAGCTGCAGCTGGATCTCGGCTATGAGCAGCGCCAGGTAGTCTCCGGCATTGCCAAGTTCTATACACCAGAGGAGCTGGTAGGACGCAAGGTGATCTGCATCGTCAACCTGAAGCCGGTGAAGCTGCGCGGCGAGCTGTCGCAGGGCATGATCCTGGCTGCCTCCAAAGGCGACCAGCTGACCATAGCCACCGTGCCGGACAGCATGCCGAACGGCGCGATTGTGAAGTAGGCTGGGCTGTTGCAGCCTGACCATTTAGGTTTTACAGCAAGGGACATCTGCCGTATATGACGGCGGGTGTTCCTTTTTTATCGGTATTAAGTAAGTGAACTTGTTGACTTATCGTAACCGTTACTATTATAATTCAAATAGTAAAATTTACGATTTGAGGAGTCGATAGATATATGTTATCCAAGAGCCTGCACAGAAGCGTGCTGCTAACGCTGACTTTGCTGGTATTTTTGCTGCTTGCAGCATGCGGTCCGAAGAGCAGCGGAAGTATCGTAGAAGGTAAAGTCAACGTAATTACTACTTTTTATCCTATATATGAATTTGCCAGCGAAATTGGCGGCAAGGATATTAATGCTATCAATCTGCTGCCGGTGGGTGTAGAGCCGCATGATTGGACGCCGCGCAGCCAGGATATTATCAATACCTCCAAAGCTCAGCTGTTCCTGTACAATGGAGCGGGGCTGGAGGGCTGGGTGCCGAATTTCCTGAAGAGCCTGGATGCTGAGAGCGAAACCAAGGCAGTTGAGGTCAGCAAGGGCGTTGATTACATTATGACTGATGAAGAAGATGGGCATGATCATGGAGCAGAAGGTGAAGCAGAAGCCGAGGGAGACACGGATAGTCTGCATACGGATCCTCATACTTGGGTAAGTCCGAAATCAGCGCTTATTATGGCTGAGAATATAAAAGAAAGCTTGCAGTCTGTTGACCCGGCGCATAAGGACGGCTACGAAGAACGTTACAACAAGCTTGTCGAGCGTTTGAAGGCGCTGGACAGTAAATTTGCTGCGGAGCTTGCCAAGCTGCCTAATCATGAGATTGTGGTATCCCACCAGGCTTTTGCTTATTTGGCCCGTGATTATGGCTTGACCCAGCATGCTATTTTGGGATTGTCCGCCGATGCGGAGCCGCGCAGCCAGGACCTGTTGAATCTTGCCGATTTGGTGAAAAAAGAAGGCATCCGCTACATTTTCTTCGAAGAGCTGGTGTCTGATAAGCTGGCTAAAACCCTTGCAGGTGAAGCCGGTGTGTCTACAATGGTGCTCAATCCGGTAGAAGGACTGACAGAGGCGCAGGAGAAGAACGGGGACAACTACTTCACCCTGATGGAGAAAAATTTGCAAAATCTGATTCTGGCCTTACAATAAAAAGGAAAGTATAAGTGAAAGGCGGTACTCACATGCAACCGGTATCCCTGGACTGCCATCAGCATATGATCGAAATACAGGATTTATCCTTCTCCTACGGAGAGCAGAAGGTGATTACAGACCTTAGCTATACCGTAAAAGAACGGGATTTCCTAGGCATTATTGGCTCCAACGGGGCCGGCAAAACCACCCTTCTGAAGATGATTGTAGGTCTTCTGCCTGCATCCAGCGGTGAAATCAAGCTATTCGGACAACCGGTGAGAAAGTTCAGGGATTGGGAGCGGATCGGCTATGTACCCCAGAAAAACGCATTCAACCCCCTGTTCCCGGCTACAGTGCGCGAAGTCGTTATGTCCGGATTATACAATAACAAAAACCTGATCCGCAGAGTATCCAAGGCACAGCAGCAGAAATGCGACGATGCTCTTGAGGTCATGCGGATACAGGACATTGCGGACAAAAGAGTAGGTCAATTATCCGGCGGCCAGCAGCAGCGCGTATTTCTGGCCCGGGCGTTGATCAATCATCCCGATCTGCTGATTTTGGACGAACCCACGGTCGGCATTGACGCCGAGACGCAGGCCGGATTCTTTGAGTTGATTATGCATATGCATGCCCATCACCACATGACGTTCCTGATGGTGTCGCATGACATGGACATGATCAAGAACTATCTGGGTGAGGAGCCGGTGCAAAAGAACGGCAAAATCAACTTCTACTGCCGCCATTCCCACGACGCCCAGGATTGTGTGGTAGACAACCTGCAGCATACACTCTCCTAAACAAGTGTGGGTGCAAGTGTAAGTGAAGTGTAAGTCACGAGAGTGAATGTAAATCTACTAATTCGCAAATTCACTAAATCTCTAAAAGGTAGCATAGCTGTACTTTGTACAGTTAAAAACCAACTTTTCTTTGCTCTAAAGAAAATAATTGTATTTCGTACACTTATAATTGCGGAATAGTGCTAAAAGCTAATTTGGGCCAAATCTAATTGTACGATATACAGTTAAACTGCAAATTTACCCGTAAATGCACCAAATAGCTGCAGGAAATGTAGTTAATAACCTTATGATTGATCGTATGCTACCCTTACAATGGGATGCTCAGATATGATAAGTAATAGAGTGCTTTGGTATCTAGATCCCGCATCCGTTAAGCGTGTCCCGCCAGGGACGAAAAGCGATCTTTCCTCTCGGCTGCTAAGCACCATCTACCGATTCTCCCACACCAGTTGACCTTACCGGGTGTCCAGAGGGCGGAGCCCTTGGGGCCCTCCCTTGGAAGGGAGGGTTTGGGAGGGATCGAAAAATTCTAAGTATTTGATACTCAGAGGAGATACTTATCTTGGAAATTCTATTCAGTGATTTTTTTCAGCGGGCCCTTGCGGGCGGGCTGATGATTGGCATAACCGCGCCGCTCATCGGCGTGTTTCTGGTTCTGCGCCGCCTGTCCATGATCGGTGATACACTGGCCCATGTGACAATCGCTGGGGTAGCGCTCGGTTTTTTGACCGGTTTTTATCCGCTGGGAGCGGGGCTGATCTTTGCGGTCGTGGCGTCCTTCGCCATTGAGAAGCTGCGCAAGGCATACAAAAGTTATGCAGAGCTGTCCATCGCCATCATTATGTCGGGCGGCGTAGCGCTGGCCTCGCTTTTTTTCACCCTGGGCAAAGGGTATAATGCGGATGTGATGAGCTACTTGTTCGGCAGCATATATACGCTCGATAATACCGATCTCGTAGTCGTGGGCATTGTGACCATTGCGGTGGTGGTTGTGGTGACGATGTTCTTCAAAGAATTTTTCCTGCTCAGCTTTGAGGAGGATGCAGCCAGCGTGAGCGGTCTTCCCGTGAAGCTGCTGAATATGCTGATTACTGTTCTGACGGCGCTTGTCATCAGCACAGCGATCAAAATCGTCGGCTCGCTGCTGGTATCGGCGCTGCTGACCATTCCTGTGGCGATCAGTCTGCTGCTCTCGCGAAGCTTCAAGTCCTCGGTGGTGCTGTCCGTCATCATTGCTGAGATTGCTGTTGTCGGCGGGCTGGTGGTTGCAGGGGTTTGGAATCTGGCGCCAGGCGCCACGATTGTTCTGCTGCTGATCGCACTTTTGACCTTGACATTGATCGGCAAAAAAGGTCTGCCCGCGTAAGATTGTACGTGAAAGTATTCCACTGATCTGCTCATACGAAGTGACCCCGAACCCGGAAGGAGAGAAGCCACTTTGTCCAACCTGAATGCAGGAATTGCTTTTGCCGCCGGTGTTGCATCTTTTATATCGCCCTGCTGTCTGCCGCTGTACCCTTCCTATCTGTCCTATATCACCGGCCTGTCCGTTCAGGAATTAAAGGCTGGAAGCAATACCCAAAAGGCCCGTTTCCGGACCATCAGCCACACGCTGGCTTTTATTCTTGGATTATCTGCAGTGTTCTATACGATTGGCTTTGGAGCCGGTCTGTTTGGAGAAGTATTTCAGGAGCAGCGGGATTTGATTCGTCAATTATCGGCCATCCTTGTGATAGTGATGGGGCTATTTTTGATGGGGATTTTTCAACCAAAGTTTCTGCTCCGTGAACACAAGCTCAATATGAGATGGAAGCCGGCGGGTTATCTGGGATCGTTCATTCTGGGAATTGGCTTCTCGGCAGGCTGGTCTCCATGCATTGGCCCGATCCTGACTCCGATCATTGCGCTTTCGGCCAGTGACCAAGGGGCCTGGTTCACACTGATTACTGCCTATTGCCTCGGTTTTGCGCTCCCATTCTTCGTTCTGGCATTCTTCCTCGGCGGAGCCCGGCGCATCCTCAAATATTCTAATCTGCTGATGAAAGTGGGCGGCGGACTCATGATTTTTATGGGCCTACTGCTGTTCACGGATCAGATGTTCCGCATCACTATATGGCTGCAGGGGATTACGCCGGATTGGCTGAAGTTCTAAGCGTTTTTCCGGCGCGTTGTATCAGGTAAAATAATCGATTCCTCGATGTCCATTTCCAGTTTGGATTTCGGGTAACGTTTCTCGATGACCGTCTTGGCCGTCTTGGTGAACCGGTGCTGAATCAGCTCAAAAAGTAATGCCTTTGCCCCCGAAAACCATGGTAATCATCGCTAAGGGCTGCCGGAACTGCGCTGCAGGACTTGCCAAGGGGCGGCAGAAACATGTATCATTGTTAGAGCAAGGCCCTGCCCCATCGCCACGCTCATTATAGAAAAGAGGTAAAGTTTAATGCCAACACCCAGCATGGAGGATTAT
>RCUU01001680.1_pt1 | contig 10259 bp, 8 predicted proteins | sample 2166211 | NCBI WGS metagenome assembly RCUU01 (sample SAMN09932620, study PRJNA488358) | compost metagenome | feature: garden; material: soil; isolation source: compost soil in phenylacetic acid-enriched culture | place: Germany: Experimental Botanical Garden Goettingen | collected 2016-01-27
TCCACAACATCATCTAAAGGGGGATTTGGAATGATGAATGTCGGACTGAATTTGAGGGATGTGTATGAAGACCTTGATCCATTAAGCGCGTATTTCTTCAAGATTGGTGCTCACGGACTAGTTTGTTTCCACGGCAGAAATTACAGTATTAAACAGAGACTAACTGCCGAGCAAACCTCCAAGCTGATCTCAAACCCTTCATATTACCGCATCAGCACGAATTGCTACGTTAATCTGAGCAAAATTTATGACATTCGCGACAATGTTATTTTGTTCAGGGATGAGACTCACGGTATCAAGACGATTAACGTACCCAGACGTAATCTGGAACAGATCAAAACTCTGCGGCAAAAAAATACCGTCAACCTACCAACGGGGTAAATCAGGCAGTATAGGGAAAAAATAAGCAGCCGTTTCTGCGCTTGATATAAGTGCAAAACCGGCTGCATTATTTTTAACAATTGCTAAAGGTCAAGGTCAACAACCTTTAAACTATTTTACATAAAAGCGGGCAGTTTCCTCCCAGATTTCACCTGGTTGAAGACTGAACAATCCGATTTCATCCGCCGGCAAATCTACATTTGGTGCATTTACGAGGTTGATTTGCGGTTCTGGACAGAAAAAACCTCCTCTGGCTTCATTGTTCCAGATCATCCATTGTTTATAGGAGGTACCTACATCATATACCAAAGTTACACCCAGCTTGGTATCAGTAAGCTCCATCCGGTTTCTTCCGTTTTGTGGAACAGAGGTATAATGATTGTCCATTTCTTCAAAGAACGGATTAACCCCTTCTTCCTTCAGCTTCTTCTCATCCGCCGAGAGCGGTTGGAAGGAACGTGTTGGCAGCATGCGCTCATCTAACTCCCAACGTTCGCCGATCGTTGCTTTTACTAAATAATCCTGCTCAGAGCTGCCCGGAGCGAATGGGGCGTTAATTGCTGTATGGAATGCAAACAGACAAGGCATCTCCTTCGTTCCATCATTATGCACGAACAATTGCTGTGTGAGGCCTTGATCGCTAAGCGAATACTTCAGCTTTACTGTAAATTTGAACGGCAAATATTTGTAGGTTTCTGTGCTCTCATCAACAACGTATTTAACCGTTACATAACTGTCCTGCTTGGTTTGTCCAAAGTCTTCGACCTGCCATACGGAGGTATGCAAATAACCATGCAGATGATTTCCTGTCTTCGCTTCATTTACAGGCAGACGGTATTCCTCACCTCTCCAAGGAAAACGTCCGTCCTCATAGCGGTTTGGCGGATACAGCGCAGGTATGCCGAACACTCCCGGTGCTTTCTTGAACAGGTCTATTTTACCTTCCTCCGGTTCTCTCAAAAAACGATATCCTTTTTCAATATCACGAAATGCGATCAGGTTCCCACCGATTTCCGGAAGAATAGCAGCCTCATATTTCCCCCATTTCAGCCACACCGCGCGTTCCCCTTGATAAGTGCCCTCAAAAGCTGTGTTTTGTGTCATCTCGGTATTTCTCCCTTCAATTCTCGCTAAAGATCTTATAAATCAGCACAACTCTTATGAATTATACAAAATGCACGTCTAAAAATCATCATGCTCTCTGATCGCGCAAAACTCTTCTTCCAAGCGTAACCGCAAGCGCTATCATTAGAATGCCAACAACAAGCTGCATTCCATAGATTTGAGCCCACGATGGCCAGTGTCGTATCCACTCGTACACCTTGCCTCCAATCAGAGGTCCAAAAAACGCCGCCACACCGGTAATTGCTGAGTATACGGCAATATACATAGGCCGCTCGGATTTTGGCGTATCTCCAATCATAAAGTTAAATGCGAGCTGGTTAAAGCCCCCTACCCCGATTCCAAAAATCAGATGCGCAATGACAAGCACAGTCAGCATCGGGAAGATGGAAAGTAATCCCCAACACAAAATGGAGGCGGCGATCAGCGGAAGCGTCCAGAATAAAAGGCGCCGGTTGCTGAATTTTGCGTTCAAATTCCCCCATACGTAAAAGCTGCCCATCATGAACACCGTTTGGATAACGTTCAGGATCGAGATCGTCTGATAGTTAATATGCAGCAGCTCCAGCATGACATATGAATAAAGCGGTACAACCAGATTTTGCAAAAATAGAAAGCTGGCTAAAAAGGTGGTTGAAATAATAAAGGATCGATCCTGCAGCGGTTTACGAAACATCGGCATAAATTTGTTCTCAACCGAATGCTCAAATGGTACATCCGGGTAAAAGAAAAACATCATAATATTTAATGCAATACAAATCCAAGCGATGATGTAAAGAATAAGAAAGCCTTGGCCGCCGGGATAGTGGTCCAGAATTATGCCACCTGTGAATAAGGTCAACGTTCCGAGCGCATTCAGCACTGTATTTCGAATTCCAAAGTATCTGCCTCTCACTCTTGCAGGCACTATGTCGCTAATCAGGGAGCTCCATAGCATAGATAGCACTGTGTTTAGCAGAAACGCGGAGACATAGAAGCCGATAAAGGCCGTGACCCAATAATCCTTTGGAAACACGAAAGGAACGATACCGGTGCATCCCCATAATATCCGCTGAAATCCTCCAAACAGCACAAGCGCCCATTTCCGGCTCTTCAACCGCTGAATAAAAAAAGCAACCGCAATCTGAGCAATATTCACGAATGTAGTTATTGCGAGTACAAAACCTAATTGGCCTGAAGTTGCCCCCAGGTACAGCAAGAAGCCTGTTAGAAACTGTCCGCCTATAATGACCTGAAATATGGTTGAAGGTACCCCTTCCCAAGTTGCAAGCGCCAAATTTTTACGATTAGGGGAAGCTTTACGGCTAGTGTTCTGAGTTGCCTTTAAGCTAATCCGCATGTAGGTACACTCCTTTTGTCTTTTCCAAGACTGAAACGATTACATCCCGCAGGAAGGCTAAAAAAGCTCGGCTCATACATAAAACTCATGTTTTTTTGCATACTTGAAATAATAAATTCCGCAAGCCAAACGAATGGAGTGTAGTTCGAGAATGTCTAAATTACTGAATAGAGCGACCATTTTTCTCCGTATCTCGGCAGGATTACTGCTGGTTATGGCCTTAGTCTCCTGCAGCCGGCCCCAGCAGAGCCCCAAAGCAAAGTCCATCCCTAATAAGACAAATCCGCCTATACACGCCGAATATGTAAAAGGCTCGGACGGAACCGTCTGGATTCCGCTTCATCAGGTAGCAAAATCCTTCGGGCTGCGACATAGGGAACAGGATAACAAGATCAAAATAGGCTACTCTGATGTAATGCTTGAGCTGGAGCCCGGCAATAAAAAAGCACTGGCGTTTGGCAAGCCGGTGGTATTATCCAAGGCTCCCATGACTCAGCATGGCATCGTCTACGTTGACGCGGCTTCTCTTTCCAAGCTTTTAAATACAAACGTAGAGGTGGATCACAAGCAACAGCTCCTGCATGTCGACTCCCTTTACTCACCGGAAGACGACGCATCCGCAGACAACTCGAAGGATCAGCGGTTAAAACGCTACACGATTCTTAGCGTTGCCGATAACCAGGAAGAAATGGTAGCCTACGCTAAAAAATATCTGGGTGTACCTTACGAATTCGGTGCCGAGCCTTATGAGCAATCCAAGGCATTTGACTGCTCCTCCTTCACCCAGCATGTATTCAAAAAGTTTGGTCAGACCCTCCCAAGATTGGCGCGGGATCAGGCTAAGCTTGGGACGAGCGTTAACAGATCCAATCTCCAGGTCGGGGATCTCATCTTCTTCACGGTTCCAGGACGATTTGAGAACGATAAAATTGCGGGACATGTGGGAATTTACATTGGCGACGGCCGATTCATCCACACCTGGGGTGAGCCCGGGGTGCAAATTAGTCAGCTGGACAGCGGTTACTGGAATAAGGTGATTCTCTCCATGCGTCGAATATAAGTTAAATACTTTGAACAGTACCAAAACCCGCGCTAAGGATACTCCCTTAGCGCTATTTGTGTGCAAATTGTGTCGTCCTGCCCCATGTTTCCATTCGTTTCAAATACACAGTATAATAAAAGCAACCCCTACTTTCCATACAATTTCTTAACATGATTCTTCAAGAAATCAACTAATAATCGTAGTTATTAACAATATTAAATATGAACACGTAATAGAAAACTAGAGGAGAATTAGCATGGATGAATTGAAAAAAGCTTATGAACTACTGGGATTACCCGAGAACGCTTCCAGAGAAGAAGTTGAGAAAATTTTTGACATTGAGCTCAGAAAATCCAGGTCCAGGAGTCATTCGAATCCGGCCGAAACAAACGGGGAAGCCCCATTCGATCAGATTTTAAAGGCGTACAAGCTCATCACGGGTCATGAGGATCGTCAAAAAATTGAGACGAAGAGCCGTGAACGATACAAAAAATGGGGAAAGCTTGCTAGAACTGCCGAGAAAACGGATGATTTTTTCCGCATCAATAAGAGTCGCGTTATCATTGGGATTATAGCTGCTATCGTGTTGATTGTTGGCTTGGTATCATTTATGAATCATCGTGCAGAGCAGCAGCGGCTTGCTTCATTGCCTCCTATCGATTTATCAGTCATGTTCATCGGCAATTTTGTCAGCGATCCCAGGTATGAAAATGAAGAACAGCTTGGATTCGCTATGGCAGAGCCATTTCCTGAGTGGAACCGTTTCGAGACGATCGTCACTTTTGTTCCTCCAAGAGAAGATAATATGAGCTCTGCGGGACTTGCATATCAGCAAAAAGCGATGGCAATGCTATCTACTGAAGACCCTGACATTTATATTCTGGATCAATCCTCATTCGAGTGGACCGTAAGCGGCGGGATTCTGGAAAATCTCGATGACCAGTATGAGAGTAAACTGAAGTCGCTTATTACGAATGAAGCGGATGTCAAGAAGTTTCAGACGGAGGACGACACTTCCCCTCATGTTTACGGGATTCGCGTAGCGGACACGAAGCTGGCAAATGAGCTGCCGATAGCCAAAGAGGATATGATCGTTGCACTGCGAATCGGAACTGAAAACAAAGACAAGGCAATCCAGTTTATTAAGCAATTTTACGAACAATAATTTGGGTATTGATTTATGGGTGTCCCTGCAATACAATTAGGCTATAAACGCGCGTTCATAGAAAGTAGGGAACTTTATGCGCAGCGAAGATATTGCCAAATTGGCTGGGGTATCACGTAGCACAGTATCCCGTGTCATCAACAACTATTCCAACGTTCCTGAAGCTACCCGGGCGAAGGTACTAAGAATCATTGAACAGTATCAGTATGAACCCAACAGCTTTGCAAGGGCTTTGGCAGGCAAGCGAACCGATACGATCGGTCTGTTTGCCATAAGTATGAACGAAAAGGCAGACGCAAGCCGCATTTACCAGAACAGCTACTTTGCACCGATTGTCGACCTAGTGGTCGACACGGCGAACGCCAGAGGCTTTTATGTACTCATTCATACCGTGTATTCACCAAGTGACTTTCAGAAGATCAAGCAGGCTTTTCAACAGAAAAGAATCGACGGAGGCATACTGGTTGGTACGCAGAAGGATATTGAGCTGGTTCGTGAACTGGTCAGCCAAGACTCCCCTCTCGTTCTGATCGATTATGACATCTCCGAGATCATGGCCGAAAGACTTAACAAAAACCACCTTGCCGTCATTAATTCGATGGATTACGAGGGAACGGTTCAGGCCATTGAATACTTGATCGGGCTCGGTCACCGTGAGATCGGGATCATTAAGGGAAGAATGAATACCTTCTCAGGTCGCGAGCGGTATATGGCGTACGAGAATACGCTGAAGGATCACGGCTTGCCTCTTCGTGAGGAGTATATTCTCGAAGGTGATTTTCTTAAGGAGACCGCCTATCAGGAAGCTGCTAAGCTGGCTGGTGGAGAAATTTTACCTACCGCCCTCTTCTGCTCTAATGACGATATGGCTATCTCCGCTATGGAAGCGTTTGCTGCCCACGGCATCAGCGTACCGGACCAAATGTCCATCATCGGCTTTGACGATGTTGAGCTCGCTTCAAGAATCACTCCGAAGCTGACCTCGGTTCGTCTTCCGATTGCCGAAATGGCCAGAGCCTCCGTAGAAAAAGTAATCAGCTTATGCGATGCAGCCGAGCCTACGTTCAGTACTGTCAGCTTCCCTGCATATCTCGTAATTCGGGAATCATGCAAATCGCTCAATTAACATGATGACCCCCGGGTAAAAGAATTATTTAGCTCCAAATTGCCTTGTCCCATTAAGGAGAAGGCCTAATTTTCCAATAATATAAACGCGCGTTCACAAATGAAGGGAGAGCTATTACTTATGAAATTCGGACAATTCGATGACGTTCGCAAAGAGTATGTCATTAACACCCCTCAAACTCCTTACCCTTGGATTAACTATCTTGGTAATGAACAATTTTTCGGTCTGATCTCTAATACTGCCGGAGGTTATACATTCTATCGTGATGCTCGTCTTCGCAGACTGACCCGTTACCGCTACAACAATATCCCGCTGGATACTGGCGGTCGTTATTACTACCTGCGTGATCATGACACCAACGATTTCTGGACACCAGGCTGGATGCCTGTCAAACGTGATCTGGACTTCTACGAATGCCGTCACGGACTTGGCTATACTTCAATTACCGGTGAACGCGGCGGGATCTCAGTAAATCAGCTTGCTTTCATTCCACTCGGCTACAATGGTGAGGTACACCGCTTAACTGTTAAAAATACAAGCAGTGCGAACAAAACAGTGTCTCTTTTCTCCTTTGCTGAATTCTGTCTCTGGAATGCCCAGGACGATATGACGAACTTCCAGCGTAACCTCAGCACAGGTGAGGTTGAAGTACAGGATTCCGTTATTTATCACAAAACAGAATATCGCGAACGCAGAAACCACTATGCCTTCTACTCCGTTAACCGTAAAATTGACGGATTCGATACAGATCGCGAATCCTTCGTAGGTCTGTACAACGGTCTTCATGAGCCGCAAGTTGTTACCGCTGGTAAGGCTTCCAACTCCGTTGCAAGCGGCTGGTCGCCGATCGGCTCTCACGAAGTGAAGCTGACTCTTGCTCCGGGCGAAGAGCAAAGCCTCGTATTCATTCTTGGTTACGTAGAGGTTCCTGAAGAAGATAAATGGGAAGCGCCTGGCGTAATCAACAAAAAGCCTGCACTCGCTATGATTGAGCAGTTTGCAACAGATGCTGATGTAGATCATGCACTAGAAAAATTGGCAGCTTATTGGGAAAACCTGCTGTCCAAATATCAAATCAACAGCAACGACGACAAATTGAACCGTATGGTTAACATTTGGAATCCATATCAATGTATGGTTACATTCAACATGTCCCGTTCTGCTTCCTACTTTGAATCCGGTATCGGCCGCGGCATGGGCTTCCGTGATTCCAACCAGGATTTGCTCGGCTTTGTGCATCAAATTCCGGAAAGAGCCAAAGAACGGATTCTCGACATCGCTGCTACGCAATTTGAAGACGGCAGCGCTTATCACCAATACCAACCGCTAACCAAGAGGGGCAATAACGAAGTGGGTACCGGCTTCAACGATGATCCGCTCTGGCTGATTCTGGGTACTTCCGCTTACATCAAAGAAACTGGCGACACAAGCATTCTGGATGAGCAGGTTCCTTTCGATAGCAATCCGAATAACACTGCAACCTTATTCGAGCATTTGAACCGCTCCTTCTATCATGTTATTAACAATCTTGGACCACACGGCTTGCCGCTCATCGGTCGTGCAGACTGGAATGATTGTCTTAACCTGAACTGCTTCTCCAAAGAGCCGGGCGAATCGTTCCAAACAACTGCCAACATTGAAGGACGTGTAGCCGAATCCGTATTTATCGCAGGTCTGTTCGTATTCGTTGGTCCTGACTTTGCTGAGCTCTGCCGCATGCGCGGACTTGATGCAGAAGCTAACGAAGCGGTCTCCCACATCAATAACATGCGTGCTACTACGCTTGAGCATGGCTTCGATGGAGATTGGTTCCTTCGTGCGTATGATCATTACGGTGAAAAAATCGGCAGCAAGGAAAACGAGGAAGGTCAAATCTTTATTGAGCCTCAAGGCATGTGTGTTATGGCTGGTATCGGTGTTGAAGAAGGTCTTGCTGATAAAGCTATGGTATCCGTTAAAGATCGTCTGGACACCAAATATGGTATCGTGCTGCAGCAGCCGCCATATTCCAAGTACTATTTGAACCTTGGAGAAATTTCCACTTATCCTCCAGGCTACAAAGAAAATGCCGGTATTTTCTGTCATAACAATCCTTGGATTATGATCGCAGAAACAGTTCTCGGCCACGGTGACAGAGCATTTGAGGTGTACTCAAAGATCGCGCCGGCTTATTTGGAGGATATCAGCGAAGTGCACCGCATGGAGCCATATGTATACTCGCAAATGATCGCAGGTAAGGATGCCGTTCGCCATGGTGAAGCGAAAAACTCCTGGCTGACTGGAACGGCTGCATGGAACTATGTTGCGATTACTCAAGCGATTCTTGGTATCCAAGCAGACTTTAACGGTTTGAAAGTAGATCCTTGTATCCCTGCTGCTTGGGATGGATTCGAAATTACCCGTGTATTCCGCGGCGACACTTACGTTATTAAAATTAGCAACCCTGGCCATGTATCTAAAGGCGTTAAGAGCCTGACTCTCGACGGAGCGCAAGTTGATGGCAACGTAATCCCTCCTGTAGGCGATGGCGCTGCGCATGAAGTTGTAGTAGTACTTGGCTAAACACAATAGCATCGTCATTTGATCCTCTGGTCTTGGCCTGTTGTATCTACTTCACTCCCTTGTGGGCTTGTAGATCACTGGCCAAGATTTTTTTATCCGACCTATTTCCAATATGAGCTTTATTTACTAAATTAGTGATAATATTTTATATTAAGTGATACTATTTTCATAATTGGCTGTATCCCCTTTCTTCCGTCAATGTTATAATCATGGTAGAAATATCCTAACTTCTAAGGAGGTCACATATCCTATGACATGGTTCAACAGACTCCCTATTTCAACTAAGCTAACTGCAGCAAGCTACATTATCGCTGCTTTGTTCGCAGTTCCTGTTCTGGTTACGTTCATTTTGATAGGGAAAATTATGGTAGGCGTTATTTTAATCGTTATACTGGGAGCGCTTACTTATCCTCTTGCACGTTACCTGCGCAGCAAACTGTTAGAATCATTCGACGACATTACCAGTGCTTCTGCCAAGATCGCCAAAGGTGATTTTACAGTCCGGATGATGGAAACTGCCGGCATGGAAAATTTGAATCGTTCCTTTAATAACATGGTGGACAAGCTTCGTAAAATTTTGCAGGAAACATCGGACATTACCCGCAAGGTAATGGACTCAAGCCGGTCCATAGCCGACCGTAACAAAGAGCTTATTGAAGTTATGACCCAAGTAACCCATTCCTCTAACGAGCTTGCTCTGGGGGCTAATGAAATTTCCGAGGATGTTGGTGACATGAGAGACTCTATTGAAGAGATCGAGTCCAAGATCAGCAATTACACCGCATCAACTAGAGAGATGAACCACCGCTCAACGGAAGCTCTAAAGCTGGTTGAAAAGGGCCGCGAATCCGTATCGACACAAACCAAAGGCATGCGCCGGAATATAGAAGCTACAGAGAAGGTTGCTGAGTCCATCAAGGCACTCTCAATCAATGCTCAAGGAATTACCAAAATTACGGCTACGATTTCAGAAATCGCTGAACAGACCAACCTTCTCTCATTAAATGCTTCCATTGAAGCAGCCCGTGCGGGAGAGCATGGTGCAGGCTTTGCTGTAGTAGCTCAAGAGGTGCGTAAGCTGGCTGAAGAGTCTACAGCTTCTACTAAAGAGGTATTTGGTCTGGTTCGGAGCATTGAACAGGATGTCAAAAATGCCGGGCAGAACATTAAAATCAATGAAGAGGTTGTTCGTGAACAGAGCAGGATGATTTCTGAAGCGGAGAAAATTTTCCAGGAAATCGTAGAAAGCGTACAGTACATTACCGAGCAAATTGCTGCTTTCTCACAAGAGAGCGAAGCCATGCTTGAGAGCGCGAAGAACATATCCTCTTCTATCCAGAACATATCTGCCATTACTCAAGAGTCTGCTGCCGGAACGGAGCAGGTATCCGCATCTATGAATGAGCAGATTACATCGATTAAGGCGATGGCTGATGAGGCAGAAGCGATGAAGAACGAAGTATTCCAGCTGCAAAAAACGATACATATCTTTAAAATCTAACAAAAAGCTGCTCCCGGTCCT
>RCUU01001681.1_pt1 | contig 10257 bp, 11 predicted proteins | sample 2166211 | NCBI WGS metagenome assembly RCUU01 (sample SAMN09932620, study PRJNA488358) | compost metagenome | feature: garden; material: soil; isolation source: compost soil in phenylacetic acid-enriched culture | place: Germany: Experimental Botanical Garden Goettingen | collected 2016-01-27
TGGGCGAACCCAAGCGCCGGCATCCGCTGGTGGCCTTCGGGCGCCTGGCCGACCGTCTCGAGCAGCGCTTCAATGCCGCGGGGCGGGGCTGGCGCAGCCATGGCGTGACCGCCTGGTTCATCGCGGTGATCCCGCTGACCCTGCTGGCGACCCTGTTGTCCTGGTTGCCCTACATTGGCTGGATCGTCGAGATCCTGGCCCTGTATTGCGCCCTCGGCCTGCGCAGCCTGGGCGAGCACATCGCGCCGGTGGCCGATGCCCTGCGCCGCGATGACCTGGCCCAGGCGCGCCTGCGCGTGGGCTACCTGGTCAGCCGTGAAACCGCCGAACTCGATGAGACCGCCGTGGCGCGGGCGGCCACCGAGTCGGTGCTGGAAAACGGCAGCGATGCGGTGTTTGCTGCCCTGTTCTGGTTTGTCGTGGCCGGGGCTCCGGGTGTGGTGCTATACCGCCTGAGCAACACCCTGGATGCCATGTGGGGCTATCGTAATGAACGCTTCGAACGGTTTGGCTGGGCCGCCGCGCGCATCGACGACGTGCTCAACTACCTGCCGGCACGCTTGGTGGCCCTGACCTACGCGCTGCTGGGCAAGACCCGTTTGGCCCTGCAATGCTGGCGCACCCAGGCACCGGCCTGGGACAGCCCCAACGCCGGCCCGGTGATGGCCGCCGGTGCCGGTGCCCTGGGCGTGCAGTTGGGCGGCGCGGCGGTCTACCACGGCGAACTGCATGAGCGGGCACAGCTGGGCGAAGGCCCGGCGGCCGATGCCGACGCCATCGAGCGCGGTTGGCGCCTGGTACGTCACGGGGTCTGGTTGTGGTTGCTGGTTCTGTGCCTGGGGGCTGAGTTTTATGCTTGAACACGGTGGTCGTCTGCAGCGCGCCGCGGCGCTTTACGGCATTGCACAGGATCAATGGCTGGACTTGTCCAGTGGCATTGCACCCTGGCCTTGGGCCATTCCGGCTATTCCGGTGCGCGCCTGGGCGCGGTTGCCGGAAACCGACGATGGCCTGGAAGCAGCCGCCTGCACCTACTACGGCGCCAATCAGGTATTGCCGGTGCCCGGTTCGCAAGCTGCCATCCAGGCGCTGCCGCGCTTGCGCCGCAGCGGTAAGGTCGGGGTGCTTTCGCCTTGTTACGCCGAGCACGCCGAAGCCTGGCGACGCAGCGGGCATGTGGTGCGCGAGATCTGTGAAGCGCAAGTGGACTTCTTTCTCGACAGCCTCGACGTACTGGTCGTGGTCAACCCGAACAACCCCAGCGGGCGCCTGCTTACGCCCCAACGCCTGCTCGAATGGCATGCGCGCCTGGCTCAGCGTGGGGGGTGGCTGGTGGTCGACGAAGCGTTCATGGACAACACACCGGCGCTGAGCCTGGCGGACCAGTGCGGGCAGGGCGGTTTGATTGTGTTGCGCTCGTTCGGCAAGTTTTTCGGGCTGGCTGGTGTGCGTCTTGGGTTTGTCCTGGGCGAACGCAAACTCTTGCAGTTGCTCGTCGAGCAGATCGGGCCCTGGGCGGTCAGTGGCCCGACCCGGGTGCTGGGTACGGCCTGCCTGCTCGACACGGCAGGGCACCAGCGCCAGATCGAGCGCAGCGCCCAGGCCAGCGAGCGCCTGGCGCAACGGCTGCAACGCTTCGGCCTGCCCCCCCAGGGTGGCTGTGCGCTGTTCCAGTGGCTAGTCACCGACAAAGCTTCGCAGCTGCACGATTTCATGGCCCGACGCGGGATTTTGCTGCGTCTGTTCACCTCGACCAGCAGCCTGCGTTTCGGCTTGCCCGCCGACGAGGCGGATTGGCAGCGCCTGGAACAGGCCTTCAACGAATACCTCAAGGAAACCCCATGACCACCCTGATGGTGCAAGGCACCACATCCGATGCCGGCAAAAGCACCCTGGTCACCGCCCTGTGCCGTTGGCTGGCGCGCCAGGGCGTGCGCGTGGTGCCGTTCAAGCCACAGAACATGGCGCTCAACAGCGCGGTTACCGCCGATGGCGGCGAAATTGGCCGGGCCCAGGCCGTGCAGGCACAGGCTGCCGGCCTTGAACCCCATACCGACATGAACCCGGTATTGCTCAAGCCCAACAGCGATACCGGTGCCCAGGTGATCATCCATGGCCGTGCCGTCACCAGCATGAACGCCGTGGCCTATCACGAGTACAAGGCGGTGGCCATGCAGGCTGTGCTGGCTTCGCACCAGCGCCTGAGCGCGGCGTATCCGGTGGTGATGGTCGAAGGGGCAGGCTCGCCTGCCGAGATCAACCTGCGTGCCGGCGATATCGCCAACATGGGCTTTGCCGAAGCGGTGGATTGCCCGGTCGTGCTGATCGCCGACATCGATCGAGGGGGGGTATTCGCTCACCTGGTCGGCACCCTGGAGCTGCTGTCGGCCAGTGAGCAGGCGCGGGTCAAGGGCTTTGTCATCAACCGCTTCCGTGGCGATATTGCCTTGCTGCAACCGGGCCTTGATTGGCTTGAAGCCCGCACCGGCAAACCGGTGATCGGTGTCCTGCCCTATGTGCTCGACCTGCACCTGGAAGCCGAGGATGGCATCGATCAGCGCCAGGCCGACAAGGCCGCACAAGTACTCAAGGTGGTTGTCCCGGTGTTGCCGCGCATCAGCAATCACACCGATTTCGACCCCCTGCGCCTGCACCCGCAGGTCGATCTGCAGTTCATTGGCCCGGGCGCCAGCCTGCCTGAGGCCGACCTGATCATCCTGCCGGGCTCCAAAAGCGTGCGCAGTGACCTGGCGTTTTTGCGTAGCCAGGGCTGGGACACTGCCATCGCCAGGCACCTGCGCTATGGTGGCAAGCTTTTGGGCATCTGTGGTGGGTTGCAAATGCTCGGCCAGGTGATCGACGATCCGCTGGGCCTGGAAGGCGCTGCTGGCGCGAGTCCCGGGCTGGGGCTGCTGGAGTTGCGCACCACCCTTGAGGCAGAAAAGCAGCTTCGCAATGTGCGCGGACGCCTGTTGCTTGAAGGGGCCTCTGTCAGCGGTTACGAGATTCATGCCGGTGTCACCCAGGGCCTGGCGCTGGAGCGCGCAGCCGTGCAACTGGACGATGGCCGTTGCGACGGCGCCATGAGCGAGGATGGGCAGATCCTCGGCACCTACCTGCACGGCCTGTTCGAATCGGGCCCTGCCTGCAGCGCCTTGCTGCGCTGGGCGGGCCTGCGCGACGTCGAAGAAGTCGACTACCACGCCCTGCGCGAACTGGATATCGAGCGCCTGGCCGACCTGATCGAACAGCATCTGGATACAGGCTACCTGCGCACCTTGTGCGGGCTGCAACAGGACACCCACTGACATGCTGCAACTGATCCTCGGCGGTGCCCGTTCCGGCAAAAGCCGCCTGGCCGAGAAACTGGCCACTGAAAGCGCGTTGGCCGTGACCTATATTGCCACCAGCGAACCCTTGGACGGCGAGATGAGCGCGCGGGTGCAAATGCACCGCGAGCGCCGCCCGCCGCACTGGGCGCTGATCGAAGAGCCGCTGGCACTGGCCCGGGTACTGCGCGACAACGCCAGCGCCGAGCGTTGCCTGCTGGTCGATTGCCTGACCCTGTGGATGACCAACCTGCTGATGCAGCAAGACCCGCAGCGCTTGAGCGACGAGCGCCAGGCGCTGCTCGATTGCCTGGCCGATTTGCCTGGCGAAATCATTCTGGTCAGCAACGAAACCGGCATGGGCGTGGTGCCCCTGGGCGAGCTGACCCGCCGCTATGTCGATGAATCCGGCTGGCTGCACCAGGCCATTGCCGAGCGCTGCGAACGCGTGGTGCTGACGGTGGCCGGCCTGCCCCTGACCCTCAAAGGACCTGCATTATGAGCCATGCCTGGTGGTTGGACGCCTGTCGTCCCGTTGACCTCGATGTACACGCGCAGGCGTTGGCGCGCCAGCAACAGTTGACCAAACCCGCCGGCTCCCTCGGCCAGCTTGAAGCCGTGGCTGTGCAGCTGGCCGGTTTGCAAGGCCAGGTCAAACCGAGCCTTGCCCAAGTGTGGATCGCCATCTTCGCCGCAGACCATGGTGTGGTCGCCGAAGGCATTTCCGCCTACCCCCAGGCCGTCACAGGGCAAATGCTGCACAATTTTGTCAACGGCGGCGCGGCCATCAGCGTGTTGGCCCGCCAATTGAACGCGCAACTGGAAGTGATTGACCTGGGTACGGCATCGCCTCAAGTGGAGTTGCCCGGGGTGCGCCAGGTGCGCATCGCCGCCGGCACCACCAACTTCGCCCAAGCCCCGGCCATGACTCCGGCCCAGGGGCTGCTGGCGCTGCAGGCCGGGCGCGACAGTGCCCTGCGCGCGGTGGCAGACGGTACGCAGCTGTTCATCGGCGGTGAAATGGGCATTGGCAATACCACTGCGGCCAGCGCCCTGGCCTGTGCCTTGCTGCGCTGCCCGGTGAGCGATCTGGTCGGCCCTGGTACGGGCCTCGATGCGGCGGGCGTCGCACACAAGGTTCAGGTGATCGAGCGTGCGCTGCACACCCACGCCGCCTTGCCGGACGATCCGTTGGCGCGCCTGTGCTGCTTCGGTGGTTTTGAAATCGCCGCGCTGGTCGGTGCCTACCTGGCCTGTGCCCAGGTCGGTGTCGCGGTGCTGGTCGATGGCTTCATCTGCAGCGTCGCGGCGTTGGTGGCGGTGCGCCTGAACCCCGGTTGCCGGCCATGGTTGTTGTTCGGTCATCGCGGTGCGGAGTCCGGCCACCGGCACATTCTGCAAGTTCTGGAAGCCCGGCCGCTGCTCGATCTCGGCTTGCGCCTGGGCGAGGGCAGTGGTGCGGCCCTGGCGGTGCCACTGTTGCGCCTGGCCTGCGATCTGCACGGGCAGATGGCGACCTTCGCCGAGGCGGCCGTTGCCGACCGTGGCCAATGACCTTGCACCTGGACCTGCTGCGCCACGGTGAAACCGAACTGGGCGGCGGCTTGCGCGGCAGCCTCGACGATGCCCTGACCGCCAGGGGTTGGGCACAGATGCGCGCGGCGGTGGAGCAGCAGGGCCCTTGGGATCGGTTGGTCAGCTCGCCCTTGCAGCGGTGCGCCTTGTTCGCCGCGGAACTGGCAGGGCGCCTGGCCCTGCCGCTGAGCCTGGAAAAGGACCTGCAAGAGCTGCACTTCGGCGAATGGGAAGGGCGCAGCGCCGCCGAGCTGATGCTCAGCGACGAGCGCGGCCTGGGTTTGTTCTGGGCCGATCCGTACGGTTTCACGCCGCCCGGCGGCGAGCCGGTGTCCGCGTTTGCCGCACGGGTGCTGGCGGCAGTGACGCGCCTGCAACGCACTTATGCCGGCGAGCGCATTCTGCTGGTCAGTCATGGCGGGGTCATGCGCCTGCTGTTGGCCCAGGCCCGGGGCCTGCCCCGTGAGCAGTTGCTGCAAGTGGACGTCGGCCACGGCAGCCTGTTCCGCCTCGATGTGGATGGGCACGGCAACCTGAGCGAGCGGCGTTGAGCATGCAGCCATTCTGGATCGCGCTGCAATTTCTCAGCAGCTTGCCGGTGCGTTTGCCCGGCATGCCCGAGCCGCGGCAGGTGGGGCAATCGTTGCTTTACTACCCCGCGGTGGGGCTCTTGTTTGGCGGGTTGTTGTGGGCGTTCAACCACCTGTTGGCCGGCACCCCTTTGCTGCTGCACGGGGCGTTGCTGCTCTGCGCCTGGGTGTTGCTCAGTGGTGCCTTGCACCTGGACGGCCTGGCCGACAGCGCCGATGCCTGGCTTGGCGGCTTCGGCGACCGCGCGCGCACGCTGGAGGTCATGAAAGACCCGCGCAGTGGGCCCATCGCCGTGGTCACCCTGGTCTTGGTGCTGCTGCTCAAATTCTGCGCCGTGCTGGCACTGGTCGAGGCCGGGCAGGGTGCGGCATTGATTGTGGCGCCGGTTATCGGCCGTGCAGCCATGCTCGGCCTGTTTTTGAGTACGCCCTATGTACGGCCGGGCGGGTTGGGCCAGGCACTTGCCGAGCACCTTTCGTCCAGGGCCTCCTGCGGCGTCTTGCTGGTAGTGGCGTTGGGCTGCGTGGCGCTGGCCGGGTGGCAGGCCGTCTGGGCCCTGGTGGGCGCCGTGGCGGTGTTTTGCTGGTTGCGCCAGCTGATGCTGCGCCGCCTGGGCGGCACCACGGGCGATACCGCCGGTGCACTTCTGGAATTGCTGGAATTGACCGTGTTGTTGAGTTGGGTGCTGATATAAACTTGCATCGAGCGGATTGCGGGTATATACACATATCATGCTGACGACCGAATGCTTTTGCACCCATTTACGCCGTGCCGCCCGAGGCGTGACCCGGCACTACGACGAAGCCCTGGAACCCTTCGGGATCAACGTTGCGCAGTTTTCCTTGATGCGCAACATCCAGCGCCTCGATCAGCCGAGCATTTCCACCCTGGCCGATGCCGTGGGGCTGGACCGCAGCACCCTGGGGCGTAACCTGCGGGTGCTGGAAGGTGCGGGGCTGGTGGCGCTGGCCGAAGGCGAAGACCTGCGCAACCGTCTCGTCTTGCTCACAGCCCAAGGGCGGCAGCGCCTGCAGGCAGCCGCGCCGGCCTGGGAGCAAGCGCAACAGCAACTACTGGAAAAGGTCGGCAGCGAGCGGCGCGACGCCTTGTTTGCGACGCTTGAGCTATTGGAATAAGCATTTTTTGTTTCGCCGTTAAGCGGGTATATACCCGTACATCAGACTGCCAAGGAGAGTAAGCAATGACATCGGTATGGCGTACCAGCGGTTGGATCCTCCTGGGCAGTGCGCTGATTCTGGCGTTGTCCCTGGGGGTGCGACATGGCTTCGGCCTGTTCCTGGCGCCCATGAGCGCCGAATTCGGCTGGGGGCGTGAGGTGTTCGCCTTCGCCATCGCTTTGCAGAACCTGATCTGGGGCCTGGCCCAGCCATTCACCGGTGCCCTGGCCGATCGCCTGGGCGCGGCCAGGGTGGTGGCTATCGGCGGGGTGTTGTATGCCGTCGGCCTGGTGCTGATGGGGTTGTCCGATTCGGCCTGGTCGCTGTCGTTGAGCGCCGGGCTGTTGATCGGTATTGGCCTCTCCGGTACCTCGTTCTCGGTGATCCTGGGTGTGGTCGGGCGTGCCGTGCCGGCGGAAAAACGCAGCATGGCCATGGGCATTGCCAGCGCCGCCGGCTCCTTCGGCCAGTTCGCCATGCTGCCCGGCACCCTCGGCCTGATCGGCTGGCTGGGCTGGTCGGCGGCATTGCTGGCGCTGGGCTTGCTGGTTGCGCTGATCGTGCCGCTGGTGGGCTTTTTGAAGGACCGCCCCTTACCGACCCTGGGGCATGAGCAGACCCTGCGTGAGGCGCTCAAGGAAGCCTGCTCCCATTCGGGCTTCTGGCTGCTGTCGCTGGGCTTTTTCGTCTGTGGCTTCCAGGTCGTGTTCATTGGCGTGCACTTGCCCTCCTACCTGGTCGACCAGCATCTGCCCGCCACCGTCGGCACCACCGTGCTGGCGCTGGTGGGGCTGTTCAATATCTTCGGTACCTACATTGCCGGCTGGCTCGGTGGGCGCATGTCCAAGCCGCGCTTGCTGACAGCGCTGTACCTGATTCGCGCGGTGGTGATCGTGGCGTTCATTTCGGTGCCGGTCTCGGTCACCAGTGCTTACCTGTTCGGTATCGCCATGGGCTTGCTCTGGCTGTCCACGGTGCCGCTGACCAATGGCACCGTGGCCACGCTGTTCGGCGTGCGAAATCTCTCTATGCTGGGAGGCATCGTCTTTCTGTTTCACCAGTTGGGCGCTTTCCTCGGTGGTTGGCTGGGCGGCGTGGTTTACGATCAAACCGGGAGCTATGACTTGGTGTGGCGCATCTCCATCGCCCTGAGCGTAATTGCCGCCGCCCTGAACTGGCCGGTGCGTGAGCGGCCGGTGGCGCGTTTGCAGGTACAGCCGGCATGAGCAGCCTGCGGCTCTGGGTCGCCGGCCTGCTGTTGGTCGGCGCGTTACTGGCGCTGAGCTGGTGGGGCTGGCACCAGGGTGGCCTGGCGCTGATGCAATTGGGCATGGGTGCTTGCTAGGTTTTGTACGGAAAGTGCCTGTGCGTCGATCATGCTGCGTTAAAAACAGGCTCGGAATGCTCATTTACAATGGTAAAGTCGAGCGCGACTCCGACCGTTCCTCGCCTGTTTTTGCCTTGCCTGATCGCCGCTCGGCGACTTTTCGTACAAAACCTGGCTGAAGTACAGGGCGAGTAATTTTGCGTTTACCAATGGATCCGGGAGAAGACCATGCGCCGTTTTGTCGTTTCGCTGTTCTTGCTGGTAACCGCGTTGCCCGTGCTGGCCGACAGCTGCCCCGAATTATTGCAAGGCACCTTGCCGAAGCTGCGAGGCAAGGAAAATATCGACCTGTGCGAACGCTTTGCCGGCAAGCCGCTGGTGGTGGTCAACACCGCCAGCTATTGCGGCTTCGCCCCGCAGTTCGACGGCCTTGAAGCCCTCTACAAGAGTTACCAGGAGCAGGGCCTGGAAATGCTCGGCGTGCCCTCCAACGACTTCAAGCAGGAAGCCAAGGACAGCGCCGAAACCGCCAAGGTCTGCTACGCCAACTACGGCGTGACGTTCACCATGACCGAGCCGCAAGTCATCAGGGGCGACAAGGCCACTCACCTGTTCAAGGTATTGGCCAGCCAAAGCAGCGCGCCGAAGTGGAATTTCTACAAATACGTGGTCGACCGCAGGGGCAAGGTCATCGCCAATTTCTCCAGCCTGACCAAGCCCGATGACCCGGAACTGGTGGCGGCTATCGAAAAGGCCATTGCCTCCAAGCCATAACCGCTGTTGTGGGAGCAACCGCCGCAGGCTGCGTCGCTTTTGCTTTTTGGCGCTGGCGTTTGTGTGGGAGCGGGCTTGCCCGCGATAAGGCCTGAAAGGCTTTCAAAAAAAAGCCCCACCTCTTTCGAGGCAGGGCTTTTTTACAGCTGCGCGGAATCAGAAGCGGTAAGTAGCACCGATACCGAGGCCGATTGCACTGTTTTCATACTTGGCGTTGAACGCACCTTTGGAAGGGCTGGCGTCGTGGATCTCGACGTCTTCTTCGATCAGGTAGTTGGCAGCCAGGTCGACGGTCAGGTCGTCGGTCGGGTTCCAGCCAGCGCCAATGCTAAAGATGGTGCGGTCGCCGCTCGGGATGCGCGGCGAGCGGTTGGTGTTGTTGGTTGGCGACTGGTCGACCGAGAAGCCGGTACGCAGGGTCCATTCCTTGTTCACCTTATAGGACGCGCCGATGGCGTGTGCCCAGGTGTCGTGCCAGTTCTGCTCTTCGGTGATGGTACCGATCGGGCCGGCGCTGCCGCCCAAGGCGGCTGGAACGCCTTCGTTTTCGACGGTGATGGCTTCCAGGCGGCTCCAGCGCGTCCAGGTAGTGCCTGCGTGCAGGGTCCAGTGGTCGTCGAGCTCGTGGGTAACGGAGAAGTCGACGGACTCGGGCGTCTTGATTTTCAGCGTGGCATCGAACTCGCTGCCGCTGGCCGCGCCGAAGGAGCCTACACCGTTGATCTTGGTGTCGCCCTCGAGCTCATAGTCGACCATGGAGTGGTAGGTCAGGCCGATGCGGGTCTTGTCGGTGGCTTGCACCAACACGCCGATGTTGTAGCCAACAGCGGTGTCGTCGCCGTTGATCTTGACTTCACCGTCGTTGCGGCCGGGCGTAACGCGGTTCAGGGTCGCCGATTCCAGCGTACCGTCGATGCGGTTGATGGTCGGGCCGAAGCCGATCGACACCTTGTCGTTGAAGGCATAGCTGATGGTCGGTTGAATGGTTACCACCGACACCTTGCTCTTGGTGCCGAAGTAACGGCCGGCAAAGCCGTTTTCGTAGTCAGTGACCAGGCCGAACGGAGCGTAGACGCCGATACCGAAGGCCCACTGGTCGTCGATTGGCTTGACGTAGTAGCCCATGGGTACGCCGACGAACGGAACCATATCGCCGTCGGTGCTGCCGCCGAAGGTGCCGCTGCCGCTGATGTCGGAGCTGGCGATGATGGCAGCTGCGCCGCCGGATACTTGCTCGCGCTTGAGGCGCGACATGCCTGCAGGGTTACCAAATACTGTGCTTGCATCTTCGGCAGTGGAGGAGCGGCCAGCAAAACCAGTGCCCATGCCACTGATGCTCTGTTCGTTGAGGGCAAAGCCACTGGCGAAAATTTGAGTGGATGCCACGGCAACTGCGAGGCTGAGAGTGGTTTTGAGCATTACTTTTTTCATTATTAGAACTCCTGGTGATCACCGGGGCGAAAATTACCAACATTTTCGTCCC
>RCUU01001682.1_pt1 | contig 10255 bp, 8 predicted proteins | sample 2166211 | NCBI WGS metagenome assembly RCUU01 (sample SAMN09932620, study PRJNA488358) | compost metagenome | feature: garden; material: soil; isolation source: compost soil in phenylacetic acid-enriched culture | place: Germany: Experimental Botanical Garden Goettingen | collected 2016-01-27
GGCTGATGGGAGTAATGGAGAGCCATATTCAGGCGGTGCTTGAACCGGGCGAGGAGCAGGAGGAGGCCCGTATCCTCTTCCTGATGTCCTTGCTGCGTTATCTTCAGCTGGCGGTTATCTCCGGGGAGGAGCTGTCGCCGGAAGGCTGGTCTGTCAAAAAAACGGCCCACATTGAATCGATCATGGATTGGATCGAAGAGCATTACAGACAGCCCTTCAGTCTGGAGCTATTGGCAGGGGAACTGCATCTTTCCTCTTATTATGTATCCCACCTGTTCAAACAGTACACCGGGGTGTCGCTCACGGATTACGTCTCGGCGAGAAGAATCCGCGAAGCCTGCGTACTGCTGGGGAACTCCGACCAATCGGTACAGAGAATCGCCCGCGAGGTTGGCAGACTGAGCGCCCCTTATTTCTGCAAGCTGTTCAAAAAACACAAAGGCATGACGCCCCTTGATTACCGTTCGGCACTTCATCATTCCGCCAAATAGCGGGCGGGGCATCCGCACCAGCCTAATCCTAAACATGACAGCCGGGCACAAATACTTCGTCGTACCGGTTTTTAAGCCTTGCCTATCCTAATGTGACGGTAATTTCCGGGCGTAACCCCCGTTTGTTTGCGAAACAGACGTATGAAGTAATTGGCATTCTCAATACCGACCTGCCGGCCGATTTCCGACACCGAAAGCTCCATGTTTTCCAGCAATGCTTTGGCCTTCTTGATTTGCAGATCATGCAGATACTGGAGCGGGCTCATTCCAGTGTATGTTTTGAGGCACCGCGCGAGATAGTCGAACCGGAAATGAAGGGTCTGCTCCATGTGCTTGGCGTCGAAGGGCCGGGTTAGATGCTGCTGCAGGTAAGCGATTGTCTGATCGCAGAGCTGTCTTGCCCGGGGGGCATACTGCATCTTCGCTGCAGCCTGTAATTGTACCAGCAGGCCGGCAAGCTGCATCTGCAGCGGCAAGGAGCTGGCTGGTGACAAGGCCTGATGGAACTCCAGCATCCGCTCCAGGAACGGAAGGATGTCAGGGGGATGCAAACCGGTGAATTTCGGAATATACATCACCTGCTGCTGCGGCGCAACATCGAGATTCGTCCCTTTGACATAAGGGAAGGACCAGGGGATTTTGCCGCTGTCGATGGTACGGACCGGTGCCGGATGGACAAAATGAATCCAATAAATTTCGGTGATTTCTTCGCAAGGGCGATGCCCGGCATGCCTGCGGCCCGGTTCGAGCACAAGCATGGAGCCTTCCTTGATTTCGTAGGGCACATCATCTTCTGTCATATACAGGGTGCCTTTTAAGACAAACAGCATGTCATATACCTCAAACGAGCGGGTTTCATGCTTTTGCCCCGGCGGCCAGAAGGCGTGACCGATGGTCACCAGCTGCGGCAGCGGGGGGATGGCGAGCTCCAGGCAATTCATCGCAGTTTTCTCCTCTCACAGGGCTGTTACCCACTATTTCATTGTAGCATGGTGAAAATCAATAAGGTAGAAAATGTGCTACTTTAAGTCGATTCAGGACCTGTCAGATCCGCAGCGAAATACTTATACTTAAGGCATATGATCCAGAAAGGAAGGGAAAGTATGCGATTTCGTCAGGTTCACCTCGATTACCATACCTCCGAGGCGATAACGCCGGTCGGAGCCCGTTTTGACAAAAAGCAGTTTCAGGAGATGCTGAAGCTGGGCAACGTGGATTCTGTTACCGTCTTCTCCAAATGCCATCATGGCTGGGCTTATCATCCGTCGGAGGCCAATGAAATTCATCCCGGACTGAGCTTCGATTTGCTTGGGGCCCAGATCGAGGCTGCGCATGAAATCAACGTAAAGACGCCTGTATATCTATCGGCCGGTCTGGATGAGAAGCTGGCCAGGCGCCATCCGGAATGGCTTATCCGGGACGAGAATGATCAGACGAATTGGGTGAAAAGCTTCATGGAACCGGGCTATCACCAGTTCTGCATGAACACGCCTTACCTGGATATCCTGATTGCCCAGACCCGCGAAGTCGTGTCCCGCTATGATCTGGACGGCCTGTTCTTCGATATTGTCGGGGTCCGCAAATGCTACTGCCATAGCTGTATTGAGAGCGTGCGGCGGGAGGGCGGTGATCCGCGGAATGAGGAGACCATGCGCAGACTATGGGAGAGAACCTACGCCAATTATACGGCCAGGGTGAAGGAAGCGGCCGAAGCGATCAAGCCGGGACTGCCGATCTTCCATAATGGCGGACACATCGCGCGCGGCCGGCGCGACCTTGCCGGGATGAACAGCCATTTGGAGCTGGAGTCGCTGCCGACGGGCGGTTGGGGTTATGATCATTTCCCGCTGTCGGCCAGATATGCGCAGACGCTGGGCGTCCAATTTCTCGGCATGACCGGGAAATTCCATACATCCTGGGGAGAATTCGGCGGCTATAAGCACCCGAATGCGCTCCGTTATGAAACTGCACTCAGTATTGCCAATGGCGCAAGGTGCTCGATCGGCGATCAGCTGCATCCCGACGGACATATGGATGAAGCGACCTATGCCCTGATTGGAGAAGCTTACCGTGAGGTGGAGAGCAAAGAAGCTTGGTGCACCCGCACAACGAACGTTGCGGATGTGGCACTGCTGTCGCTCGAAGCAACCGGTGTGCATCCGCAGGCAAAGACGGAACGGCGGAAGCCGCAATCGGATGCAGGAGCCGCGCGCATACTGCTGGAGGGCAAATTCCTGTTTGATGTCATCGATAAGGAACAGGATTTTACGAGCTATAAAGTGTTGATTTTGCCGGATTATGTGGCGGTGGATGACGGGCTGCGCGGTAAATTGGAAGCATTCTTGCAGCAGGGCGGCAAAATTCTGGCGACGGGCTGGTCCGGACTTGATCCGGAGGGAACGCAGTTTGCGGTTGATCTCGGGGTGCGGCATGTGGAGGTCAATGCTTACCGCCCTGATTATTTCCGTCCTTCGTTCAAGCCCGGGCGCTTGCAGGAGGCCTCTTTCATCTTTTACGGACAGGGACAGAAGGTCGAGCTTGCCGGCGGAATCGAGCTGGGACGCCGCGAAGATCCGTATTTTAACCGTGATGTATTTACATTCTGCTCGCACCAGCATACGCCAAGCAGTTACACTAATGGTGGACCCGGCATGGTGGAAAACAGCAATGGAATATATATTGCATGGAACGTATTCGAAGATTATGCCAGCAAAGGCAGTCTGATTGTGAAGGAAACCGTTCTGCATGCGCTGAACCGGCTGCTTCCTGACAAGACTCTGCATACCAGTCTCCCGGCGCAAGGCATCGTCACACTGCAGGAGCAGAAGGAGGAGAAGCGTCTGGTCAATCATCTGCTGTATGCGTCACCGGTCCGCAGAGGGGAGAGCATTGAGATAATCGAAGATATAATCCCGCTATACGATGTCCAGGTGTCCGTCAGAGCGGAGGGCCGGGTCCGCAATGTGTATCTGGCTCCGCAAATGACACCGCTTCCCTTCAGCCTGGAAGAACAGACCGTTCAGTACACGGTTCCCGTGCTGGAATGCCATCAGATGGTTGTTCTGGATTATGAATGAACCACGGATAGCATGATTAACTACTCAGAAAAAAGGATGGCGAATGATGAACTTTGAACCTTTGTCTTCATTTATCGACCGCATCACCTCCTGGCGTATCCCGTGGGCGGAGGTGCTTGTCATGCACCGCAACGAACCGGTTTTCCGTTACCGTAACGGCTACGCCAGTCTGGAAGAGCAGACGCCAATTGATGAGGGGCGCATTATCAATCTCTACTCGCTGACCAAGATTCTGACCTGTACAGCGGCCCTTCAACTCGTTGAAAAGGGAGCTATGCTGCTGAACGATCCGCTGTCAGACTATCTGTCGGAATTCGCCGAAATGACAGTGAAGAAGAGATTGCCGGACGGCGGACTCGCACTCGAGCGGGCCGTGAATCCGATCACGGTGCGCGATCTGTTCACCATGTCGGCAGGCTTCTCCTATGATCTGGGGTTGCCTTCCATCCGGGAAGCAGTGAGACAGACGGGCGGCAGAATGCCGACACGCGCCATTGCGGGGGCACTTGCCAAGGAGCCGCTGCAGTTCGAACCGGGTACCCGGTGGAATTACAGCTTATGCCATGATGTCCTTGCAGCACTTGTCGAGGCTGTGGATGGCAGACGGTTCGGCACGTATATCCGGGATGAAATTACCGGGCCGCTGGGCATGGCTGACACAGGCTTCGATCTCCCGGACGGGCAGCGGAGCCGTCTGGCCCCGCAGTATGAATATAGCGAGGAGCTCGGCAAGCCCATCCGCAAGGACGGGAACGGGTTCCGGCTCGGAACCGAATACGAGAGCGGCGGGGCGGGATTGCTGTCTACCGTGAGCGATTACGCGCTATTGTTGAATGCGCTGACGAATCAGGGAACAAGCCCGGACGGCGTGCGTATTCTGTCCTCTCCGATGGTGGAACTGATGCGGACCGACCATTTGACCGGCAGCATGCGCGGCGATTTCTCCTGGGAGCAGTTAAAAGGCTACAGCTATGGGCTGGGCGTCAGAACCCATATCTCCCAAGCCCGCAGCGGCTCGCTGAGCCCGCTCGGTGAATTTGGCTGGAGCGGCGCTGCCGGATGCCTGGCCATCATCGATCCGGCTTCACAGCTGACCGTGATGTATGCGCAGCATATGCTGAACAATCAGGAGCCTTTTGTGCATCCGCGATTGAGAAATATCGTGTACGCCTGCTTGTAAAGAGATAATACGGACCAAGTGTTACGGTTACATCCTAGTGACCTGAAGACGTTGGGACTTGTCTTTATCCACACGGTTGAGTTCACAGCCTCAAAAGGTACGATATAGAACCCGGACGATAATACTCCTTTTCAGTGCTTGTCTAATCAACAAGTTCTGGAGAGGAGTTTTTATCTCTACGAAATCAATGAATTACTTAAGGAACTTACAGAGTATGTTCTAAATGTTAGTGGGTATCTAGTGTACATGAACGGAGAGCAGTTCTATTATAGTGATTCTCCTTTTCGTTATATTCTCTAGCGGACAGCTCTCCCATCAGGCAGGACAACTTCCCCCATTATTTTCAGGACAGCACCTTAATCAGAAGTTTTGGGCAAAAGTGTAATTAAAAATAAACAATTGAACGGAATATAATGTGCAATAATAGAGGTTCTCATTGTCGATAAACTATCGAATATGAGGAAAATTATACATTTAAAACATAATAAATCCAATAAAAATCATATAATATAAAGAAATACAACAATATGTAAGGTTTTTATATTTTTTTTGTGCATACGAGTAAATTGTTGGGAAAAAATAGTTGTTGACTTATAGTCGAAATCGTTGTAATTTGTATTTGTCAGGTATTGGAAATGTTATTTTGTAATTATTTTTTTGGGAATTTGACATCTGGAAAACTATTTAATTGTGCAAATGTAAAATTTATTTTCTCTTATGGTGCCTGAAGAAAGGAAACTCCAACTTCACCTGTCTGCGGCAATACCAAAAACAGGGGGTAGATGGTTTTAGTTTTTTTCGAGCCGCCAGAGTAACTTAGTAAGGAACAGCAAGAGAAATTTAGGTGAACGATCATAGATTTTGTCTTGGTTGTTCCCCCTTCATGGACAGAATCATGAAAGAACCATGAGGACTGTGCAGTGTTCAGGAATTTGTCTATTGTAGATTTGTATGTTTTTAAGATAGGAGGTCTTATTATGTTTAAAATAGCAGTCACGTATTTTGGTAACAATGAGTTGCACAGTTTAGAGGTTGGCTATGGGGTTTCAGCTTTAAAAAAACATGATAGTAATTTATCGGTACATAAAATTGATGAAAGTAATATTCAAACTGAAATAGATAGTATCGCGTCTGTTCATCCAAATATGATAGCCATTTTTTTGTCATATAATTGTTATGATTTGTTGTTAGAACTTAGTTCTCAGTTAAAAAGTTTATTGGACGATGTATTTATTGTTATATGCCACAGTGCTGCGTCGTGTCTGGCTGAACTTTTATTAAAAGACAATAGATGTATTGATGTTGCTGTAATCGGTGAATTTGAAAATACTTTGTCTGAGTTATGTGCTCTAATCTCGGAGAAAAAAGATTATAAAAGGTGTAAAGGTATTGCTTACATGAACAATGGGGAATATGTAATGACTGATGACAGAGCGATATCGGAAATTGAGAGTATATCTCCTCCCGAAAGAGACTGTTTCCCAAATGATACAAGGTTTTTTCATGTTTATGGTTCTAGAGGATGTGAGGGGAGGTGTGGATTTTGTGACAGGAATATCTTATATACAAATACAGGTGGGCACGGAGTAACAAGGTTTAGGGATATTGATGATGTAGTCAGAGAAGTGGACTCCCTCGTTGAAAGGTACAATTGTAAATTTGTTAGTTTTTCTGACCCCACTTTCTGTTCAACCTCAAACATAATTGATCGATTGGAAAAATTATATAGCTGCTTAAGCCAAAGAAATTATTGGATTCAATTTTCTATGAATTTAAGGGCCGAGCAAATCACACCAGAAGTAGTAATGTGTATGAATAAATTAAAGAACGTTGGATTGGGTAAGGTATTTATTGGCATAGAAAGTTTCAATGAGTTCGATTTGAAGCTCTACGGCAAGTTTTCGAATGCCAAATCAAATGTAAATGCGATTAGTGTTCTGCAAAATATTAATTCATCCTATGATGATTACATATTAAGGATTGAATACGGATTCATTAATTTTAATCCATATTCGAATGTGGAAGGTTTAAAAAATAACTTAAGTAATTTACGAAAATGTGATGTTCATATAGATCCATATATTATTTCAAGCAAGCTAAGTTTAAATTACTTGACTAAACTCACTAAGTTTGTTAATAAGGACAGTTTATTTGTAAAGGATATTAGCAGATTTACTGTTGGGGAGTTATTGAACTATAGATTTGAATACCGTTTTATTAATAGAGATGTTCAGGATATATATTATATTATTCTTTCGTGTTACAAGGAATTAAAGCTCCGCAATATTAATGGTTCAGAGTTTATAAGGAATAGGTATTATCATTATTATGGTTATGACCGTATTGTTGAAAAATTTGATATAACGTTTAGAGAATGGTTGTCAGTTGTTAATGATTTTTCTTGTGATCTTTTTGAATATATAATTTCGAGCGAACAAGAATACAATGATAAATTATCTCGTGCTATTTCGATGTGTGATGAATTCAAGAAGCAATTTATTACTGTCGATAACAATCTAAGGGGTATTCAACAACGAGCTGTACTTCAGCTAAAAAAAAATGACGAACTCATCTATTATAGATAGATCATCTGGGAGAAAGATATATATAAATTTTTAAAGAGAGTACGACAAGAAGTTCATATATGCCGCAAATAAAATGTTGCAATGACAACTCTTTGATGAGGATGTAGATCATGAATAATGTTAGGGTTGCTATTATTGATTCTGGTATTTCAGAACAGTCTGAATGCATAAAAAATGTATCTGAATCTTATAGCTTAAATAAGTCGGATAGGAATTATTCTATTACTAATTGTGAACCTGTAGATTACGTTGGGCATGGAACTGCCGTTGCGCATATAATTTACAAAAAAAATATTAATGTTGAAATTGTTTGTATAAGGATATGTGATCATACAATGGAGATTGATGAGGAAGGACTTGTATTTGTATTAGAGTATATTTATGAAAACATAGATATAGATATTATTAATATTAGTGCAGGAATTACATACTTAAACAATTATAAAGATCTAAATAATATTTGTAATAAATTACATGAAAAAGGAAGTGTTATTGTATCTGCTTTTGATAATGAGGGAGCTATATCTTATCCGGCTGCTCTGGATGATGTGATAGGTGTAGATACGAAAGATGACTATGAAAACAGGGATGATATTTATTATGTTAAGAATAGCATCATAGATATTTTGGTACCTAACATATTTTACCGTACTATGTGGAATGACAAAAGAACTATTCTAAAAGGATCAAGTTTTGCATGTGCTAATATCGTCGGGATATTAGTGCAAAAAATCACAAGATTTACATGTCCATTTAAGAAGAATGATTTATTAAAAGCAATATCCAATACTCAGATAGATTTGAAATATAGTACTACTGTAGATCCTCCCAGTTTTCAAATAAAAAAAGCGATATTATTTCCGCTAAATAAAGAAAGTCATGCATTACTAAGGTTTAAAGATATGTTGAAATTTGAAATCGTGGGGGTTTACGATGAAAAAGCATCTGGTAATCTCAATAAAATATTCTTTGGTGAACATATAAGATCGTTCGACTCTATTAATTGGAAAGATGATTTTGATACCATTATTTTATCATGTACATCAGAACTGTCTGCTATTACGAAGCGTCACTACAGTGAAGAAGTTATACAAATGGCAGAAAAACAAAACAAAAATATTTATACTTTTGAAAACATAGCCTCAAATTATAAAAAATTATTTTATCCTAATATTACATCGAATATGGTTCCTCATGAAAACTATTTAAAGTTGCATAAAGCAACAATTCCAGCAGTAGGGGTATTCGGCACAAGTTCAAAGCAAGGAAAATTTACTCTTCAATTAAATATAATTCGAAGGTTAACAGAACTTGGATACAACGTTGGGCATATTTCAACAGAGCCCTCAGGTTATTTATTTGATGCTGATTATGTATTTCACTTTGGATATCATGCAAATCTAAAAATTCAGCCTTGGGAATGTGTTGCAATACTCAATAATATGGTTTGGAGAATACAATTAAAGACGAAAGATATTTTGATAACCGGTTGCCAGTCAGGCACGCTGCATTATAATAATTCAGAAATTGACAATTTTGCAATATATCAATATGCATTTACACTAGGTGTTATGCCTGATTTTTGCATATTATGTGTAAATCCACATGATGATATAGAATATATCAACCGAACAATAAGTTTTATTAACTCTATTGATGATGGGAAGGTACGTGCGATCGCGCTATTCCCTGTACAAGCTATAGAAACTATAACTGGGATAAAATACAAGAAAAAGGAATTATGGCAAGATGATTTACAAGTTTTTAAAGAAAGGATATATGAAGTGTTCAATATACCGACTTATTCTATGTTTAGCGATATAGACATAGAGAATCTTTGCGATTTAATAATATCTTATTTCTAGGATGCAAAGTATTTATATATTTTAGGAGGTCGTTTTATGGTAGTAAATGAAAGGATACTTAATTGCTTAGAAGAAAGCGGAATTGAAGTATTAGAAGATGGTATTCTTGACAATATAGATTCATATGCCTTTATTTCAGCAATTGTCAGCATAGAAGAAGCATTTGATATAGAGTTTCCGGATGAATATTTATTAATAGACAAATTATCTAATATTGAAGATATATGTCTTATTGTTAAGCAAATGCTTGATAATAATGAAGAGGAATAACCTTTTCGTTATTATTATAAATTACTTAGAAAAGGAGGTGAGTATATGAAAAAATTAGTTAAGAAAATTGCTAAGAAAAAGACTTTGGTAGAATTCTATATGGGTGAATGTAACCAAGGCACTTGCAATGGACAGTAGTACAAATAACGTAACTGGTGCAATAACAGTAAGAGTATTTCTCTTGCTGTTATTGCATATTAAAGTCGGAGAAATTAAAAAAACGAATAATTATGGGGTGCAACAATGTGTGATGAATCATTTTTAGATGTTTTTTATTCAAAAAACATCTCGTGGGTATTGCTAGGAGATGAAGTATTTGTTTTTGATGAAATAACAGATAAAATTTATCTATTTAAAGATTTGTCAAAAGAGTTTTGGCTGCTAATTCAAAAAAATAAAAGATTAGCAGATATTATATTCCAGCTTGCAGAGAAATATAATGTTGATTTTTTGAGGATTAAAAATGATATTACTAAATTAGCAGCGAAATTCGCTAAAAATAACTTAATAGTTTGGAGTGAAGCTGTATGAAACAAGAACTATTATACAATTACTTGAATCATCAAGCCTTTATGAAAAAAGCTCCGATTAGTGTAATGATTGAACTGCTTACAAAATGTAATTTAAGGTGTAAGCATTGCTACTTGCCTTCTTATAGTAATCCAGGGCTTGAGTTCGATAAAATGAAAAGCCTGTTACATGAGCTTCGTGAATTGGGTGTAGTAAACGTGTCATTTACAGGTGGAGAGATTTTACTTCGAGAAGATATTTTTGATTTGATTGAGGT
>RCUU01001687.1_pt1 | contig 10242 bp, 9 predicted proteins | sample 2166211 | NCBI WGS metagenome assembly RCUU01 (sample SAMN09932620, study PRJNA488358) | compost metagenome | feature: garden; material: soil; isolation source: compost soil in phenylacetic acid-enriched culture | place: Germany: Experimental Botanical Garden Goettingen | collected 2016-01-27
CCGAGCGCGAACGTGCTGCGCTGGCGTGGGTGGAAAGCCTGACTCTGTTGGCTGAGAAGCACGCACCGCAGGAGCAGTTCGACGCGCTGCGCGAGCATTTCAGCGAGACGGAAATGGTCAACCTGACCTTGGCCATCGCCACCATCAATGCCTGGAACCGTTTCGGCGTCGGTTTCGCCCTGGTTCCCTGACGGCTCAGAGCTGATGCAGGAGCTTGTCGAGCGGCTCCTGCTCGACCCCATCCACCCACCAGCGCAGATAGGCGCGGACTTCCTCGGCATTCCCCGGGCCGACCTGCATGCGCGCCGGGCAGCGCTGCTCCGTCGCGGCGACGAGTTGGCCCTGCTGGCGCGAGCGTGAGCGGCCGGCCTTGCCGAGGGATTCCAGGCGCATGTCGAAACGCACCTGCTGGCCGCCGCCGGTGAAGCACAGGCGTACGGCGAGCATTCCTGCATCGCTGGCCTGCAGATCGAGGCTGGGGCTGACGGGAATGAGGCTGGCGAGCAACAGGGCGGGGAGGGTGGTGGACATGATCGAGTGGGAAATGAAAAGCCGCTACCACCGGAAGATGGTAGCGGCATTCCATTACTGCTGCTGGATGAAGGCGATGTTGGAGCTGCCGGCCTGACTGATATTGGCCTGCATGTTGTTGCCGGCTTGCTGGACTTCCGCGTTGTTGAGAGAACCGGCCTGTACTACGTAGGCGTTGCTGGAGCCCCCGGCCTGGGTAATCTTGATGGTGTTGTCGGAGCTGCCATCGGCCTGCAGGGTGTTGGCAAAGTTGCCTTCTCCGGACTGATAGAACTCGACGGTGTTGAAATCGCCACCGGTGTAGCCCTCGGCAACGTTATCGTCGCCGCTCTGTTCAGAGATGAGGACGTTGTCATTGCCGTTCTGGGCGAAGTACAGCTCGTTGTTAGTGCTGGCCTGGGCGACGGTCATGGTGTTGCGGTCACCCAGTTGGCCCAGTTCGGCGATATGCCCACTACCCGACTGGCCACCTTCGCTGGCGCCGACAGTGGTGGTGTTCTTCATGTCGACCAGGTTTTCATTGCCGATGCTGGATACGCTGGCCGAATGACCGTTGCCACTCTGGTAGACATACTGCTGGTTGCCCTGACCATCGACGCCCAGGGCTGCGCTGGAGTTGGAGGCTTCGAACTGGGAAGCCTCGGACTGGTTGCCGATACCGGTTTGCACAACGCTCGCATCGTTGCCTGCGAAGACGACGCCCGCGCCGTTCTGGTCTATCGCCGCAAGGTTGAGGCTGCCGTCCTGGATGATCAGCGCATTGCTGCCGCTCTGGTAGTCCTGGAACACCAGCGCATCGTTGGTGTCGCCGGATTGGTAGACGGTCGTCTCGCTGTGGTCGCCGAAGCTCTGCAGTGCCTGTGCGGTGTTGCCGCCGTCACCCTGGAAGAGAGAGATCGAGCTGTCGGCCTGTTCTTCCTGGAAGGTGGTGCCGTAGTTGCCATCACCGCTTTGTTGGATGAGGGCCTGGTTTCCAGCGGTGCTGCCATATTGTTCGGTAATGGCTTCGTGATTGGTGCCATCCTGGGTGATGGTGGCAGTGGTCGAGATTTGCCCGATCTGGAAGGATTCGGTGCTATTGAAGCCGTCTACGGCGGCAGGGCTGGTCTGGGTTTGACTGACGCTGTTGCCGGCGCCGTCCATCTGGCTTGCGAAGTTGTCATTCCAGTTGCCGATCTGCAGCTGGTCTATGGTGCTGCCGGACTCGTTGAGCTGCTCGCCATAGGCGGCGTTGGAGTCACCGAACTGAGTCTGGTTGATGGTGCTGGCACCGACGCTGGCAGACTGGAAAGCCATCGCATCGTTGCCTTCACCCGACTGGACCTGGTTGGAAATGCTGTCGGCCGCCATGGCATGGCTGGCAGCAAGGAACAGGATTGCCGAAGCGATGGGAGTGAGATTGAACTTGAGCATGGTGAAGCCTCCTGGATTGATTTCCCTGTCGGTCTGAAGGTTCAGGCCGCCGGTACCTCATTGGCGTTGGCGAATCTCTCTGCGCATGTCAGTGCCGACCTGGCCTGCGCTGGCTCCCGGTGCCTTGCCCAGTTCTTCTCGGTGGTGTGGGCGTGGTGCTGGTCGCCGTTATCGTCATTGCTCGTGCGGTTGTCGGAGCCGCGTCTCAGGTTGTCCCCTTGATAGCCTTGTTCCTCCCTGTCTCCGGTGGCCATCCCGCTGGCGTCTTCCTTGTGAATGCCGGCTCCCTGATGACTGCTGCGAGGGGCTTGAGCTTGAACATTTCAGTGCCTCCGGGATGCGATCCCTCTGCTGCCTGGAACTGCCGGCAGCGCTGGTTCATTGCCGTTGTCGAACTTCCACGCGCATTCCATTGCCGACCTGACTCACGCTGGCTCCCAATCCGTTGCCGATCTGTTCAATGCGGGCGTTGTTCTGGTTGCCGTTCTGGCTGATCTGTGCGCGGTTGTCGTAGCCGCGCTGGATGATTTCTGCCTGGTTGCCGTACCCCGTCTGGTAGATGAAGGCGATGTCGTTACTGCCTTCTTGCAGGATGTATGCCTCCTGGTTGCTACCGTTCTGGACGATCTGTCCGAGCAGCGCCGTTCCGTTCTGTTTCAGCCCGGCCCTGTTCCCCTGGCCGTTCTGGGTGATGGTTGCCTGGGCTCCTTGCGGCATCGCAATCCGCGCGATGACGATGGGTTCATCGAGGTCGCCGGTGTTCGACAGATCGCCGTTGTCCATCAGGTCGTCGGCCATCAGCAGCGAACTTCCGAGGCTGAGCAGCAGGCCGAACAGCAACCTTGCGATGAGTCGAGAAACCAGTGCCGGATACTGCATATCGGGGGCCTTATCCGTTGGCCTTCAACCACCCCCGCCTCCCCGGGAGGAGGCGGGGAACTTCACCCGCTAGCGGGTCTGTACCACCGGGACCGTCTGCGTTGTGCCGAAGGACGAACGGATGGTCGCCGTCGGGTTCGCGCTCGGGGCAATCAGCGAGTTGTTCGCGGTGAACCGCCAGCGGCCATTGCCTGCCACCGTCGTGGTACCCAGGGTCACCAGACCGGTGCTGGAGGTGACCTGGATGGTGATGGTGTTGGCGTTGGTCAGGTTCGAGGTCCCGTTCAACTCCCAGAGCCAGCGGTTGTTGGTACGGGCCTGGAGCTCTGCCGCGGCGACCGTCAGGGTTTCATTGGCGGTTGGACGCTGCTGCACGGTCACCGTGACGCTGCCCGGCTGCACCGAGACCGCACCCAGGGCATCCCGCACCAGGTAGGTGAAGGTCGGGGTGATGGTGCCGGTGAAGCTGACTGGCGGCGTGTAGGTGACGGTGCCGTCGGCATTCAGTACCACCGAGCCACCCAAGGTTGGCGCGGACAGGCTGCCCGGGACGACACTCAGCGGCGTGTTGGTTTCCGGGTCGATGTCGTTGGCCAGCACGGCGATGGTCACCGGGACACCCAGGGTGGTAGCGGTGTCGTTGACGGCGACCGGCGGCTGGTTCGGGCTGACGCTGACGGTGACGATTGCCGGCTCCGAAGCCAGTCCCTTGCTGTCCTTCGCCTTGTAGCTGAAGGTCGCTGTCAGCGGGACGTTGGTCGCTGGCGGCGTATAGGTCAGGCTGGTGGTGCCGTTGAGAGCCACGGTTCCCTGGCCGGCAGCCGGCGGTACGAAGCTGTCGATGGTCAGCGGGTTGTTGTTGTCCGGGTCGCTGTCATTGGCCAGCACGTTGATGGTGATCGGCACGCCCGAACTGGTGTTGGCGAAATCTGCCCCCGCCAGCGGTTTCTGGTTCTCAAGCGGCGCTTCGGCGAGGCCGACGACGCGGACCGGCTCGCTGTCCGAGCCACCCGCAGCCGACTTGACGATGACGCTTTCCGGCGGCTGGTTCAGGTCTTCGACCACCAGGGTTCCGTTACTCGGCAGAGGACCGAATCCCTGGGCGACGAGACCGGGATTGAGGACCTTGTCGCTGGAGCTGGCGGTGATGGTCAGGCGGTGGTTGGCCGAGTCGTAACGAGCGGTGCTGATCTTCACCACATCGACCGGAGTGCGCGATACCGCGGTCGGTTTGTTCGCTCCACCCGTTTCGCTGGCGGTCAATACCACGACCGATGGCGGGGCGGCGGGTGTGGTGAAGGTGGTGTAGAAGTAGCCGTTGTTATCCGGTCTCAGGTCTCCTGCCGGCGATGGCAGGCAAGGCGCCGGTGGTGTGCCGACGAGCGTCAGGGTGGTGCGGTAGCACACGTTCGAGGCGGCCGGCTCAGGTGCCTGCGTAGCCGGGTTGGCACGGAACGAGTTGGCGAACAGCTCGACGCGCGAGCCGCTGGCGTCGCGCTGGTAGGTGACGCGCTCCACCTCCACCGGGGTTTGCGTGCGGTCGTCGAAGATCTTGCCGGAGATGGAGAACACGTCGGTGCGCAGCGTGCCCGCCGGGCCGGAGATTTCCAGATAGTTCTGTGGATTGCCCTGGGCATCGAGGATCGGGCTGCCGAGGACCGCCTCTTCGAGGTTCGGGTCGCCGACGTACCGTTCGATCTGCCCGGTTTCCGGGTTGGTCTCGGTGAAATAACGCGCGATTTCTGTACCGGCTGCATTCGTCAGGCTGTTGGGGGCACTTGCGCTGTACAGGAAGGGGCCGATAGCTCCATTCAGCGCTCCCGTGTAGTTGAGGGTGGCGATGCCCACGTCACTGGTGTCGTTGATCGCCCGCCGCCCAGTCGTGGTAACGACGTATACGTTGGTACCGTAGGGGTGGCGTACGGTGTACATGCCGGCGGTGGGAACGCCTGCGCGGATCCGGATGCGCGCGAAGTTGTGCTGTTCGCCATCGACGATCACTCCCTCACCAGCCACCGCTTCCATGGCGGCGACGTACTGCTCGATACCCCAGTTCCTGTCGCCGACGCTGCCGTCAGCGGTGAACCAGAAGCTTTCACCCGGGAAGTTGTTGGGGAAAATGATGGGTTGCAGGGGATCGAATCCGCCCTCTGCGGGAATGGTGCACATGAAGCCGGGGTCGGCTGCAGTGCCCGGAGAGCGGGAGCTGACCGTCTTGGACAGGCAAAGCTCCAGCTTGAGACCGTTGAAGTCCTGGTACCACATGGGGAACCGGCCGGTGGCGAGGGTGTACGGACCCCGGTCGAAATCCTGCAGAGCAGCGCTTGCAGCACCCACCATGGCGATGGACAGGCTCAGCGTGTTGAACATGAAACGTGGCCACTTGTTCATGATGCCTCCTGGCTCTTGAACCGAATTCGGACGGGTCACTGGACGATGACCACTTCTTCTGTATCGCTACCGCCGTTCGCCGAGGTCACCCGGACGGTCGCCGGAGGGACGGCCCCGATGCCTGACGACCTGGACTTGTCGGCCCCGCCGCTGAGCTCGCCGATCAACACACCGCTATCTCCGGCGTAGGCGGTCAGGGTCGGTGGCGAGGTGCGGTCGCTGGTCGAGGCCTCGATGGTCAGTTGACCGTCGTTGTATTCGGCGCGGGTGATGGTGACCAGGTCGGTCAACTGGGCTGGCACAGTGGTTGGCGGAAGAAGGGTGGGGATCGCCAGGTGGTTGTCGGCGGTCACCTGCAGGGTTGCCGGCAGCGACGGGTTGGCTGTCGATTGTCCGTACCAGCTGCCGGTCGAATTGGCTTCGGTCATGGTCACGGCAGCGCCTGCGCTGTCGAGGAAGGTTGCCGTGCCGGGAGGCGGGGGAGCCATGGTGAAGACATCCTGGTGCACGACCAGTCCGCCGGACGAGTTCTCCCGCGAGTAGGTGGCGCGCTGGACCAGGTTCGGCGCCGGGAGATCCTCGGTGGAGAGCTTGCCGGAGATGGAGAACAGATCGGTACGCAGATCGATGCCGTTGGGGCCCTGGATACGTACGTAGTTGGTATTGAAGGGGCTGCCGGTTACCTGTTCCTCGATGTTCGGGTCGCCGATGAACTTGTCCAGCTGGCCGGCATTTGCCGGGTTGGATTCGGTGTAGGGGCCATTGACGCTGCGCAGGAACGGTCCGATGTCCCCTTTCAGCGCGCCCGAGTAGTCGACCCGCGGAGTGCCGATGCCGATGTCCCGGGTCATGTTGATCGCCCGGTCGCCGCCGGTGTCGGTGAACTCTTCCGGCGTGACATTGAAGACTTCGACGCCGTATGGGTGCGTGACCGTGTAGACGCCGGCGACGGGAACATCCACGCGGATGCGGACGCGGGCGAAACTCACCTGGTTGCCATCGGCTATATCGCCGTTGAAGGCCGCTTCGATCGCCGCGCCGTAGCCGAGGTCGATACCGCTGGCGGCATCGGTGATGGCGGCATCCGCGGTGAACCAGAAGGTTTCATCCGGCCAGTTGGTGGGGAAGATCATCGGCTGGGCGGGGTCGAACTCACCCGGTGCGGGGTTGAGGGTGCACATGTAGCCGGGGGCGGCTGCGGTACCTGGGGCGCGCGAGCTGATCGCCTTGCTTTGGCAAAGGTCCAGGGTCCGGCCATGGGTATCCTGATACCACGGCGCATAACCTCCGGTGCTGAGGTCACCGTCGGCCGGGGCTGGAGCTACGGCATAGAGTGCTGCCTGCGCCGCACCTCCACTGATTGACGCAAGCAGGATCGAGCTTGCCAGTAGGGTCAATCTGTTGTGCATGATTCAGTCCTCTCGAAATGACGCTGGCTGGGGGAAACAGCTCGGTCGAACGGAGCTTGAAGAGGCAGCGGCAACAAGCGTGCCAGCACCTTGCCAGTCGCCTGGAGGCCAGAGAATCAGCGGGCTTCAGGGATTCGGAGAGGAATTCGGTGGGGTTTTCGGAGTTGGGCGGATCACCCAGGAGTGGGTGATTTCGCGAGGCCCCCGAAAGTGGGGGAAGAATGGGGGCGGTATTTCTTCCTGGATCAGGGAGGCGAGTTCCTACAGCGCATGCTATTAGTGTTCGTGCGAATTGTTCCGTTTGGGGCGGAAGTTTGGCGTCAGAATTGGTAATGCCATCAAATTACTATTACGCGATTCTTAATCACGATTCGTGATTTAAATACCCGTGGACCTGTGGGCTATAACCCTAAAAGAATAAAGCGGATAGGAAATCCGATATGCCAGTACTGCCGTTCAAGGGCTTGCTTTCGCAGGGGCAGGAAGGGGAGGCAGCACGAGAGCAAGGCCCGACAAGGCAGTTCAATCTGCTGCGCTGGTTTTCTCTGGTCAGCCTGATCATCATCGCCACTGTGACCTTCGGTCTCGGCGCCATCTCGATCCGCTTCGTGGTCAACGAAAGCGTCGAACGGGATGCCATGCTGACGGCTCAGTTCATCCAGACCATTGCGGCATCGGAACTGCGTCACGTCGGGATCACCGGCCGGCACACCATGGGCGAGTTCCTCGACACCCGCAATCCCGCCGATCTTCCCGGCGCTTCGCTGGAGGCGCAGGCACAGGCCCGGGCGGAATTCCTCGATCACGTCTCGCATCTTCCCGACGCCTTGCTGGTGAACATCTATACACCCGATCGGGTGATCATCTGGTCGACCAACCCCGACCTCATCGGCAAACCGCTGCTCGGCGATACCGACCTCGAGGAGGCCTTCGTTTCCAAGGAGCGCGTCGCCTCCAGCTTTCACAAGAAGGAGGAGGGCAGCGAGGAACAGGAATTCCTGCACGCGCCGGAAGACCTGGTGATCGAAAACTACATTCCGCTGTTCGATACCGACGAACAGGAAGTGCAGGCGATCGTCGAGATCTACAAGGAGCCGCGCGACCTGATCGAACGCATGGAGCGCGGCTACAAGATGATCTGGCTGACCACTGCCCTCGGCGGTGCGCTGATCTATTTCGGCCTGTTCTGGATCGTCCGCCGCGCCGCCGCGCTGCTCGACTCGCAGCAGAAACAGCTGCTCACCAACGAAACCTATGTGTTGCTCGGCGAGATGTCCTCGGCCGTCGCCCACAGCCTGCGCAATCCGCTGGCGACCATCCGCTCCAGTGCCGAACTGGCCGAGGAACTGGTGGACCAGCCGGCGAAGAAGAACATCACCGACATCATTTCCCAGGTCGACCGCATGTCGAAATGGGTGCGCGAACTGCTGATGTCGTCGCGGCCGCTCAGCGGTGACTCCGAAGCGGTCGACCTGGTCGCAACGACCCGCGACGTGCTGCATTCCTACGAGCAGCAGATCGCCAATTCCGGCGTGCAGGTGGAGTTCGCCAGCGACTACGTGCCCTATGTGGTCAGCCAGCGCATATTGCTCTCGCAGGTGCTCAACAGCCTGATGGCCAATGCGCTGGAAGCCATGCCATCCGGCGGTTCGCTGAAGATCGAGATAGAGCCGAACACGTCTGCGCGCACGCTGTACATGAGCCTCAGCGATACCGGCCGGGGCATGACGCAACAGCAGCAGGCAATGGTCTTCAAACCGTTCTTTACTACCAAACAGGGCGGACTCGGAGTCGGCCTGATGCTGGTGAAACGCATCATGGAGAGGTTCGGCGGCAGGGTCAGCCTGGCTAGCCGGGAACACGAGGGAACCAGCGTGAAGCTGCAGTTCAAGATTGCCGAGGGTGGGGAATATGGAACACAGCATACTGTTGGTTGAAGACGACAAACTGCTGGCCGAAAACATCCAGACCTACCTGGAGCGCAAGGATTTCGAGGTAGTCGTCTGCCATTCCGCCGAAGACGCGCTGGCGAAGCTGAAAAGTTTCCGGCCGGATGTGGTGCTGACCGACAATTCCCTGCCGGGAATGAGCGGCCACGAGCTGATCCAGAAGCTCAACAAGGATGCGCCGGAACTGAAGCTGATCATGATGACCGGCTACGGCAACATCGACGACGCGGTGTCGGCGATGAAGGAGGGGGCGTTCCACTACCTGACCAAGCCGGTGGCCCTGTCCGAGCTCAAACTGCTGCTCGACAAGGCGCTGGTGGCCGAGCGGATGGAGCGCAAGCTGTCCTACTACCAGACGCGCGAGGCGCAGTCTTCCGGCATCCAGGCGCTGATCGGCGAGTCGGCGGCGATGCGTGGGCTGAAGAACGTGATCACCCAGATACTCGACGCGGAACGGCGGATGACCACCACCGAACTGCCGCCGGTGCTGATCGAGGGGGACACCGGAACCGGCAAGGAACTGATCGCCCGCGCCCTGCATTTCGACGGCGCGCGCAGCAAGGGGCCGTTCATCGAGGTCAACTGCGCCTCGATTCCGTCCAACCTGCTGGAAGCCGAGCTGTTCGGCCACGAGAAGGGCGCGTTCACCGACGCCAAGGAGCGCCGCGTGGGCCTGGTCGAGGCCGCCGATGGTGGCACGCTGTTCCTCGACGAGATCGGCGAGATGGACCTGGTGCTGCAGGCCAAGCTGCTCAAGCTGCTGGAAGACCGCACCATCCGCCGGATCGGCTCGGTGAAGGAGCGCAAGGTCGACCTGCGCATCATCAGCGCGACCAACTGCAACCTGGAACAGATGGTCCAGCAGGGCAAGTTCCGCCGCGACCTGTTCTTCCGCCTGCGCATCATCGGCATCAAGGTGCCGCGCCTGTACATGCGTGGCGACGACATCCTGCTGCTGGCCCGGCATTTCCTCAGCCACCACGGCAAGCGCTACGGCAAGCCGGACCTGCAGTTCTCGCCGGAATCCGAGGAACTGCTGCTGAGCTATAGCTGGCCCGGCAACGTGCGGGAAATGCGCAACATGCTGGAGCAGACGGTGCTGCTGGCGCAGGGCAATGTGGTCCAGCCGGTCCAGTTGAATATCTGCCCCGGGCTGGTCGACGAGCCGCACCGGACCGCCGACCCGCATCCGCTCGAACGCCCGCCGCATACCGATGCGCCGCCGGGAATGGGCAGCATGAAACTGCCGGAGGTGGAGCGCGACATGGTGATCCGCATGCTCGACAAGACCGACTGGAACGTCACCAAATCCGCCCGCCTGCTCGGCCTGACCCGCGACATGCTGCGCTACAAGATCGAAAAACTCGGCCTGATACGGCCAGAACGGCAGCATTAGCCGTAGAGCGTGAGAATCGCGGGCATGGCCCGCTCCTACAGGGATCGACCCTCAACTGTAGGAGCGGGCTATGCCCGCGATACGAATCGTCAGCTCGTAGGATGGGTTGAGCGAAGCGATACCCATGCTGGGGTGCCGGAGATCGATGGGTATCGCTCTGCTCAACCCATCCTACGGACTCCCCCGGCGGGAGAGGCCCGTAGGTTGGCGCTGAGCGCAGCGAAGCCCAACGATGCAGTGCCCGGCCAATGTTGGGCTTCACTGCGTTCAGCGC
>RCUU01001689.1_pt1 | contig 10238 bp, 8 predicted proteins | sample 2166211 | NCBI WGS metagenome assembly RCUU01 (sample SAMN09932620, study PRJNA488358) | compost metagenome | feature: garden; material: soil; isolation source: compost soil in phenylacetic acid-enriched culture | place: Germany: Experimental Botanical Garden Goettingen | collected 2016-01-27
GTTGCCGTCGCAGCCCTGCAGGCCGAAGATCGAGCCGATGTTGATGATCGAACCGCCGCGCTGGGCGACCATCTGCGCCACGGCGTGCTTGCTGGTGAGCATGCTGCCGGTCAGGTTGATATCGATCACCCGCTGCCATTCGCTGGTCGGCGTGGTGGTGACGCTGCCCTGGCTGGCCACGCCGGCGGCGTTCACCAGCACATCGAGGCGGCCGTGGCGCGAAACCACTTCGGCCATCACCTGTTCGACATTGGCTTCGCTGCGCACGTCCAGGGCCATGAACTGGCCGGGGAAATCCGCCGGCGCGTTGCCGACATCCATCCCGACCACCTGCGCGCCTTCCTCGGCGAAACGCCGGGCGCATGCCAGGCCGATACCCGATGCCGCGCCGGTGATGACGGCGACCTTGCCTTGCAGTCGATTCATTGCACACCTCTGGTCTTGTTGTTTTGCGGACTCACGTGGCGGCAGTCTAACCAGCCGCCGGAGTCCGGTGATCGTCCGATGGGACTAGCCATGAGGCAAGCCCTGGTGCTGCTACGCCCCCAACAGCTCGTCGCCCGAGGGGACTGAACCTAGTCCGATCGGTCGATGCCCGCCCATCTCAAGCGATGCGAGGTTTCCCCGGCCTGCCGCAACGCAGGTCGAGCCGGGAGGCTTACCGCATGCCCGAGGGCGCTGGGTGTCACTCCGAACAATTCGCGCTTCAGCACAATTCATCGGCAACGCACAGATGATCTCGGGCATCGCCGCGCCTCCACATACCAACAAGGAGAAGTCAGGCATGAACATGCTGCAAGGCAAGGTGGCGCTGGTCACCGGTGGCGGTCAGGGCGTCGGCCAGGGCATCGCCTTCGCCCTCGCTGCCGAGGGCGCCAAGGTCGCCGTAGCGGGCCGCACCCGCGCCACGCTCGAACAGACTGTGGAAGAAATCCGCAAGCGTGGTGGCGATGCGCTGGCGGTGGAGTGCGACGTGATGAGCGCGGCCGATCTCGAACGCAGCGTGGCCCAGGTGGCGGAAGCCTTTGGCGGCCTCAACATCCTGGTCAACAATGCGCAGATCGTGCCGCTGGGACGCATCCTCGACGTCAGCGACGAAGACTTCATGAAAGGCATCGACTCCGGCCCCATGGCCACCCTGCGCCTGATGCGCGCCTGCTATCCCTACCTCAAAGGCGACGGTTCGGTGGTCAACCTGGCCTCCTCCGCCGCCGTGCGCTGGGACGCATCCGGCTACGGCCACTACGCCGCCACCAAGGAAGCCATCCGCTCCCTGAGTCGTGCGGCTGCCTGTGAATGGGGCGTGGACGGCATCCGCGTCAACGTCATAGCCCCGCATGCCCTGTCGCCGGGACTGCGTGGCTGGGTGGACGCTCATCCGGCAGAGGCCGAGGCCTTCTTCCAGAGCATTCCGCTGCGGCGGGTCGGTGACTGCGAAGCGGATATCGGCCGCACCGTGGCCTTCCTGGTCAGCGATAACGCTCGCTATCTGACCGGCGCCACCATCCCGCTGGATGGCGGCCAGGCCTACTGGGGCTGAACGAACAGGCTACCCATCGTCCTTGGTCGATGGGTATCGCTTCGCTCCACCCATCCTACGGGTGCGTGTTGCCCTCTGCGCCCTCAGGGATAGGGCTGGACAAGCGCTTCGAATTGCAGCTGCGTGTGCCACTGAAATAAGCGAGCGACCGGCATTGCCGGCCACTCGCTTTCCCGTCAGCTGGCCTCGGCAGCGCCGGACGCAACGGCGTACACCTCTGCAAGGGATGGGTTGCGCCGCAGGGTCTGGCCACCGCTGACATGGATGACCTGCCCCGTGACGAAGCTGGACTCGTCACTCGCCAGCCACAACGCGGCATCGGCGACCTCTGCCGTAACGCCGCTACGCCGCAGCGGAATTTCGCGGTGATACAGGGCGGCGATGGCGGGATGACTCAGGCCACCACCCGACATCGGCGCGTCCATCACGCCGCCCGGGGCGATGGAGTTGGCGCGGATGCCGTGCTGGCCGAATTCGTGGGCGATGCAGCGGATGACATGGTCGATGCCCGCCTTGGTCCCCATGTAGGCGGCATGGTCGTCGAACATGATGCTGGCGGTCACCGACGACACCTGGATGATCGAGCCGCCCTCGGGCATATGGCGCAGCAGCGCCTGGAAGTATTGGAAGGGCCCGGTGAACTGGACCGCGTTCATCCGGTCCAGGTCTTCCTGGCTGTGTTCGAGAAAGGGCTTAAGGAGCCCCCAGCCGGTCGCATTGACTCCGATATCGAGCCCGCCGAGCCGTTCCGCAGTTTGGGCTACGAGATCCGCGACCTCGGCCTGCGAGGTGATATCGCAAACCAGCCAGGGGACGCCAAGCGCATCGGCAACGGCCGACAGCGCATCGGGCCGGCGCCCCGCCACCAGAACCCGGGCCCCGTGTTCGACATAACGCCGGGCGATGGCCTCGCCGATATTGCCGGGCGCAACGCCCAGCACCAGTGCCGCCTTACCTTGCAGTCGCTTCGTCATGGGCTCTCTCACACGGCTGTATCGATGACTTGAATCGGGTTGGAACCATCCCAGCTCCTGGCGGCCTCGATACCCTGCTGGATCAGCTCGCGCATGCCAGTGCCCTGGATGACTTCGTAGAACACGCCGGGCTCCGCTTCGTTTTCGAGATAGGCCACGCGAGTCGAAGGATTGCTCGCTTCGAAAACCACCCGCAGCCCCGTGGCCGTCAAACGCGCCAGCGCCTGGTCGATATCGGTGACGACCCAGGCGATATGGTGCATTCCATGTAGCGGATTGCCTTGCTCGTCCCGGTACGGCGACTTCGCGGCATTGGTCACCCGGATCAACTCGATCTGCAGCGAGCCCTGATAGCCGAGCCCGACATCCATGCTGACCGTCACCGGTTCACCGCGATATTTCCCCTCCAGGGAGACGTTCCGGAACACGGTCCATGGCCCGACACCGAAATGCTGTTGCCAGCGCCCGATGCTCTGTTCCAGGTCATCGACGAGATATCCGATCTGGTCCATCGGACCGAGGAAAGCACTGCTCATGAGGATTCCTTGCAAGTAATGAGGGCCATTGGGCTAGACGCCGTAGCCGCCGTCGACGGAGAGCGTTTGGCCGGTCGTGTAGAGCGCCCGGTTCGAGGCGAGGAAAGCGACGGCATTGGCCACCTCCTCCGCCTGGCCCCAGCGCTTGAGGCACAGGTTGCGATGCACGGCGGCCTCCCACTCTTCATCGAAGGTGCCGTCCTTCCAGAGGCGCAGGAAGATGCCCGTTTCGATGACACCGATGGCGACGCTGTTGGCGCGGATGCCGAAACGCCCCTCCTCCTTGGCGATGCCCTTGAGCATCGAGTCGATGGCCGCTTTCGGCGCGACCGACAGCACATCGCCCTCCGGCCAGCGGTGCAGCCCCGCCGAGCTGACGTGCACGTAGGAACCGCCGCCGTTCGCCTTGAGGTGGGGCAGCGTGGCCTGGACGATATTGAAGAATCCGTTGAGGTCGGCATCGATCACCGTACGCCAGTCCTCCACCGCCAGGTCACGAATCTTCGGTTGCGAGATATCCGAACCGGCCGCGATGACGACGGTATGCACACGCCCTTCGGCAAGGATGCTCTCGATCACCCGGCGCGCGTTGGGCAGATCGCTCATAGACAGCTGGCAAGCCCGCGCGCGCCGGCCGTGCGCTTCGACTTTGGCCACGACCTGCGCAGCCCGCGCCTCGTTGCGGTGGTAAGTCAGGACAACGTCGGAACCGAGCTCCGCGAAGCGGGCGCAGATCGCTTCACCCGCACCGCCACTACCACCGATCACCAGTACCGACCCCTGGGGAAACTCCGTCTGCATCACTCGTCCTCTCTTTTATTTTTGTGGTCACGCCAGTGCGCCCTGGCTTGCGGGCGCCAGCGAAAGAAAATCGCTGCCGACTAGGGCATCAATCTGGAAATGGAGGAAACGGGTAGGAAGCAACTGGGGTAGCTGGCGTTGCAATAGACGTTGCTCGTCAGCGCTGGCGGCTTGGGACGTGCCAGCAGCGCGAAACAGGTCGCGCAGAATGCGCAGAGGATCAGGGCCAGGCAGATTGTTCTTGTTGCTTTCATAGCCTTTCGACCTTCAGGGAGAACCATGGTGGATCGAGACTAAGGAAAATCCGCAAAACCCCGCCTCATCCGAATGGACTACGAGCGGCTATCTCCCGACCGGCAAATACCCGCTCCGGTAGGGTGGACAACGCGAAGCTTGTCCACCTTCCCGCCGGTGGAAAAGGCTTCGCCGTTTTCCACCCTACAGATCCGGCGTTGCGGCTCCCTCGCCCCAACCCTCTCCCGGAGGGAGAGGGGGCGCAGCGGTGTTGGGGTTGTATGCCGTGCCAACCGGCAACTCCAGACAGTCCCCTCTCCCTTTGGGAGAGGGCTAGGGTGAGGGGTTCCCCTACAAAACCTCCCGCATAAAAAAACCCGGCCGAAGCCGGGTACAAAGGAAAGGGGCGGCACTTGCCCCAGTCACTCGCGGAGCAACTCTTTCAATCCGGTCTTTCAATCCGGGAATTTCACCCGCACCTCCCGGCTGCCCGGTCGTCCCTGGCACGCCAGGGTCCAGCCTTCGGCGACTTCGGCGGCGGACAACACATCATTGCGCGGCAACAGCACCTCGCCCTGCTCCACCCGGCACATGCAGGCGCCGCAGAAGCCTTCCTCGCAGGAGGCCGGCGCTTCCAGGCCGGCGCGACGGAAGCTTTCCAGCAGGGTTTCGCCAGGCGCGCAGGGCACTTCATGCTCGGCGCCGTCCAGCACCACTGTCAGGCTTTCCACCTGGACGCCCGCCGCGGCGGCTTTCGCCTCTTCCTGCGCGGCTTCCAGTTCGTCGGGATCGGGCGGCGAGACGAAGCGCTCGACATGGATGAGCGAGGTATCGATGCCCAACTCCAGCAGCGTGCCTTCCACCGTATCCATGAACGGCCCGGGCCCGCAGATGAAGAACTCCGCATCCTGCTGGTCGCGCACCAGATGGCGCACATCGGCGGCGGTGAGGAAGCCCTGCAGCGAATCCAGCACATGGATCACCTGCAGCCGATCGCCGTGGGCCTTCGCCAGCTCGCGCAGTTCGTCGCGGAAGATCACCGAGGACTCGTCGCGGTTGGCGTAGATCAGCCTGATCCGGCATTCGCGGGTACGCAGCGCGGCCTTGAGGATCGAGTACACCGGGGTGATCCCCGAGCCGCCGCCAAACAGCACCAGGTCGCGCTGCTCGGCGCCGAGGTGGAAGTGGCCGGCCGGCGGCAGCACTTCCAGGTCGTCGCCGGGATGGACCCGGTCGTTCATCCAGTTCGACACCCGCCCGCCGTCGACGCGCTTGACCGTCACCTTCAGCAGCGCGTCGCTCTCCGGCGCGCTGGACATCGAGTAGCAACGGGTCAGGCGCTTGCCGCCGACCGGCACGCGGAAGGTCAGGAACTGCCCGGCCTTGTAGCGAAAACGTTCCTGCAGCGCCTCGGGAACGCGCAGCACCAGGGAGCGCGCATCGGCGGTCTCGTCGATCACATCGGCGACTTCCAGGCGATAGCTGCCGGCCACCGGTTCTACCGTCTCCATGCGGACGGACTGCGCGCTGCCCATATCGCTCTCCCTGCTCAGACGCCGCTGATGATCTGCGCGTTGTCCACGCGGATCTCGGCGCCGTTGACGAAGTGCGACTCGTCCGAGGCGAGGAACAGCACGACGTTGGCGATATCGCGCGGCGCGCACATGCGGTTCATCGGGTCCTGGTCGAGGACTTCCTGCGGGATCGGCTGGCCGCCGGCCAGGGCCTGGGTCATCGGAGTGTTTACGCCGTCCGGGTGTACGCTGTTTACCCGAATGCGATAGCCCTTCTGCTTGCAGTGCACAGCGATAGAGCGAGACATGGCAGCCACCGCGCCCTTCGATGCCGAGTAGGCGCAGAACGCCGGCATGCCACCTAGTGCGGCCACCGAGGACATGTTGACGATGGAACCGCCGCCGTTCTCCTTCATCGCTTCGATGGCGTACTTGCAGCCGAGGAAGTAGCCGTCGCTGTTGATCGCCTGCACCTTGCGCCACAGCTCCAGGCTGGTGTCCTCAATGGAGGCCATGGCGAGGATGGCAGCGTTGTTGACCAGCACGTCGAGGCGGCCGAAACGTTCCAGGGTGGTCTTCACCACATGCTGCCAGTCGCTTTCGCTGGCGATGTCGTGACGGATGAACAGGGCGTTGTCGCCGATCTCCGCAGCGGCCGCACGGCCGGCTTCCTCGTTGAGGTCGGTGAGCACCACGCGGGCGCCTTCGGCGGCCAGCAGCAGCGCATCCTCGCGGCCGATGCCGCTGGCGGCGCCGGTGACGATACAGACCTTGCCTTGCATGCGATTCATTGTGTGTTTCTCCTTCAGGCGGTTTCGATGGCGGCGGCCGTCGCCTGCACGGCGGCGTGACGCGCGGCGCGACGGCCGGAGTACACGCAGTCGGCGATGGACAGCCCGGATACATAGAGGTTGGAAGCGATGCCCACGGCGTTGCGGCCGGCGCTGTACAGGCCCTGGATCGGCTTGCCGTCGGCGCCCAGCACGCGACCGCTGAGTTCGCAGACACGCAACCCGCCAAGGGTGATCGCCGGGCAGGGGTACAGCTTGCTGTCGAACGACAGGTCGAGGGCGTACCACGGTCCCTGGTCGAGGTCGGCGAGCATCGCGGAGGACTTGCCGAGCGCATCGGCGCACTCGCCGCGCGCGGCCCGTCCGTAGTCGTCCAGCGTGCGCCGCAGCGTTTCCGGCGACACGCCGATGGCCTCCGCCAGCGCCTCGGGCGTGTTGCCGCGACGGCAGTTGAACAGCAGATTGAGCAGCACCGGCAAACGCTGGAAGGACCAGACCTTGCCCGGTCCGACCTGGCGCGCGCGCGGCCCGGCCGTAGTCGTCGAGCGTCTGGCGCAGGGTTGCAGGCGACACGCCGATGGCCTCCGCCAGCGCCTCGGGGCTGTCGCCGCGTCGGCAGTTGAACAGCAGGTTGAGCAGCACCGGCAGGCGCTGGAAGGACCAGACCTTGCCCGGACCGACCTGGCGCAGCGATTCGCGCAGCAGCGCCTTGTTGAGGATCAGGATGGCGCGGCCGCCGTGCTCCTCGACCATCGCGTGGCCGAGCTTGGCGCCGTACACCTCTTCGTTGCAGTAACGCGCGCCAGCGGCGTTGACGATCATGCCGCGCGCCCAGGCCAGCGGCGGATTGATGAAGCGCCAGGCACTGACCTTTTCCATGCGCTCGGCCTGCGCGCCGACACCCAGCCCGAGGCGGATGCCGCTGCCGTCGCAGCCGGGCGTGCCCAGCGGCAGGCCGGCGAGATAGTGCGGCGCATGCTCGCGGACCATCTCGCGGTTGAAGATGAAGCCACCGGCGCTGAGCAGCACACCACGCCGGGCGCGGACCAGATAGCGCTGGGCGTGCTGCTGCTCGATACGCTGCAGATTTCTGCTCAGCCGCTCGGCCAGAGGCGGTGCGTAAGGATGGATCGCCGTAGCCCAGCGCGACAGGCGGGCATGCTTGCGCGCGGCCGCACTGCCCGGCGGCAGGCGCCAGGCTTCGACGCCGATCACTGCACCAGCAGCGTCCAGCACCAGCCGGCGCACTTCGCATTGGGTGTGCAGGCGCACCCCATGGTTCAGCGCGGACGCCCGCAGCGCGGCGAACAGCGCGGCGCCGGACATGCCCGAACCCTTGGTGCGGTGGCCACGCGGCGCCGGTGGCGCCAGCCGGGCGTAGGCCGGCACGGATTCGTTGCCGGAGTAGTACAGGTAGTAGCGGTCACTCGGGTAGGAAGTCTTCAGCGGCGGCACGCTGGCTTCGTAGCGCGCACCGTGGCGCTCCAGCCAAGCCAGCTGCTCGACGCTGCGCACGCAGAAATCGCGCAGGGTTTCCGGCCGCACGGCCTCGCCGACTTCCTCGCGCAGGTAGGCGAACATGGCTTCGACACTGTCGTCGTAGCCGGCCTGCTTCTGGTACGGCGTACCGCCACCGGCATACACCACACCGCCGCTGCGCGCCGTGGCGCCGCCACCGGCGAAGCGGTCCAGCGCCAGCACCGACAGGCCACGCTCGCGGGCCTCCAGCGCGGCGCAGGCGCCCGCACCGCCGAAGCCGACCACCAGCAGGTCGCATTCCGCGTCCCAGGCCAGGCTATCACCGGCGCCGAGGCGCAACGGTTGCAGCGGCAGTGTGTGCGCCATGGCGATCAGCCCGCCGCGCAGATTTGTTGCGGCTGCACCGAAGCGGCCGTGGTGTAGGTGCCGTTCACGTAGATCAGCGGGGTGATCTCGGGGGTATGGCGAATCTGCTGGATCAGGCCGATGAATACGGTGTGGGTGCCGTAGGCGAAGCTGCCGTCCTGGCGGCAGATGATGGTCGCCTGGGCATCGGCGAGGTAAGGCACGCCGCTGTCCGAGGTTTTCCAGTCGCCACGGGAGAAACGTCCCTCGCCCTTGATCGGGCCGCTGCACAGGTGCGAGAGGTATTCCTGCTCCTGGCCGAGGATGTTCACGCAGAAGTCCGCGCCCTGCTCCAGCACACGGTGCAGCGAGGCGGTCTTGTTCACGCAGATCAGCAGCGACGGCGGCTCGGTGGACAGCGAATCGACCGCCGTGGCGGACATGGCGTAACGCTCGCTGCCGTCGGTGGTGGTGATGATGGTCACCGATTTGGCCAGCCGGCGCATGGCCTGGAGCATGTCGGCTTTCAGATTGTCCTGGTTCATCGCACGGGCCTCACGGGTTGTTCGTGTTGTGCGATGAATTCTCTGCCCCGCCCCGGCGGGCAACATCGTCCGAGGGGACTAGTCAGTCCCGAGCACACCGTAGGCCGCGTTTTATCGTTCCCACGCTCCCGCGTGGGAATGCATCCCAGGACGCTCCTGCGTCCAGAACGTAGGGTGGAAAACGGCGAAGCCTTTTCCACCATCAAGCGCGGCCAAGCGCGGCGCGACGGGGCGGTGGACAAGCTTCGCGTTGTCCACCCTACGAACAGCACCGTGCACGCGAGGAGGGTGTACCTGTAGGAGCGCGACATGGTCCGTTTGAAGGATGCGCGCCCCGCGCGCGCGTTGCTTGAATCCGCGCAGGCCCCCGCCGGGGAGCGATCACAGGAGAACAACAAATGCTCGACCAAGACCTGATCCGTCAGCGCCTGCGCCAGCGCGCCCGTGAGCTGGTGCCGGTACTGCGCGAACGCGCGCCAGCGGCCGCCGCGAGTGGCCAGCTGCCCGAGGAAACCATCCGCGATTTCCACGAGGCGGGGTTCTTCCGCATCCTCCAGCCGGCGCGCTGGGAAGGCTACGAGCTGGAGCCGAAGGACTTCTTCGAAGTGCAGATGACCCTGGCCGAAGGCTGCATGTCGTCGGCGTGGGTACTTGGCGTGGTAGCCATCCACAACTGGCAATTGGCGCTGTTCGACGACCTCGCCGCGCAGGATGTGTGGGGCGACGATTCCAGCGTGCTGATCTCGTCTTCCTACGGCAGCAAGCATTGCCAGTGGGCCTTCCTCGGCGCCATGGTGCCGCCGCAGGAACCCGGCGGCGCGCCGGACTACCGCACCTTCCTGGTGCCGCGCAGCGACTATTCGATCATCGACAACTGGAACGTGATGGGCCTGGAAGCCACCGGCTCCCACGACATTCTGGTGGAAGACGCCTTCGTCCCCGAACACCGCACGCACCGCTCCATCGACGGCTTCATGCAGAACAGCCCGGGCAACGCGGTGAACACCGCGCCGCTGTTCCGCCTGCCGTTCGGGCAGATCTTCGTCCGCGCGGTGTCCTCTTCCGCCATCGGCGCGCTGCAGGGCGCCATCGACCGCTTCGTCGAGCACAACCGTGCACGGGTCGGCGTGAATGACGGGCGCAAGATGGGCCAGGACCCGGCTGCCCAGCAGGCGCTGGCCGATGCGATGGTCTGCGCCGACGAATGCCGCACCCTGCTGCTGCGCAACTTCGAGCTGATGGTGCAACGCGCCAACGACGGCGTACCGCTGGAAATGAGCGAGCGGGTGAAGATGCGCTACGACTCGGCGCTGGTGGCCGACAAGTGCGCCCGCGCGGTGGCCGGGCTGATGTTCAACAGCGGCGCCTCTACCATCTTCCGCGACCACCCGATCAACCGCGCCTTCCGCGACATCCACACCGGCCGCGCGCACGTCGCCAACAGCCCGGCGAAATACGCCTGGAACCTCGGCGGCGTGA
>RCUU01001690.1_pt1 | contig 10233 bp, 5 predicted proteins | sample 2166211 | NCBI WGS metagenome assembly RCUU01 (sample SAMN09932620, study PRJNA488358) | compost metagenome | feature: garden; material: soil; isolation source: compost soil in phenylacetic acid-enriched culture | place: Germany: Experimental Botanical Garden Goettingen | collected 2016-01-27
GTCCGGTTAACTACCCTCTCTTCCGAGAACAAATTTGCACAGTTCCTGTTCCCGGTGGACAGGCCGCTCGGGCAAACGCTGGAGATGCAGATTCCCAGGCCGGGAAACCGCTACTATTACGCGGATTTAGGGATTATTAAAAAAGTGCAAACGTTTGTACCAATTTTGAGATCCAATGTTTTATTTATTTTTGATGACGGCAGCCTGGAGTATTCGGACTGGCTCTCCTTCCAAAGAGATCATTCCTCCCCTCCGCTGCTGGAGCAAAATACATGGTGGGAATTTTTCACGGGTTATTCACTTTCTGCACACTGAGAGATTCGGAGGGGACAACCAATGCAATCACGCGCATCTGTCTTAATCCTGTCCTGGGAGTATCCGCCTGTGGTGATTGGAGGGATGGCCCCGCATGTCTATGAATTGTCCAGGCATTTGGCAGGCATGCAGACCGAAGTCCATGTAATCACCAATAGTGCGCCCGGACGGCCTGTTCTGGAAGTGGAGAACGGCGTATATGTGCACCGTGTGAATTCTTATGAGAACTTGACTGATTTTGAGGATTGGGTGCTTCAGTTCAACCTGGCGATTGTGGATTACGTTACATCCCGGCTTAGCGGGAACGTAAGACTTGATCTGATTCACGCGCATGACTGGCTGGTCGGCTATGCCGCTCTTCTTCTCCGGGATCAGCTGAGATTGCCGCTGGTTACCACGATCCATGCTACGGAGTACGGGAGGAATCAGGGGTTGTTCACGCCTCAGCAGCATACGATTCATGCCATCGAACATGAGCTGGTCTCTTTGTCGGACAAGGTCATTGTATGCAGCTTGCATATGCAGCGTGAAGTCTGCATGGTGCATGCCCTCAATGAGTCCAGGACGGAGGTTATCCCCAACGGCATTGATCTCCGTTCGCTGGAGCTGATTCCGGCGCACTCCTTCAGAAGGGAGCAGTACGCGCAGAATGGCGGGAAGATTGTCTTGTTCATTGGAAGGCTGGTGAAGGAAAAAGGAGTGCAGGTGCTGCTGCAAAGCATGCACGGGGTGCTGCGGGAATTCCCGGACTGCACCTGCATTATCGCAGGCCGGGGACCGATGTTCGCCGAGCTTGAAGCCAGTGCAGCCGTGCTGGGTACAAGCATACACTTCACCGGCTTTGTGGACAGCCTGGAGAAAAGCTATCTGCTCCAGATTGCCGATGTCTGTGTATTTCCCAGTCTGTATGAGCCCTTCGGCATCGTGGCGCTTGAAGCGATGGGGAGCGGTACTCCGGTAATTGTCTCTGAAACGGGAGGACTGGCCGAGATTGTAGAGCATGGGCGGACCGGACTCGCAAGCATTCCTGGAGATCCCGGCATACTTGCGGACCGGATTCTGCAGCTGCTCCGTGATCCTGATGAGGGGAGCCTGCTTGCGGAAGCCGCCCGGCGGGAAGTTCTGCTGCGGTATGACTGGCACCCTATTGCTGACAGAACCAGAGAAGTTTATTCCACGCTGAGCGGCGTGAGATTATGAGGAAGGCGGGGGGCTGGGATGACATCTTTTATAACGCTTAAGGAAGAGATTCTTGATCTGTCGCTCTGTGCTTCTTGCGGATTGTGCGCGGCTGTATGTCCCCAAGGCCTGCTTGCGATGAACGGAGATTCCGTGTCGCTTCCGGTCTTTCAGGGCCTGGAGAGCCAGGCGGCGGACACCTGCGGGAGCTGCAATCTCTGCTCGGAGGTATGTCCGGGCTATGATACAGGCGTGATGGAGTCCGAGCGGCGCATCTTCGGCCGCAACCGTTCGGAGCTTGAACGCTGGACCGGCATCCACATGTCTACCTGGCAATTATCGGCGGCGGACCCGGAGATTGTTGGCCGGGCAGCAGCCGGCGGCGCAGGAACCATCCTGGCGATCACCGCACTGGAGGAAAAGCTCGCTGATGCAGTGATTGTTGTAGGGAGGGACCAGGAGCGTCCCTGGGTGCCGAAGGCCTATCTTGCCGATTCGGTGGAACGGATTATCGAGTGTGCCCAGACCAGCTACTGTATCACCCCCAATCTGGATCTGCTGCAGGATGGCAGATATGACAAGATCGGCATTATCGGCGTGCCTTGCCAGATTCAAGGAATCAACAAGCTGCTGAATCTGCCGGAGCACTCGCCAGCCTCGATCCTGGCAGACAAAGTAGCGTTCACGATTGAGCTCGGGTGTGCGTCCAACACCTCTCTCGGCGGTACCGAGCATCTGATTACAGAGATCTTGGGGATCGAATTGGCCGACGTCGCCGTCATGCGCTACCGGGAAGGGCAATACCCGGGACAATTCATGGTCAGGACCCGGCAGGGGCAGGAGCATTTTCTACCCTTTTACCGGCTGGTGGAGGAATTCAAGAAGTTCAAAACCTTCCGCTGCCTCGCTTGCCCGGATTGGTGGTCGGGCATTGCCGATATTTCCATTTCGGATGGAGACCCCAACATTTTTGATTCCAGCAAGGAAGGGATATCGGCCAAAGCTTCATCTACGGTAATGGTGCGGACGAAGACGGGGGCTAACCTGCTGGAGCTTGCACTGCGCCGAAAAGCGATTGAACTGACCGATTACACCTTCGAGAACAACCTCGGGCTGGAGCGTAAAAGGCAGCGTTACCGCAGCTACGCGGAAAAGGGCGACCGGCGGATTCCGCTGGCTCCCGGAAGAGATATGGATTACTCGCAAATACTCTCTGATGACGAGGTGATCAGAATTGGAATCGGTACAAAACAGGGTCGGGCTGCCGGCCAAGTGTGACTTGCGGATCAGGGCGAAGCGGGATAAATGTTCCATGGTGTTCGATTCGGTTCCCGGAGACAAATCAATTTCCCAGCGGGCAATTGTCTTGAATGCTATCGCGGAAGGCCGGGGCACCGTGCAGGGTGTGCTGCGTTCCCGTGACATTGAGAGCTGCATCGCTATTCTGCGCCAATTAGGTGTAACGTTTGCATGGAATGGTGATAACCTGACTGTATCTGGAAGAGGGCTGAGAGGCTTGCAGGCACCGGCGGGCAGGCTTGAGGTTGGGAATACAGCCACATCGGCCCGGTTGATGTTGTCTGTACTGGCCGGGCAGCCTTTTGCAGCGGAACTCGGCGGGAACGCGCTGCTCTCAGCAAGACCGATGGATTGGGTTGTCCAGCCGCTGACGGACATGGGAGCTGTGATTGAATATCTTGGAGCGCAGGGCTGTCTGCCGTTGCGGATTCATGGGGCAGCGCCATTGTCCCCCATAGCCATGGAAGCCACCGTATTCAGCGCACAGGAGAAGTCAGCCCTGCTATACGCTGGATTGTATGCGGAGGGGATCACCAGTTACCGGCAAAGCTGCCAAAGCAGGGATCATACCGAACGGCTGATGCAGTATTTCGGCATAGAGATTCGAACCGAAGGGGACGTTACTTTTCTGAAGGGAGGGAGTGCATTTTCCGCCAAGGATGTAATGGTTCCGGGTGATCTGTCCTCAGCGGCTTTTCTGCTGGCTGCATACGCCATTCGGGGAAGGGAGCACAAGGGGAGCTTGCTGATTAAGCGGGTGGGTGTCAATCCAACCCGGAGCGGTTTCCTCCGCCTGCTTGCAGAGATGGGACTTCATTTGACGCTGCACAAGGAAGAGGATCTGCTATCCGGGGAGCCAATCGCAGATCTCTGTTGCACCCCGGGAACCCGGTTGTCCCCAGTCGTTGCTGAAGGCAACGGGCTGATACAGAGTTTGATCGACGAGGTGCCTTTGCTGGCCGCAGTATCGGCCTTCGCGGAAGGGGATACGGTGATTAGAAACTGCCGGGAATTAAGAGACAAGGATACGAACCGGATTCAGACCACAGCAGGGGTGCTAAAAGCTTTTGGCGTGGAAACTTCCTGCAGCGAAGATGAAATAGTCATCCATGGCGGCCGTCCTCCATCGCCTGCGGTTGTAGACAGCTGCGGTGATCACCGGATCGCCATGACCGCTGCCGTATTGGCCAGCAGCATGGATGAGCCGTCGATTATCCGCAATTGCGGCTGTATCAACGTCTCTTATCCGGGTTTCGTAGAGGACCTTTCCCAGTTTGCGCATATCGATATTTTACGCGTAGAATGATCTTGCCATTCCGCTAGAAAAAGCCCCCAGCGCACTTCACCGGTGCTGGGGGCTTTTCGCGTCATGATGTGGCGCTGCTTGAGAAGAAGCCATCACCAAGCGAAGGCTTATTGTTTGTTCTAGGAGGGTTTAATCATCGTAACTGTGTATTCCTTCACCGCAGCCAGATCTTCCGCCTTGACAGTGATATGCACGTTCGTAACCGGATTGGTGAGGAACACCGTTCTAGGCAGTGTATCCTCAATCAGTATGCCATTAACATAGACCAGGGCATTTTTGTGCGACGGTACGGCATGCATCCGCACCGCCGGGGTACCGGCATCCACAGTCAGGGTATAGCCGGACTGACCGGCGGTGAATACCCCGGAGAGGCTGCCGGTGTCGAAGGTCAGACCGGCCAGGCTGGCATCACGGCTGTAGCTTGTCATCATCCGCAGCAGATCGTAAATCCCGTTCATCTGCCCCGGAACGGCAAATTTGACCTCTACCTCAGTGGCGGTCTTCACCCGCTCCGCCGGAATGAGATAACGTTTAGTATAGAAGGTGCGCTCTTTATCCGTCATCAAGGTATCGCTGACCAGCAGCTCGCCGTCTACATAAATATCAAGCGTTCTGCCGTTATTGCCGGAGAAGCAGGTGACCGACAAATAGTTGTCCTGCTCAGGGAGCACTTTCAGCCGGTAACTGAACCAGCCGTTGTTCTCCGCTTGTCTAAGAGTATAGCCATCCCAGACGGCGACGGAGGTATTCTCCCCTTGGACGTTATGCTCAAGCTCGTATTGGTCATTCCCAACCGGCAGACTGTCAATAGTAGCTTCCCGGATCGTCCGACTGTGCTTACCCTGCCAAATATGCTCCTGCAATTCCTTGGAATCCGGCTGGGCGAGCTTCCAATAGATACCGTAGCGTTCCTCATGCTGCTTGTAATGCGGTGTGAATTCCAGCCGTCCATCCTCATCCGTTCCGCGCAGGACGAAGGCCAGCTCTTCATTTTTACGTACAAAATGTTCCTCAAAGTTGTCGAGCCACTCGCCGATGCTCCGGTTTGACGGTGTGATGAAATCCTTAATCAGCATATTTCTCGTCGGTACGCTGACGGCCACACCTGTTGCGGACTGCGTCAGATCATCCGTTCCCAAGGCGGCGCTGAGCACAACCGGCCCATATTTGAAAGCTGCCACATTGGGGGCGTCCGGCAGTGTGTGGTAAAAGGGCTTCATCGGGAATTGAACGCTTAGCGTGTCACCGTCCTGCCAGGCATTCTCCAGCACAGCGTACCGGTCCTCAGTCCGAAAGGCCACCGTCTTTCCGTTCCATCGGATGTGCATCGTCCCGGCGGTCCAGTCTGGAATACGCAAACGCAGCTCAAGCGGGGTTGCTTGACTGTCCAAGGTGCGCAGAGTAAATGTGACTGTGTCCTTATAAGGGAGGTTGGCCTCTTGCTGCAGCTCAATCCGGTGCGCCTCCGACACCAGGGTGGAGCTGGCATATTGATTGACGCAGATGCTGTTGCCCCGGTAGAAGTACAGGCTGTCATTAAGCTTGGTGAAGCTCTCCATGCCGGTTCCGGTACAGCACCAGAAGTGATCGAACGGAGAACTGTAGACCTTGAAATAACCCGTCGCCATCGGTTGAAAATACATCGTCATGCCGGTATGCGGATGCTGTGACGAAAGAATGGCGTTGATGAACGTATTTTCGTAAAAATCGGCATATTTGATGTCCCCGGTCAGCTTGAACAGTTCTTTGGTCAGCTTGAGCATATTGTAGGTGTTGCAGGTTTCGGCCGTGAAGTTGGAGCGTTCCCCGTCCAGAATATCCGGCTCGCCGAAATGCTCCCATTCGCTGTTCCCGCCAGTAATATAGCTGTGATGATGGACCACCATATCCCAGAACTGTTCCGCAGCCTCCAGATAAAAGCGTTCGCCTTCTCCCAGCACAAGATAGCGGTTCAGCGCACCGAGAAACTTCGGAATCGTCGTATTGGCATGTTTGCCCTTGAGAATATCCCGGCCTTCACGGACGGGCGTGAACAAGGCAAGTTCATCGAACTGATGGGCTGCGTACAAATGATGGCCGTCCCGCGTAATCTTGTACAGGTCATACAGGCAATCATTCATTCCTCCGTATTCAACGGCGAGTACGCGTTCCCGGATTTCAGGCGACCAGGCGGAGACACGCCGGTACACCCAATCGCCGAGCCTGAGCAGAATGCTGTAAGCCGCAGTATTACGGGTCGATCTGTAGACGGCGATCAGACCTGCGATAATTTTGTGCATGGTGTACCAGGGAACCCAGGCAGGCTGCTTATTTTCCACATGATCGAACAATGTCTCGGGAAAAGCGGACAAATAGCCGTTCTCCAGCTGGCACTCCGCCAGCTCCTCCACGATGTACTCAAGCCGTTTCAGCAGCCCGCTGCTGCCGGTGTTCTCATAAGCCTGGGCCAGCGCAGTCAGATAATGCCCCAGGGTATGTCCCCTGATTTCGGTGTTTTCCCAGCCGGGGTATTTTGCCCCTTTGGGCGGGAGTCCCCGGTTTTCGCGGAAGCCGGCAAGCAACCGGTCGGGATCATAGCTTTTGAGATACAGAATTTCTTTGGAAAAAGCGTTAACCATGTAAGGGTCGGTCAGCGTGACCTGATTCATGGGGAAGCTCTGAAAAGGCGGCTGCTCCGTTGTCAGGAGGGGCCTGTTGTCCAAGGTCATATTTTTGTTCTCCTAGTTTCAGATTATATAGGCAGGTTTACATCTAAAGCTTATATTTTACGGGCGGCAGGCGTAAATAGAGCAACGTTTGAATATGTGTCAAAAGGTTAGATTCCAACTCCAACTGCAAAAGGCTGCGTTGTCCAGTAAAGGACAGCGCAGCGCTTTGGACTCTGTATGGGTTAGCTATTCGGCCTGTTCTTTCCCTTGGGCAAGCAGCCGGTCTGCTGCTTGCTGCTGCCGGTATTGACCGGGAGTTTGCCCTGTCCGGGCTTTGAAGATCTTGTTGAAGTAGCTTACGTTCGCATACCCGATATCCCGGCAAATCTCCTCGATGGAAAGGTCGAGCTGCAGCAGCTCCATGGCCCGCTTGATCCTGAGCTGGATCAAATAATCGTTAATGGTCATGCCTGTAGACTCCTTGAAGATACGGCTTAAGTAGGAGGAGCTGCGCTGCACGTGCTCGGCAACTGTGTCCACGGAGATATTTTTATTAAAATTCTCGTCCATATAACCCGTTGCCAGCTCCAGGGTGACATCTGTCATCTTGGAACGCTTCTCCTTATGGTAGGCGATGATCCTGCCGCACATGTCCAGCAGGCACTCTTCCATATCCGGCAGCGTTTCCGCACGCGCCAGCACATCTGCGTAAGCCGGTCTGTCCCCGAACACAGCGGACATATCGCCCCGGGTATGGACAAGCGTCTTCATGATTTCACCGCTCAGTTGAAAAAACAGCTGTTGGATATTCGCCTTCCCCAGCTTCCTGTCAATCGCCGTCCGGGTAATTTGCCGTATGGCCCCGAAGCACTCCTCTCTGTCTGTCTGCAGCAATGCCTGCAGCAGCTTGGTTTCCAGCTCATACGGATAGTAGTAAGCTTCTTCCTCGGACTTCCAGTCGCCAAGGATACCGTATGGCAGAATTTCGCCTTTTCCGATGTACATTTTCAGATTCAGCGCTTCCAGGGTATCCCCGTAGGCTGAGCGAACCTTTTCTTCACCACCGTAGATCCGGCTGACGGCAATGGTCACGCTCATGCTGTACCGGGTCAGCAAAAGCTGCTTCAGCCGCTTGGCCTGTTCGAGCGGGAAATCGTCCTCCCCCGCAGGAACGTTCAGCAGGATCACTGTCCTTTTGTCATCCTTGGCGAAGAGCTCGCCGTCGATATCTTCCCCGAGCTCTTCCATAAGACCGTAGCGGAACAGATAAAATTGGATACCGTCCGGTCCCTTCACCGGAAAAGGTTCTTCCAGCTCAAGGGTCAGCACGGCAAACCGGGCAAAATCCAGCCGGAGCCCCAGCAGCTCCGCAGCCTGATCCCTGTTGCCGCCCTGGATGAGATCGTTCAGATACTTCTCCTTGATGGCCGTGCGGTTATCAGTAAGAAGGGTATCCACCCTCCGCTTCTCCGTCATTAGTGTTTCCCAGTTGCGAGCCAGCTGATCGAAGATATGACGGATGAAGCCGGCTTCGTCGCCGGCGGGCAGAGGGCCGCCGGTTCCGTCCCGCTGGCCGGCTTCGGAACCGCCAATATAGGAGATCACACTTTGGAGCGGCCGGTATAATCTTCTGGACAAATAAAAGGAGATGGCGAATGCTACAGTCAGGTAGGTCGCCGCCACAGTGATGACAATGAACTTGATCCGGTCCATCCCTTGGAGGAGGACGGAACGGTTGGTGATGTCAACGAACCTCCAGCCCGTCAGCTCTGAGGTGGTGTAGGAGACGATCCGGTCGGAATCGTCTATATAGAAGCCGCTCTCACCGGTCAGGCGGACGGGGTCCAGCTGCTCTAGCAGAGACTTCCCGTCAGCGGCATCGGAATAGAGCAGCTCGGAATGAGGCCCCAATACAAGGGTGGCGCCTTTTTTATTATGGTAATGGCTCAAATAATCGTCGAACAGCAGCTGCAGCTTCAGATTCATGACAATAGCGCCGTTCACTTGACCGATGAGCGGCATTTTTTGAAGCAGGCTGGTGGCAGGATGATCCGGCGTGAAGCCGTCTGTCCGCCCGGTTAACCAGATCGTGCGGCTGTCCGACGGCTGCTTCCAGATTTCCAGCCAGGAGCTGTCTGCAAAAGTGGAGATGGGGGATGTCCTGATCTCGGGACGTGATGTCAGGACAAGCTCCAAAGGGGCGTAATATAAATAGATGGAATCAATGTAGGGACTGATTTTTTTCTGCTGCTCCACAAAATTGGTTAAATCAATCAGGGAACTTACGCTCAGCTTGCCCCCGTTCGTATGGTACAGGTACGATTGGGTTGTGATCATGCCGGAGGCGGCATATTTGATGGCAGTCAGCTCCTTATGGATGAGCTCCTGCTGCTGTGTCAGGATCGATTCGTTGTATGCGATAGCATTCTGGACGCTGTTATCCGCCGAAATCGAGTAAGTGACCGTAGAGATGAGAATGACGGTGATCACGGCAATGGCAGTCAAGGAGAGAAGCAGCTTGACGAACATCGTGTTATGTTTGATCGAGCGGTATCCCGGCAAAGCACTCACTCCACTTCTCAGAATGGTTACGCTTACAAATGCAAGCGGCAAAAACAGCACATCAATACGGGGATTATATCACAGATGCGTCTTCAAGGAAGCAGAAGCCCGAAAAACATTAAAAAAACAGAAAAACATAATGCGGTTCAACCCGCTGAAGTGGCCAAAAACATAAAAAGAATCGAAAGAGAGGATTGTATACCTTTCCGGAGAAGATTATCGTAAAAGTTGTAACCGCTGTCATGAACCGGACGGAACCACTGCCGGGCTGCGGTAACATATTTGTTTTATAGGGGGAGTACTAGTGCAGATGAAACTCAAGAAAATCAGCAAAACCTTTCTGCCGGCAATAATGGTGGCAGGCCTGCTGGCCGGCTGCGGCAGCAACGGGAACAATTCGGCCGCACCGGATGCCAGCGCAAGTGCAAATGCCGGGAAGCCGGCAGCGCCAAGTCCGGTGGAAATTACCTGGGGCATCCATTTCCAGGCTCCGGGGGTTGTAGAAAACTCTCAAGTCCAGAAGTGGCTTGAAGAGAAGTTCAATGTAAAGATCAAGCCGGTAAAGGTAACCGATGCCAGCATTGCCTCGGGTGAAGTTCCGGACATCTTCATGCTGGGCGATCCCGCCAACGTGACGGCATATCAGAACCAAGGGGTACTGATGAGCCTGGACCAGAACATGCTGAAGGAAAAAATGCCGGAATATTACGCAGATATTGAAAAAAACAGTGCGCTGTTCCAAACGGTGACTATCGACGATAAGCTATGGGCCATCCCAATGTTTATTGATCTGAAGCCCTATGATTTAGGGATGCTCTGGCGCAAGGATTGGCTGGATAAAGTAGGCATCACGAAGGCTCCGGAGACGCTGGATGAGTTCGAGAAAGCCGTCTATGCCTTTGCGCAGAAAGATCCGGACGGAAA
>RCUU01001691.1_pt1 | contig 10231 bp, 11 predicted proteins | sample 2166211 | NCBI WGS metagenome assembly RCUU01 (sample SAMN09932620, study PRJNA488358) | compost metagenome | feature: garden; material: soil; isolation source: compost soil in phenylacetic acid-enriched culture | place: Germany: Experimental Botanical Garden Goettingen | collected 2016-01-27
CGTTCCCATTAATCTCTGGGATAATTAACTTGCATAATATCCATAAACGGAACTTTTTCGATACCTTCGTTGTTACTAATGTGCACTTTTCCAGTCCGTGAGTCCATTTCAACAATCGTTCCGCGCACCTCATTTTCTTTTCCCCATACGGTTAATAAGATCTCAGAACCTTCTTGCTTGGCTTCAACTAACTGATTACCTAACTCTTCAAGTACAAACTCATCTCTTGTGGGCCGCTTGGCCACCTTTGCTTTTGCCACTCTACTCCTCCAATAAGCGATTACGGGTATTAAGTATATGAAATACTAAGTATGAATGCTCTCGTATATTATACCATGTTTCAGTTTAAGGCTCGAACCCCTTCTGGCTTAAGTTCAGCTCATCCTCCGAAAAAACTTGCTGGAATCTAGCATACACCCTGCGATATGCCGCCGGATTATACCAATCCTCCAGTTGCAGCTCTTCATAAAGGGAATAAATACCTAATTTCCGAGTCCGTTTGCCCCCACTGCCATCTCCCATGAAATAATCGTCGATACAGACTCTATCCACCAATCCCCTTAGAATCTCTGGAAAAGACGGGCTGCTCGGCAATACCGGAGCGATGGTAGCTTGAACAGGAATACCCGCTTCATGAAGCAATTGCAGTGTCTTTAATCTGGCAGAAATGGGCGGCGCACTTGGTGTGAATTTTTTGCGAATATCTTCAAGATCCGTCTCAACAGTCATACTTACGCGAACTTTATCTTCTAAGCGTAATAATAAATCCATATCTCTGCGTACGAGTGGACTACGCGTCTGCACGAATAGAAAATCGGGCGGGTTCTCTACCATAACCTCCAGTAAAGCTCTTGTTACCTGCTCCTTATGCTCAATCGGTTGGTACGGATCTGTGCTTGAAGACATAAAGATAGAGACCGGTCCCTTGGACTTTGCTTTCTGGAGTTCTTTACGCAAAATAGCTGCCGCTTCTTGTTTGACATCTACCCACGTTCCCCATTCCTCTTGCCGAAACAGTGAAACAGGCATTTGACGTACATAACAATAAGTACAGCCATAAGTACAACCCGTATATGGATTTAAAGAATGACTGTATCCGTTCAGATAACCCGTCCCTTTATTTAGTAGAGTCTTTGGGGTTTTGTATTGGATCTTATGACTCAACATTCTTGAGTGCTCTTTCTACTCTCCAAATGAAGCAGCTTCGTTTTCATCTCTAATCCTCCACGATATCCAGTCAATGTTCCATTCTTGCCAATTACTCGGTGACAGGGAACTGTAATTAGTATCGGATTCGCACCAATGGCCGTCCCTACCGCACGAACTGCAGCCGGCTTTTGAATATGGGTGGCTATGTCCGAATAAGACCATGTTTGTCCATAAGGAATTTCACCTAACGCTTTCCACACCGCAAGTTGAAATGGAGTTCCACGGTAGTCAAAAGGAATGGTGAACATCTGCCGCTTCCCTTGCAAATATTCGATTAGTTCCTTCACATATGGCGCCATCTTCTCATCGTCCTGCACTAGTTCACTATCAGGAAATCGACGTCTGATCCAATTGCTCATTTCATCAAATGGCTTCTCCTGCGACCCCACATAACTTAATCCATTCTCCGATGCAGCGATATAAAAGCTCCAATCCTTATAAGCTAGCAATGTCCAATATAGGGATGTATTTGTTCTACTCTCCATGTTTTTGTTCCTCCAAAATAAGTTCAGAATGATTCGTGAATTCTAATCGGTTAAGCTGACGAAACTGTGTTGGGGTGTACCCCGTTTTTTTCTTAAATAAAGTAATAAAATACGACGCATTAGGCAGACCCACTTGTAAACCGATATCAGCTACTGCCCGCTCCGTAGTAACCAAATATTCAGATGCCTTATCGATTCTCTTTTGCTGTATATAATCCACTGGAGTGATTCCCGTTATTTTCTTGAAGGTTCGATGCAGATGATAAGGACTACCATGACAGACTTCAGCCAGCGTTTCAAGCGTGAGAGGTTCCGGATAATGATTGTCAATATATCCAGTCATCACGGTCACCCATTCCTTATCAGGCAGCCGCTCGCCCGTCGGTTTGCATCTTTTACAGGGACGAAATCCGGATTCCAGCGCTTGTTCAGCATTTTGAAAAATACATGTATTCTCTCGATTAGGTGCTTTGGACTTACAAGAAGGTCGACAAAAAATGCCCGTAGTCTTCACAGCATAAAAGAATTTATCGTTATAGGATGCATCATTTTGTAAAATAGCCTGCCATTGCTCTTCGGTCATCTTTTCCATTTCTTCACTCCTATCCATACGCTTCACCACTAAACCAAGTATACCCCGCTTCAAGGGCATCTGTACTCATTCTAGAATGTAAAAGCAAGATAGTGAAATATAAGAATGGTGAGATTGCTCGTAATTACACTTTGTTTAGCGAATCCTCACTTCCTTTGTCAACCGTGCAGGGAGCAGCAATTGAATAACGAATTACTCATAACATGACTACCTGAACTGGAGGAATCGAAATGAAAATTTTGAAAACAAAGGATGCCGCAGAGCTGTTGTCTGTTAGCCAAACAACGATCAAACGTTGGGCTGCTATGTTCCCTGATTGTTTTCCAAAAGACCGATTTGGCCACTATATATTCTCAGAGCAGCAAATCAGTTTGCTCACTCATATTAAAGACTGCATTAATCATGGAGAACCACTGGAAGGTATTCAACTCACTGTTTCGAATGAAAATCAAATATCCACGTCACCACAAGATCCACTACATCCCACAGACGCTGAGCCTATGCAAGATATATTGTCCCGGATTCATTATATTGAACGTACACTTGATCAAAAGGCCGACGAAGTAGTCATGATACAGCTGCTTCAGCAACGTGAGGAGCTTGAGGATCTACGGATCATGATCAAACAATTAGCGGCAACCCTAGAACCAATGCAAGCTGCAAAAGGCAACGCCTTCACGCCAGTTGAAACTTCCCATCCGGTTACTACAAGGTTACCCTCTCCCCCAAGAAAGCGCGGGCTATTACGTTCATTCTTTTTCTTGTAAGTCTGAAACGCAAAAGAACCTACTTCTAACCAGCGTTGAAGTAGGTTCTTTATAATGATTAAAATATATAGGGTTAAGTAATCCCCCTATTGTTTCTGCAATAAAGCTGATCCTGCGATCCCCGGATGCGTCATTTCGTATGGATCCAGAATCAGATTGAGCTCTTCCTCGGATAGAACATTATATTTAAGGCACAATTCCCGTACAGATTCTCCTGTCAAAATCGCCTCACGAGCAATCCGAGAAACCACTTCGTAGCCCAAATGTGGGTTAACCGCGGTAATGATACCGACACTCCGTTCCACATCCCGCTCTAGCTTCTCTTTATTGGCTTCAATACCCGCCAGACAGAAGTCTGTGAAGACTTGGAAGGAGTTGTTCATGATGCTGATGGACTGGATGAGATTGAACACTAACACCGGCTCCATAACGTTCAGCTCCAATTGACCCGCTTGGGAAGCCAGACAGATCGTATGGTCATTTCCTATCACTTGAAAAGCCACCTGATTGATGACCTCGGCCATAACCGGATTGACTTTACCTGGCATAATGGAGGAACCAGGCTGGCGTGCAGGAAGTGAAATCTCATTAAACCCTGTCCGCGGACCGGAGGCCATGAGCCGGAGATCATTAGCAATTTTGGACATGTTCATCATGCAGACTTTTAGCGCAGCAGATACTTCTGTGTATGCATCAGTATTTTGCGTGGCATCCACAAGATGATCTGCGGTAACTAGCGGTAGTCCACTTATTTCAGCCAAATGCTCAACAACCAGTTCGATATAACGCGGATCAGCGTTTAAGCCCGTTCCAACAGCGGTTGCGCCCATATTTACTTCATACAAATGATGGCGTGTATGTTCAATACGTTTGATATCTCTTTCCAGCACTCTGCGATAAGCCTCGAATTCTTGACCCAGACGAATAGGCACTGCATCTTGTAAATGCGTGCGTCCCATTTTTATTACCGGATCGAACTCCTGAGCTTTAACTGCAAATACTTCATGCATTCTGCGCATAGTTACAAGCAGTTGTTCCAATAGAGAAAGCGTGGCAATATGAATGGCCGTCGGAAATGCATCATTTGTAGACTGCGCCATATTCACATGAGAGTTGGGACTTAAATGACGATAGTCTCCTTTCTCATGACCTAGCAACTCTAATGCTCGGTTAGCAATAACTTCATTTGCATTCATATTTAATGAGGTGCCTGCGCCACCCTGTATAGGGTCTACAATAAACTGCTCGTGCCATTGGCCTTCGATGATCTCCTGCGCTGCTTTAACAACAACTTCTCCAAGCCCACGATAGAGCCTGCCAACTTCCATATTTGCAAGCGCAGCGGCTTTTTTTACGATCCCCATCGCTTTGATTAACTCATTGTGCACTCTATAACCTGTAATTGGAAAATTCTCTACTGCGCGTAATGTCTGAATCCCATAGTATGCGTTCTTATCTACTTGTTTGCTGCCTAGAAAATCATTTTCTACTCGAAATTCAGTTCCTGTCACAGTAAATCCCTCGCATTCTTTCAGTTAGGTTTGGTTAGATTTAAGAAAGCGCATTCAGTGATTTGTCTCACTTAGATATTAACCTTTATTGTGACAAATGTCTCTCATAAAATTAGGGATTAATGTAATTAATTAAAAAATAGTCCACCAATCCCTTGCCCTTAAAGGAAACTTGAATTTTATTGGGAGTAAATTTCCAAATGAAGTGTAGCATTGTATGTGCACTATTTAAATTCTATTGCATTTCATACACTCAAAACAGGTGTAATAACCCCGATTTATAATTCTGCTGCACTTAGTGCATTAGAATTTTATAGATCAGCCTATATGACACCATAATGCTCGATTCTGTTGTACAAAATACACTAGATTTCTTTTTTGAGGAAATTTTTCTTAATTCTGTTGCATTAAATGCATTAGAATGTCATCGACCTTTTGGTACACGGGACTCTATTGTGAAATCGGATTTTAACGGATCTTATCCAATACTACATATAAAAAAAGCCGACCAAAAGGTCGACTCTATCTTAACTTTATTCACAACTATTGTGGACTCTCTCTAAACCGTATAATTCTCCAAAGACATCTCCACATCATTCAGCAAAGCTCGCGATCCCTCTGACTCATGCTTCAGACTTAAATGCAGTCTATCGCCATTACTTGTGCTATAAAATGCGGCTAATCCTTCTTCCAGCTCGAACTTCGGCTCATTATTGCTCATAGCTGTTATGAATGCCTCTAGTCCGTTTATGCCACGCTCAGCAGATTCCTTAGCACTGGTCGCCTCAACAACCACCCCGCCCGGCATCCCCGTAGCTGATACCTCAACGTATCCCTGACGTTCCTGCAGTTCGTATGAATGAGATAAATAAATTGCGAAAAAGACATCGCCTACCTGACCGAATAATGCATTCGGCTGTTTCTTCCATTGGCCATGGGGGAGAACACCGATAATCGTATTCTTTTCACCGTGCGGGACGGGAAATAAAGAAATGATGACATTCTTATGATAGAGGACCTCCATATAACGACTCTGATGGCGAGGATCTCCCTCATTGTAGTAAGGACCCGGATGGAAGAAATATAGCTGGTTGGCCCCGCCCTCTCCATTTACAGGCAAGGAAAAAGCCCAACGGAGCTGTTCATTGTCGAATTCTTCTACTCGCTCCCACATCCCGCCTGCTGCATAATCTTCTGTAATGTAAGCATAGGAATGGAGCAACGGCTGAGCGTTAGAATCCGTAGGGATTACCTTCTGTGTAACCTTGGTGGCTTCCACTGGTGTCGGACGATTCATTGCAGCTGTTAATACCTCATCCGGTGCTTTATAGAACAGGAATCCAGCATACTCCGTGCGTGGCATTGCCTCTGGAAGCTTGAAGTCCCCGAATTGAACATAGTCATGAAGCACATTAGCATCTCCTGGTACATCATGTGGCCAGCCTCGAGAATGTGCACCAACCCAAGCTCCACGTAAGTAAAACTCTCCTCGTACTTTCCAAAGATGGTCAAGCATTTCTTTAAGCGTAGTAATTAGATCCGTATCCTCTGCAGGGACAAGTTCCAAAGCACAGGTAAACGCTTGCACCCAATGCCAGAACCATGGAAGACTACCGTATTCTGGCATGCCTTTAGCGCGGATATATGCCAGTGTATCCTTCAAACTTTGCCGACCATCTTCAACTAATACTTCATCTGCGAACATAATACCAAAAATCAGCTTGGCTGCTGTATATTTCGCTTCATGATGTCCAAAGGTGACTACCGGCTTACGGAAGAAATCACTCCGGTAAATATGCCCAAATGCTGTATTCAGGACAATGCGAAGTTGAGCATTTAGTGATCCGCTATATCTTTTGCAAAAGTAGGCCATCAGACCACCCATAATTTCCACAGGTAACTCATGTGGTGATGCTTCTCGTGGAATTGGATTCAATCCAAGCGGCCAGTGTCCATAAAGCTCCGTGCCGGCTTGCCGATTCTGAAGCATTAATGTCTCCAGCAGCACATCCTGTGCCTTCTGCTTCGCTTGTTCACGATCAAAAGGTAATAACAGAGAATCATCTACTGCAGCTGCAAAAAGATATGAACCATAATAAAAGTTATTCCGCACATCATCGTGGAACCAGAGCCCACTCTCCAGCAGAGGTCTCCGCTCCGCTTCCAATGCTATTTTGAAAATAAGTTCTTGCTGACGCTCTTCATAAGTACTTTGAATCCCCTTCGACTCCAGCATTACGTTTCAACCTCCCACATCTCAGTTTTCAATAGTATGATAACAATCCTATGATTGAGAACTAAGCATTTTAGCTCTATTGTGCACACTTTTCGTTCATTTGGCAATTATTAAAACTTAAAAATAAACTAAAATGAACCAATATCTAAAAATAAACACTTGTAATTTGAACATAAATGGAGTAAATTGTACCTATACGAACGAAAATATGCTTGTGAAGGAGATTGAATATTCCATGGAAAGACGTTTTGCATCCCATCCTAATGAAGTTAAGCAGTTTGACACTGAGCGCCTCCGTAAGGAATTTCACATTCCTGTCATTTTTGCACCTGATGAGTTGAAGCTTGTGCTTACACATGAAGATCGCATGATCGTTGGTGGTGCTAATCCTGTGAAGGAAGAAGTTGTACTTACTACAGACCTAAAAGAGCTTGGAGTTACTTACTTCCTGGAACGCCGTGAGCTGGGGATCATCAATGTTGGCGGTAAAGGATCGGTTGTTGTGGATGGTACAGAATATGAAGTGGATTTCAAAGAATGTCTTTATGTAGGTCAAGGTTCCAAGGATGTTGTCTTCAAAAGTGCAGACGCTTCCAAGCCCGCTAAATTCTATTTGAATTCTGCACCTGCTCACCAGTCCTATCCAACTACCAAAACCACACTTGAAGAATCCGAATCCGGTGCGTTGGGCGGCTTGGAGAACTCTAATGAGCGTACAATTCACCGCTTCATTCACTCCAATGGTGTACAAAGTGCTCAGTTAGTCATGGGAATGACCCAATTGAAGCCAGGCAGCATGTGGAATACGATGCCAGCGCATACCCATCCACGCCGGATGGAAGCCTATTTCTATTTTGATCTTCCGGATGATTCCGTGGTATTCCACTTGATGGGAGAACCTAATGAAACCCGCCATATCGTAATGCAAAATGAGCAAGCTGTGATTTCTCCAAGCTGGTCCATCCACAGTGGTGTTGGCACTCATAATTATACTTTTATCTGGAGTATGGCTGGCGATAATAAAAGATATGATGATATGGACCCCGTATCCATGAAAGAACTACAATAGAGATAAATCAATTACGGAAAGATGAGGCAAGCGGATGAACCCGATACGACGACACGAGATGATTATGGAAGTTATGCTGAACCAAAAAGATGTAACGGTGAATGAACTGAGCGATAAGCTACAGGTCACAGGAAAAACAATTCGTGAGGATTTAAGCAAGCTGGAGGAACAAGGACTGATAACACGTGTACATGGCGGAGCTGTGCTGGCACAAAGTGACCAGTTCGGGATTTTACCTTCCAAAGATCCACTGGATAAGTATTCCGACGAGAAGACGGAGATCGCCTTGCGCGCACTTGCTCATATTGAACAGGACGATATTATAGCTCTTGACGGTGGGAGCACAACGCTTGAAATTGCTCGACGCCTGGACAATATGCCTCTAACGGTAGTCACCAATGATGTATACATCATCAGCGAACTGGTTCCCAAAGATCATATTCGTCTGGTCGTTCCCGGGGGGTACCGTGTCCGCAATATGTTGGCCGGTCCTGAAGCCGTCTCCTATGTACAACAACTTAATATTCAAAAAGCATTTCTGTCCTCAACAGCTGTTCATATTGAACATGGACTTTCCATTTATACAGGAGATTTGATTGAGTTCAAGCAAGCCCTTGTATCTACGGCCCGTAAGGTGTTCGCTGTTGTGGATCATCATAAATTCGGTCAAACTGCGCTGCGTACATTTGCTTCTCTGCAGGAGATTGACGTTATCTTGACAGATAAAGGACTCTCCCCAGAAATGGCAGAACAATTCCGAAGTGCAGGCGTTGCCATTGAATGTGAATAATAACGGAATAAAATCCATTTTTAATAATAAAGGGGCGTAATTTTAATGTCATCATTATTCAGCTTGGCAGGTAAAACAGCACTCGTAACCGGTGCAGCTCAAGGTCTTGGACAAGGGATTGCCCTTGCCTTCGCAGAAGCAGGTGCCGATATCGCATCCGTATCTCTTAATACAAGTGAAGAAACCGTAAACGCTGCAAAAGCTTTTGGCGTAAAAGCGGTTAGCATTGAATCGGACCTAAGTGATCATAGCAGCCTGCAAAACACATTTGACCAAGCACTTGAACTGACAGGTCATGTTGATATTCTCGTGAACTGTGCAGGGATGATCCGCCGTACTCCGGCAAAAGATCACAGTGAAAAAGACTGGTTCGACGTTATTAACCTGAACTTGAACACAGTGTTCCTTCTGTCTCAAATCGCAGGCCGTCACTTCCTCGAAAGAGGATCCGGCAAAATCATTAACATCGCCTCCATGCTCTCCTATCAAGGCGGAATCAATGTCCCTGGTTACACAGCTAGTAAGCATGGGGTTGCAGGTCTTACTAAGGCTTTTGCCAACGAATGGGCAGGTTCCGGTCTGAACATCAATGCGATTGCACCAGGCTACATGGCGACTGAAAATACAGCTCCAATCCGTGCCGACCAAAGTCGTTCGGACGCTATCTTAGATCGTATTCCAGCTGCACGGTGGGGAACACCAGATGATCTGAGAGGTCCTGCTGTATTCTTGGCTTCCGCAGCTTCCGACTATTTGAATGGTCATATTCTTAATGTGGATGGCGGATGGATGGCTAGATAAATAACCTAAAATATTTAACCCGCTGCCTTAAGGCAGCGGGTTATTTTACTTAAACAAACTTGTAATGGATTCCCCGTCAAATTCACTAGTGATTTTAAAATTCCCCGAGCTGTACTTATTCTTACTAGCAAGATCGGTGATATACAAGAAATTAGTATCAGTGAGGCTCATTCCAAACCGCAAACCTTTATTTACAAATATACTGATCCAATAGATCTCTGTAGGATTATCGGAAGCATTACTTCTTCTTAGCTTCACATCAGAGAACTCATGTATTATCTTTTCAATTTCTTTCGGATCATTAACAATTACTTTATCTTCATAGGACGATTTAAGAACCTCGATGGATGTGATTTCTGTTGCATTGATTGGATCCAACACAAGATTTTTAAAAGAATTATAACTATGATAAAGTGTAACACTCCAAAGGAGGATTATGATTACTAAAGGAACCAGGATGATTACATAACGTTTTTCATGATTATGAGTCCTCTATCTCCACAAATTCTCCCGGATGTGACCGAATATATTCACCAATCAACCTGTGACTATCAGCGGATATGTTCTGAAATCGTTCAAATAAACCACTCATCTCACTAAACAACTCAGGGTCACGATCTAGATCCGTGATAGAAGCATCTACCCACTGTATTCCAAGTCTATTGTTTCTTTCTTCGAGAAATGCCTTTGTTTCCTGAAGCAACAAGAACATTTCCTCATCGCCAAAAAATCGTATACCTCCCATCACTCCTGTCCAATACCCCGGCAGGT
>RCUU01001692.1_pt1 | contig 10224 bp, 8 predicted proteins | sample 2166211 | NCBI WGS metagenome assembly RCUU01 (sample SAMN09932620, study PRJNA488358) | compost metagenome | feature: garden; material: soil; isolation source: compost soil in phenylacetic acid-enriched culture | place: Germany: Experimental Botanical Garden Goettingen | collected 2016-01-27
TCCGCCACAACTTGCAGATAACCGTTCCGATCCTGTACCTGGTAAGCCCCCGATACATACACGGCAAAATACGTCTCTTCGACCTTTCCGAATATACCATTCGCTGCAAACCGCCATTCTCCTTCCGGAAGCACGCCATTGACCTGTTCCGTCGCGTCTTCCGGCAGTGAGTATACAGCCATAACGACATTCTTATGATACAGCACATCCGTCCACCCGCTTTGATGGCGCGGGTCGTTTCCCGCAGGATCATATCCTTTGCCGGGATGGAAAAAATACAGCTGATTGCCTTTCTCGCCGCGGACCGGCAAGCTGAATAGCCAACGCAGCTGTTCGTTGTCGAATTCCTCGACTCTCTCCCACATCCCCCCGACCCCAAATTGACCGGTGAGATAAGCATAGGAATGAAGCCGATGCTTCACACCGCCGATCTCTTTAAGAAGAGCGGCTCGGGCCTCGAAGGGTTCATTCCGCTCCAGCGCCCGATGCCGAGCTCGCAGGGGTGCTTCGTAGAATAGAAACCCGGCATACTCTGTGCGTGGCATCGCTTTCGGCAACTCGAAATCGCCGAATTGCACGTAGTCGTGCAAGACGTTGGCGTCCCGCGGCGCATCATGCGGCCAGCCGCGGGCATGGGCCCCAACCCAGGACCCTTTGAAATAATACACCGCTCGAACGTTCCATAAATGGTCGAGCATCTCGGAGAGCTCGTTCTTGACCTCCGCATCATCCACCAGCCCCCACGCGCAGGTAAACGCCTGAATCCAATGCCAGAACCACGGCAAAGCCCCGTATTCGGCCATACCCTCAAGGCGAAGATGGGCAAGCGTTTGTCGCAGGCATTCCCTTCCATCCGCAAACAATGCCGCATCCCCGTATCGCTGTCCAAAGATCAGCTTCGCAGCCGTGTACTTCGCCTCGTGATGGTTGTACTCCCGTAAAGGTTTGCGATAAAATCCGCTGCGGTACACATGGGACAAGGCCTCCTCGAACCGCGTAGCCACCTCCGGGCTCAGGTGCTCCCCATAGCTCTGCACGAAATACACCATCAAACTGCCCATCAGCTCCACCGGCAGCACATGAGGCGTTGCCAGATCCGGAGCCGGGTCAAGCCCCAGTGGCCAATGGCCGTACAACGGGCTAGCCGCCACCCGATCCTGCAGTAGAAGCACACGCAGCAGCACCTTCTCCGCCAGTTGCCGGCCTTCCACGCGATCAAACGACGACGTTTCTTCCGAGTCGACGGCGGCTGCAAATAAATAGGAGGCGTAATAAAAGTTGTCCCTAATATCGCCGCGAAACCACAGCCCGCTGGCTAGGAGAGGCTGACGCCACGCATACTCGGCCGCTCGATGGACGATTTCTCCCATTCTTGCTCGATAAAGATTCATCAAATCGCGCCCCTTCCCCCACATCCTATCATGGTTCCCACGGCGGCTAAAGCCGGTGAATCCACGATTTGTTACGGCAATCCTCTGAACTTCTGCGAGCTTCCTTCTCTAGATGTAACCCCTTGCAAAATGAACCGAAATGGATTAATGTGAACGTATATGAACATTATACACCAAAATGAACGTGAAAAGGAGAGATTTTACATGGAACGTCGCTACGCTTCGCATCCCAATGAGGTCAAGCAATTCGATACGGATCGGCTGCGCAAGGAATTCCACATCCCCACCTTGTTTACGCCGGATCGCCTGGAGCTGGTACTCACGCATGAAGACCGGCTGATTATCGGCGGTGCCGCCCCGGTGAAGCAGGAAGTTAAGCTGGAGACCGATCTGAAGGAGCTGGGGGTCGCCTACTTCCTCGAACGGCGCGAACTTGGAGCCATTAATGTAGGCGGGCCGGGATCGATCCTTGTCGACGGTACGGAATACGAGCTGAACAACAAGGATTGCTTGTACGTCGGCAAAGGCTCGCGCGAGGTAATTTTCCGAAGCAAGGATGTGGCGAAGCCAGCGAAATTCTATTTAAATTCGGCCCCGGCGCATCAGGAGTTCCCTACGGCCAAAACAACGCTAGCGGAAGCCGAATCCGGTGCGCTTGGTTCGATCGAGAACTCCAACGACCGTACTATTCACCGATTCATTCATGAGAACGGCCTGCAAAGCTCTCAGCTCGTGATGGGGATGACCCAGCTCAAGACCGGCAACATGTGGAACACGATGCCTGCCCATGTTCATCCACGCCGGATGGAAGCTTATATGTACTTCGATTTGGCGGACGACGCCGTTGTATTTCATCTAATGGGCGAACCCAGCGAAACCCGGCATATCGTGATGCGCAACGAGCAAGCCGTCATCTCGCCGAGCTGGTCGATTCATAGCGGGGTCGGAACAAGCAATTATACATTTATTTGGGGAATGGCCGGCGATAACAAAGCCTATGCGGACATGGACGCAGTTCCCATGAAAGACTTGAAATAAGAAAGAGTGAAATCTAGCATGAATCAAATTCGACGTTATGAAAAAATCATGGAGGTTCTGCTGACGCAAAAGGAAGTGACGGTGGCGGAATTAAGCGAGAGCCTGGGCGTGACCGGCAAGACGATCCGGGAGGATCTCGCCAAGCTGGAGGAGCAAGGGCTTCTGGTGCGCGTGCATGGCGGAGCCATGCTTGCCCAAAGCGATCAGTACGGCATCCTGCCGTCCAAAGAGCCGCTGGCGAAACATGCCGAGGAAAAAAGCGAAATCGCCCAGCTCGCCTTAGCCCACATCCAGGAGGGCGACATTATCGCGCTGGACGGCGGCAGCACCACGATGGAGATGGCCCGGCGTCTCGAGAATCGGCCTCTGACCGTTATCACCAACGACGTGTACATTATCAGCGAGCTGGCGGCCAAAGACCAAATCCGTCTCGTCGTGCCGGGGGGCTACCGCGTCCGCAATATGCTGGCCGGTCCGGAGTCCGCAGCGTACGTTCGCCAGTTAAATATCCAGAAGGCTTTTATCTCGGCGACCGGCATCCACCCGGAACACGGGCTGTCGATTTATACCGGTGATTTAATTGATTTCAAACGGGCTTTGATCGAAACGTCCCGGGAAGCGATCGCGGTCATGAACCATCAGAAGTTCGGGCAGACGGCGCTCCGCACCTTCGCTTCGCTCAGCGAAATCTCGCGTATCATCACCGATCGCGGCCTCCCTGCTGAAACGTCACTACCGTACGAGCGTGCCGGCGTAACGATCGAATGGAAAGACGAATAACGAACGATATTTTAAGGAGGAGCGTATACTCATGAATCGATTTGATTTAACAGGCAAAACGGCCCTCGTCACCGGGGCAGCCGGTGGACTCGGTCAGGGCATCGCTGTCGGGTTTGCTGAAGCCGGTGCCAACGTCGTTTGCGCCTCGCTGAGCAGCAGCGCGGAGACAGTAAGCATGATTACGGCCTTGGGCCGTAAAGCTTCGGAAATCGTGGTGGACCTCAGCGATCACAACAAATTGCAGGAGACCTTCGACGAGGCGCTGAAGCTTACGGGAGCGATCGATATTCTAGTAAACAACGCCGGGATCATTCGTCGAACACCCGCCAAGGACCACAGCGAGAAGGATTGGCTTGACGTGATCAACATTAACCTGAACACGGTATTCCTGCTGTCGCAAATCGCCGGGCGCCACATGATCGAACGCGGCAGCGGCAAAATGATCAACATCTGCTCGATGTTATCTTACCAAGGCGGAATCAACGTACCTGGCTATACGGCCAGCAAACATGGGGTTGCAGGACTAACCAAAGCGTTCGCCAATGAATGGGCTTCCTACGGTTTGCAGGTCAACGGCATTGCTCCTGGTTACATGGCGACAGACAACACGGCGCCGATACGGGCCGATGAGAACCGGAAGGCCTCGATCACGGATCGGATTCCAGCCGGACGTTGGGGAACACCGGAGGACGTAAAGGGCCCGGCGGTCTTCCTCGCCTCCGCCGCCTCCGACTATTTGAATGGCCATATCCTTTGCGTCGACGGCGGATGGATGGCAAGATAAGTTAATATCGATATCACCAGCAGGCAGCTCCGAGTATTTCCAACGGCGGCTGCCTGTTTCCGATTTGTTAATACAACACTCTCCATAAGTAGAAGGTCGCGTACGACAGCCACGGTTTCCAACCTTCCGCCCAGGCCAAGAGCTCCTTTGCGGCCGGTTTCCGGTCCATCCCAAGCACATGCTTGACCGCATTCTGTAAACCTACATCGTCAACCGGAAAGGCATCCGGCATTCGGAGGCAACGCATCAGCACGTAATTGGCCGTCCACGGACCGATGCCGCGGATGCCGACGAGCCGCTTCTCCGCAGCTTTCACCCCGCCCGCAGCCCGCAGCCCCTCCTTCGTCAGTTCTCCCGAGGCAATCAATTGGGCCGTGCCGAGCAGATACTCGGATTTGTTCCGGGTCATGCGGATCCCCTCCAAATCCTGGACGGTCAAACCGGCGATGTCTCGGGCGGACGGAAATACAAGGTACCGTTCTCCTTCGCAGTCGACATGCCGACCGAACTGCTCCACAAGCCGCCGTTTCAGCGTGTAGGCAAAGGCCAGGTTGATCTGCTGGCCAATGATTCCCCAGGCTAAGGCTTCGAACAAATCGGGAATGCCGATATTGCGCAGTCCGTAGAAGGAATCCACCGTTCCCTGAAGCAATGCATCCCTTCGCGCCATCTCATAAAACGGACGCAAATCGGTATCCAAATCGAACCAGTCCCTTACGTAACGAGCGACCTCTTCGCGATCCCGCTTCCGGGAAGGAGCCGTGCCGCCGAGGAATCGAACCTTCAAGGCCTCGCTCCCCTCCGCGCTGATTTCCATCACGGGAGTCGCTCCGGATTCCAGCGGAACAGCCTTGTACAGCCGCTGGTTGTCAATCCGCGACAAGCATTCATTGGATGACCGCGACAAGTACTTCACATTTTCGGCAAAACTGAATTCCTCGGGCACCGACAGCCTTAACATAGACCCCTGATCTTCCCACGCCGCATTCGGCTTTCCTGAATCTAACTGACCGATGACACTTCCTCCTCGCTTTGAACAACGCTTTACTCCTATAGTTTTAACACGATTCGCGTTCGAATCCATTTCGTTATCTTGCTTTTCCATTCGAAAAACATGACGAGGCAGCCTTTGCAAAGGTATACTAAGGCAGGAGGTGAGGTCACCCATGACGATGACCAGCGGGGATTATCCAACCGCCAGTGAAACGGAATGGCAGGCGATCATCCAAAACGATGCCTCGCAGGACGGTCGCTTTTTCTACGCGGTCGCCAGCACGGGGATCTTCTGCCGGCCCTCATGCAAATCGAAGCCGCCCAAACGGGAAAACGTCCGGATATTCGCCAGTGCCGAGCAAGCCAAGGCCGCCCGTTTCCGCCCTTGCAAGCGCTGCAAACCCGACGGACAACCGCTGCCGGACCGGGAATGGGTGGGGCAAATCGCCGACTACATCGACCGCCATTATGACGAGAAGCTTACGTTGGAACTTCTGGCCGACATGTGCCACGGCAGTCCGTACCATCTGCAACGCACTTTTAAACGCGTCATGCAAATGACGCCGGTCGAGTACATCCAGCGGCGCAGAATCGAAGCGGCCAAGCGCACGCTGCTCCATACGCGACGCACGGTTGCGGATATCGCCCTCGAAGTGGGGATCGGCAGCCCGGCGTACTTTATCACCTTGTTCAAAAAAACGACCGGAATCACGCCAAACGAATATCGGAATTCGCAGGCGGGATCGCCGACCTAGCGAAAATTATCATTGTTCACGGCTATATTCGATCAAGCCTGGAGGTGCATTACCCATGAAAACCAACCAACCCCAACCCATATACTGGTCACGGCTCAACGATGGCCAATGGACCCTGTACCTCGCCGCCACCGGCAATGGCCTGGCGTACGTCGGCTCTTTCGGCCGGCCATTCGAAGAACTAGCCGCATGGGCCGGCCGCCGCTTCCCAGGGAGTCCGCTCATGCAGGACGAGCAGCGCCTGGCACCCTACGCCGCTCAACTGACGGAGTATTTGGCGGCCAAACGCGAACGTTTCACCCTCCCCTTCGATTTGCGGGGAACGGCGTTTCAACTCGCGGTATGGGAGGCGCTTTGCGACATTCCCTTCGGGCAGACCCGTTCTTACACGGATATCGCCGAGGCCATCCGAAAACCGTCCTCCGTCCGCGCCGTTGGTACGGCGATCGGAGCCAACCCGCTGCTGATCACCGTTCCCTGCCATCGGGTAATCGGCAAAAACGGCGCGCTCACCGGCTACCGCGGCGGCCTGGAGATGAAAACCCGGCTGCTTGATTTGGAACATGCGGCCTTCATAGGCAGCCGCCGATGAGCCGAAGCGAACGCCGCGCTCCCAAGGCAGCCGCTATTGGGTACCGCGCGGCCGAGCGCTCCTAAGAAACAACCAAGCCGCCGAAACTTTGCTCCGGCGGCTTGGGCGTGATGGGATGCAGCAAAAACAATAAAATGATCACGTTAACATTCTAGGCTAGTTTCATCTCCGTCGGAAGAGTTAGTTGAAGTCTTTACCGCTCTACATGCCCTTTACCGGACAGCAAACGATCAATCTCCGCCGCGCTCGGCAGTCCTTCCCAATCGCCAACGGCCTGAATGACTTGGGCCCCGACCAGATTACCTAGGCGAACGGCCTCAACCATGCTGTATCCGCGCACCACGCCGGCCAGAAATCCAGCGCAAAATCCATCGCCCGCTCCCACCGTGTCGATCACGTGCTCTACCTTATAATAAGGGACAGAGGTCAAATGGCCTTGTTCCAGCACGAAGGTACAGTCGTCTCCGCCTTTGATAATGCTAATGGCTGACAGCTCCTGCAGCTTCCCGATAATCGTATCCACCGAATCGGTCTCGTATAACAGCTTCAATTCATCTAGCCCCGGCAGGAAATAATCCGCCTTCATCGCAAGCGGCAACAACACCTTGCGCGCGTCCTCGATGCTCCATAACTTCAAGCGCAAGTTGGGATCGAAGCTGACCTTCACCCCATGCCGTTTGGCGATATCTACCGCCGCATGGGCGGTTTCCACGCAGGAGGCGCTAAGCGCAGGCGTAATGCCGGTTAAGTGCAGCACCTTGGCCCCGGCGATATACAACTCGTCCAGATGCTCCGGACGCATGAAGCTGGCCGCGGATAACTTGCGGTAATAATAGACCGAGCTTTTGCCTGCCACGTTCTCCCGTACCATCATGCCCGTAGGCGCTTCGTCCGTCAACCGGACGCGGCTCACATCGACACCTTCGCCACGGATCACCTTCAGAATACGTCGGCCAAACGGATCGTCCCCAAGGCGGCCGCACCATCCCGAGGTTTGCCCCAGACGGGCCAATCCGATAGCCACGTTGGATTCCGCACCCCCAAACGATGGCGAGAGAGCGCTTGCATATTCCAGCCCTTTGCCCCCTTCCGCGATCAACAAGGCCATGCTTTCGCCGAACGTGACGACTTCCGGGCTTCCCGGTTTCGGTCTAGTTTCACTGAACGAATTCATTTTCAGATTCACACCTTCTTTTGGATTCAGTTTGTTATCATTATCTCATGTCCGGTCTCGGAAAACTATAATTATAGGCATAATATGAAAAAAAGCCAATCCACCCTTCGGGTTGCCCCGGATGAACCGGCTTGTTCCACGTTCGGAAGTGCCCCAACTCTCGCGACAGCCTAACCCCCAACCCCATTCTCATAGGCTGTGAGATGACCGTCATAACTGAGGCTGCTGCCGAGCCCCCCTGTGCCGAAACTAATGATCAGCGTGAGTGCCAAGATCCATTTCCGCACCTTTCAACACCTCCCCCATCAAGATTTCGTACTCTTTCAGCTGTTCGGACGAAACAAAGCTTCGATACTGCTCAAACATCGGGACCATTTTCATAAAAAACTCCTTATTCTTCTGAGCAACGGCATATTTGAGCGCATAGATCAATTTCTCCAAGCCTTCCGCGATTTTCTGTTCTCGCAGCAAATACATGGCCAGCTGGTAGTTTAAATCCAGGTACCGGTCCTTATTGACGGCAGAAACATAGTAATTCGGAAACTGGTTATATAAATCCGTATTCACGGGAAACTCTTTTAATACGTCGTCGATCAGAAAACCGTTAAGGTTCGCCGCTTCGACAATGATCCTCAAACTGGGAAGTACCTCATAGGGATGCTCTTTGAGGAAGTCGATATATTCCGGAAGGATGGCTTCATTTCCATTCAAAATCTCCAGATTATACCGGTTTGCTCTGGCCCAAACCTTAAATTTCCCGACCTCTTTCCAGCCCGTTTCGTTTAGGCCTTCAAACCAGCTTAAATCCGCGTATTCAGCCACGCAGGCCAACGCTTCGCCGTACCTCCCCTGATGCTCCAAGGCCGAGCCTTTCAACAAATACCCTTGACCGTAATAGACCACCAGGTGACGTTCACAATGCAGTTCGTGATAAGGGTTCGCGGACGCCGTTTTGCGGCTCGTTTCATAGATACGCCGGGCCAGCGTTTGCAATTCCTCGGCAAATCTAACGACATAAGACCACTTTTGCAGCGTGTAATAGGCATTCGCCAGATGAAGCAGCCCGTCGAGCTGAAGATCCTCCGGAAGCCGGTTGCGGTACGGCTCGAACCAGGTCGCGGACCGCAGATTCGATTCCGCGTCATCCCCCAGGTTCATCCGGAACAGGCGGTATTGGCTGATCGCCAAACGTTCCGAATGCTGATATTTCTCGTATTCACAAACCGATTGGTAGAATAGCCCCGCCGCTTCGCGTCTTCCTTCTTCATAGAGTTCCTCGCCAATAGCAAAAATCATCGGGAGATAGGACAGGTCCTCGGCCAGACGGGACAACACCTGTTCAATACAGGCCAATTCTCCAATTTCCGCGCAGCGGAGCATAAACGACTTCAATCTCCTCCGGTTCGGATGCCCGGAATCGATACACTCCTCAATGTATAAGGGATAATACCGTCCGATCGGTTGCTCGAGCGCTTCAGTGATCAAGTCTAGCTGCCCGATGGAGATAGGTTTGGGGGGATTTCCATTTAAAATGGCACTGAGCGTTCCCCGATTAATTCCTGAACGATGGGAAAAGCTGTGCAAGGAATACCCTTTCCTTTCCAGCTGGCGGCTGATCACGGAACGAATCGTGGGTTCATTCGTCATTGGATCTCCCTCCTTCGGAATCTCCTATATTTTTACACATTATACGGAAATATGAACAGGTGGTCAAATAAAAAGAGGAGCCTCCCTATTTCTCGGGAAGCTCCCTACCGTCACTAGACTTCCAGAATGGACGGCATGATATGCGGGGTTCGGCCCACTTCTTTGACAAAATATCGCCGCAGCTGCTGCTGTGTCGCCCGCAGCCAAGCGTTATGATCGTAAGACTCCTTCTCGCCGAGCCGGTTCAAGCTCCGCTTCAGCATCGCTTCGGCCCGGCGCAGCAACGGCCTGGCGTCCTGCATGTAGACGAAGCCGCGCGAGACGATATCCGGTCCGGCTAGAATTTGCCGCGTTTTGCGGTCAACCGTCATCACGACGATGACGATGCCTTCCTGAGCCAGCTCCATTCGTTCAACCAGCAGCGCGTCTTCTGAGGTCGGACGCATCTCCCCGTTGCTGATTAGCACTTGCCCGGAAGGGATGGTCCGCCCCCGTTTGGCCCGGTTCCGGTACACCGATAACGTGTCACCGATGTTCATGACAAACACATGATCTTCGGGAATGCCCGTTTGCAGCGCCAGATTACGGTGACTGAGCAACATCCGATATTCGCCGTGAATCGGGATGAAGTACTTCGGACGGATAAAGCTGAGCATCAGCTTCAGGTCCTCCCGGCAACCGTGCCCGGACGTATGAATGTCGAAAATCGAGCCGTAAATGACGTTCGCGCCAGCCCGCAGCAGCAAGTCGATACTGCGGTTGATGTTCTGTGCATTGCCGGGAATCGGCGAGGACGAATAAATGACCGTATCTCCCGGATAAACCTGCACACTCCGGTGAGCCCCCGAAGCGATCCGGCTGAGCGCCGCATTCGGCTCGCCTTGACTGCCGGTACAGACGATGAGCACTTGCTCCTCGGGGTAACGGTCGATATGCTTCACGTCGATCAGCATGCCTTCCGGTACGCGGATATATCCCAGATCCTGGCCGATGGCGAACACTTTCTCCATGCTGCGGCCGATGACGGCAATTTTACGGTTCACGAGGGTCGCCGCTTCCACGACTTGCTG
>RCUU01001693.1_pt1 | contig 10208 bp, 8 predicted proteins | sample 2166211 | NCBI WGS metagenome assembly RCUU01 (sample SAMN09932620, study PRJNA488358) | compost metagenome | feature: garden; material: soil; isolation source: compost soil in phenylacetic acid-enriched culture | place: Germany: Experimental Botanical Garden Goettingen | collected 2016-01-27
GCACGTCATCCACGCGGCCGGTGATCCAGTAGTAGCCATCCTCGTCGCGGCGCGCACCGTCGCCGGTGAAGTACATGCCACGGAAGGTCTTGAAGTAGGTGTCGACGAAGCGGTCATGGTCGCCGTACAGCGAACGCGACTGACCCGGCCAGGAGTCGAGGATTACCAGGTTGCCTTCGGCAGCACCGTCGATCAGGTTGCCCAGGTTATCGACCAGTGCGGGCACCACGCCGAAGAATGGACGCGTCGCCGAACCCGGCTTCAGCGCCGTCGCACCCGGTAACGGGCTGATCAACACGCCACCGGTCTCGGTCTGCCACCAGGTGTCGACGATCGGGCACCGTTGCTTGCCGACGGTGTTGTAGTACCAGTTCCAGGCCTCAGGGTTGATTGGTTCACCCACCGAGCCGAGCAGGCGCAGGCTCGAACCATCGGCGCCGGCTACCGCAGCCTGACCCTCTGCCATCATCGCGCGAATGGCGGTCGGGGCGGTGTAGAGGATATTGACCTTGTGCTTGTCGACGATTTTCGACACTCGGGTGATGTCCGGATAGTTCGGCACGCCCTCAAACAGCACGGTGGTCGCGCCGTTGGCCAGCGGGCCATAGACGATGTAGCTGTGGCCGGTGACCCAGCCGACGTCGGCGGTGCACCAGTAGACCTCGCCTGGGCGGTAGTCGAACACGCGCTCATGGGTCAGTGCCGCATACACCAGGTAACCGCCCGTGGTGTGCTGCACACCCTTGGGCTTGCCGGTGGAGCCGGAGGTGTAAAGGATGAACAAGGCTTCTTCGGCACCCATTTCCTTGGGGGCGCAATGGCTGGACGCGACCTTCATCAGGTCTTCGTACCAGATGTCGCGGTGCTGGTGCCAGGCGATATCGCCACCGGTGCGCTTGCACACGATGATCTTCTGCACGCTGGCGGTTTCCGGGTTGGTCAGCGCCAGGTCGACGTTGGCTTTGAGTGCGGTGCGCCTGCCACCGCGCAGGCCTTCGTCGGCGGTGATCACGACTTTCGACTTGCAGTCGATGATCCGCCCAGCCAGGGCTTCAGGCGAGAAGCCGCCGAACACGACCGAATGGATCGCGCCAATACGGGCACAGGCCAGCATCGCCACGACGGCCTCGGGGATCATCGGCATGTAGATGGTCACCACATCGCCGCGGTGCACATCCTGGCCACGCAAGGCGTTGGCGAATTTGCAGACTTCGGTGTGCAGTTCACGGTAGGTAATATTGCGATGCTCGGAAGGATCGTCGCCTTCCCAGATGATCGCCACTTGATCGCCGCGCTCGGCCAGGTGGCGGTCGAGGCAGTTATAGGAAACGTTAAGGGTGCCGTCGGCGAACCACTTGATATCGACATGGTGGTCGTCGAAAGACGTTTGCTTGACCTTGGTAAAGGGCTTGATCCAGTCAATGCGCTTGGCCTGCTCGCGCCAGAAACCATCCGGGTTGATCACCGACTGCTGGTACATGGCCTTGTAGGTTGCCTCGTCGGTCAACGTATTGGCCGCAACCTCGGGACGAACGGGATACAGGGAAGCCGCACTCATCTTTGTTACCTCGGTGGAATAGTTGTTTTTGTATGACCTCGTTGTAACTGTACCAGAGCCATAGAACCATTCGACGTTGGTAGTAACGCACCACGCCCACTACCTCATTGCACTGTTGTCGAAAGCTCAAGCCTGCCGCCTGCGGCGCCTTCGCGGGTGCGACATTGCGTTTCACCGGCGACCGGCCCCGAGGCCAGCAAGCGATTGTTGCCGGTTCCGTAAAAAGTGTTTATCAAAAGCCGCGCTGTTTAGAAGTTGGCGCCCCCTCTAAAATCCGCCGCGCCAACAAGGCAACCTGATTAACAACCAGCAACACCCCCACAAAGGCCTGTTAATCACGCATTAACTTTTTCTCTGCACGCTCTGGTTCCACACGTAGCGCCACAAGCGCTACGTGCCCCTTTACGACCTCAACAAGGTATATTCGAGATGAAAATGTTTCTGGCTTTAGTACTGAGTACTGCTTGCATCAGCGCAATGGCTGAAGAAATGACAACGGATGTCACAGAACAGATTCCGGTCGAGCAATATACTTACTCGAAACACCTGGACATTGCCAAGGTACTGTCGACCTCGGCGATCCCCAACGTCTGCGGCGTAGTCCCGGCGCGCATGACCTACGAAGACTCCACTGGCAAAAAACACATTCTTGAATACCAGGTGATGGGCAACGGTTGTTCCAACGGCTGACTCAATAGGCTTGCTGCGGCGGCGCCTCAACTGACAGCGCCGCCCGCCCAACTAATAATTAACTTGGCATTAACAAAACATCATTCGGACTTACTCAACTCATAGTCGCGCATTTTATTGGCGATCGTTGTATGTGAAACCCCCAGGCGCTTACCCAATGAACGACTGCTGGGAAACTCTGCATGAAGTCGCTCCAATACCGCCTTTTCAAATCGACCGACAATTTGTTCCAGACTTCCGTCCAGGGAAAACTCGCCCAACGGCTGGCGCATAGAGTAATCCGGCAAGCGAATATGCTCGGCCTTGACCACCCCGCCCTCGCACAACGAAACCGCCTGGAACAACACGTTCTCCAGTTGCCGCACGTTACCCGGCCAGTGATAGTGGCTGAGCCGCTCCATGGCCGCCGGTGCAAGCCTGGGCAAGGGGCAACCAATCTGCCGGCTGGCCTGGTCGAGAAAATGCTCGACCAAAGGCCCCAGGCCATCGAGGCATTCGCGCAACGGCGGGATATGCAGGGAGAGGACATTGAGGCGGTGATACAGGTCCTGACGGAATTCGCCCCGGGCACACAACTCCGACAGGTCGACCTGGGTAGCACAGATGACGCGCACATCCAGATAAACCTCCTCGTCGCTGCCCACGCGTCGAAAGCAGCCATCCTGCAGAAAGCGCAGCAACTTGACCTGTAGGCGCGGGCTCATTTCGCCCACCCCATCGAGAAACAAGGTGCCACCTGCAGTCAATTCCAACAGCCCCAGCTTGCCTTCGGCGCGCGCGCCTTCGAATGCTCCCGGGCCGTAACCGAACAACTCGGTTTCAGCCATGGACTCCGGAAGCCCCGCGCAGTTGAGCGCCATCAATGGGGCCTGCCCGCGTGGGCTGGCCAGATGGCAGGCGCGGGCCAGCAACTCCTTGCCAGTGCCGGTCTCGCCCTCGATCAATAACGGCGCATCCAGTGGCGCCATGCGCCGCGCCTCACGCACCACAGCCGCCATGACCTTCGAGCTCTGGAAGATGCTGTCGAACCCACGCAACTCCTGCTTGCGCACATTGTAGATACGCTCGCCGATGCGGTCGGCCCGGTGCAGGGTCAGCACGGCCCCGGCCAGGGCTTCGCTGTCATCGTGCTCCGATTGCAGCGGGGCGATGTCAGCCAGGAACACGTCACCCTTGACCTTGACCCGCAAGCCGTTGATGCGCGACTTATTGGCCCGCACCAGCTCCGGCAGGTCGAAATCTTCGGCGTAGCGTGACAATGGGATGCCCGGGACTTCATCCACCCGCACCCCGAGCAACTGCGCCGCCGCACGGTTGGCCGCCACGATCGAGCCGCCCATGTCGATCGACAATACCGGGAACTCCAACGCACCGAGCAAGGCATTGAGTTCCATATGCCGCCGCTCGCTGGGCATCAGCCCGACCCGCTTGACCCCAAACACCCCGCCAATGGCTTCGAACTTGGGCCGCAAGGCCTGGAATTGCAGGTTGATCAGGTTAGGGCAATGCAGGTAGATCGCATTGCCATGCTCGCCGCCCACTTCGCCACGGGCCACGTTGATGCCGTACTCCACCAGCAGGTTGAGGATATCCCGAAGGATGCCGATGCGGTTCTGGCAATGGACTTTGATGCGCATGGGGAGGCCCACAGGTGGAAGAGTGACGGGAAACGACATCACTCCGGATTTTTTTACGAGTGAGCGTCGATTTCTGGCAAGAATATGTGACAGTTGTAGGACCTTTCAACAGCCAAAGCGACTGCATTTTCGGCAATCTCGCCAAAACGTAAAGTTTTCGTTACAAAATCAATAGTCGTTCGCCGCACTGCCGCCATTTGGACTGATGAAAACTCGTCCAACCTGGGATATCACTAAGTCAACGCAGTCATAACAATAAAGGCCTTGAGCAGGAGTGCATATGAAGCAGACGAAGTACGTGGCTCGCGAACCCGATGCCCATGGTTTCATCGAGTATCCGCCGCACGAGCACGCCGTCTGGAACACCCTGATCACCCGTCAATTGAAGGTGATTGAAGGCCGTGCATGCCAGGAATACCTCGATGGCATCGAGCAACTCGGCCTGCCCCACGATCGCATCCCACAACTGGGCGAGATCAACAAGGTCCTCGGTGCGACAACTGGCTGGCAGGTAGCACGGGTGCCGGCATTGATCCCCTTCCAGACCTTTTTCGAACTGCTGGCGAACAAGCAATTCCCGGTGGCGACCTTTATTCGCACCGAAGAAGAGCTCGACTACCTGCAAGAGCCCGACATCTTTCATGAAATCTTCGGCCACTGCCCGCTGCTGACCAACCCCTGGTTTGCCGAGTTCACCCATACCTATGGCAAACTCGGCCTGAGTGCAACCAAGGAACAGCGTGTCTATCTCGCCCGCTTGTACTGGATGACCATCGAATTCGGCCTGGTGGAAACCGCCCAGGGCCGGCGCATCTATGGCGGCGGCATCCTCTCTTCGCCAAAGGAAACTGTCTACTGCCTGTCGGATGAGCCCGAACACCAGGCCTTCGACCCGCGTGAAGCCATGCGCACGCCGTATCGCATCGACATCCTGCAACCGCTGTATTTTGTCTTGCCGGACCTCAAGCGGTTGTTCGACCTGGCCCATGAAGACATTATGGCCATGGTTGAACAGGCCATGCAGTTGGGCTTGCATACCCCTAAATTTCCGCCAAAAGCCGCTTGAGCGCTTTTAAGTCATACACTCATAAAAACAGTTTCAGGAAGACCACTATGAATGCCTTGAACCAAGCCCATTGCGAAGCCTGCCGCGCCGATGCTCCACAGGTCAGCGACGAAGAACTGCCGGTGCTGATCAAACAGATCCCGGACTGGAACATTGAAGTGCGCGATGGCGTGATGCAGCTGGAAAAGGTTTTCCTGTTCAAGAACTTCAAGCATGCACTGGCCTTTACCAATGCCGTGGGCGAAATCTCCGAAGCCGAAGGCCATCACCCGGGCTTGCTGACTGAGTGGGGCAAAGTCACCGTCACCTGGTGGAGCCACTCGATCAAGGGCCTGCACCGCAATGACTTCATCATGGCGGCGCGTACCGACGAGATTGCCAAAGACGCCGAGGGCCGCAAGTAATGCACTTCAGCCCAATCGAGCGGGTACCTGGCGATCCGATCCTGGGCTTGATGGAGGCCTACGCCAAAGACCCGAACCCGCACAAGTTCGACTTGGGTGTCGGCGTCTACAAGGATGCCATGGGCCTGACCCCAGTACTCGCGGCGGTCAAGCAGGCCGAGCGCAACCTGCTCGATCGGCAAACCAGCAAGACCTATGTCAGCGGCCATGGCGATACCGCCTTTGGCCAACTGCTCTGCGAACTGGTCCTGGGTAGAGACTCAAGCCTGTTGCGTGACCTGCGAGTGGGTGCCACCCAAACCCCGGGTGGCACTGGCGCATTACGCTTGTGTGCCGACTTCATCAAGCGATGCTTGCCGGGACGCGGCATCTGGTTGAGCGACCCGACCTGGCCGATCCATGAATCGATCTTTGCTAGCGCCGGCCTGAGCGTCTCGCATTACCCCTATGTCGGCCAGGACAACCACCTGGATGTACCGGCCATGCTCACCGCGCTGGAAACCGTACCCAAGGGCGATATCGTGCTGCTGCACGCGTGCTGTCACAACCCCACCGGTTTCGATCTGTCCCACGAAGACTGGGAGAACGTGCTGGAGGTCGTTCGCCGCCGTGAACTGCTGCCCCTGATCGACTTCGCCTACCAGGGCTTCGGCGATGGCCTGGAGCAAGATGCCTGGGCCGTGCGCAAGTTTGCCGAAGTGCTGCCGGAGTTACTGATCACCAGCTCCTGCTCGAAGAACTTCGGCCTTTATCGCGAACGCACCGGCGCGTTGCTGGTGTGCGCCTGGGACGCGCAGAAGCTGCTGGATGTGCGCAGCCAGTTGGCGTTCATTGCGCGTAACCTGTGGTCGACACCACCGGACCATGGCGCCGCCGTGGTGGCCGAAATCCTGGGAACTCCGGATCTCAAGAGCCTGTGGATCAATGAAGTCGAAGAGATGCGTGTGCGCATCGCGCAATTGCGCAGCGGGCTGCTCGATGCACTCGAACCTTATGGGCTTCGGGAGCATTTTGCCCATATTGGCGCTCAGCGCGGGATGTTTTCCTACACCGGGCTGACGCCTGCGCAGGTGCAACAATTGCGCGATAAACACAGCGTGTACATGGTTGGCTCCGGTCGCGCCAACGTGGCCGGGATCGATGCATCGCGCCTTGATGCGCTGGCCAAGGCGATTTCCGAGGTGTGTACGGCTTGAGGTTGATCGCGGGCAAGCCCGCTCCTACAAGAGCGGGCTCGCTCGCGATGAGGCCCAACAAAACAACGCAAAATCCTTTGCCGATCAGCAGTTAAAGTCATCCTGTCTGCAAAACTGCTGTACCCTGCCCGTGCTTTTTCAATCAACCAGCACTTGCGAGGAGCGATGACGATGCACGAAATCCCCAACCTCCCCTTCCCAAGCCTGCAGCAACCCGAGCAGTCTCCACCTTCCCAGTCCGCCGGCACCGAGCCTGCATTCAAGGCTGATTCCGAAGCCAAGGAAACCCGTAGCGCCGACAGCCAAGGCTGAACCGCGCTCCTGACAGGTCGTGTGAAAGCCGTCGTTGCCCTTGCCAGCGCGCTTTCACACAGCCCAACTGACTTTTTCTCCCTCGCAATCACCTCGCAAACGTTTATCAGGCTTATCATAGCCAGCTAAGTATTTTCCCCTGTGGATTCTTCCATGCCTGATACCCAGCGCCCCATGGCGGTCACGCTGCAAGTCGTCTCGATTGTCCTGTTCACCTTCATCGGTTACCTGAATATCGGTATTCCCTTGGCCGTTCTGCCTGGCTACGTGCACAGCGACCTGGGGTTTGGTGCCGTGATCGCCGGGCTGGTCATCAGTGTGCAGTACCTGGCGACGCTGCTGAGCCGGCCTTATGCCAGTCGCATCATCGACAACCAGGGCAGCAAGCGCGCAGTACTGTATGGCTTGGCTGGCTGCGGGTTGAGCGGTGTTTTCATGCTGCTGTCCAGTTGGCTGCAAGAAGCGCCGCTGCTGAGCCTGATCAGCCTGTTCATTGGCCGCCTGGTGCTGGGCAGCGCCGAAAGCCTGGTGGGCTCGGCCTCGATCGGGTGGGGTATTGGCCGGGTCGGCGCGCACAATACCGCCAAGGTCATCTCCTGGAATGGCATCGCCAGCTATGGCGCACTGGCCATTGGTGCGCCGCTTGGCGTGATCCTGGTGCACAAGTATGGCTTGTGGAGCATGGGCGCCAGCATCATCCTGCTGGCCGCCATCGGCATCATGCTGGCCTGGCCCAAACAGGCAGCACCCATCGTGGTCGGTGAGCGCATGCCCTTTCTCCACGTGCTCGGGCGCGTGCTGCCCCACGGCTCAGGGCTGGCCTTGGGCTCGATAGGCTTTGGCACCATCGCCACCTTCATCACCCTTTACTACGCCAGTCATGACTGGGACAACGCAGCCCTGTGCCTGAGCCTGTTCGGCGGCTGTTTCATCGGTGCACGCTTGCTGTTTGGCAACCTGATCAATCGCATCGGCGGCTTTCGCGTGGCAATTGCCTGCCTGTCAGTAGAAACCCTGGGCCTGCTTTTGCTCTGGCTTGCACCCAGCATGGAACTGGCCCTGGCGGGTGCGGCCCTGACCGGTTTCGGGTTTTCCCTGGTGTTTCCGGCCCTCGGCGTGGAGGCAGTAAACCTGGTGCCCGCATCAAGCCGTGGGGCAGCGGTAGGCGCCTACTCGCTGTTCATCGACCTGTCATTGGGGGTTACCGGGCCGTTGGCCGGTGCCATCGCCGCCGGGTTTGGCTTTGGCGCCATCTTCCTGTTCGCCGCCGTCGCGGCATTGGCCGGCCTGGCCATCAGTCTGTATCTGTATCGCCAGGCGCACAGGCTTCAGTAGTCCACCTTGCCGCGCCCGGCCTTGATCGTGCCGCGCTTGCTCTTGGTGTCCAGCCGGCGGGTCTTGGAACCCAGGGTCGGGCGGGTCGGCCGCCGGGCCTTCTCGACTTTGGCCGCGGCCACGATCAACTCACGCAGGCGCTCCAGGGCGTCAGCGCGATTCTGCTCCTGTGTACGGTATTGCTGCGCTTTGATAATGATCACCCCGTCGCTGGTAATCCGGCTGTCACGCAGGGCGAGCAGGCGCTCCTTGTAGAAAGGCGGCAGGGACGAGGCATGGATATCGAAACGCAGGTGCACGGCGCTGGAAACCTTGTTGACGTTCTGCCCGCCGGCGCCCTGCGCGCGGATGGCGGTCAATTCGATCTCGGCATCGGGTAGATGCACAGCGTTGGATATCACCAGCATGGGGCACACTTCATCAAAGGCAGTGCACTCAGGATACGCGTTGTACCGGGCAAAACAAAAAACCCGGCATAGAGGCCGGGTTTTGAAACGCTAGCGACCGTAGCAACTGCCGCCAGGCTGCGTCTGGGGTAAGGCGACGCAGCCTACGGCAGCTGTTACGAAACTGCAGCGGCTACAGTGGCGCTGCGCTTAGTCTTGATCACGTAGGCGCCCCACATCACCAGCAGCCACACCGGAATCGCGTAGACCGATACCTGGATTCCCGGAATCATCAGCATGATGCACAGAATGAAAGCCACCCACGCCAGGCAGATGTAGTTGCCATAGGGGTACCACAGCGCCTTGAACAACGGCGACTGCTTGGTCCGCAGCATGTGCTGGCGGAACTTCAGGTGCGAGTAGCTGATCATCGCCCAGTTGATCACCAGCGCCGCCACCACCAGCGACATCAGCAACTCCAGCGCATGTTGCGGGACGAAGTAGTTCAGCAGCACCGCGATCAGGGTCACCACGGCCGAAGCCAGGATCGACCGTACCGGTACGCCACGCTTGTCGATCTTGGCCAGCGAGCGCGGAGCGTCGCCCTGCTCAGCCATGCCCAGGAGCATCCGCGCATTGCAATAGGTGCCGCTGTTATAGACCGACAAGGCCGCCGTCAGTACCACGAAATTGAGAATGTGCGCCGCGGTGTTGCTGCCCAGCATCGAGAACACTTGCACGAACGGGCTACCGCTGTACGCATCGCCCGAGGCATTGAGACTGGTCAGCAGGCTGTCCCATGGGGTCAGCGACAGCAGCACCACCAAGGCACCGATGTAGAAAATCAGGATGCGGTAGATCACCTGGTTGATGGCTTTCGGGATCACGGTTTTCGGCTTGTCGGCCTCAGCCGCGGTAAAGCCGAGCATTTCCAGGCCACCGAAAGAGAACATGATGATCGCCAGCGCCATGACCAGGCCACTGACACCATTGGGGAAGAATCCGCCATGTTCCCACAGGTTGCTGACCGAGGCTTGCGGGCCGCCGCTGCCGCTGACCAGCAGGTAGCTGCCCAGGGCGATCATGCCGACGATAGCCAGTACCTTGATGATCGCGAACCAGAACTCCGCCTCGCCGAAGACTTTGACGTTGGCCAGGTTGATCAGGTTGATCATCACGAAGAACACTGCTGCCGAGACCCAGGTCGGGATCTCCGGCCACCAGTAATGCACGTATTTACCGACGGCGGTCAGTTCCGACATGCCCACCAGGATGTACAGCACCCAGCAGTTCCAGCCCGACAGGAAACCGGCGAAACCGCCCCAGTACTTATGCGCGAAGTGGCTGAAGGAGCCAGCCACCGGCTCTTCGACAATCATCTCGCCGAGTTGGCGCATGATCATGAAGGCGATGAAACCGCAGATGGCGTAGCCCAGGATCATCGACGGGCCCGCCGACTTGAGTACCCCGGCCGAGCCGAGGAACAACCCAGTGCCAATCGCACCGCCAAGGGCGATCAACTGGATGTGGCGATTTTTCAGGCCGCGTTTCAGCTCGCCTGATGGGGAGTTTTGTCCACTCATTTACAGAAGTCACCTGTTTGTTTTTGTCTGTGACGGAATCG
>RCUU01001695.1_pt1 | contig 10204 bp, 10 predicted proteins | sample 2166211 | NCBI WGS metagenome assembly RCUU01 (sample SAMN09932620, study PRJNA488358) | compost metagenome | feature: garden; material: soil; isolation source: compost soil in phenylacetic acid-enriched culture | place: Germany: Experimental Botanical Garden Goettingen | collected 2016-01-27
AGCCGATTTCTCTTGCGCCTACACCGATGTCACCAGCAGGTACGTCTGTGTCAGGACCGATATATTTGGACAATTCTGTCATGAAGCTTTGTGTAAATTTCATAACTTCGTTGTCGGATTTACCTTTAGGATCGAAGTCGGAGCCGCCTTTACCGCCACCGATTGGTTGGCCAGTTAAGGAGTTCTTGAAGATTTGCTCAAAGCCGAGGAATTTGATAATGCTAGCGTTAACGGATGGATGGAAGCGAAGTCCACCTTTGTAAGGTCCGATTGCGCTGTTGAATTGTACGCGGAAACCACGGTTTACTTGTACATTACCTTGATCATCAACCCAAGGCACGCGGAAAGTGATTAATCTTTCCGGCTCAACGATTCTTTCAAGAATAGCGTTGTTGCGGTATTTAGGGTTTTTCGCGAATACTGGAGTGAGGGAGTCCAGTATTTCTTTTACAGCTTGATGAAATTCGCTTTCACCCGGGTTGCGTTTCTTAACTGTCTCGTAAACCTCGTTAACATATTGCTGTGCTTCCAGCAGCTCAGGGCTAGTTTGTTGTGTAATGGCCATGGATTCTCACCTTTCTTTTCTCTAATTAATTTGTTCTATTTTTCACGACTTTCCTAACCCCTATTGTAATATCCATGTAAGATATAAACAAAACTTTATTTAGATGAACTTGATGACCTTTTGAGATGAACTTAACAGATAGTGTCATATAATTTAGGTGTTTCAGTCCAAATTTTCAATCAAAACATATAAATAAGGATTGGCCAAATGGCCAACCCTTATGATAAAAAAGCATGGTTTATAAAGAGTTCCAGTACGTTATATCATTAACATCCAGCCGCGCTGTTTGGTGTCCGGGCTTAGCGGCTTTACCAATTGCGATAAGCACAATCGGCTTTAGCGTATTCGGAATGGCGAAGGCTTCTACAAATTTCTCTGCATTATAGCCGCCCATTGGCACAGTGTCATAACCCTTTGCTTTGGCCGCCAGCATTAGCTGCATGGATACAAGGCCACCGTCCAATAGATTAATCTGGTGCAGACGCTCCGGACCTAAATTTCCGTACAACTGGTTCAATCGTTCAACATAACCAACCTTTGTTTCTTTGGACATATATCCGGCTTCTACTGCTTTGCTGTATATTTTCTCGGCTTGCTCGAAGGAGTTCAAATCTCCCAATACGGCGACTATTGCAGATGCTTCAATCACCTGCTGCTGATTGTTGGCAATTGGAAGCAGCTTTCGCTTCAAGTCATCCTGATCGATGACGAGAAAACGCCAAGGCTGCAAATTGGAGGACGATGGCGCGGAAGCTGCGATCTCCAGCAGCTCAGTAATTTCTTCTTTGGATATTTTGGCTGAGGGATCATAAGAACGGACAGAATGTCTTTCTTGCAGCACTGTATAAAAATTGCTTAAATCCAAGGTTTCTTTCACACTCATCTTCTCCAATACCTCCTAAATAAATAGTATATTGTGTTCCTCTTCCATATTTTATAATTAATTAGTAAGTTTATCAACTTAATAAGGATTAATTTTTTTATAATTATTTGGGTTGTAGTTTTTAATTGAACCGGATACGCTTAGTAATGAAATGAGTACTACAAGAGGAGGAAAACATCATGGGTTTAAATATTGGTATCATTGGTACAGGCTGGTTCAGTAAAGTGCATGCGGACATTTTGGCGGCTAGCGAAGGAGCCTCAGTTGCGGCAATTTGCGGGACAAGCCTGGCCAAAGCGGAAGGTCTGGCTTCTCATTATAAGGGTGCGCGAGCTTTTGCTAATGTGAATGAGATGCTCGACACCGCAAAGCCTGATGCTGTTTATATTTGTGTACCTCCTATGTCACACGGCGATATTGAAACAGCGCTGATCGATAGAGGTATACCGTTTCTTGTGGAGAAGCCGCTGGGTACGGATTTGAAGAGCCCGGAGGAAATTTTGTATAAAATAGAGCAAAAGCCGCTGATCACTTCGGTCGGTTATCATTTCAGATACAAGGATTCTGTAAATCAATTGAAGGAGCTGTTGGGTGATCAGACGCTTGGTATGGCGTTGGGCGCTTGGATGGGAGATATGCCGCAAGTAGCCTGGTGGAGAAAGCAGGATGGATCTGGCGGGCAATTTATTGAACAAACTACTCATATTGTCGATTTACTTCGGTATATCGCAGGCGAGGTTGAGGAAGTTTATGCGGCTTACGGTAATCGTGTTGTGCACCAAAAACATGAAGGCGTAGGCGTAGCTGATGTAGGAACGGTAACAATGAAATTGAGCAGCGGCGCGGTAGCGACGATATCCAATACCTGCATTTTGCCTGGCGGGGTAGGAGAGATTGGATTAAGCTTGTATACGGATAAGAGCATCCTGAGCTGGAATCCGGATCAATTGGAGGTTACCTCTGCCGGAGTTAAGAGCATCTACAGCGGAACCAACAATCCTTATGTCGCTGAGAATGAAGCCTTTTTGCATGCTCTTCGTACAGGGGATACTTCACGCATTCGCTCCGGCTATGGGGACGCCATTAAAACACAGCGTGTCACTTATGCTGCACTGGAATCAGCGAGATCAGGCAAGCCTGTTCGAATTAGCGAGATATAATGAAATAAAAAACAAGGGTAGCTCTCTCCTGTGAGGGGAGACTACCCTTGTTTTATTGGCTTTTAGTTATTTTTGCACCGTTTTATTATAAACCCCGATTTTCTCAGTTATCGCCTTGGCTGCATCATCCAATGCCTTCTGTGGCGCCTTTGTACCGCCAACAGGCTTAGGTAAAAAAATGACCCCGCTTTATAGCGGAGCCCATCATAGAGAGATCTATATTAAAATTTAGGAGGAACCGGGGCTTTGTTACTGCATCAGCAGCGATAGAATCATTGGCGCAGCGCCTAAAGTAAATAAGGCTGCTACAATCATTGAAATGCTGGAAATCGTTCCGGTAAGCGAGCTCAGCTCAAATGCTTTGGAAGTACCCGTCCCATGGGCACTTGTGCCAAACAGCACGCCGCGGGCGACTTCATTTTCAATTCTGAACATTTTCATGACCAGAGGGCCCAACATAGCTCCCATTAGACCTGTGAGGATCACAAAGACTGCAGTTATATTAGGAATTCCGCCGATCACCTCTGAAACGTTCATAGCGATCGGTGTAGTTACCGATCTTGGAATCAAGCTCGTTACGAGCTTGATATCTAAATGCATCCATTTCGCTAATACGGCGGAAGAAAGCATAGCAACAACTGAGCCTGACAGGACGCTGACGAGAATTTCCACAGCGTGTTTTTTAAGTACGTTATAGTATTTATATAAAGGAACGGCAAATGCAACAGTGGCAGGCTGCAGCAAATCACTCAGCCATTTCCCTCCAGTATGGTAAGACTCATAAGGCACCTTCATCCACATCAGACCTGCTACCAGAACGAGAGGAGTAATGAGCAGTGGCGATAAGTATACCTTTGGATGGCTGCTGTACAGCTTTTTAGACAAACCATATACGACGAGCGTAGCTATTAAGCAGATCAAACCGGGAATCATAATAACTTCCGCTCCTTTCGTTTCGAAATTCTTGATGCGATTAGGCCCGAGCTGACCATTACAATCAGCGTACTAGAGATGACTACGATCATAATACGCACACCGTCATGCTCCAGCATCGGAATGTATTTCATCACGCCCACCGCCGCCGGTATAAAGAACAACAATAGTTCAGCCAGCAGCCAGTTAGCTCCGTGTTCAATCCAGTCAAGTTTGATAATGCCTGTTTTTAATAGCATAAATAGGACAAATATCCCGAGAATTGTACCTGGAATCGGCAGATGGAGCCACTGTGCAATGTAGTCCATTGCTAGGGAGATGAAGAAGAGAATAGCGACCTGCGATACGATTTTACTTAATGTTTTCATCTTTCCCATGAAAATGCTGTGCTCCTTTTCTGCAAAATGATTTGTAATTGATAATGAAAATATTACAGCAATAGCTTTCATGAGTAAAATGAATATACTGAATATATAGCATTCCATTTATCTATGATTTAAAATGTGAGGCTCACTGATTTGAGGAAAGGGGTTATCCCGTGGATATAAGACAATTACAGTACCTTATTGAAGTAGCGCGGCTAAAAAGCTTCACCAAGGCTGCGGATGCTTTGTTTATTACTCAGCCCACGATTAGCAAAACCATAAAAAGTATGGAGGAAGAGCTTGGAGTTGTATTATTTGATCGGATAGGAAAAAGAATCGAGCTGACGGATGCCGGACAAATTATCGTTGGACAGGCTCAGCTCATCGTCACTTCCTTTCAGAATCTGACCGCCGAGCTGGACGATCTGCGCAATTTGAAGAAAGGACATATTCGAATCGGCCTTCCCCCAATGGTTGGCGCAAGCTTTTTCCCTAAAGTGATCGGTAAGTTTCATCAGCTGTATCCAGAAATTACAATTCAGTTGTTTGAGGACGGAGCGAAAAAGGTGGAGTCGGATGTGGCAAACGGTGCTCTGGAGGTAGGGGTTGCGGTACTGCCTACGGTACAGGAGGGGCTAAGGAGCTTTCCTTTTGTAGAGGAAAAATTGAAATTGGTTGTTCATCCGACGCACCCTCTTGCTGATCGCAAGGAGGTCCAGTTGGCTGAATTAGTGCATGACGATTTCCTGCTGTTCCGCGAGGATTTTACTCTGCATGATCGTATTATTGCTGCTTGCGCGAGAGTAGGGTTTCAGCCGCATGTAATTTATGAGAGCTCACAATGGGACCTAATTAGTGAAATGGTTGCAGTGGGGCTCGGCATCACCTTGCTTCCGGAAACGATTTGCCGGGAAATCAATGTTAAGCATGTTCAGATCATTTCATTAATTAACCCGATTATTCCTTGGAAGCTGGGGATTATTTGGCGGGAGGACAGATACTTGTCTTTTGCTACACGAGAGTGGATACGATTTGCTCAGCATGAATTATCGGTGCATCATTCCTGATATTCTCATTTGCGTGCATATTCCAAGTTAAAACGGAGGAAATTATATAGAGCATGGCTACTAACTATGAATGAAGGAGAGAGCGAACCATGAAGGTTGCCTTGATTTCAGCGGTGATGGCGTGTATGCTTTTTGCTCCGGCAGACGTTAAGGAAATGCACTCGATGAGTCAAGCGTCCGCAGATTCAATACACGCATCAAAAACGGTCGACACGACGACCCGGGCCGCCTTAGCCGATACTCCCTTTCACTTTGGCTTCAAGAGGAGTGTGAACGGCAAGCTTCCGTCCATTAATGAGGAAGGCTTCAAAGAGATCGTTGATAAGCATGGCGCTATTTTTCTCGGGGATACCTCCCGTAAAGAACTATTTTTAACCTTTGATAACGGGTATGAAAATGGATACACCGCTCCAATACTGGATACGTTAAAGGCGAAGAAGGTGCCGGCGATCTTCTTTATTACCGGACATTATGTGAAGGATCAGCCAGAGCTGGTGAAGCGGATGGCAGCGGAAGGGCATCTGGTGGGTAATCATTCCTGGAGTCATCCGGACATGACAACCGTTACGGACTCGAAGATTAAAGAAGAACTGGAGAAAGTGAAGCAGGCTACCTCTCAGCTGATAGGGACGGATACGATGACCTATTTGCGTCCTCCTCGCGGCATTTTCAGTGATCGAACGCTTCGCGTAACGAAGGACCTTGGTTATACGAATGTGTTCTGGTCACTTGCTTATAAGGATTGGGATGTTAACGATCAGAAGGGGAGCAGCTATGCTTACCAGAAGGTGGTTGCCCAGCTTCATCCCGGAGCCGTTATTCTTCTCCACTCTGTATCCAAGGATAATGCCGCTGCATTGGGCTCGATTATTGATGAAGCCAGAAGGCAGGGCTATGAATTCAAAAGCTTAAGTGAACTGAAAATACAGCAGTAATGCTGAAAATACTGGAGTATTTAGGATAAATGATCCTGAGTACTCCTTTTATTTGACTTTGTTTTTCGGCAGTCATATAATTAGGCTTGCTAATAGATATGTTGCTTAAATATTAAACTATTTAAATAAATGGAGGCGATCGTAGTGATCTTGGGCGATGAGCATAAGGCCCATAGACTGATGAGTGCATTTAATCTGTTGAAGAGGATGGAATGGCACAAAGCTGTAGAAGGATGCAAGCCTAGTGAGCTAAGAGTGCTTTTTTTCATTAAAAGAGGTGCTCGCAAGGATTCGCGAGGTGTTACCGTATCGGAAATCAGCAGCATGATGGGAGTAACTTCTCCTACAGTAACTCCCTTAGTCCGCGGCCTTGAGGATCAGGGTCTGGTTATTCGTTATAACGACAATGAGGATCGCAGACTTGTGCGTATGAAGCTGACGGAGAAAGGCGACGCCATCACCCGTAAAGCAACGGGCTTGTATATAGGGCGCTTTGAGGGCCTGTATGATTATTTGGGCGAGGAAAGAAGCGATCAGCTAGCGGATTTGCTTGAGCTTGTATTTCAGTACATGGAAGAACAGCGGCAAAGCAATCATTAGAAAGAAAGTAATGGAGATGATGGAGAGATGATCAAGCTTTTCAGATTATTGAAGCCATACCGTCTACTCGTTGCCGCGGTATTGGTGCTTGTGTTTTTTCAGACATTGTCGGAGCTCTACTTGCCGACACTAATGTCTGACATTGTAGATACCGGAGTAATTAAAGGAGACACGCCTTACATATGGAGAGTCGGTCTATTTATAACTGATCGTTGCTCTATTAGGTATGGTCTGCTCAATTGCTGCGAGTTATTTCTCAGCAAAAGCCGCGTCGGGCTTCGGCAAAACGCTTCGTGGCAAAGTGTTCAATCACGTATCCAACTTTTCGCTTGAAGAATTCGATAAAGTGGGCACTGCGTCCCTGATTACTCGAACAACAAACGATATTAACCAAATGCAGCAGGTGCTGATCATGATACTGCGTATGATGGTTATGGCGCCGATGATGTGTATTGGCGGGGTGATTATGGCGGTATCCAAGGATGCTACCCTATCTCTCATATTAGTAGTTATTATCCCTGTGCTTGCAGCCGCTATTTTTCTGATTGCCCGAAAGGGAATTCCGCTCTTTAAGGCGATTCAGAAAAAGATTGATAAGCTTAATCTGGTGATGCGTGAAGGGCTGACCGGGATTCGGGTAATCCGGTCGTTTAACCGAATTGATCATGAGAAGAAACGCTTTGGCGAGGCGAACCTCGATTTGACAGAGACCTCGATCAAGGTTAATAAAGTTATGGCATTAATGATGCCTATTATGATGCTGGTCATGAACCTGTCCTCCGTTGCGATCATTTGGTACGGAGGCCTGCGGATCGATGCAGAGCATATGCAGGTCGGGGACTTAATGGCTTTCTTGCAATATGCTATGCAGATCATGTTTTCCCTTGTTATGGTGTCGATGATGTTCGTCATGATCCCGCGCGCCTCGGCTTCCGCAGTTCGGATTAATGAAGTGCTGGATATGGCTCCGGTTATTAAGGACAGTGAAGCAGACGTTAAATCTCCCAATTCGAAAAAAGGTTATGTGGAATTCCAAAATGTTAGCTTCAGTTATCCTGGAGCGGAACAGCCTGCTGTGAAGAATATATCATTTAGTGTCAATCCGGGTGAGGTTACTGCCATTATCGGGGGTACCGGCTCCGGTAAATCAACGTTAATCAGCCTGATCCCGCGCTTCTATGATGTAGAGAGCGGGCGGGTACTCGTAGATGGTACTGATGTCAGAGATCTGTCGCAAGAGGAGCTGCGGAGTAAAATCGGCTATGTTCCTCAAAAGGCGGTATTGTTCTCAGGTACGATCAGCGACAATATTCGTTACGGTAAAGAGGATGCGACGGATGAAGAAGTACAGCATGCTGCCGCTATTGCACAAGCTGCTGATTTCATTGGAGAAATGGAAGAGGGATACCAATCCATAATCGCGCAAGGCGGGAATAACGTCTCGGGTGGTCAGAAGCAGCGTCTCTCGATTGCACGTGCGCTTGTGCGCGGCGCTGAAATTTACATTTTTGACGACAGCTTCTCCGCACTGGATTTCAAGACGGATGCGAAGCTGCGTGCCGCACTGAAGTCGGAGACCAGGGAATCGACGGTCATCCTCGTTGCTCAGCGGGTTAGTACGGTATTGGATGCCGATCGAATTATCGTTATGAACGAAAGTGAGATTGCCGGAATCGGTACTCACCGTGAGCTGATGGATACCTGCGACGTGTATAGAGAAATTGTATTGTCACAATTGTCGGAGGAGGAGATCGCATGAGCCAGGGACATTCAAATAGATCATCAGGCCGTGGCCCGGGTCATCCTGCCGGCGTTCCCGGAGGGCCGCATGGGGCCGGAAGAGTGGTAGAGAAGGCCAAGGATTTCAAGGGTACTTTAAAACGGCTTATTCAGTATTTAAAGCCACATAAACTTCAGCTGATCGCTGTGCTGTTCATGGCTATTATTAGCACTGTATTCAGTATTTTCAGTCCAAAAGTGATGGGTAAAGCGACAACCAAGCTGTTCGAGGGAATCGTTGGTAAAATGCAAGGTGTTCCCGGAGCATCGATTGATTTTCATTATATTTGGCAGATTATTTTAATCTTGCTCGGTCTTTATATTTTGAGTGCATTATTCAGTTATTTTCAACAGTATTTGATGGCTGGCGTGGCACAGAAAACGGTATTTGACCTGCGCCGCGATGTGAACGATAAGCTGAATCGGCTTCCTCTTAAGTATTACGATGCGAGAACACATGGGGAAATATTGAGCCGGGTTACGAATGACGTGGATAATATCAGCTCTACATTGCAGCAAAGCTTAACCCAGCTTATTACTGCGGTGCTTACAATCATCGGTGTATTAGCTATGATGCTGTCAATCAGCCCGCTTATGACGCTGATCGCTGTTTTAACCTTACCTGTGAGTGTTCTGGCTATAACCTCGATTGCCAAACGGTCACAAAAGCAGTTCATTCGCCAGCAAAAAGAGCTGGGGGCATTAAATGGGCATGTTGAGGAAATGTACACGGGTCATCAAATCGTGAAGGTGTTCGGACGCGAAAGCAAATCGCTTGAGCAATTCGATGAAATTAATGGCCGATTGTACGATGCAAGCTGGAGAGCGCAGTTTATTTCCGGTGTTATTATGCCGATCATGAGCTTTATCGGTAATATTGGTTACGTGCTTGTAGCAGTTGTAGGTGGCATTCTGGTTACTAAAAGAACGATCGAAATCGGTGAGGTTCAAGCTTTTATTCAATATGTCAGACAATTCACCATGCCGATTACTCAGACAGCGAATATTGCGAACATTATTCAATCGACGGTGGCATCAGCTGAACGCGTATTTGAAATCCTCGATGAAGAGGAAGAAAGAGCAGATGTCGAGAAGTCTGTTACGTTGGCTGATGCTAAAGGTAACGTAGCTTTTGAGCATGTGAATTTTGGATATGAGGCTAATCAACCGTTGATTCAGGATATGAATATTAACGCTACCGAAGGACAGACCATTGCTATAGTTGGACCAACGGGAGCAGGTAAAACAACATTAATCAATCTTTTGATGCGCTTCTATGAGGTAACTGATGGTGCAATTAAAGTGGATGGCGTAAATATTACGGATATGAAACGTGGTGATTTGCGCAGTCTGTTCGGAATGGTGCTGCAGGACACATGGCTCTTTAATGGAACGATTCGTGAAAACATTGCGTACGGACGTAAAGGAGCTACGGAGGAAGAAATCGTTCAGGCGGCGAAAACCGCACATGCCGATCACTTCATTCGCACATTGCCGGGTGGTTACGATACGATTTTGAATGAAGAAGCATCGAACATCTCGCAAGGGCAAAAGCAGCTGTTAACCATCGCGCGTGCAATTTTGGCTGATCCGGCAATCCTCATTCTCGATGAAGCGACCAGCAGCGTCGATACTCGGACAGAGGTGCAAATCCAGCAGGCCATGAATGAATTGATGAAGGGCAGAACCAGCTTTGTTATTGCCCATCGACTCTCAACGATTAAGGACGCCAATCTGATTCTCGTCATGAATCATGGCACAGTCATCGAGCAGGGCAACCATAAGGAGCTCCTGGCTCAAGGCGGCTTCTACGCCGACTTGTACAACAGCCAGTTCTCGGCGGGCGGCGTCCCGCAGGAAGCTTAAGTGACCGCATTGTAGAGCTGGGCAAGGCTAGGAGTAAGCAACGAAGGATAA
>RCUU01001699.1_pt1 | contig 10181 bp, 7 predicted proteins | sample 2166211 | NCBI WGS metagenome assembly RCUU01 (sample SAMN09932620, study PRJNA488358) | compost metagenome | feature: garden; material: soil; isolation source: compost soil in phenylacetic acid-enriched culture | place: Germany: Experimental Botanical Garden Goettingen | collected 2016-01-27
TCCTGCATGATGTGTCGCTGAGCCTTTATCGGGGCCAGACCCTGGCGGTGATCGGCGAATCCGGCAGCGGCAAGAGCTCCACGGCACGCTTGATCACCGGCTTGTTGCCGCCCAGTGCCGGCCAGGTGCTGTACGACGGCCAACCGCTGCCGGCCGATTTCCGCCAGCGCAGCAAGGAGCAACTACGCCGCGTGCAAATGATTTACCAGATTCCGGACACGGCCCTGAACCCGCGGCAGCGCATCGTCGATATCATCGGCCGGCCCTTGAGCTTCTACCTCGGCCTCAAGGGCAAGGCCTTGCGTGATCGCGTCGCCGACCTGCTGGCCATGATCGAACTGGAGCCCGGCAAGTTCATGGAGCGCCAACCGCGCGAACTGTCCGGTGGCCAGAAGCAGCGCATCTGCATCGCCCGCGCCCTGGCCGCCGACCCGCAGTTGATCATCTGCGACGAAGTGACCTCGGCGCTGGACCAACTGGTGGCCGAAGGCATTCTCAAACTGCTGGACCGGGTGCAACGCCAGTTGGGCGTGTCGTACCTGTTCATCACCCATGACGTGGCCACGGTGCGTGCCATCGCCGACGAGGTGGTGGTGATGCAGCGGGGCAGGGTGGTCGACCACGGCGCCCGCAATACCATCTTCACGCCGCCGCACCAGGACTACACCGGCTTGCTGTTTTCCTCCGAGCCGGAAATGGACCCGCAATGGCTCGACCGCATCCTCGACCAGCGCAGCGCTCGCCAGCCGCTGGTTGGGCAAATCTGAATTTCAAGGAATTATCATGAACGTACTGATCGTCCACGCTCACCCCGAGCCCAAATCCTTCACCGCTGCCCTGCGTGACCAGGCCGTGCAGACCCTCGAAGCCCAGGGCCACCAGGTCCAGGTGTCCGACCTGTACGCGATGAACTGGAACCCGGTCGCCAGCGCCGACGACTTTTCCACCCGGGAAAACCCTGAGTACCTGGTCTATGCCCTGGAACAGCGCCTGGGCGTGAAAAGCCAATCCCTGGCTGCCGACATCCAGCAGGAGCTGGACAAGCTGCTGTGGGCCGACCTGCTGATCCTCAACTTCCCCATCTACTGGTTCTCGGCCCCGGCCATTCTCAAGGGCTGGATCGACCGGGTGCTGGTCTCGGGCATCTGCTATGGCGGCAAGCGCTTCTACGACCAGGGCGGCCTGGCCGGCAAGAAGGCCCTGGTGACCGTGACCCTGGGAGGGCGTGAGCACATGTTTGGCGAGGGCGCGATCCATGGTCCGCTCGAAGACATGCTGCGGCCGATCCTGCGCGGCACCCTGGCCTATGTCGGTCTGGACGTGCTGCCGCCATTTGTGGCCTGGCATGTGCCGTACATCAGCGATGAGGCACGGGAGGCGTTTTTGGAGCAGTATCGTCAGCGTCTGGAAAAACTGGAAAACGACCAGCCGATCGACTTCCCGCGGCTGGCGCAATTCGACGAAGCGCTGTACCCACTGCCGGCCCAGGCCTGATCCGACAGCCCGGCAAAGTCACCACTCCTCAGCTAAGCCTTTGCTTCTGCTGGAGAATCCCGGACAATCGCGCCCCTCTTAATGGCTGGGGCGCTGTTTGTGACGTGTTTTGATCCGCCCCGGCCATGTGTCAATGACCGGCTAGCGGAGATTCGACCGGATGAATGACCAGGCCCAGAGCGTTGAACAACGCTTGGATTCGATACCTGCGAGCGAAGCGAGCGCAGCGAGCACCACCAGCATTGCCTCCTGGAACCGCCAGGACACCACGTGGATGCTCGGCCTGTTTGGTACGGCCATCGGCGCGGGCACGTTGTTCTTGCCTATCAATGCCGGTATCGGCGGCTTCTGGCCGCTGCTGATCCTGGCCGTGCTGGCCTTCCCGATGACCTTTTTCGCCCACCGCGGCCTGACCCGTTTCGTCTTGTCCGGCCGCGAAGGTTCGGACATCACCGAAGTGGTCGAGGAGCACTTCGGCATCAAGGCCGGGGCCTTGATCACCCTGCTGTATTTCTTCGCCATTTTCCCCATCTTGCTGATCTACAGCGTGGCACTGACCAATACCGTCGGCAGCTTCCTGGAGCACCAATTGCACATTGCGCCGCCGCCGCGCGCGATCCTGGCCTTCGTACTGATCCTAGGTTTGCTGGCGGTGGTGCGTTGCGGTGAGCAGGCGATCGTCAAGGCCATGAGCCTGATGGTCTATCCCTTTATCGTTGCCTTGTTGTTTCTGGCGGTGTTCCTGATCCCGCACTGGAACGGCGGCATTTTGGCCACGGCAACCACCGTCCCTGAGCCATCTGCGTTGCTGCACACCCTGTGGCTGGCGATTCCGGTGATGGTGTTTTCGTTCAACCACTCGCCGATCATTTCTGCCTTCGCGGTAGACCAGAAGCGCCGCTATGGCGAACAGGCCGAACCCCGCAGCTCGCAGATCCTTGGCCGCGCCCATGGCCTGATGGTGGTGATGGTGCTGTTCTTCGTGTTCAGTTGCGTGCTGACCCTGTCGCCGGCACAACTGGCTGAAGCCAAGGCGCAGAACCTGTCGATCCTGTCGTACCTGGCCAACCACTTCAGCAATCCGACTATCGCCTTTGCCGCACCCTTGATTGCCTTCGTGGCAATTGCCAAGTCGTTCCTGGGCCACTACATCGGTGCCAGCGAGGGCCTCAAGGGCCTGATCGTCAAGAGTGGGCGACGCCCGGCGGCCAAGACCCTGGACCGGGTCACCGCGGCGTTCATGCTGGTGGTGTGCTGGCTGGTGGCAACCTGGAACCCGAGCATTCTCGGCATGATCGAAACCCTGGGCGGGCCGATCATCGCAGCCTTGCTGTTCCTGATGCCGATGTATGCGATCCGCAAGGTGCCGGCCATGCGTCAGTACAGCGGGAAGGCGTCGAATGTGTTTGTGGTGGCGGTGGGGCTGGTGGCGATTTCGGCTTTGATTTATTCGTTGTCTGTTTGATCGCTATCGCGGGCAAGCCAGCCACAGGGTTCGTGGGTGAAGCGGTTTCTGTGGGGGCTGGCTTGCCAGCGATGAGGCCGGACCGGATGACACCGGTCCTGGGCATTCCAAATTAATCCAGCACCCATGCCCATTCTTTGCCATGCTGATAGATGCACTCAACGCTGGCAGAGGAGTTCGACCATGAACGAAATTGCACAATTGGGCGAAATGCTGCGTCAGCATGCCCTCAGCGAAGAGCACAAGAAGCAACAGTTCGAGGAGCAGGCCAGCGCCTGGGCTGAGAGCATTCGCGGCTTGTACGCCGACATCGAGCAATGGCTGGAACCGGTTCGCAGCGATGGGCTGCTGGAACTCCAGCGCGAGCCCTATATTGCTGCCAACGCGGCCTTTGCCGCCACAGTTTCGCCGTTCTCTACGGAAAAGCTCGCCGTCACCATCACGGGCAAGACGGTCGAACTGGTCCCGGAAGTCATGGGCGCCAAGGGCTCGATCACCTTGTCAGTGGTGGGCCTGCCTTCGGACCGCTACGGCAGCATCTCGCTGATCTGCCTACCGCCCTCGACCGAATGGTGGTGGCGCAAGGACCGTGGCATCAAGGAGCCGGATCTGTACCCCTTTACCGCTGACTTCTTTGCCCAACAGCTACAGAGCCTGATACCCAAACTGCGTGAATCTTTCGACGCAAGCGACCATTAAGGCCGCGGGTTGCCACCGGTGACGCCGAAGGTTTCGCCGGTGATGTAGCTCGATTCCTGGGACGCGAGCAGCACATAGACCGGCGCGCATTCGGCGGGCTGGCCGGGACGCTTCATGGGCGTATGGCTGCCGAAATTCGGGATTTTTTCCGGCGGTTGGCCGCCGCTAGGCTGCAGTACCGTCCAGATGGGCCCAGGCGCTACCGCGTTGACCCGCACGCCTTGCTCGATCACCTGCTCGGACAGCGCCTTGGTAAACGCCACGATGGCAGCCTTGGTGGTGGCATAGTCGAGCAGGGTGGCCGACGGGTCGTAGGACTGGATCGAGGCCGTGTTGATGATGGTCGCGCCCGGCGGCAACAGGGGCAGTGCTGCCTTGCACAACCAGAACAATGCATAGATGTTGGTCTTGAAGGTCGCATCGAACTGTTCGCTGCTGATCTCGCCAATGTTCTTCTTGGCCACCTGCTTGCCGGCCACGTTTACCAGGATATCCAGGCCGCCCAGTTGTTGATGGGCATCGCGCACCAGCGCCTGGCAAAAGCCTTCATCCTTGATATCGCCGGGAAGGGCAATGGCCTTGCGGCCTTCGCTTTCGATCAAGGCAACGACTTGCTGCGCGTCCGGCTCTTCGACCGGCAAGTAGTTGAGGGCCACATCAGCACCTTCGCGAGCGAAGGCAATGGCTACCGCGCGGCCTATCCCTGAGTCGGCACCGGTGATCAAGGCCTTGCGCCCTTTCAGGCGACCGAACCCGACATAACTTTTTTCACCGTGGTCCGGTTCAGGTTGCATTTTCACATCCAGCCCCGGGGCGGGTTGCGATTGGGCCGGGAAGGGCGGGCTGGGGTACTGGGTGAGCGGATTTTGCATGGTGTATTGGTTCATCGCGAGCTCCGAATGCTGTGCACAGTGGCCAAGGCATATGGAATTTCGAAGGGCGGGGCTTGGAAAGGTTTAGCGGCGTGATGAAACGAACCGACGAATGGAATGGCCTGCAAAGGGTTTAAGCCAGCCGGTCAAACCCTGTACTTTCAGCTTCTTTGCTCGCGCTGAATCGATTGCTCTATGCATGATATGCACAGCCAATCATGACTACGGCACCAATAGCTCACCGTTGCCAAATGCAACCTTTGCGACCCATTGCCCCTCGGTATATATAGAGGGATACAACACCCCCATGCGATGCAGCGGAATCCGCGCCCGGTTCCGCAATGTTGAGAGCTGCACCTGTGTTTTACGCTGTTTCTGCCTGAGGAAGTAAATCATGATGACTTTGGGTCTTTGCCCATTGGAACTGCGCAACATCATCGAATGCGCTTTTCTGCCACTGCAATGCACCTGTACGTGTGCTCCCGATCAGTCACTGACGGTGCAAGTCGTCGACCCGCTGACCGGTCATGTGAATTTGCTGGTGACGGGGATTTCCACCGATCGCCTGGCCAGCAGTCACGACATTTCCAACCTGGTCAACGAATTGCGCGAAGAACTGGCGCGCAGTCGGCAGGTGTTCCCGCAGGCCAAGGCGGGTTAGGGCGTTCCGGAAAAAAACGGGTGTCCCCACATTCGATCTCGCCCCGGCGTACTGGGCCGGGGTGGAAATCTGTCTTTCAATTCAACATTTTGCCTGCCGCCCATAGGTGTTGCGACGCTTTCGTGTTTAACTTTGCGGCTCAACCAAACCCTTCAGAAGGACTTCGTTCATGGCTCAAGTGACTCTTAAAGGCAATCCTGTTCAGGTCAATGGTCAACTGCCACAGGTAGGCGCCCAGGCACCGGCATTCTCGCTAGTCAGTGCAAACCTGTCCGATGTAACCCTGAAGGACTTCGCCGGCAAGCGCAAAGTGCTGAACATCTTCCCAAGCATCGATACCCCGACCTGCGCGACCTCGGTGCGCACGTTCAACGCCAAGGCTGCTGATGCCGCCAACACCGTGGTGCTGTGCATTTCGGCCGACCTGCCATTCGCCCAGGCGCGCTTTTGCGGTGCCGAAGGCCTGGACAACGTGCAGAACCTGTCCACCCTGCGTGGCCGCGAGTTCATCGAGAACTACGGCGTGGCCATTGCGGACGGCCCGCTGACTGGCCTGACTGCCCGCGCCGTGGTGGTGCTGGACGAGAACGACAAAGTGCTGCACAGCGAGCTGGTCAAGGAAATCGCCGAAGAGCCGAACTACGAAGCTGCCCTGGCCGTTTTGAAGTAAGCCACCCGGTGTACAGGACGGCCTGGCCTTGCCCAGGCCGTTTTTATTTGTGTTTCAGGATGTTAGGTAGTGTCAGGGATACGTAAATTGCCGGTAAAGGCGCTTTGCTAAATGCTCGTCAATGCTTATCGTTCACTCTCCCCCACGTAAAAGCTCACGCGCCCAATGGTTGGTTTCTCCATGCAATTGTCTGATTCGCGCAATTCCCGTCGCTGGCTGTTCGGCCTGCTGGTCCTGCTGCTTGTTGCCGCGTTGTGCTGGTGGCTGTGGCCGGCCGCACAGCCCAAGGGCGGCGCGGGGGGCAAGAATGGCGGGCGCCCGGGTTTCGGCCAGTTCGGCGGGCCGGTCCCGGTGCGCGTGGCACCGGCGATGGTGGGTAATTTCCCGGTGTACTACAAGGCCCTGGGCACGGTGACCGCCACCAATACGGTGAATGTGCGCAGTCGCGTGGCCGGGGAGCTGGTCAAGGTGTATTTCCAGGAAGGCCAATTGGTCAAGGCCGGCGACATGCTGGCGGAAATCGACCCGCGCAGCTACCAGATCGCCCTGCAACAGGCCGAAGGCACGCTGTTGCAGAATCAGGCCCAGCTCAAGAATGCGCAGTTGGACCTGGAGCGCTACCGTGGCCTGTTCGCCGAAGACAGTATCGCCAAGCAGACCCTGGACACCCAGGCTGCCCTGGTGCGCCAGTACGAAGGCACGATCAAGACCAACCTGGCGGCCGTTGGCGATGCCAAGCTGAACCTTGAGTTCACCAAGATCCGTGCGCCGATTTCCGGGCGCCTGGGCTTGCGCCAACTGGACGTCGGTAACCTGGTGGCAGCCAACGACACCACGGCGCTGGTGGTCATCACCCAGATCCAGCCGATCACCGTGAGCTTCACCTTGCCGCAAGGCAACCTGCCGGAAGTGCTCGACCGCTTCCGCAAGGGCGCGGCCCTGCGGGTCGAAGCCTGGGACCGCAGTGATGTGCAACGGCAGGCCGTCGGTGAACTGGGCAGCATCGACAACCAGATCGACACCACCACCGGCACATTGAAGTTCAAGGCACGCTTCGAGAACAAGGATGAAACCCTGTTCCCCAACCAGTTCGTCAATGTGCGCCTGCTCGCCAACACCCTGAACAATGTGGTCCTGGCACCTTCGGCTGCGATTCAATTCGGTAACACCGGCAGCTTTGTCTACGTCATGGACGGCGATAAAAAGGTCAAGATCAGGCCACTGACGATCGGCGCCAGCGATGGCACCTCCACCGTGGTCGTCACCGGCCTTGCCAGTGGCGAGCGGGTGGTGCTCGAAGGCACCGACCGCTTGCGCGATGGCAGCGACGTCGAGGTGGTCAGCGACAGCAACGCCGTGCCAGCCACCCCTGGCCAGCACCTGCAAGGGCAGGGCGGCAAGCCGGGCGCCTCGGCCTCGGTTGAAAGCAAGGGCAAGAGCGGCGTATGAACATCTCGCGACTGTTCATCCTGCGCCCGGTCGCGACGACCCTGAGCATGCTGGCCATTGTCCTGGCTGGTTTGATCGCTTATCGCCTGTTGCCGGTGTCGGCCTTGCCCCAGGTCGACTACCCGACCATCCGCGTGCTGACGCTGTACCCGGGCGCCAGCCCGCAAGTGATGACCAGTGCGGTCACCGCGCCGCTGGAGCGCCAGTTCGGGCAGATGCCCGGCCTGACCCAGATGGCCTCCACCAGTTCGGGCGGTGCTTCGGTGCTGACCCTGCGTTTCAACCTCGACATCAACATGGACGTCGCCGAGCAGCAGGTGCAGGCTGCGATCAACGCCGCCACCAACCTGTTGCCCGGCGATTTGCCGGCGCCGCCGATCTACAACAAGGTCAACCCGGCCGACACCCCGGTGCTGACCCTGGCCATCACCTCCAAAACCATGCCGCTGCCCAAGCTCAATGATCTGGTCGACACGCGCATGGCACAGAAAATCGCCCAGATCAGCGGCGTCGGCATGGTCAGTATCGCCGGGGGCCAGCGCCAGGCGGTGCGGATCAAGGTCAACCCCGAGGCCCTGGCCGCCAACGGCCTGAACCTGGCCGACGTGCGCACCTTGATCGGCGCCTCCAACGTCAACCAGCCCAAGGGCAACTTCGACGGCCCGACCCGGGTCTCGATGCTCGATGCCAACGACCAGCTGCGCTCGCCCGAGGAATACGCCAACCTGATCCTGGCCTACAACAACGGAGCACCGTTGCGGCTCAAGGACGTCGCCGAGATCGTCGATGGCGCCGAGAACGAGCGGCTGGCCGCCTGGGCCAACCTGAACCAGGCCGTGCTGCTGAATATCCAGCGTCAACCGGGCGCCAACGTCATCGAAGTGGTCGACCGGATCAAGGCACTGCTGCCGACGATCACCGACAACCTGCCGGCCGGCCTCGACGTGGTGGTGCTGACCGACCGCACCCAGACCATCCGCGCCTCGATCAAGGACGTGCGCCACGAGCTGTTCTTCGCCATCGCCCTGGTGGTGATGGTGACCTTTCTGTTTTTGCGCCGCTTCAGCGCCACCCTGATTCCCTCCATCACCGTGCCGCTGTCGTTGATCGGCACCTTCGGCGTGATGTACCTGGCCGGCTTCTCGGTGAACAACCTGACCCTCATGGCCCTGACCATTGCCACCGGTTTCGTGGTCGATGACGCCATCGTCATGCTGGAGAATATCTCGCGGCACATCGAGGAAGGCGACAGCCCCATGCAGGCCGCGCTCAAGGGCGCGCGGCAGATCGGCTTCACCCTGATTTCCCTGACCTTCTCCCTGATCGCGGTGTTGATCCCGCTGCTGTTCATGGCCGATGTGGTGGGGCGGCTGTTCCGCGAGTTCGCCATCACCCTGGCCGTGGCGATCCTGATTTCCCTGGTGGTGTCCCTGACCCTGACGCCGATGATGTGCGCGCGGTTGCTCAAGCGTGAACCCAAGGAAGCAGAGCAGGGCCGCTTCTACCGTGCCAGCGGTGCGTTCATCGACTGGATGATCGCCGCCTACGGGCGCAAGTTGCAGTGGGTGCTCAAGCACCAGCCGCTGACCCTGCTGGTGGCCGTCGCCACCCTGGGCCTGACCGTGGTGTTGTACCTGGCGGTGCCCAAGGGCTTCTTCCCGCAGCAGGACACCGGGGTGATCCAGGGCGTTTCCGAAGCACCGCAATCGGTTTCCTTCAGCGCCATGAGCCAACGCCAGCAGGAACTGGCCAGCATCATCCTGCAGGACCCTGCCGTGGCCAGCCTGTCGTCCTACATCGGTGTCGATGGCGATAACAGCACCCTCAACACCGGCCGCCTGCTGATCAACCTCAAACCCCACGCCGAGCGCGATATCACTGCCGCGCAAGTCATCGCCCGGTTGCAACCGGAGGTCGACAGGCTGGTAGGTGTGCGCCTGTTCATGCAGCCGGTGCAGGACCTGACCATCGAGGACCGGGTCAGCCGCACCCAATACCAGTTCAGCATGTCGTCGCCCGATGCCGAGCTGCTGAGCCTGTGGAGTGGCAAGCTGGTCGATGCCCTGGCTGAGCGCCCGGAACTCACCGATGTCGCCAGCGACCTGCAGGACAAAGGCCTGCAGGTGTACCTGGCGATCGACCGCGACGCCGCCAGCCGCCTCGGGGTCAATGTCGGCGATATTACCAACGCCTTGTACGACGCGTTCGGCCAGCGGCAGATTTCCACCATCTACACCCAGGCCAGCCAGTACCGCGTGGTGCTGCAGGCTTCTGCCGCCACGGACATCGGCCCCCAGGCACTGGAGCAGATCCACGTCAAGACCACCGACGGCGGCCAGGTGCGCCTGTCGAGCCTGGCGCATATCGAGCAGCGCTCGGCGCAGCTGGCCATTGCCCATATCGGCCAGTTCCCGGCGGTGATGATGTCGTTCAACCTGGCGCCCGGCGTGGCGCTGGGCGAGGCGGTCAAGGTGATCGAACAGGTGCAGCAGGACATCGGTATGCCTGCCGGCGTGCAGACACGCTTCCAGGGCGCGGCCGAAGCGTTCCAGGCCTCGCTGTCGAGCACGCTGCTGCTGATCCTGGCGGCGGTGGTGACCATGTACATCGTGCTCGGCGTGTTGTACGAAAGCTATATCCACCCGGTGACCATTCTCTCGACCTTGCCGTCGGCGGCGGTGGGCGCCTTGCTGGCGTTGCTGCTCAGCGGCAACGACCTGGGCATGATCGGCATCATCGGCATCATCCTGCTGATTGGTATCGTCAAGAAGAACGCGATCATGATGATCGACTTCGCCCTGGAGGCCGAGCGCAATCAGGGCATGAGCCCGCGCGATGCCATCTACCAGGCGGCGCTGCTGCGCTTCCGGC
>RCUU01001700.1_pt1 | contig 10179 bp, 6 predicted proteins | sample 2166211 | NCBI WGS metagenome assembly RCUU01 (sample SAMN09932620, study PRJNA488358) | compost metagenome | feature: garden; material: soil; isolation source: compost soil in phenylacetic acid-enriched culture | place: Germany: Experimental Botanical Garden Goettingen | collected 2016-01-27
AAGCGGTTGATCAGAGGGCTGCGAAGCCGCTTCTCCCCGAGCTCGCTTCGCTTTCAGCTGCTATCCCGATCCCTGCTGTTGCTAGCCGCGCTCCTGATCCTGATCGGTGTATTTCAATACGTGATCATGAAAGACTTCTTATATAAGAACCAAGCCGAAACGATGGTCTCGCAGATGCGCGGCCCGCTCCGGGACGTATTCACGCGGGCGGGGCAACCCGCCGAGCATTGGGGCGCGCCGAAGCCGGAGGCGGATGCCGGCGGGATCGGGACGAGTGGCGATAAACCCAGTATCGGAGAAGGGGGCGGAGAAGAAAATGACGGGCGTCCTCCGCAATTGTTTATCCCTGACACCTCGCTGGCAATCATCAACAGCGACAGCGGGTTCATCGACTTAAACGCCGAATCCGGCGTAGCTGCACCCCGTCTTACCGATGCCGAATATGCCGCCTTGTTCGAAGGAGACACGCTCGGGCGACCGGGTCCGACGGGTTACCATGTCATCGAGGATGAGGACGGAAAGGAACAGTTGGTTGTCTTTCGTTCTGTCGGTTTGCCGGGTGAACAAGGCGAGAAATCCTGGCTCGTACAAATGGGCACCTATACTGCGCCACTGCGGGAAGTCGTGATGCGCCAACTGCTGACGTTCGTAGGACTCTCTCTTCTGGCGCTAGCCGGCGGACTAGCGCTATATCTGCCGATCTTACGCCGGGCCTTAACGCCGCTGAACCAAATGGTGCACACCGTGGAAGATACGAATGCCGGCAATCTCGGCAACCGATTCACGGCCGCATCCGGCCAATCGGAAATCGATCGGCTAGGCGTCTCCTTTAACGGGATGATGGAACGGCTGGAGGAATCGTTCGAAGCCGAGCGCGAAGCCAAGGAACAGATGCGCCGGTTCGTGGCCGACGCTTCCCATGAGCTGCGGACGCCGCTCACTTCAATACACGGCTTCTTGGAGGTGTTGCTGCGAGGAGCCGCAAACCGGCCGGAGCAGCTGCACACTGCGTTGAACAGCATGCTGGGCGAATCGCAGCGAATGAAGAAGCTGGTCGAGGACCTGTTGACGCTTGCCAAGCTTGACCGAACCCCGGTCGTCCAGCGGACACAAGTGCGGCTGGACGAGGTGATCGCGGAGATGGAACCGCATCTACAGATGCTGGCCGGGGAGCGCGAGGTGCGGTTCGAACTCCAGCCGGGGCTGACCGCGATGTGCGATTGCGACAAGATCAAACAGGTGGTTCTGAACCTGTTCCATAACGCGGTGCAGCACACCGACCCACGGCAAGGGACGATCACTGTACGTCTATCAGGCTTGCCGAGCTGGGCCCAGCTGGAGGTGCGGGACAACGGCCCCGGGATCGCTGCCGAGCATCTGTCGCATGTGTTCGAGCGGTTTTACCGCATCGACGCCTCCCGCACGCGCAGTCAAGGCGGGGCCGGACTTGGGCTGTCGATCTCGCAATCGATCGTCGAAGCCCACGGCGGCGCCATCGAAGTCGACAGCGCGCCGGGCCAGGGCACGGCCTTCAAGGTGACGCTGCCGGCAGTCTAGCGGAAGCGGAAGCTATGCGGAAGCTATACGGGAGCTATGCAGGTTAACGGCTAACGGACCGTAATGACGTTATTGGCCTATTTCCCAGACATTTCCCGGTGTAACGGACCCCAATGCCGTTATTCAGCTCCAGTTAGTGGATTGGTAACCCATTGGAGCAGAATAACGTTATCTCAGTCCGTTAGATTTAAGAAAACGTGCCGTTGCTGCTAATAACGTCTCTGAAGTCCGTTACAATGGCTACAAAAAAAAGGATGCTGCATTATCGCAGCATCCCTTTGTATATTCCGGGCTCCGAGCCCTCGATGACGACCGCGCCGGTCGCCTTGGCGTAGAAATCCTTCGGGCCCGCTCCGCCGATCGCGGCATAACCGTATCCGTCCATTCGCATCAGATAGAGCGTATAGAGCAGCAGTTGTTTGCCAATGCCCCGGCCTCGCTCTTGCTCATCGACACCGGTCGGTCCGAAGAACCCTTTCATCGTGGTATCGTAGCAGGCGAACCCAAGCAGCTTGCCGTTCTCCGTGGCGATGATGCAGGTAATCGGCGCGCGGGCGAACCCCACTTCGCATTCGCTGACCCAGCGCATATCGAAATGCTCGCCCACCCATTTCGAGACCACGTGCTTCTCCGGGGCAAGGGCCCGGCGGATGGTGATCCCGGTACGCGCCTCGTACTGCTCCACCGATTCGAACGGGGGCAGATCGTATAATTTTACTAACATATCGGACATGTTTGTTGATCTCCTTTGTTAGAAAGACGTGTTTTGAGGGCTATTATACGTCTTCCCCACTCATCCGACAACCGTTTTCGAAACGATCGCCGCGCATCGCCCCGGACCCAGGCACCTATCTATCTCCCGTCATTCTGACGCTTCGATCACATACTCCTGGTATCTTCCGTAGTCGCTCTGCCGGCACTCCAAAGCCAGCCTCGTCCCTTCGGCTTCATAACTCGTATCCAGCACATTGGCGTGCTCGTTCAGATAAGACACCAGCGATCCTTTATCGAAAGGAATCAGCATCGTACATTTGATGTAGTCTTTGAAAATCCGGCCGCGAATTTCATTCACCAGCTCGGCGATCCCGATGCGAGGTTTGGCCGCGAGATAGATGATGTCTCCTTGTACGTCAGGGATCGCCTGATCCGTCCGATCGGACTTGTTATAGGCATAGATCGCCGGGATATCGGTGATGCCGATTTCTTTTAACGTCTGATGGGTGATTTCGATCATCCTTGCAAATTCCGGGTTGGAATAATCGACGACGTGAATCAGCAGATCGGCTTCGGAGACCTCCTCCAGCGTAGATCGGAACGCCTTGACCAGATGATGCGGCAGCTTGCTCACAAATCCAACCGTATCCGTCAGGAGAAACGCCTTGTTATCCTCCAGCGGGATATTGCGGACGGACGTCTCCAGCGTGGCGAACAGCATATCCTTCTCGAGCACCTGCTTCTCCTGACCGGGACTGTACGTCTCCAGCAGCGCATTCATGATCGTCGATTTGCCGGCGTTGGTATACCCGACAAGCGATACGACGGGCACGTCGTTCTTCTTGCGTTGCTTGCGCTGCGTTTGGCGGTGGGCAACCAGCGTCTCCAGTTCGCGGCTGAGCGCGGTGATCTTCTCCTCGATTCGCCGACGGTCGAGTTCCAGCTTCGTTTCCCCCGCACCGCGGTTCTTTGTGCCGACCCCGCCGCTCTGGCGTCCTAGCGATTCCCGCAGCCCGATCAGCCGCGGCAGCATGTACTTCAGCCGGGCCACCTCGACCTGAAGCTGAGCCTCGCGGGTTTTGGCCCGCTCCGCAAAAATATCCAGGATCAGCAGCGTCCGGTCAATGACCTTGCACTGCAGATCGGACTCCAGGTTGCGGAGCTGCGACGGGGACAACTCGTCGTTGAAGATGACGAGATTTCCATCGTGCGCTTCCATGAGTGCCCGCACCTCTTCGATTTTGCCCGTGCCGATGTAATGCGACGGGGTAACTTTAGGCAGATTTTGCGTGAGCACGCCAACGACTTCAATGTCACAAGCCTCCGTCAAATTAGCCAACTCTTCCATGGAATAGTCGAAATCCGCCTGATGATTCAAATTTACGCCAACCAAGATGGCTTTTTGCTCCAATGTTTGTTGTTCCGTCATATCTGAGTTCCTCCCTTTAGGAAAAAAATAAACACAGGCACGGCACCTGTGTTTACGCAAACGGTTCCCAAAACAGCCCGAAACCCACAAACTGAGGATATCGATCCCCGTTCGCGTTCCCGGCCAAATCAGGCATATTCTATTCTAAGGTTCCATACGGTTCCCTTTATCATAGCACACCTATCCCGTTCACCCTGCACAGGTGCAGAGCCTTTGGCAGTATTCAATTAGCCGCGCAAAGTGGTAAAACGGAATTTAATGTACAACACGGGGAACCCTCCGTTCTTTTCATAGTGATTCCAGTTTATCACAATTCGTATTCGTTCACAATCCAGGGAAGTCCGTCCACCCAGGTTTTGGGGTAGCCTGAAACAATATTTCCTTTTTCGCGTATATAAGGAAGAAAAGGAGGCGGAACCTATGGGTGGATTCGATCCCTCTCCGTTTGGCGGAGGCGGTTTCGGGGGCGGGGGCGATATTATGTTTACGATCGTTCCCGTATTTATGGTCATATTCTTTGTTATCTTCATTGTGCTATTGGTTTCCAATGGGGTCCGTTACGCCAAAAACGCCCGCTCCCCGCGGGATACGAGATATGCGCGAATTGTCTCTAAACGAATGGACGTGAAGCACAGCTCCAGTCACATGAATGATAACAACGCGATGCATAGCTCCTCTTCCCGGACGTACTATTACATCACGTTGGAGTTTGATAACGGCAGCCGCCAGGAATATTTAGACGTGAAGAATTTGTACGGCCTCGTCGCCGAAGGCGATGTCGGTTATGCCGCCGTCCAGGGCGATTGGATTGTGGCGTTCGAGCGCGATACGGCGCAACGTCCAAGTAGCGGCACGTACTAATTGGAAGCAAAAAGAGGTGTCCCAAGTGTGATTTTGGGGCACCTCCTTTGCCTTCTAAGATAGCGTTATAAAATCATCTTATTTCGCAGAATTACAGCTAAAATCGAGCTATAAGAACTTTTCATCACGCTATTTACTCCGAAACACCACTTTTCCGTGCTCCACCTATGAAATAAGGTGAATGATTCACTCTATTTCACGTGGTTGATGCTCAATTAGGCCCAATAAGGTAAAGGCTTAACGCTATTTCAACCTTTCCCATAAGTTTCAGTCTGAAGACCGTCCCGCTTGCGTTTGCGATATCCTGACGGGGTCTCCCCGTAAACCTGGCAGAACATTCGAGCGAAATGGTCTGGACTGTCGATGCCGACATCTCCGGCAATCTCCGCCACTTGTCGCGTGGTAAAGGCCAGCAGCTGGGATGCTTTTTCCAGGCGGATCTTGTTGACGGTGCCGATGATCGTATCCCCTACCTGCTCTTTGAACAGATGCGACAGCCGGGAAGGCGACATGCAGCTGCGCTTGGCCAGGTCCGGAATGCTTACTCGCTCGCGATAAGACTCCCGCAAATATCCGACGACATCGGCTATTCTTGGATCAATAGCGGCTTCGTTGCTGTCCTTGGCAACCTCCGCGCGGAGTAACAACAACGCTTCCTCTAACGCCAGCTCCGCCAATCGGTGATGGAGCTCGGAGTTTCCGCCCGAGCTGCTGTACCGAACCATCCGCTGAAGGGCTTCGGCGAAGCCGTTACGCCCAGGACTGCCGTCAACCTGTAAACGGACGATGCCCTCCGTTTGTTGCGGAAGGTTCAACCATGGGCGAAAGGAGGGGGCCGGGATAAAATGAACCCAAATAAACTCCCACCTCGCTCCCGCCGTGCTGTAGTGATGAGGCAAACCGGGCAGCAGGATGACCGCGTCTCCTGGACAGCATGGCGCAACTACTTCCCCGGCGACATGAACTTGACCCTCTCCGGTTAGCGTATACATCAGCAACCAACCAACAGGATCGGGTGGGCGGTGAATCGAATAATCCGCGGTTTCCGCATAATGCCCGGAAATCAGGATTCCATAAGGGCGCTCCTCGTTAATAGCATAATTCGTCGGTTTTTTAGCCATATCCTCTCTTCCTTCATCCGGCAATAAACATCTAAAATGAATATAACCGATGTGGACGCCCACTTCCAGATACAACATGATCCATCGGATCTTATATCCTTCAGGAGGCAGTTTTCCCAATGAAAAACGCAAACACGGTCTTAAAACTCGATATCGGACAAGCCAACAAAACAATCCGTCCCGGCAAGCTTGCCCTGCAGGCGGGAAGCAACCCCAAAGGAGAATCGTTTGGATTTACGAACTTCTATATGACCCGCAACGGAGAGCCTTTTATTCCCGTCGTCGGGGAGTTTCATTTTTCCCGTTTCTCTTATTTGCATTGGGAGGAAGAGTTGCTGAAAATGAAAGCCGGCGGCGTTCATCTCGTCGCAACCTACGTTTTCTGGAATTACCACGAGGAAGAAGAAGGCGTGTTCGATTGGAGCGGTAACCGCAATTTGCGGCATTTCATTGACCTCTGCGCCAAACATGAGCTGCCGCTGATTTTACGGATCGGACCGTTCTGCCACGGCGAAGTCCGTAATGGCGGCCTCCCTGATTGGGTATTCCGCTATCCGTTGGAGGTTCGTTCCAATGATGAACGATATTTAGCGCTTTCCAGACGTTTGTACCGCGAAATTTCACGGCAAGTTCAAGGCACCTATTATCAGGAGGGCGGCCCGGTGATCGCCGTGCAGTTGGAGAACGAGTATATGCACGCCGGCGCGCCGTTAGACGCTTGGGGATACAGCGGCGACAAATACGTCACCGCAGGAACCGGAGGCAACGAGCATTTGGCGGAATTACGCCGGATTGCGGAGGAAGTGGGAATCCGTCCGTTATTCTTCACTGCAACCGCTTGGGGCGGGGCAGCGGTCCCAGAGGAGGGCACGTTACCGATGCTCGCCGGGTACGCCTATACGCCGTGGATCCCAAACCAACCGCCGAGCCGGGAGTATCTGTTCCAGGATCTGCATGTTACACCCGCCGAGCCGGTGAATTACAACAGCATGGAGTACCCGGTGGCCTATTGCGAAATGGCAGGCGGTATGCAGGTCAGCTACAAGGCCCGGCCTTACGTGCCGGCTGACAGCGTCGAAGCGATGACACTGGTGAAGCTGGCAAGCGGCAGCAATTTGCTGGGGTATTACATGTACCATGGCGGCTCTAATCCCGTGGGTCAAAAGACGTTCCTGAACGAATCCGGTTTACCGAAAATCACCTACGATTATCAATCGCCTTTAGGCGAGTTCGGTCGGGTTGGCGAATCGTATGATCGTATCCGTGCGATCTCGCTGTTTCTGCAATCCTTCGGACGATGGTTAGCTCCGATGGGCACCCTGCTGCCCGATGGTCAAGAGCCAATCACCCCTGAGGATACCGAGCGCGTTCGTTGGTGCGTTCGGCAAAAGGACGGCTCTGGATTTGTGTTCCTGAACAATTTCCAGGATCATGTCGAGCTGCCGGATCGCCGGCTGCGAATTGAATTGGATACGCCTCAGGGGAAGGCGTTGTTCCCTCATACCGGCGAGCTCACACTTCGGAGCGGACTTGGCGTCATCCTGCCGTTCAACCTGAAGCTGGATGGATTGTTCATTGCGAGCGCAACCGCGCAGTTGCTGACCCGGCTTGAAGCAGGGAACGAAACGGTGCTGGTGTTCTATGCCCATGACGGGATGGAACCCGAGATTGTGCTTCGCAAAACCTCAATATCTTCAGTCGAAGCCGGCAACGGCAGCGTCGTTGTAAGTGAAGATGACGCCCATTGGATGGTTCGCCCAACGCCCGGTCAACAGCACCAAATCCTCGTTAAGACGGCAGAGGGCAGAGCGGTACGACTAGTGACCTTAACCCGAGAAGAAGCATTGCAAACTTATCGGTTCGACGGGCTGTGGGGCCAAGATACGCTCGTCCTCAGCACGAGCCATCTGGCGATGAAGGATGGGCAGCTCATTTGCACCTCCCCAGGACATAACAACGTGACCTTATCCCTTTTTCCCGCTCCTGACCCATCAGCCGGATTATGGAGCAGCACGGGGGAGTTGCAGGAAATCGAGAGTGAAGAAGGGCTGTTCCGGTCGTACACCTTGGAGTTCCCGGCTTATCGGCCTGAGATGAAGCTCACCTCCCTGTCGGACCGATCAGTGCTGCTGGAGATTCCCGCCGAATGGCCGGACGACGTTGCTGACGTATGGCTGAAGGTGGATTACGACGGCGACGTGGCGGCCGCCTACCTCGGTGACCGGATGCTGACGGATCATATCCATTACGGACAACCTTGGGAGATTGGACTGAAACAGGCCTGTCACGAGTTGGAGAACCATCCGCTGCAGCTTTCGGTTACGCCGCTGCGCCAAGGCACAGTGCACAGCTTCGTGAATCAAGCCTATGTGGAACGGTTCGAAGGGATCGAAATTGCTAAAATCCACGATATCCAGATCATTCCCCATTATTCCGCACGTCTCTGGCCGCGGGTCGAGTAGTGTGAAACACAACAAGCGCGGGTGCAGGAGAAATCTCTCTTGCACCCGCGCATTTCGTGTGTCCTCAGTTCACCGGCAATCCCCGCTCGCGTGCAAAATCACCCCAATGCGGCTTCCGTCCGTCGATGTCGATGAACCCGTATTCGTCGGATAGGTCCCAACTGGTCAGCGCTCGACCGGCTTTGTCGCGCACGTTCGGATCTCCGGCTAGAGCAGCCACCGCTTGACCGACGAAATAAGGCGTTTCGGATTCGGCGTATAGCGGTTCTTTCTCAATGGCGTCCCGCCAGTTGGCTTCCTGGACGCCAAAGTAATCCAGCATCTGCTCTGAGCGCAGAAATCCGGGGGTCACCGCCAATGCGGTCACGTTATGCGGCTTCAATTCCTCGGCCATGGCAGCGGCTAGGTGGATGGGTGAGATTTTTGCCAAACTGTAGTACACGTTGCCACGATAATTGTAGGTTGAGCCGTCGGTGATTTCGATGACCAGCCCTTCCTTCCGCTTGATCATCATCGGCACCCCGTAGTAGCTCGTAATGAGATGGGTTCGGACGGCCCGCTCCTGCATCAACAACCCGTCGGCCAGCGGCTGCTCCCAGAACGGCGTGTTCCAATGGGTGAGGCTTTCGCCGCCCCAAATATCGTTGACCAGAAGATCTAAGCGTCCGTCCTGCTCCTTCTCCACTCGCTCGAACAAAGCCTTAACCTGCTCCGGCGACGTATGGTCCGTGCGTACGGCAATCCCGACGCCGCCACGTGCGGTCACCATATCCGCTGTTTCGTCGATGGTCTCCGTCCGACCGATGTCTGATGCCGCTCCCCGCACGCTCCGTCCAGTGCAATAAACGGTCGCTCCGGCCGCTCCCAACATAACCGCAATCCCTCGGCCTGCTCCTCGCGTTGCCCCGGCAACAACGGCCACTTTTCCTTCTAATGGTTTCTTGTCCATGGTCACATTCGCTCCCTTTCCAGCTTGAAATTCACACGTGCCTTTGTAGGATAACAAAGTATATATGACATCTATTGTCCTATATCTGTGATATAATCATTCCAAATTCCATGTTACAGCCGAAGGAGGAAGTTTCATGCGCGCGGATCGCTTGCTAAATCTACTGCTGTTACTCCAGAACCGTGGAAAGATGAGCTCGCGCCAGCTAGCGGAGCGCCTGGAGGTATCGGAGCGGACAATCGCCCGGGACATCGAGGCCTTGAGCGCGGCGGGCATCCCCGTCTACGCAGAGCGCGGCTCCCGCGGCGGCTGGGTGCTGGCGGAAAGTTACCGAACGAACCTGACCGGCATGCGGCCGGAGGAAATCATCTCTCTGCTGTTGACGAACCATAACGAACTGTTGAAGGATCTCGGGATTCAGGGGGATTTTCAGGCCGCTTACCAAAAGCTGCTGGCCGCCGCCCCCGCACCGATTCGACAGGATGCCGAGCTCATCCGCGAACGCATCCATATCGATGGGGCCGGTTGGCACGCCTCGAAGGAGGCTTTCCCCTGGTTGTCCGCCGTGCAGGAGGCGGTATGGACCCAGCGGAAGATGCAGATTCGCTACCGCAAAGAGGAGGACGTCGTCCAGCGTATCGTGCTCCCCTTGGGGCTCATCGCCAAGCGAAACGTATGGTACTTGGCAGCCGAACAGGACCCGGACGGCGAGCTTCGGACATTCCGCATCTCCCGGCTGGAGGAAGCCCGCATCCTCGAGGAAACGTTCATACGCCCGGACGGATTTGATCTCGCAGCGTACTGGGAGCAATCGACCACTCGCTTCAAATCGGAGCTGCCCCGATATCTCGCCCGGGTACGGACGACCGAGTCCGGGCTGAACCGACTGCGCAGAGAACGATTTATCAAGGTGAACCATACAGAAGGGCCAAACGATCAAGGTTGGTTGCAGACGGAAGTCGATTTCCAGACGCTGGACTGGGCTTGCGGCGTGGTCCTGGCAGGCGGCCCAGACATCGAGGTGCTGGACCCGCCGGAACTGCGAGAGCGAGTGAGGGCCGAGGCCCAGGCGATTGTCGCCTTGTA
>RCUU01001701.1_pt1 | contig 10177 bp, 9 predicted proteins | sample 2166211 | NCBI WGS metagenome assembly RCUU01 (sample SAMN09932620, study PRJNA488358) | compost metagenome | feature: garden; material: soil; isolation source: compost soil in phenylacetic acid-enriched culture | place: Germany: Experimental Botanical Garden Goettingen | collected 2016-01-27
CGAACAGGCCCTGGCCAACTTCACCGAGCAGCATGCGCGGATTGCAGCGCTGTAACCAAAAGTGAAGCCATAGCGGGCTGCTTCGCAGCCCATCGCCGGCAAGCCAGCTCCCACAGGAAAGCGCTGTACCTGTGGGATCTGGCTTGCCGGCGATGCTTTTCAGGACCCCATCATGACCAACAAACCCACCCTGCACCCGCGCAACCGCCACCAGGGCCGCTACGACTTCCCCAGCCTGATCAAGGCCCACCCTGACCTGGCGCGCTTCACCATCACCAACCCACACGGCAAACCCAGCATCGACTTCGCCAACCCCGAGGCCGTGCGGGTGTTCAACCGTGCACTGCTGAAGGCCCAGTACGGCATCCAGCACTGGGATATCCCCGCCGACTACCTGTGCCCGCCGATTCCCGGCCGCGCCGACTACATCCACGTGGCCGCCGACCTGCTGGCCGACGACAATGCCGGCGAGATCCCCAAGGGCGCCCAGGTGCGTGCGCTGGACATCGGCGTGGGGGCCAACTGCATCTACCCGCTGCTGGGCCACAGCGACTACCGCTGGCGCTTCCTCGGCTCGGACATCGACCCCGTGGCCCTGGCTTCGGCCAAGGCCATCGTCCAGGCCAACGGCCTGGGCAAGGCCATCATCCTGCGCCAGCAGGCCAACCGTGCGCACATCCTCAGCGGCCTGCTGCAGGAGGGCGAACGCTTCGACCTGACCCTGTGCAACCCGCCCTTCCATGCCTCACGCGACGAAGCCACCCGTGGCAGCCAGCGCAAGTGGAAGAACCTCGGCAAGCAGGACCCCAAGCGCAAGCTGCCGGTGCTCAACTTCGGCGGCCAGAACAACGAACTGTGGTGCGAAGGCGGCGAAATCCGCTTTGTCAGCCAACTGGTCAGCGAAAGCGTGCAGTACGCCGAGCGGGTACTGTGGTTCACCAGCCTGGTGTCCAAGGCCAGCAACCTGCCGGGGATCGAGGCCGCGCTCAGGAAAGCGGGCGCCAAGGCCGTGCGCATCAGCGAAATGGGCCAAGGGCAGAAGCAAAGCCGCATGGTCGCCTGGAGCTTCCACGACGACGCCGCGCGCCAGGCCTGGCACGCCGGGCGTAAAACCCAGGCATGAAAAAACCGCGCCCGGGCAAGCCGGGCGCGGTTTCGTCAAAGCTTCAACAATTACTTGTTGATGGCGTCGGTCAGCACTTTGGCTGGAACGAACTTGACGACTTTCTTGGCAGCGATTTCGATGGCAGCGCCAGTCGAAGGGTTGCGGCCGGTACGGGCAGGACGCTCGGTGACTTTCAGCTTGCCGATGCCTGGCAGAGTGATTTCAGCGCCGTTTTCCAGCTGGTCGGCAACGATCTGGCCCAGTTGCTCCAGAGCGTTCTTGGCGGTGGCTTTTGGCGCGGCGATCGATTCGGCGATGTCGGCAATCAGTTGGTCTTTGGTCAATGCCATGGTGGTGTTCCTTCCCTATCAAATTCGATGGTTATGCAGCGAACTACGACGTTATCGGGCCAGCCCCTGAAAGTGGAGGGCCGCGCCAATCGCGTATGTAGATACGTAAATCGACGTTTGGTTCGACACGACGACAGCACGCTGCCAGCAATGCGCCACACAAGGGGCGCAAGACCGCGCAAAGCTACCACAGGAACGGATAAATATCCGCTGCGCGCTTCGATTTAATGCAGGTTTTTCGGGGGTTTTAGCCTAAAACGCACAAATTTGAACAAAAAACGAACAACCGGCATTTCTGCCAACATCCGGCCACTGCACCACCTTGTGTCTAGGGTAAACTGGACGACTTTTGCAGCTCGCCGAGAATTCCATGCCAATCCGTCATTGCATCGTTCACCTGATCGACAAAAAGCCCGATGGCAGCCCCGCCGTGCTGCATGCCCGCGATTGCGAACTGGCCGCCTCCGACGCCATCGAAAACCTGCTGGCCGACCTCAACGACAGCTACAACGCCAAGCAAGGCAAGGCCTGGGGCTTTTTCCACGGCGAGTCCGGCGCCTACCCGCTGAGCGGCTGGCTGAAGCAGTACCTGGACGAAGAAAAGGACTTTACCGCCTTCAGCCGCGTGGCCGTGGAGCACCTGCAGAAGCTGATGGAAGAGTCCAACCTGTCCACCGGCGGCCACATCCTGTTTGCCCACTACCAGCAAGGCATGACCGAATACCTGGCGATCGCCCTGCTGCACCACAGCGAAGGCGTGGCGGTGAACGCCGAGCTCGACGTGATGCCTTCGCGCCACCTCGACCTTGGCCAGCTGCACCTGGCGGCGCGCATCAACCTGTCGGAGTGGAAGAACAACCAGAACTCCAAACAGTACATTTCGTTCATCAAGGGCAAGAACGGCAAGAAGGTCTCGGACTACTTCCGCGACTTCATCGGCTGCCAGGAGGGCGTCGACGGCCCGGGCGAAACCCGCACCCTGCTCAAGGCCTTCAGTGACTTCGTCGAGAGCGAAGACCTGCCGGAAGAGTCTGCCCGCGAAAAAACCCAGACCCTGGTCGAGTACGCCACTACCCAGACCAAGCTGGGCGAGCCGGTCACGCTGGAAGAGCTGTCCAGCCTGATCGACGAGGACCGGCCCAAGGCGTTCTACGACCACATCCGCAACAAGGACTACGGCCTGTCGCCGGAAATCCCCGCAGACAAGCGCACCCTCAACCAGTTCCGCCGTTTCACCGGGCGTGCCGAGGGGTTGTCGATCAGCTTCGAAGCGCACCTGCTGGGGGACAAGGTCGAGTATGACGAAGAGGCAGGGACCTTGATCATCAAGGGCCTTCCGACCACCTTGGTGGATCAGTTGAAGCGGCGCAAGGACTGATGGCCCCGGGGCTGCTGGGCAGCCCATCGCCGGCAAGCCAGCTCCCACTTCGACTGCACAGGCCTGAGGTCTATGCAGTCGAAGTGGGAGCTGGCTTGCCGGCGATGGGGCGCGAAGCGGCCCTAATTAGCAGCCACTACTGCGCCATAGGAGGCCACCAACGCCTCCTTCGCCGACTTGCGTAGCCGCTTCACCAGCCGCTCCTGGCGTAACGCCTCGCCCTTGTCCGGCCATTGCTCCACATACACCAGCGCCTGGGCCGGGCTGGTCTTGAAGTAACGCGCGCCCTGCCCTTTCTGGTGCGCCAGAAAGCGCCGCTGCGGGTCATCGCTGATGCCGCAATACAACGAACCATTGGCCGCCCTTACCAGGTAGACATACCAGGGTTTGCTGGCGGCGATTTCGACGGGCTCACTCACCCTGGGCCTGCTGGAATGCTCGCAATCCTTTGAACGCCTGCTGGCGTACCTTGTTCTGCACCAGCGGCGACCAGCCCAGCAGCATGCCAGGCACACCCAGCGCCTGCCGCGACCAACGCCACAAGTCGAATTGGTCATCGTGCTGGCAGATCAGCCCGTCACGGATCACGAAACGCGCCTGGATATCGTTGACCACGATGCGGCCGGTCTGGCTGAACAGGTAGGTGGCCACCCAATGTGCGGCGCCCGTGCGTTCATCGGCGCGGACGTTGTCGAAGGTCAGGGTGAAGTCCTTGGCCCGGCTGGTGAGCATTCGCCACATGTCACCTGCATCCTTGCCACGCAAGGTGCCGAAGACCGGGTCGCTGAAGACGATATCGTCGCTGTAGCAGGCGACCATGGCCTCGGCGTCCAGGCGCTGGAAGGCCTGGTAGAAGCGGGTGATCAGGTCGCGGTTGGCGTCGCTCATGGGGGGCTGGTCCGTCCTGGGGATGAAAGCAGCACGATAATCTGCCCCGGTTGCTTATGCCAGTACCGGCCCTTTCGCGGGTAAACCCGCTCCCACAGGTACAACATGACTTCAAGATGTGTGCGATCCCTGTGGGAGCGGGTTTACCCGCGAAGAGGCCGGCACTGCCAACATACCCCTTCAGACTTTCTCGCTGCTCACCTGCACATGCAAAGCCCGCCCGGCGCCCAGGCCGAACACGATTGCCCCCACCCCCAGCACGGCAAAGATCCACCCCACTGCCGCCCAGCCCCCGGTCAGGTCATGCACCAGCCCCACCGCAAACGGCCCCATCGACGCCAGGGTATAACCCACCCCCTGCGCCATGCTCGACAGGTTCGCCGCCACATGGGCATCCTTCGAGCGCAGCACGATCAAGGTCAGCGCCAGGGCAAAGGTACCGCCCTGCCCCAGGCCCAGCACAACCGCCCAGCCCCACAGCCCGGAAAGCGGCGCATACAGGCAACCGAACAGGCCGGCCAGGGTAATCAGCATGACCAGCACGATCGCCAGGCGCTGGTCCTTGCCGCGAGTGGCCAGCCAGGGCGCACTGAGCGAACTGACCAGCTGCACGATCACCGACCCCGACAGCACCAGCCCCGCCTCGGTCGGGCTCAGGCCGCGACCGATCAGGATCGATGGCAACCAGCCAAAGACGATGTAGGCCAGTGACGACTGCAGGCCCATGTACAGGGTCACCTGCCAGGCCAGCGGATCACGCCACAGCCCACGCACGCGATAGGCCACCTTGTGCAGGCCATGACCCTGTCGGGCCTGCGGCAGCCATACCAGCATGGCCAGCAGGGCCGGCAGCATCCAGAAGCCAAGCCCCAGCGCCCAGCTGCCGTCGAAATGCTGGGCCAGGGGCACCGTGGCGCCAGCCGCCATGGCGGCGCCCAGGCACAACGCCATGGTGTACACGCCGGTCAGCGTGCCAGCGTGCTGCGGGAAATCGCGCTTGACGATGCCCGGCAACAGCACGCCAATGATGCCGATGCTGGCCCCCGCCATGAGGCTGCCGAGGAACACCCCGGTGGCCCCCAGGCTACTGCGCACGACAATGCCGAGCGCCAGGGTGGCGAGGATGCCGAGGATCACCCGCTCGCTGCCAAAGCGCCGCGCCAGCACCGGCGCCAAGGGGGCGAACAGGCCCAGGCACAGCACTGGCAAGGTGGTCAGCAAACCGGCCTGCGAGGCATTCAGCCCCAAGCCTTCGGACACCTGGCCCAGCACCGGCGCCATGCTCGACAATGCCGGGCGCAGGTTCAATGCCACCAGCACCAGGCCCAGCAACAACAGCCAAGGCCGCTGCAGTAGTACCGGCTGCTGTTGGACCTGCTCGTCGTCAGCCTCGGCGTCGATCAGCAACTCATCGAGGTCCCGCTCGCTCGGTGGGGTGTTACGGGTGATGGAATCAGCCATGGCCTTCTCGGAGTCAGGATTCGATAAGGGTACGGCTCAGGCGCTTGGCCTGCTCCGCATCGCGTTGCTCGATGGCGGCAAGGATCTGCCCATGCAGGTCGAACGTGGCCTGGCAGCGCGGCACGGTCGCCATGTTGTGCTGCAGCGCGGCAGCCACCACCCCGGAAAAGTACCGGTACAGCTCGCTCAAGGCTGGGTTATGGGCGGCATCGACCAGCCGCTGGTGAAACACCAGGTCGCAGGCCACATAAGCATCGATATCACCGTGAAAATGCCTGGCACTGTTGGCCAGGGCATCACGCAGCGCCTGCAGGTCGGCGTCGGTTCGGCGCAGTGCGGCCAGGCCGATGGCCTCGGCTTCGAGGATGTGCCGGGTTTCACGGGCCTGCTCGGGCGTGCAGCGTGACATCGCCTGCACCGCTTGCAGCGGGTCCTGGGCCGTGCGCAGGTAGCTGCCGTCGCCTTGGCGGATCTCCACCAGGCCACTGAACGCCAGCACACGCATGGCCTCGCGTACGGTGTTGCGGCTTATGCCCAACTGCAGGGCCAGTTCCGGCTCGGTCGGCAAACGCTGGCCAACCTGCCAGTCGCCCAGCACGATGCGTTCGCGCATTCGCTCGACGGCCAGTTCGACCAGGGAGCGCTTGGTCAATTCGGTACTCATGCAACTCAACCAATCATCCGATGAATTGGCGCAGCATACCGGTGGGCAAAGTGTTTGTCATTGAAGAGAGCAGCGATTAAAAACCTGGCGCGATTTTTTGTAGGAGCGGCCTTGTGTCGCGAAAGGGCCGCAAAGCGGCCCCTGGATTTCAGCGCAGATGCAAAAACTGCTGGGGCCGCTTTGCGGCCCTTTCGCGACACAAGGCCGCTCCTACAAGGACCGCGCAGGGCAGTGGATGGCGTCAGTTCAACGCATCGAGCAGCGCCTGGTTCATCTCTGGCGTACCGATGGTGATGCGCAGGAACTGGGCAATGCGCGGCTGCTTGAAGTGGCGCACGATCACGCCCTGCTCGCGCAGGCGTGCAGCCAGCTCACCGGCATCTTGTTGCGGATGGCGGGCGAAGATGAAGTTGGCCGCCGACGGCAGCACTTCGAAGCCCTTGGCCTGTAGCTGCCCGACCAACACCTCGCGGCTGTCGATCACCTTGCGGCAGGTTTCCTCGAAGTACTCGCGGTCCTCGAACGCCACCGCCGCGCCGACGATCGCGGCACGGTCCAGCGGGTAGGAGTTGAAGCTGTTCTTGATCCGCTCCAGCGCCTCGATCAGGTCCGGGTGCCCCACCGCCAGGCCAACCCGCAGCCCGGCCAGCGAGCGCGACTTCGACAGGGTCTGGGTGACCAGCAGGTTGTCGTAGCGGTCCACCAGACTGATCGCCGTTTCGCCACCGAAGTCGATGTAGGCTTCATCGACCACCACCACCGAATCACGGTTGGCCTGCAGCAACTGCTCCACCGCCTGCAGCGGCATCAGGCAGCCGGTCGGCGCGTTGGGGTTGGGGAAGATGATGCCGGCGTTGGGCTTGTTGTAGTCCTCGATGCGGATCTGGAACTGCTCGTCCAGCGCCACCTGCTCGAAGGCGATACCGTACAGGCCGCAGTAGACCGGGTAGAAGCTGTAGCTGATGTCAGGGAACAGCAGCGGTGCGTCGTGCTGGAGCAGGCCGTGGAAGATGTGCGCCAGCACCTCGTCCGAACCGTTGCCGACGAACACTTGTGCCGGGGTCACGCCGTAGTACTCGGCCACCGCCTGCTTCAGCCGGTCACCGTTCGGGTCCGGGTACAGGCGCAGGTTGTCGTTCAGCTCGCCGCGCATGGCCTCCAGCGCCTTGGGCGAAGGGCCGTAGGGGTTTTCGTTGGTGTTCAGCTTGACCAGGCGGGCCAGCTTGGGCTGCTCGCCCGGCACGTAAGGCACCAGGTCCTTGACGAAGGGGCTCCAGAATCGACTCATGCTCAGTTCCCCTTCTCTTGGGTCAGGATACGGTATTCAGCGCTGCGGGCGTGGGCGGTCAGCGACTCGCCACGGGCCAGGACCGAGGCGGTGTGGCCCAGCTCGGACGCGCCCTGCTCGGAGCAGAAAATGATCGACGAGCGCTTCTGGAAGTCATACACCCCCAGCGGCGACGAGAAACGCGCGGTGCCGGAGGTCGGCAGCACGTGGTTGGGCCCTGCGCAGTAGTCGCCCAGCGCTTCGCTGGTGTGACGACCCATGAAGATCGCGCCAGCGTGGCGGATGTGCGGCAGCCAGGCCTGCGGGTCGGCCACCGACAGTTCCAGGTGCTCGGGTGCGATGCGGTTGGCCACTTCCATGGCCTGCTGCATGTCACGCACCTGGATCAGCGCACCACGGCCATTGATCGACTTCTCGATGATCTCGGCACGTTCCATGGTCGGCATCAGCTTGTCGATGCTGGCGGCAACGCGGTCGAGGAACGCGGCATCCGGGCTGACCAGGATGGCCTGGGCATCTTCGTCGTGCTCGGCCTGGGAGAACAGGTCCATGGCGATCCAGTCCGGGTCGGTCTGGCCGTCGCACACCACGAGGATTTCCGACGGGCCGGCGATCATGTCGATACCCACCTGGCCGAACACGTGGCGCTTGGCGGTGGCAACGTAGATGTTGCCCGGGCCGACGATCTTGTCCACCTGCGGCACGCTTTCGGTACCGTAGGCCAGCGCGGCGACAGCCTGGGCGCCACCGACGGTGAACACCCGGTCGACACCGGCGATGCAGGCAGCCGCCAGCACCAGTTCGTTGACCTCGCCACGCGGGGTCGGCACCACCATCACCACTTCGGCCACACCGGCGACCTTGGCCGGGATGGCGTTCATCAGCACCGACGACGGGTACGACGCCTTGCCACCCGGCACATACAGGCCGGCGCGGTCCAGCGGGGTGACCTTCTGGCCAAGCACGGTGCCGTCGGCCTCGGTGTACTGCCAGGAGTCCTGCTTCTGCCGCTCGTGGTACATGCGCACACGGTTGGCGGCCTTTTCCAGGGCTTCGCGCTGGACCGGGGTAATGCGGGTCAGGGCCAGTTCCAGGCGCTCGCGACCAAGGATCAGGTCATCGATGGACTTGGCATCGACACCATCGAAACGCTGGGTGAATTCCACCAATGCCGCATCACCACGCTCGCGCACGGCCTTGATGATGTCGAGCACGCGCTGGTTGACCGCGTCATCGGACACACTTTCCCAGCTCAGCAGATGATCCAGATGTCGGGCGAAATCCGGATCAGCGGCGTTGAGACGGGCAATTGCAGTGGACACGGTCATGGCGAGGGCCTCGATTATTAGCGAATGCTCAGGCGCCCTAGGCTACCAGTCCATCCGCGCGGGCACCCGAGAAAAATGGCTATGACGCGGATAGACGGGCGCGACAGCGAAGGTCGCGCGCAGGAGTCAACCGCGGTGTCGCGATTCGACCGCTTGACGCAGCGTGTCGATCAGGCTCTGGATACGGGCGTGCTGCATTTTCATGGAGGCCTTGTTGACCACCAGGCGCGAGCTGATCGTGGCGATCAGTTCCTGGGGCTCCAGGCCGTTGGCACGCAGGGTGTTGCCGGTGTCGACCACGTCGATGATCTTGTCGGCGAGGTTGATCAGCGGTGCCAGCTCCATCGAGCCGTACAGCTTGATGATGTCGACCTGGCGGCCCTGTTCGGCGTAGTAGCGCTTGGCTACGTTGACGAACTTGGTAGCCACGCGCAGACGGCCCTTGGGCTCGGGTGCGCCGACCACGCCAGCGGTCATCAGCTTGCAACGGGCAATCTGCAGGTCCAGGGGCTCGTACAGGCCCTGGCCGCCGTACTCCATCAGCACGTCCTTGCCGGCCACACCCAGGTCGGCGGCACCATGCTCGACATAGGTCGGCACGTCGGTGGCACGCACGATCAGCAGGCGCACATCGTCCTGCGTGGTGGGGATGATCAGTTTGCGGCTCTTGTCCGGGTTCTCGGTCGGCACGATACCGGCCTCGGCCAGCAACGGCAGGGTATCGTCGAGAATACGGCCTTTGGAAAGCGCGATGGTCAACATTGGAACGTCGGTCCTTAAGCGGCTACTGCCGGCCGGGCGTCGAGCCCGACCGCATTCAATTCGTTAGGCACATCCTGCGAAAGCGGGCAAACCCCACTCCCACAGGATGCACCAGGCAGACGATTAGCCCGGTACGCGACGGATCTTCGCGCCCAGCATCTGCAGTTTTTCTTCGATGCACTCGTAACCACGGTCGATGTGGTAGATGCGATCGATCAGGGTATCGCCTTCGGCAACCAGCGCCGACAGCACCAGGCTGGCGGAAGCACGCAGGTCGGTGGCCATTACCGGGGCACCCTTCAGCGCCTTGACGCCAGTGACGATGGCAGTGTTGCCTTCGACCTGGATCTGCGCGCCCATGCGGTGCATTTCGTAGACGTGCATGAAGCGGTTTTCGAAGATCGTCTCGATCACTGCACCGGTGCCTTCGGCAATGGCGTTGAGCGAGATGAACTGCGCCTGCATGTCGGTCGGGAACGCCGGGTACGGGGCGGTACGCAGGTTGACGGCTTTCGGCCGCTTGCCGTGCATGTCCAGCTCGATCCAGTCTTCGCCGGTGTTGATGTCGGCGCCGGCTTCCTTGAGTTTTTCCAGTACGGCTTCAAGGATGGTCGGGTCGGTGTCCTTGACCTTGACGCGGCCACCGGTCACGGCAGCGGCAACCAGGTAGGTACCGGTCTCGATACGGTCCGGCATCACGCGGTAGCTGGCCGAAGCCAGACGCTCGACACCATCGATAGTGATGGTGTCGGTGCCAGCGCCTTGAACGTTGCCGCCCATGGCGTTGATGAAGTTGGCCAGGTCGACCACTTCCGGCTCACGCGCGGCGTTCTGCAGCACGCTGCGGCCCTTGGCCAGGGCAGCGGCCATCATGATGTTCTCGGTACCGGTCACGCTCACGGTGTCGAAGAAGAAGTGCGCACCGCGCAGGCCACCCTCAGGTGCCTTGGCCT
>RCUU01001704.1_pt1 | contig 10158 bp, 5 predicted proteins | sample 2166211 | NCBI WGS metagenome assembly RCUU01 (sample SAMN09932620, study PRJNA488358) | compost metagenome | feature: garden; material: soil; isolation source: compost soil in phenylacetic acid-enriched culture | place: Germany: Experimental Botanical Garden Goettingen | collected 2016-01-27
TGCGGGCGCTGTGCGAGTTCACCGCCAAGACCGGCGACCTCGACCTGCGCTTCACACCGTCACCGACCGCGCTGGAAGGTATCGTCGGGCACCGTACGGTGGCCTCGCGGCGCAGCGAGGGTTACCAAAGCGAAATTGCCCTTGAGGGCCAGTATCAAACCTTGACGGTCAAGGGCAGGGCGGATGGCTATGACCCCGGGCAAAACTGCCTGGAGGAGGTCAAGACCTACCGCGGCGACTTGAGCAAACAACCGGCCAACCACCGCCAATTGCATTGGGCCCAGGCCAGGATCTACGGCTGGTTGATGTGTCGGAAACTGGACCTGTCGCGGATCAGTCTGGCACTGGTGTATTTCGACATCGTCAGTGAAAAGGAGACCTGCCTGGTCGAGTCTTTCGACGCCATCGAGCTGCAACAGTTCTTCGAACGGCATTGCGCGCGGTTCCTGCAATGGGCCGAACAGGAAGTCGCCCATCGAGAAGGGCGCAATCTGGCTGCGCAGGGCCTGGCCTTTCCCCATGCCGGTTTTCGACCGGGGCAGCGTCATCTGGCCGAGTCGGTGTTCAAGGCCGTCAGCACGGGGCGCTGCCTGATGGCCCAGGCGCCCACGGGCATCGGCAAGACCCTGGGCACCTTGTTCCCCATGCTCAAGGCGCTGGCGCCGCAGCAACTGGACAAGGTGTTCTTCCTTACGGCGAAAACCCCGGGACGGCAACTGGCCCTGGACGCCGCGCACGTGATGCTTGCCAGCGCCGATGCGCCGCCGTTGCGGGTGCTGGAGATGATCGCCCGGGACAAGGCCTGCGAACATCCGGACAAAGCCTGCCACGGCGAGTCCTGCCCACTGGCCCGGGGGTTCTACGATCGCCTGCCCGCCGCACGGCAGGCGGCCAGTCAACTGAGCCTGTTGAACCAGAGCGCCTTGCGCGAGGTCGCCCTGGCGCACGATGTCTGCCCGTATTACCTGAGCCAGGAAATGGCGCGTTGGGCCGACGTGGTGGTTGCCGACTACAACTATTACTTCGATTTCAGCGCGCTGCTGTTCGGTCTGGCCCAGGCCAATCACTGGAAGGTCGCGGTGCTGGTCGACGAAGCCCACAACCTGGTGGAGCGCGGCCGCCAGATGTACAGCGCCAGCCTCGACCAGGCGACCTTCAACGGCGTGCGCAAAACCGCGCCCGAAGCGCTGAAAAAACCGATGCAACGGGTCAGCCGCGAGTGGAATGCCCTGCATAACGCGCAAACCGGCGCCTATCAGGCCTATGACAAGGCGCCGGAAAAGCTCCTTCAGGCACTGTCATCGTGCAGCGCCAGCATCGGTGACTACCTGAACGATCATCCACAAGGGCTGGACAGCGCACTGCAAGGCTTCTACTTCGACATGCTGCAGTTTTGCCGGGTGGCCGAACTGTTCGATGAGCAGTTCCTGTTCGACATCAGCAAGCGCGACCTCGAGCGCCAGCGCAACCTCTCGCAACTGTGCCTGCGCAATGTAGTCCCCGCCGGCTTCATCCGCCCGCGCCTGACCGCCGCGCGTAGCACGGTGCTGTTTTCCGCGACCCTCAGCCCCCGGCACTATTACGCCGATTTACTGGGAGCGCCGCAGGACACGGTGTGCATCGACGTCGAGTCGCCGTTTCACGCCGATCAACTGCAAGTGCACATCGTCGACCAGATCTCCACGCGGTTCGTTCATCGCCAGTCCTCTCTCGAACCGATCGTGGACTTGATCGCCAGACAGTTCTGCAAGCGCCCCGGCAATTACCTGGCGTTTTTCAGCAGTTTCGATTACTTGCAGCAGGTGGCGCAGTTGCTGGCCGAGCGGCACCCGCGGATCAAACTGTGGTCGCAATCCCGTGGCATGGGCGAGGCACAACGCCAGGACTTTCTCGACAGGTTCACCGAAGACGGCGAGGGCGTCGGCTTTGCAGTGCTCGGCGGTGCGTTCGGCGAAGGCATCGATTTGCCCGGCGCACGGTTGATCGGTGCGTTCATCGCCACCCTGGGGCTGGCCCAACTGAACCCGGTCAACGAGCAGTTGAAACAGCGCATGGCTGCGATTTTCGGCGCTGGCTACGATTACACCTACCTGTTTCCCGGCGTACAGAAAGTGGTTCAGGCCGCTGGACGGGTCATCCGTACGCAACAGGATCAAGGGGTGGTGATGTTGATCGACGACCGTTTTGGAGAGCACAAGGTCAGGCAATTACTGCCGCGCTGGTGGTCGATTGCACCAACGAATTCTCGCTCTGCGCTGTAGGAGCTTTTACCTTTAAAAACAAATACATACCTTGATTAAAACAACGAATTGAACAATCAACGCCAGCACGCTTTATTGGAAAGGCTAGATATCACAACCCAATTCTTTGATAAGGAAATCAAGGTATGTCAGAAGCACCGAAATACAACTATTCCTCAGACGACGTGATCAAGGCGTTCGACGAGATCTACCCTACGCTCTTCGTCGGCAAAACTGCTGAAGCCACCCCAAAGTTGCTGATCACCGCCGGAGTGGAGGGCTCGGGCAAGACTTACTTGTTGGAAAAGAGCTTGCTGCCATCCGGGAATTACGGGAACTACATTCGACTGTACCTGCCCGAATATCGAAAAAAACACCCGAATTACGCCGACATGATCAAACTCGGCGTTTTGCACGCCTACGAACATACAGAAGCGTTTGCCAGGGAGCTCGGTGAGAAAATCTTCGCCAACGCGCTTTCTCAAAGATGCAACATCATCATGGAGTGCGCGTTCGATGACATCGGTTTTGCCGGATTGGCAACATTTGTTCCCGGGTATCAACTCGAAGTCCATGTCGTGGGCTGCAATCACGCGTTCGCCCATCTGTCCAGCATCAAAAGAACATTCTCCAGCCTGAAAAATCAGGAGTTGGAACGGTTTGTCAGCTATTCGAGACTCGAGAAGAGCATCAGTAACGCCCCGGCGGTTCTCGTTGCGTTCGAGTTCATCGCAAAGACGGTGAGCGGCTCGCAAATTTTCTTGTACGAGCGTGGTCTGGGCACGCTGAGCGAACGGGTACTGCGCGCTCATAGCGCCTATACCCTGGACGCAAATGGGAATCTGAACGAAGCTTCAACGCTGCAGCCATATGCCTACAGCGCCTATGACACAATCCTCAGGAGGTCCGTCTATTCGAGGGAGGAGCGTGACGAAATGGTCAGGGAATGTCATCTACAGCTGCTTAAAACCAGTCAATATGACAAACAGGTTCCCGATTTCGTCTACAACGAGCTTTATTCCTACATCACCAAATACGTGTATCGCTAAGCCGGGATTGCAGGCTATGAAGCAAACTGCCGCAGTCATGGCTTTCCAAATTGGCAGTTTGTCTCATACTCCAGAAAAACAATCATGACGCGAGAACTCAATGAGCGAGGATCGAAACAGGCCGAATACCGTTGAGGACAAGCGCTTTCGCCTGTTGATCGATGCAGTGATCGACTATGCGATCTACATGATTGATCCCGACGGCATCATTACCAGCTGGAACGCCGGCGCCAGGCGTTTCAAGGGCTACGAGGAAGCCGAGATCCTCGGTCAGCATTTCTCGCGTTTCTACACCGATGACGATCGCCGTGCCGGCTTGCCCCAGCGGGCACTGGACACGGCGATTCGTGAAGGGCGTTTCGAGGGCGAAGGCTGGCGGGTACGCAAGGACGGCACACATTTCTGGTGCCATGTGGTCATTGATCCGATCTTCGACCCGTCGGGCACGTTGCTCGGTTTCGCCAAGATCACCCGGGACCTGACCGATCGCAAAATGGCCGAGGAAATCCTCAAGCAAAGCGAGCAGCAGTTTCGCCTGCTGGTGCAGAGCGTTACCGACTATGCGATCTACATGCTTTCCCCGGACGGCCGGGTGAGCAACTGGAACCCCGGCGCCCAGCGCATCAAGGGTTACTTGCCGGAAGAGGTCATTGGCCGGCATTTTTCGATGTTCTACACCCCGGAGGATCGCGATGCCCGCGAGCCACAACGGACGCTGGATATCGCCGTTCGTGAAGGGCGCTTTGAAAACAAGGGCTGGCGGGTGCGCAAGGATGGTACGCGGTTCCTCGCCCATGTCATCGTCGACCCGATCTGGGGCGACACCGGCACATTGCTCGGTTTTGCCAAGATCACCCGGGACATCACTGAAGTCACCCAGGCGCAGCAGGCGCTGGAGCAAACCCGTGAGGCCTTGTTCCAGGCGCAGAAAATGCAGGCCATCGGCCAGCTCAGCGGCGGGATCGCCCACGACTTCAACAACCTGCTGACGGTGATCCTCGGCAATCTGGAAATCGTGCGCAAACGGGTGACGGATGACCCCAAAATAACCCGCCTGATCGACAACGCCACCCAAGGTGCCTTGCGCGGTGTATCCCTGACCCAGCGCATGCTGGCGTTTGCCCGACGCCAGGAGCTCAAGTCGGTACCTGTGCGGATACCGGCGCTGGTGGAAGGCATTTCCGGGCTATTGCGCAGCTCCCTGGGGCCTTCGGTGAAAGTCGAAACACGCTTTCCCGGGGATCTTGAACCGGTGATGGCGGACATCAATCAACTGGAACTGGCCGTACTGAACCTGGCGACCAATGCCCGCGACGCCATGCCCCACGGCGGGACCATCATCTTCAGTGCCAGGACCGAGGAGGTCACCGGCGGCGCCTCATCCCTGGCCGCGGGGCGTTATGTCTGCCTGAACATTGCCGATACCGGCGAGGGCATGGATGAAACCACGCTGGCCTCGGCGATGGACCCCTTTTTTACCACCAAGGGCGTCGGTAAAGGTACGGGCCTGGGGTTATCGATGGTCCACGGTTTTATCGAGCAATTGGGTGGGCGCTTCATCCTCAAAAGCAACAAGGATCAGGGTACGACGGCCGAGTTGTGGTTGCCGGTTGCCACCCGGGGTTCGGTGGTTGAGCCTGTAGCGCAAACGCAGACCGTGGAAGTGCCCCGCCTGTGCGTACTGGTGGTGGACGATGACAGTCTGGTGTTGACCAGCACCAGTCTGCTGCTCGAGGACCTCGGGCATCGGGTCATCAGTGCGGCTTCCGGAGCCAGGGCGCTGGAGCTGTTCGGCAGTGAACCGGATATCGATCTGGTGATCACCGACATGGCCATGCCACAGATGAGTGGCGCGCAACTGGCCAACGCCATCAGGCTCATGCGGCCGAGCGTGCCGATCATCCTCGCCACCGGTTTTGCCGAACGCCTGGAAGGCATTGCCGCGCGTCTACCTCGTTTGTCGAAACCCTTTACCCAGCTCAACCTGGTGGAAGTCATTGCCTTGGCGATGAAGTGACGCGGCGGTTACGCCGTTCATAGCGGGCAAGCATCGGCTGGGTGCTGATGCCGTGGACCAGAATGCTCAGGGCCACCACCGAGAGCGTCAGGTCGGCACACACCGTTGCCACTGAAGGCAGCAGATCGTGGTTCAAGGCATAGAAAAGGTAGTAGAAACTCCCGATGCCGCGAATTCCGAACCAGCCAATCAACCAGCGTTGCGGGCCATTGAGCAGCGAACCCCATGGCATCAGCCAGACCGTCAGCGGGCGAATCATCCCGAACAGCACCAACGCGACCAGCAACGCCCGCCAGTCCCAGTGCGCGATCAGCACAATACCGAGCAAGGTGACCAGAAAAACTTCCATGGCCCGTTCCACCAGGCTGCCGAACGACAGCATGTCGCCCATCATGATCCCGGCGGCGACTTGCGTGTCTTCCAGGTGCTCCACATTGCCGAGCACGGCCGCCTCGGGTTCGACATGCTGATGACCGACCACCGCTTGAACCAGGTGTTCGGCCGGTGTGTGGGCGTCACTGCTTGTCCTGACCTCGGCCCGACGCAAGCCCAGGCCGGCGGCAAACACCGAGAGGAACCCGTAGCCGCCGATGGTTTCGGCCACGACGTAAGCCAGTGCGATCAAGGCCAGGGCAAGGTAGTCATTGGGGGAAAACGTGCTGTCGGCATTCTTGATGCGCATGAACAACGTCAGGTGACCAATACCGCGCCCCATCCAGTAACCGGTCAGCAGTCCGGCGGGCACGCCCCACAACAGGCGCTTGAAAAACCAGTCATCCAGACCGCTGCCAAAGCTGCCGTTTTGCTGCAAAAACAACAGTCCCAGAATCACGAACGGGAAAGCGATTCCGTCGTTCAGTCCTGCTTCGCCCGAGAGCCCGAACCGCACCGGATCATCATCCTTGGCGTCATTGACCTGAACCAGCGAGGCCAGGACCGGATCGGTCGGCGCCAGTATCGCCCCGATCAGCAGCGACGGCCCCCACGCCAGTCCGAAAGCGAAATGCAGCAGCAGGCAGACGCCGACAATGGTCAGCACCATCACCGGTCCCGCCAGGACGAACGCCACTCGCCATCGGCGATCACGAAGAGGAGGTCGCAGCTTGAGCCCGCAGACAAACAATGAAAACAGCACCGCGACTTCCGTCAGGTGCTCGATCCAGAACGCTGCCTCCTTGATATCCAGCCTGAGCATACCCAGGCCCGCCGGCCCGATGGCGATGCCCAGGACCAGGCACACCGCCGAAGTGGTGACCGGCATCCAGCGCAGGTACGACGAAGTCAGTGCCAGGGTCAGCAACACCGCGCCCAACACCGCCACCCAGGCAACGAAACTCATGGCTCAGATCCCGAAACAACCGTCAGTGCAGGGCTATAGGCTGTTGAGCATTGAAGGGCTGCATCGGTTCAATTATTACCTGCAGGAGTGAGACTGCTCGCGATAGCGCCGTGTCAGGCAACATCATTGCCGACTGACAGGACGCCATCGCGAGCAGGCTCACGCCCACAAGGGGATAGGCCATGGCTAGAGGGGCGGGTCAGGCCTTGAGATGGCGCAAACTGCGTTCCATCCGCGCAATGCCTTCTTCCAGCAGCGACCGTGGGCAGCCGAAGTTCAGGCGCACGAACTGTTTGCAGCCATTGCCGAAGTCCAGGCCGGCGCTCAAACCCACCTTGGCCTGTTCGAGGAAAAACTGCTGCGGGTCGTCCAGCCCCAGTGCCGTGCAGTCGAGCCACGCCAGGTAGGTGCTTTGCGGCAGGTTCATGGTGATGCCCGGCAGGCGGGTGTGTACGGCCTCGGCCAGGTAATCCCGGTTGCCTTGCAGGTAGACCTTCAGCTCGGCGAGCCATGGCGCGGCTTCGCTGTAGGCGACGCGGGTGGCTTCCATGCCCAGCGGATTGACGCTGTCGACCATGCCGCAACGGGCGTGGTTGACCTTCTCGCGCAGGTGGCGGTCCTGGATGATCATGAACGAGGTCTTCAGGCCGGCGATGTTGTAGGCCTTGCTCGCCGACATCAGCGTGATGGTGCGCTGGGCGACTTGCGGGCTCAGCGTGGCCATCGGAATGTGCTGGCGGCCGTCGAAGCACAACTCGGCGTGGATCTCGTCGGAAATGATCCAGGCATCATGCTCAAGGCAAATGTCGGCAATGGCTTGCAGCTCTGTGCGGGGGAAGGCCTTGCCCAGCGGGTTATGCGGGTTGCTCAGCAGCAGTGCGCCACCACCTTGCAGCGACTGGCTCAGGGTATCCAGCGGCGTGGTGTAGGTGCCGTCGGCTTGCGCATCGAAATTCAGTTCGACCTTGTTCAGCCCCCAATGCCCGGGCGCATGACGCAGCGGTGGGTAGTTCGGCACCTGCACAACGACATTCTGTGGCGCCTGCACCAGTGCCTTCAGTGCCATGTTGAAGCCGGACTCGACGCCCGGCAGGAAAATCAGCTCCTGGGGCTCGACGCGCCAGGCGTACTTGTTCCAGAGGTCGGCAACGATTGCCTCGCGCAGGTCATCCTGGGCCACGCTGTAGCCGACCATCGGGTGTTCCAGTCGTTTTTGCAGGGCCTGGATGATCATCGGCGGCGCGGCGAAATCCATGTCGGCGACCCACATCGGCAACACATCGGCGGGGTAGCGGCTCCACTTGGTGCTGCCGGTGTTGTGGCGGTCGAACACCTGATCAAAATCGAAAGTCATGCGGGGTCTCGTAACGGCAGGGTTAATCATGCCCGCCATGATAAGCGCCAATCCTTGTAGGAGCGAGCCTGCTCGCGAAGGTGTGTCAGATACGGTGATGTCTACTGACACACCATCGCGAGCAGGCTCGCTCCTACAAGGATCTTCACCGCCCGATGGATTTGCCCGACGGTCGGTTTTCACACAGAACGTCAACCGGTTGACTACAGTTTCAAGTGTCGGCAGCCAGACTGCCCAGACCGTGGTTGTTCGAAAAAGCCCGGCCATGTACCGGGTTCCACCTGATCAGGAGTGCACGATGGATCTCAGCCGTCGTCAGTTCTTCAAGGTCGCCGGTATCGGCCTTGCAGGCTCTAGCCTGGGCGCGTTGGGCATGGCCCCGACGCCAGCCTTCGCCGAGCAGGTGCGCCACTTCAAGCTTGCCCACACCCATGAAACCCGCAACACCTGCCCGTATTGCTCGGTCGGTTGCGGGGTAATCATGTACAGCCAGGGCGATGCGGCAAAGAATGTCGCGCAAAACATCATCCACATCGAAGGTGACGCCGACCACCCGGTCAACCGCGGCACCCTTTGCCCTAAAGGCGCAGGCCTGCTGGACTTCATTCACAGCCCCGGCCGCCTGCAATACCCGCAGGTGCGCAAGCCCGGCAGCACCGAGTGGACGCGCATCTCCTGGGATGAAGCCCTCGATCGCGTCGCCGACCTGATGAAGGCCGACCGCGACGCCAACTTCATCGAGAAGAACGCCCAGGGCCAGACGGTGAATCGCTGGCTGACCACCGGTTTCCTCGCGGCATCGGCGGCGTCCAATGAAGCAGGCTATATCACCCACAAGGTGGTTCGCAGTCTCGGCATGCTGGGGTTCGATAACCAGGCGCGTGTCTGACACGGCCCGACGGTGGCAAGTCTTGCCCCGACGTACGGCCGTGGTGCCATGACCAATACCTGGACCGATATCGCCAACGCGAATCTGGTCCTGGTGATGGGCGGCAACGCAGCAGAAGCGCACCCGTGCGGCTTCAAATGGGTGACCGAAGCCAAGGCGCACAACAAGGCGCGGCTGATCGTGGTCGACCCGCGTTTTACCCGGACCGCCTCGGTGGCCGACTATTACGCGCCGATTCGCACCGGCACCGACATTGCCTTCATGGGCGGGCTGATCAATTACCTGCTGACCGAGGACAAGATCCAGCACGAATACGTGCGCAACTACACCGACGTGTCGTTCATCGTCAAAGCCGGCTATGGCTTCGAGGACGGGATCTTCAGCGGCTACGACGCGGCCAAGCGCCTTTACACCGACAAGTCCGGCTGGGGCTATGAACTCGGTGAAGACGGTTTTGCCAAAGTCGACCCGACCCTGCAGGACCCACGTTGCGTCTATCAGTTGATGAAGCAGCATTACAGCCGTTACACCAAGGAACTGGCGAGCCAGATCTGCGGCATGCCGGTCGATGCCATGCAGAAAATCTGGGAGGAGATCGCCACTTGCTCGACGCCGGGCAAGACCATGACCATCCTCTATGCGCTGGGCTGGACCCAGCACTCGATTGGCGCGCAGATGATCCGCAGCGCGGCGATGGTGCAACTGCTGCTGGGCAACGTCGGCATGCCGGGCGGCGGCGTGAACGCCTTGCGCGGGCACTCCAACATCCAGGGGCTGACCGATCTGGGCCTGTTGTCCAACTCACTGCCGGGCTACCTCACGCTACCCGGCGATGCCGAACAGGACTACAACGCCTACATCGTCAAGCGCACGCAAAAACCCTTGCGCCCGGGGCAACTGTCCTACTGGCAGAACTACGGCAAATTCCACGTCAGCCTGATGAAAGCCTGGTACGGCGCCAACGCCACGGCCGAGAACAACTGGGCCTACGACTACCTGCCGAAACTGGACATTCCCCAATACGACATCCTCAAGGTGTTCGACCTGATGGGGCAGGGCAAGGTCAACGGCTACCTGTGCCAGGGCTTCAATCCTATCGCTGCACTACCCGACAAGAACCGGGTGATGGTGGCGCTGGCCAAGCTGAAATGGCTGGTGGTGATGGATCCGCTGGCCACCGAAACCTCGGAGTTCTGGCAAAAGGTCGGGCCGTATAACGACGTGAACAGCGCCGACATCCAGACCGAAGTCATTCGCCTGCCCACCACCT
>RCUU01001705.1_pt1 | contig 10154 bp, 22 predicted proteins | sample 2166211 | NCBI WGS metagenome assembly RCUU01 (sample SAMN09932620, study PRJNA488358) | compost metagenome | feature: garden; material: soil; isolation source: compost soil in phenylacetic acid-enriched culture | place: Germany: Experimental Botanical Garden Goettingen | collected 2016-01-27
TCAGGGCCCATATGAAGTGAAACCCTTGCATAGCAAGGGTTTTTTGCTGTGTATAGGATGATGTATAGTTGATTAATCAGTTCCTTTTTCACTCCAAAAATCTGTTTTGGTCACTCAAATGGTCACGAAGTTAAATTATCCACAGAATTTTTAATGCTTTTCAACACTGCTATGGCCTAATCGTTCGGCTCCGATTTTGGGATTCACTCCATTATTCAGCAGCATTGAGGCATGGGAATGTCTGAGATCATGAAAGCGAATCTTCGGCAGTTCTGCCTTATTCGTCAAATAAGCGAAGTTTCAGTAATGCGTGATAATCCCTCGAGAGGGTGTCCAGTTGACCGTCTGCTGGATCGTTTGCGCAATTTATCAAAGAAAATTGGGCTTTCACCGTCAGCTTGCCTTGCAAGAACAAAAAATTTATTAGAAACAGGTTTTATTAAGAAATTTGCAACTATAGTTGATGAGAAGAAAATAGGAATACAAGTCACTGCTTTTGTTCTCGTTAATTTAACACCTCTGAATAGGGAAACAATCCATTCATTTTTAGAGGTCATAAACAAATTTCCTCAGGTTCAAGAGTGTTACACACTTACAGGCAGCCATGATTTTTTGCTTAAGATCGTTGAAAAGAACATGGAAAGCTATCGGGATTTTATCATTGATGCATTAATGCAGAATTCAGTAATCAGCAGGGTTGAAACAAGTATAGTTATGAGTACAGAAAAAAGAACCTTTAACGTGCCAATTGATCAAATTTAAATGGTTTCTAATTTGAATGAAACATCATTTTTTTCAGTCTATATACTATCGGGATGTGAGTGACATGAAAAACAAAGATCAAGTATACCTTGCATTTCGCGCAGCTTTTCCACATACAGTGCCGATTTTTGCAGGATTTGTCTTCTTGGGCATAGCTTATGGAATTTTTATGAACTCATTAGGTTTTAGTGCAATCTATCCGATTCTAATGAGTCTATTAATATTTGCAGGCTCCATGGAATTTGTAGCAGCTAATTTTCTACTTATGGCTTTCAATCCAATAAATGCACTACTTCTAACGCTAATGATAAATGCACGACATTTGTTTTACGGCATTTCCATGCTGGATAAATATAAGGGAGTTGGAAAGAAACAATTCTATTTGATTTAGGGTCTTTGTGATGAGTCTTTTGCGATTAATAGTACTGTCGATGTTCCGAACAATGTTGATAAGGGGTGGTTTATGTTCTTTGTGACTTTATTCAATCACTCTTATTGGGTTATTGGTGCGGCAATAGGAGGTATTTTTGGAAGTTATGTTAAGTTCAACACAGAAGGACTCGCTTTTGTTATGACGGCTCTATTTGTAGTCATTTTCATTGAACAATGGATGAAGGAAAAAAAACACTACAGTGCTCTCGTAGGTGTGGGTATTTCAACTGTCAGCCTTATAGTTTTTGGTGGAGAAAGCCTCATCATTCCTGCAATGTTTGCAATTTTGGGTGTATTCACCCTTCTAAGGAAACAAATTGAGAAAGCTGAGGGTAGCTCCGTATAATGATGAATTTGGCACATCAAGTGATTACGATTGTTATGGTAGTTTTAGGTACTATGTTTACAAGGTTTCTTCCATTCATTGTTTTCCCACCAGGTAAGCCAACCCCACATTACGTACAGTATCTGGGTAAAGTGCTGCCTTCAGCAGTAATTGGGCTTTTAGTTATTTATTGCTTTAAGGATGTAAGTTTACTGTCTGGAAGTCATGGCATTCCTGAATTAATTGGTGTATTAGCAGTTGTATTACTACATTTTTGGAAGAAACAAATGCTTCTTTCTATAGCTGGCGGAACTATTATATATATGATGTTGGTACAATCGCTTTTTTATGTGTAATGCAGGGAAGCTCCTCCTACTGTCGAAATGTCATATAAGGATGGGAGGTTTCGAGATGTATCAGATTGAGCATCGAGCGATGTCAAGTTTGGCGCTTAAACCTGATCTTCGGCACACTATTATTTTGACTATGCATTAAAGCTAATAGAAGAGCGGGACAGGGCCGCAGCGTTGCTGTACGGCTCTGTTTTAGCATGCAAGTATACGGCAGCCCAACACAACATGCTACTTTATGATTGCAACATTACTGAGAACAAGTGCGTCATTTGAATTGAAGTTTAAAATGAATGCGAGGATCATTGTATGAAAAAAATTTGTGCTGTCGTTCTTATTGTTGGAATTTTCTTAAGTAACATGGTGGGGACTTCCAATGCCCTGAGCTCTTCAGAATATGTTACTCTCCCAAAGTATACACTCAATGTGAATGGCGTGACTGTAGATTTGGAAGGTGATAATATTCCATTATTCCAATACAATGGGGATTACATGGTTCCATTGCGCAAGGTTGCTGAGCTGCTTGGATACACAGTTTATTGGGATCAGGATACACATGAGGTCCTTGTTGGGGACAGTATTCAGTCAATTTCGGTGAACAACAATTCTTCGAGTTATTCTTCAATGAAATTGTATTAGATAAAGAAATTATTTCGATTTCTCCAATTATGTATAGTCTGGAATAAAAGCGTTAGCGTAACGGTGGGTGTTCCTCGAGAGAGGGGCGCCTATTTTTTATTGCTTGTATGCTTGAAAAGAAAACCGTCCAGACGGTATGCTAATATGGGTGGTGATAACATTGGAACCGAAAAAAAAGGGAATGAAGAGAGAGGCAATACTAAAAGCTGCCACTGATATTATTCGAAGCCAAGGAGTAGAACATCTAACTTTAGACGCTGTTGCTCAAGAAGCCGGTGTTAGTAAAGGAGGATTATTGTATCATTTTCCTAATAAAGAAGAGTTAATTCAGGGGATGGTTCAAGGCTTGACCCGTACCTTTATCTCACATTTCGAGAAAAGAGTAGCGGAGGATCAAGAAGAGGATGGGAAATGGAGCAGGGCGTACGTAAATGCTACTTACACTGGATTAGAAGAAGGGCAAGATATGGATGCCGCCCTTTCTGCATCACTCTTTACTAATCCAAAATTGTTAACGGAGCTCCAAACGGAGTATGGAAATTGGCAGAAAAAAATTGAGAATGATGGGTTGGACCCGGTATTATCATCTATCATAAGACTTGCTGTCGATGGGTTATGGTTTTCAGAAATGTTTGGGTTGGCAGCGCCGGATGCCGAGCTTAAGAAACGTATTATAGAAGAATTAAATGTGTGGACAAAGGAGAAAAAATAAATGGCTTATTTATATCTTGCTCTGGCAATAGTAGGAGAATTGATTGGCACTTCAATGCTAAAAGCTTCAGTAGGCTTTACAAGATTGATGCCCACTATACTGACTCTGGTTAGCTTTACACTGGCTTTTTACTTCTTGTCGTTGTCGCTTAAATCCATTCCGCTGAATTTCGCCTACGCTACTTGGTCTGGGCTTGGAACTGTGATAACTGTTGTGATATCCGTGATGATATGGAAGGAAAAAATTAATGTAGCGAGTGTATTAGGAATTATTTTAATCGTTGTAGGTGTTGTTGTTCTGAATTTATTTGGCCCAGGTCATGGTTCATCAGATGAGCAAGCTAGCAAAACGACCCAAGTCGTTCAGAAATTCTAGGCAGAGGCTAACATGAAAATGAGAACAGCCTTGATATCAGTATAGGAGGAACAGCATGGAGCATACATTTGAAATTCTTATTCCAACCATCAACAATAAATTCGAACCTGCCTTGGCCCAGCCGGAAGATACGGAGGAAATTATGTCCTTGCTGGTCGAGACAGCGGAATGGCTGAGAAGCCGGGGATCGAGCCAGTGGGAAGGATTGCTTGAAGGAAATGATTCCCATGATACGGTAGGTGCGATTCAGCGCAGGAATGTCTTCGTTTTCAAGCAGGGTACAGAAATTGCAGGCCTAGTTATGCTGTTGCAGAAGCCAAGCCAATGGGACGTTCATTTGTGGGAAGACAAGGCGCAAGAAGACGATGGAGCCGTTTATTTGCATCGTTTGGCGGTTCGACGTAAATATGCCCGTACAGGTCTCGGCCATGGTATTCTGAACTGGTGCAGCACGGGCGTACGCTTCGCGAACAAGCGGCTGATCCGACTGGATTGTGTGGCTGAGAATGACACCCTAAATTCATTTTACACACGAAACGGCTACTTATTTGTTGGAGAGAAGGAAGGATTTAATACTTACGAATCAAAATACGATAACGAATAGAGCTTTGCACGAGCATTTCTTGAAACAAAAATAGAGAAGTGGCAAATCAAGACAACCACAATAAAATAATTACCTAAAAACTAGGCTCAGCACAATGACTGGTGCCTAGTCATTTTGATAAGTATAAGAATAGGATGGTGTGTACTTTAATTGTAGGGAGGTATACACATGGGTGGTGTAGTAGGAGGCGTTGGCGAAGGTTGTTGTGGTCCTGGCGTTGGAGGAATCGGGACTTCGACTGCGGCGATTTTAGTTCTGTTCATATTGCTGGTGATTATTACAAGAGGCTTTTGCATTTAATTGAATCCACTGTCTGATTACCGCGTGCACATTTTGGCCAAATGGGACGATATATTAATCAAACAGAGCACAAAAAGTTAAATATTGAAGCTGCTAACAAGGACTGTAATCGGTATTTTACCGGAGACAGTCCTTTAAATTTTTCTTTGACTCTACAAAAGCATTTATATTTAGGCTTCTGGATATTTTTACCCTTGCTTAGACATGTCAACATTGGCAAGTAGCTAACTGCACCCACGTCAGGAGTACCCGATAGACAAGAAAATCGGCTTATCTTCAGCTTTTGCTTTTGCAAACGCTTCTTCACCCCACGGATACCAGTCAACTGGATTATAGGCATGTTGTAAAAGATAAGGCGATTTCTCACTAATCAATCTATTGGGTACTCTTTCTGAGTTTGGCATGGGCATCAACTCCTTTCTATATTAAAGATATGATTAGTATATCCAAGAAGTAACAAAGGATACTGTTGAGCAACAGGTGTATCATGCGGCTTTGCGGCGCAAATTTTGACATGATAGGGTGTTTATACCTTTCTCCCTCAAAATGGCGTTCTATTGGATATAAGTACACACATCATAATATTGATTGAAATAAATCATATCATTCATACAAGTGACTTGAAAATGAAACGTGTCTTAACTATAAGGAAAAGCAGGAAACATTGTGCATAGCAAGGGCTATTGCATATCACTCAAACAGAAGATCTATAGCCTTTGCTATCCTAAAGAATAATTTTTAGGAGGACACAATGAGCTATGTTCACGCTTTGGAAATTCTGCCCGAAGGATTAATTGAAGAAATCCAAGAATATGTTGACGGGCAAGTTATATACATTCCAAAAATAAAATCAAAAAGATGTCAGTGGGGAGAAAAGACAGATACGAAAGTATATTTCAAAGAAAGAAATTTTGAAATATACAATAGTTACAAAAACGGCACAACTGTTTTTGTACTGTCAGAGAAATATTTTTTAACCCCCAAAAGTATTCAACGCATTATACGGAGTATGCAAATTTTATGAATAGATGTGCCATTCTTTACAAAGTGGCACATCTATTTTTTACAACAATGTTTGTTCCCCTATTTGAAATTGAAAAGGGTATAATGGATTTGTAAAGATAACAAAGAAAAGGAAAGGAAAAAATCGAATGAAAATTGTAAAAATTATTGATAGCGATAAAACAAAGTACATGGAATTGCTACTTATTGCAGATGAACAGGTAAGTATGATAGAGAAATATTTGTATCGTGGTGATATGTTCGCCTTGTGTGATGATGATGTTAAAGCAATTTGCATTGTTACACAAGAGCAAGCCGGCGTTTATGAAATTAAGAATATTGTTACCGTTCCTGAATATCAACGGAAAGGATATGGACAATATCTAATCTCATTTATTGCTGATTACTACAAAAAGTCTGGTAGCGAGTTATATGTTGGAACAGGCGATAGCCCTATGACACTTAATTTCTACGAGAAATGCGGATTTGCAAAATCACACATTGTTAAAAACTTTTTTGTAGACAATTACGACCACCCTATGTATGAAAATGGACAACAGTTAGTGGATATGATTTATTTGAAAAGACATCTATAAAATGGAGGTTATGCCGCTCAACGGGGAAATAAATAAAACGTTGTTTGGTGGTAGGATAGCTATGTGCCTAAACAAAATACAAGTAGCCTAACGGCGGGTTGTTATATGTATCAAAAAGCCAATAAATCAATGGTTTTCATTGGGTGCAGTAACTTAATTGCCACCATTGGCATGTCCAACGATAATGAAGACACCTATTGATGCAAAAGCGATGGATACAGCCTTCTTAAGCGTTAGTTTTTCTTTTAAAATGAATCTTGCAAACAGTACCATAAATGCCGGTGTCGTTGACGTAATAATGGCGCCCATTTGTGCATTAGCAAGCATTGTGCCGATTTCTTGAGTGACAATAGAAATAGCATTTCCTATAAGTCCAATCATAAATATTAAAGAAAGTCCCGTTTTGCAATGTACCATGACTGTTTGGTCAAAACACCGATGATCAGCAAGGCGACAAAGGCAATGACATAGCGCATCCATACCAATTCAAGAGGTGGTATTACATCTACCAGGACTTTTACTACTACATACATGCCGCCCCAAATACTTGCGGCCAACGATAAATATAATGAGCCAAGTAATTTATTTTTCATTCTGTACCCTCCGTTGTTAGGTAGCTGTTGTCCTTAACGGAGATGTAGTCATATTCCGTTAAGGAAGAAGAGCTACAGGTACATCATTCTCAAACAATGGAGAATACATCATCAAATTTCAGCCTCACTTTCAAAAGATTTGTTTTTCTAATCATACAATAGTTTCAAAAAATAATAAAACGCGCAGCATCTATGAAAGAAGACCGAGAATCTGTTCCAATAAGCCGCGTAACCGACTACGAGAATAATCCGGAAAGGAACACAAATATACCGATTACAACCGCAACAATTCCGCCAAGCCTTGTAAGCGCTAAATAGGTCTCACTTGGCTCGGAATCTCCATCTACCTTCCACCCTTCTTTTAAATACCATGCAAATGAAGGAAAGCAGATGTTAAGAAAACCGATGATAATAAATAGAATTCCCATGAAGGCAGGCATATTGTCAACTCCTTTGAGCCAGGGACTCGATTCCATTTGATTTAGAGCAGATTAAGGATTCCTCCGGCTAACAGCACGGAGCCTAATATGATGGCGGCAGCTCCTCCGAATTTGACGGAGATGTATTTGATGTATTCTACTACTTCAACCTCGAATGTATAAATCCAACAATGAGCATCAGCAAGGCAGAATAACCGGAGTATATTGCCAATTTAGCAAGCTTCTCGGGTTCAGTGGGTAATTCAAAGTTCATAAGATAAAGAAAATACAAGAAAAGCAGCACGCTTAGGACGAGTATGGCGTTCATAATCTTTTTTAGCATGAATTAACCCTTAACCTTTCTATACTAATGTAAATAGTGGGTCAGGAGGCAAGGCCATTGCGGATTGAGGTATAAGGAACGATATGCTAAGATAACAATAGAAGCAAGGAGGCTGCGCCACAGCCTCCCGGTATAACTCTTGGATGGGACACCTCCAGATCGTACTCATTGATGAAATAACCCGCTCCCTGGCGCTAACCTGGGCGGGTTATTTTCGTTTACCGAGATAAGTGAGCAGCGCAAGGACGAACATCCCGAGCATTAGCACTTCTTGAAACGAAAATTGCATAGGCATCACCTCCGTTCCGAGGCGATACTATCCCACCCAAGCTCAGTTGTACATGTTAAATTATACCACAGTGCTCAATTCATCTGAATCTTCAGGTGGTTTTATTTTACGACTATGTACGGTTAGCTTCGTCTCCCTATAAGCAGCAAGCATTTTTAAGCTAAGCTGCTTATAGGGGTAAAAGCTGAACATTATTTTCTTTTTTTGCGTTTTTTTACGCTTGAAACAGTACACATTACATCCTTCACAGAGCATTTGTAGACATGATGAGGTACAGGAACACAATGATGCTGTCTGATGATTTCAATAGGGTGAATGACTTGAACGACTTGAGGATGATAATAGTTTTCGTACACCGTTTGAGGCGGGTCAATGACCTCTTTTTCCGGACATGTTGGACAGAAATCCATTTGAATTCATCTCCTCCTTGCTGGATTTGATGTATTATATGCATAGAGCAAAAGCCTGACTGTTCATTTGTCCATGCCGTTGCTAAAGCCTGCAATAGTTTCATTGAAATGGGAGGGAAATAACTAATGAAAGCCGTCACAATTATTCAGCCCTTTGCGACACTGGTGGCGCTTGAAGAGAAAAAGCTAGAGACGCGAAGCTGGTCTACGAAGCATCGTGGTCCGCTTGCTGTTCATGCAGGCAAGAAAATAGATCGAAAAATTTGTCAGCAGGAGCCCTACAGATCCATTTTACTTAAGCACGGGTACAAGGTGGACAACCTGCCTACAGGAGCAGTACTAGCGATCGGTCGGCTGGTCGATTGTCATCAAGTGATTGTTGAACAAGGGAATACTGCTATTTTGGGTAATCATGCTGTTGTAAGCGGATATGAGTATTTGTTCGGGGATTATAATCCGGGCAGGTATGCTTGGGAGCTGAGCGATATGGCAAGACTTCAACAGCCGATTGAAATAAAAGGAATGCAGGGACTTTGGAATTTCAACTATGATATGAGCACAATTGCTGAATGGCTGGAATGATCGAGATCGAGCAAACTTTTTCCAAAAAATTATAGGCATAATAAACATCTTATGAACAGGAGAATGTCTATTATGCCGGACCGTACTGGCTCAACATATGCGGACGTTATTTTCCTTCTTTATTGTTCGCTTCTTCATATGCAATGAGTGTGACTTTGTGGCCAGTAATTCGATTAATTGTAGCCTCGGCTTCTTGAATTACCGCAATAGCTTGTTCGGCTTCACTTAATGAAGCGAGCTTATAGCTGTCCGTTGTAATGTTCATTTGTTCCTCCTATAGCTTGCTGCTGGATTTGAATTTAGCTTTGCCCAAAACGTGGATTTAAATTATTCGAATTAATAATGATTTGTTACTTGCAACATAATAAAGAAATGTGATACAATCAATTTCGCAGGATTTTTCGATAATAAAGTTTAACTGAACGTTAATTTATCGTATGTCCATCGTGGCATGTATCGAAATCTTGCGTGTTAAATCGCGTAAAGGCGCTTAATATGCGCCGGGGTGGCGGAATTGGCAGACGCACAGGACTTAAAATCCTGCGGTAGGTGACTACCGTACCGGTTCGATCCCGGTTCTCGGCATCAATGAAAACAAGGGTTTCAGCTCAAAAGAGCTGGAACCCTTGTTTGTTTTTAAAGTAACATTACTAAAACGGGGACTAGAGGGAGTCGGTCTAGATATAGCCTATTGATAAAATCTCTTGCAGCGAATGTCGACTTTCAAGGGATTTTTCATGCTGAATGTCTGTTATTCAGACTTTTATGACAAATAGCAACATTACTTAATATATAAGAAATGCTACTTTTTTACTATTTACATAAATTTTAGCTAGAGTTATTGTATGAACAGGAAATAATTAACTTACAGAAAATTTCAAAATTTTTCCGAGTGTAAAAGGAGGGATGGAAAAAATAAAGTGTGCGAATCTATGACTTCTTTGTCGGCAGACTGTAGTGCAAAAATTTGAATTAGAGGAGAGAGAACTGTGAAAGCAATGAAGAAACTACTTGCTGGATTAATGTTATTTACTCTGATTTTTGGTATATCTTTTGCTGGATCGGCATTGGCCAGCAGCAATGAGGTCAAGCTTATCGATTCGGAAGTCAGCGTTATTTATAAACCTGGATATGTGGGATTCAGCGGCAATATTGAAGTTGCGAATCTGGGACCTACGAAAAATGTGACTGTCCATTACACAACAGATAACACAACCTGGTATGATACAAGTGCGTATTATGTAGAACCGACGGATGCAACCCATGAGAAATGGCATTTTAGCATCTTCACAAATGACTCTACCACAAATCATTCCGAGTTGAAGAATCTGAGCTTCATAAAATTTGCCATTGAATATGAAGTAAATAACCAGACCTATTGGGATAACAACGGGTCAGCGAATTATTACAATGAAGTGAAT
>RCUU01001706.1_pt1 | contig 10152 bp, 7 predicted proteins | sample 2166211 | NCBI WGS metagenome assembly RCUU01 (sample SAMN09932620, study PRJNA488358) | compost metagenome | feature: garden; material: soil; isolation source: compost soil in phenylacetic acid-enriched culture | place: Germany: Experimental Botanical Garden Goettingen | collected 2016-01-27
CATATCCAATGAAATTAGCGGGAAGTGAGTGACGATATGAATCAATTACGTTCGGTAGGCATAATCGGAACAGGAAAATATGTGCCTGAGAAAATATTAACCAACAGCGATCTGGAAAAGATCGTTGAAACCAACGATGAATGGATTGTCAGCCGTACTGGCATCCGGGAACGGCATATTGCAGCTCCGCATGAAGCGACTTCGGATCTTGCATATGAAGCTGCGATTAGAGCGCTGGATTCAGCAGGGATGAAAGCGGAAGACCTGGAACTGATTATCATCGCCACGGTAACACCGGACAGTGCTTTTCCGTCCACGGCCTGCATCCTGCAGGACAAACTGGGTGCAAGAGGGGCTGCGGCATTTGACTTGTCGGCTGCCTGCTCCGGCTTCGTATACAGCCTGGCTACAGCAACCGGGTTTATCCAGAACGGAATGTACAATAATGCCCTTATTATTGGTGCGGACACCCTGTCACGGATTACCGACTACACAGACCGCAACACCTGCGTCCTGTTCGGTGACGGCGCCGGTGCGGTTATTCTTGGGGAGGTTCCGGAAGGAAGAGGATTCCAGTCCTTCGATCTCGGGGCGGAAGGCTCTGGCGGCCATCTGCTGAAGATGGAAGCAGGAGGCTCGCGTCTGCCGGCTTCGCAGCAAACCGTGGAGGACAAGAAACATTTCATTTACATGAATGGCCGCGAGGTTTTCAAATTCGCAGTACGGGTCATGGGAACGGCAACGGAACGCGTGCTTACCAAAGCGGGACTTTCCAAAGAAAATATTGATCTGTTCGTACCCCATCAGGCGAATATCCGCATCATTCAATCCGCGATGCAGCGTCTGGATCTGCCGCCGGAGAAATGTGTAATCAATGTTGATAAATATGCCAATACTTCCGCTGCTTCAATTCCGCTTGCGCTTGTCGAGGCAGCAGAAGAAGGCCGGATGAAGGAAGGCGACGCCGTGCTGATGGTCGGTTTCGGCGGCGGTCTTACCTGGGGGGCTTCAGTCCTTATCTGGTAGGCAGCAGAACCTATATTATAGAAGAAAGTGGCGTCAGGACAGCCTGAATCAGGCTGCATCACAGCCGTTCAATGAGAAGGAGTTCAGACTTATGGGTAAAATTGCATTTGTTTTTCCCGGCCAGGGTGCACAGGCAGTTGGTATGGGTAAGGATGTATATGATGCTCTTCCGCACAGCCGTGCGGTGTTCGAAAAGGGCGATGAAGTGCTTGGATTTGCGCTTAGCCGCCTTATTTTTGAGGGGCCGGACAGTGAATTGAAGCAGACAGTGAATACACAGCCTGCCCTCGTTACGACCAGTGTGGCTTACCTGGAGGCACTGCGTGAACAAGGCGTGAATCCTGATTATGTTGCGGGACACAGCCTCGGAGAGTACAGTGCCCTGGTAGCTGCGGGTGCTTTATCTTATGAGGATGCGGTGCGCCTGGTCCGCCTGCGTGGACGTTTTATGGAAGAAGCGGTTCCCGGCGGACAAGGGGCTATGGCGGCAGTGCTTGGCGCGGAACGCGAAGCCTTGGCTGAGCTGTGCCGTTCAATATCGGAAGCAGGCAATGCCGTTGAGCTGGCCAATGTCAACTGTCCCGGACAAATTGTGGTCTCCGGTTCCAAGGCGGGTGTTGAAGAAGCCGCACAGCGCGTCAAGGAAATTGGCGGCAAACGGGCCATTCCGCTTGAAGTAAGCGGACCGTTTCATTCCTCTTTGATGAAGGAAGCTGCTGAACGTCTGGCTGCCGAATTAGGGAAAGTAACCATTAACACTCCTGCTGTGCCGGTAATTGTAAATGTGAATGCAGCAGCAGTTACAGAACCGGAGGAAATCCGTGACCTTTTGTTCCGGCAGGTATTTTCTCCTGTATTGTGGCAGGATAGCGTAGAGTGGCTTATTGCTGCGGGTGTGGACACCTTTGTGGAGATTGGCCCCGGTAGTGTGCTTGCCGGTTTGATCCGCAAGATTGACAAGACCGTCAAGGTTGTCAATATCAACAGTCTTGAAAGTGCCCGGGCTGGCTGGTAAGCTCAGTGAAATCAAGTGATGTGGAATGGATGAAAGGGGAATAGGGCAATGTTCTCAGCTTTAAAAGGCCAGACCGCTCTCGTTACAGGCGGCTCACGCGGCATTGGGCGCAGTATTGCGCTTCAGCTTGCGGAGCATGGCGTGAAAGTGGCTGTTAATTATTCCGGCAACGAAGCGGCTGCACAGGAAACTGTAGCCCGCATCATCGAGCTTGGCTCAGAGGGCATTGCAATCCAAGGCGATGTCGGCAACAGCCAGCAAGCGGAGAATATGGTCAAAGAAGTAATTAACACCTGGGGCAAGATTGATATTCTAGTCAATAATGCCGGTATTACCCGGGACAATCTGATCATGCGCATGAAGGAAGAAGAATTCGATCAGGTTATTGAAACAAATCTCAAAGGCGTGTTCAACTGTCTGAAGTCAGCTACCCGTCCGATGATGAAGCAGCGTTATGGCCGGATTATCAATATTTCTTCGGTGATTGGCGTGATCGGGAATGCAGGGCAACTGAACTATTCCGCTGCCAAAGCAGGGATCATCGGGATGACCAAGTCCGCGGCACGCGAGCTGTCTTCACGGGGAATTACGGTGAACTGCATTGCACCGGGATTTATCGATACCGAAATGACGCATCAGCTGTCCGATGAAGTCCGCAGTGAGTATGTGAAGGGGATTCCCCTTGCCAGACTCGGGCGGCCGGAGGACATTGCCATGACGGTTGTATTTCTGGCCTCGGAAGGGGCAGCCTACATGACGGGCCAGACGCTTCACGTGGATGGCGGAATGTACATGTAAGGCCAAAAAAGCTGTAAAGTCTTACAGTGAAAGAGAATTGGGGCGGCCGGAAAGCGTTTTTTGAGCTCTATGGTATTTTGACTTCATATCTCGTATAATACCAAAAGAGGAGGTGAACCGGATGTCCGATGTATTGGAGCGTGTAAAACGCATTGTCATCGACCGCTTAGGTGCCGATGAAGCTGAGGTAACATTAGAAGCGTCTTTCAAAGATGATTTAGGTGCTGATTCTCTTGATGTAGTAGAATTGGTTATGGAATTGGAAGATGAATTCGACATGGAAATCTCTGATGAAGATGCAGAGACGATTACGACCGTGGGTGAAGTTGTGAAGTACATACAATCTCATACCTAGAGTCATATGATTGAGAGTCCCGTTCCTACAGAGGGCGGGGCTTCTCCTCATTTTACGGAGCTATAGCAGCACCATAGGATGCCACAGGCATCTTTACGGAGAAAATAACTGAACCGCGCATGGGATGACCCTGCGGCGACTTAAGTTTATATAGTTTTCATAACAAGAAGATACAGCCTACAGATGGGGTGATTGCGTTTGAGTCATAGAGTGGTTGTTACAGGTATGGGCGTGATAACGTCACTGGGTACGGATTTGGATACGTTCTGGGATAATCTGATGAGCGGCAAATCCGGAGTTTCAACGGTAGATGCGTTTGATGTCAGTGAGTATACTACCAAAATTGCGGCTTCAGTCAAAGACTTTGATCCAGAGGCGCGTTTTGGCCGCAAGGAAGCGCGGAAGATGGACCGTTTTGTCCAGTTTGCCGTGGCAGCCGGAGAAGATGCGCTGAAGGACAGCGGGCTGGTGATCGGTGAAGGTATCGATGCGGAGCGGATCGGTGTATCCGTCGGTTCCGGCATTGGAGGACTGGGCACTTGGGAAGACAATCATAATCTCCTCCTGGAAAAAGGCCCAAAACGCGTCAGCCCGTTCTTCATTCCCATGATGATTGCCAACATGGGCTCGGGGCAGCTGTCGATCAGTTTAGGTGCAAAAGGTCCGAACACCACAACAGTGACGGCCTGCGCAACAGGAAGCCATTCGATTGGTGAGTCCTTCCGTCTGATCCAGCGCGGCGATGCGGATGCGATGATCTGCGGGGGTTCAGAAGCCACTATCCGCCCTACAGGCATGGCTGGTTTTTGCGCAATGAGAGCGATGTCTACACGCAATGAGGAGCCTGAGAAGGCGAGCCGTCCGTTTGACATTGACCGCGACGGGTTCGTGATGGGCGAAGGTGCCGGGATTCTGATCCTTGAGTCACTGGAGCATGCACAGAAACGCGGAGCCAAGATTTATGCCGAAGTGATTGGCTACGGCCTCAGCGCGGATGCGCACCATATGACAGAGCCAGATCCGGACGGTGCTGCACGCTGCATCAAGATGGCGATCCGCGATGCCGGAATTGCACCTGAAGAGATTGATTACATTAATGCGCATGGAACCTCGACACCTGTAGGGGACCGGTCAGAAACTTCTGCCGTCAAAAAAGCTCTGGGAGAGCATGCCTACAAGGTTGCGATCAGCTCCACCAAATCCATGACAGGCCACTTGCTTGGTGCTGCCGGAGGTGTGGAAGCGATTATTTGCGGATTGTCTCTGCAAAAGGGCATGATCGCGCCAACTATTAATTTGGACAACCCTGACCCGGAATGCGATCTGGATTATGTTCCGAATGCTCCGCGCAAGGCAGATCTTAACATCGTTATGTCGAACTCATTTGGCTTCGGAGGACATAACGCTACGGTTATTCTCAAAAAATATAATCAGTAAGGGAGACAGTGCGGTGAAAGGAGACCTGAAGCAGTTACAAAGCCAACTTCAAATCCAATTTCACGATGCTGTACTTCTGAAGCAGGCCTTTACCCATGCATCTTATGTGAATGAACACCGGTTCAATCAGCATCAGGACAATGAGCGTCTGGAGTTTCTGGGCGATGCGGTTCTGGAGCTGACGGTGTCTGAATATTTGTACAATCTGCTTCCGGACAGACCTGAAGGTGAACTGACCAAGCTGCGCGCTGCAATCGTATGCGAGCCATCATTGGTCAGATTTGCCGAGAGTCTGGGCTTTGGACGTTATGTACTGCTGGGTAAAGGGGAAGAACTTACGGGCGGCAGAACCCGCCCGGCCTTGCTGGCCGATGTGTTCGAATCCTTCGTGGGAGCGCTTTATCTCGACCAGGGTCTGGAAACAGCCCGGCGGTTTCTGGATAATCATGTATTCCCGCTGGTGGAGACGGACGGCAAGCTGCAAATGCAGATGAGCGATTTCAAGACGGAGCTTCAGGAGCTGATTCAGCATCACGGAATGGGTACGCTGGAATATCGGATTATTGAAGAACGCGGGCCGGCACATGAACGGGAATTCGTCTCTGAGGTTTATATGACGGGCCGGTCACTGGGCAGAGGCAGTGGACGCTCCAAGAAAGAAGCGGAGCAGCAGGCAGCAGCGGCAGCACTTTTGCGGCTGAAGGAAGATGGCGCTTAAGCGCCGGGCTGAGAGTTATGCTTTTGGTTTTTTTATGGAGAAGTCAAGCGGAGGAGAGCAGCAATGGTCTGAATGCCGGCGTACAGGCGGAGCTCAGACTTTTGCTGCTCTTTTTCGGAAATAACAGAAAGAATTTAGAGTCATGCCAGCTTCTTCATTGAGATGACGCCTATGTCGTTTTGTCTTGGAAAAAAGGAGCTGCAGTCCACCAGGGGTTCGTCTTTAAGGGCTATTTTAGGTGCTGAAACGCTATGGTATAATGGGGCAGAGGTGAATAAGAGGGTATGTTTTTGAAACGGATTGAATTAGCTGGCTTTAAATCATTTGCCGACAAAACAGAAATGGAATTTGTGCGCGGAATTACAGCCGTAGTGGGTCCGAACGGCAGCGGCAAAAGCAATATTTCCGACGGCATCCGCTGGGTGCTGGGCGAACAAAGCGCCAAATCGCTTCGCGGCGGCAAGATGGAGGATATTATCTTTGCCGGGAGCGATGCGCGCAAGGCCGTGAATTACGGGGAAGTGTCGCTGACGCTGGATAATGAGGATCATGCGCTGCCTCTGGATTTCAGCGAGGTAACCGTAACGCGCCGTGTGCACCGCAGCGGGGAAAGTGAATATTTAATCAATAAGCAGGCTTGCCGTCTGAAGGATATCACAGAGCTGTTCATGGATACCGGCATCGGGCGCGAGGCTTATTCGATTATTGGACAAGGCCGGATTGAAGAAATACTCAGTACCCGTTCCGAGGACCGTCGCGGCATATTTGAAGAAGCCTCAGGGATTGTTAAATATAAATCACGCAAAAGAGATGCGGGGCGCAAGCTCGATGAAACCGAGCAGAATCTGCTGCGCATTCATGATTTGATCAGTGAGCTGGAGGATCAGGTGGGACCGCTGAAGGATCAGTCCGAGAAGGCGATCCGCTACAAGGAACTGCGCGAGCAGTTGAAGCAGCTGGAGATTTCTGTGTATGTCCACCAGATCGAAGGCATACATACCGCATGGAAGGAAGGCAATGACCGTCTGGAAGTGCTGCGCGATGAGCAGCTTGAGCTGTCTACTATAGTTTCGGCCCATGATGCCAAGCTTGAAAGCGGCCGTGCCGAGCTGCGCGCATTGGAAGAAGAGGTAGAGAAGCTGCAGGAGCAACTGCTGCGTTATAGTGAGGCCAATGAGAAAAGCGAAGGCTACGGCGAGCTGCTGAAGGAGCGCAGACGCAATCTGGAGAGCAACCGGGAGCAGCTGATGGCCACACTCGGCTCGGTAGGCGAGCGGTCGGCTGACCGGCAGCGCGAGCTTGCGGAGCTGGAGCATAAGCTGCAGCAATCCCGGCTGGCTCTGGAAGAGCTGCGGGCGCAGCTGGCGGACGAGGAGTCCCGGCTGGAAGGCGTAGCCGGAGGCATTAACCAGAGCAAGGAAGAGCAGCTGAAAAGTGCACTGCTGGAGCTGATGAATCTGATGGCCCAGGCGCGGAATGAAATCCGCTATGCGGACCAGCAGAAGGAGAGCCTGGAGCGCCGGATGAGCCGCAGCCAGGAAGAGAGCGGTAAATGGACTGCTAAGCTGAAGGAATTAACTTCTGCCCAAAGCGGTCTGAAGGATAAAATCGCTGGCTTGGGCAAAGAAATTGGTTCGCTGCGCAATGCCTACATCACCGAGAGTGAACAGACCGGCAAACGGCAGAAGCTGCTTGAAGAGACACAGAGCGGACTCCGCAAATGGGAGCAGAAGCGCGAAGCCCAGGTTTCCCGGCATGAGACGATGAAAGAAATGCAGGATGATTTTGACGGATTCATGCTTGGTGTCAAAGAGGTGCTGAAAGGCGCACGCAAAGGCCAGCTAAGCGGGGTACATGGTGCGGTCGCAGAGCTGATCTCCGTTCCGGAGAAGCTGGAAATGGCTGTGGAGACTGCGCTGGGCGCGTCGCTCCAGCATGTGGTAATGGACAACGAGGCAGTGTCCCGGCAAGCCATAACCTTTCTGAAGCAGCGTCAGCTGGGACGTGCGACCTTCCTGCCGCTGGACGTTATCCGCCCCCGGCAGATCAGCGGAAGCGACCGCAGTATGGTGGAAGGTGCGGACGGTTTTGTCGGGATTGGTTCTGAGCTGGTTGGATTCGAAGATAAATATGCAAGTATAGTCGGCAGCCTGCTGGGGAATGTGGTTATCGCAGAGAGTCTGGAGCAGGCGAACCGTATCGCGGCCAGATGCCAGTACCGTTATAGAGTGGTGACCTTGGAGGGTGATGTTGTCAACGCGGGCGGTTCCATGACCGGGGGAAGCCAGCATAAGAAGAACAACAGCCTGTTAAGCCGCAAGCGCCAGCTCGACCAGTTGTTCAGCGAGATTGAGGAGAGCGAGCGGCAGATCGCGAAGCTGAAGCAGGGCATCGGCCGGCTGCGGGAGGAGCAGGAGAATGCTTCGCAGAAATTGGAACAGCTGCGCCATGACGGTGATGAGAAACGGCTGGAGGAGCAGCGTGTCTCCGGTGACCTGAAGCAGCTTGAGCAGGAGCTTCGTCATGTGCAGGAGCAGGTCGATGGAGCCGGTGCCGAGCGCAGCGGCTTCGAGAGTGAAGTGCGGGCGCTGGAGGAGAGCCGGAAGCAGGCGGCTGCTGAGCTTGAACGGCTGGAGAAGGAAGAGAAAGAAGCCCATGAGGCGATCCGGAATGCCGAGTCCGCGCGCAAGGCGAATGAATCGGCCAAGGAAGAGCTGCAGAGCAAGCTGACCGGAATGAAGGTCACGGAGGGCAAGCTGGACCAGGAGATTTTCTCTCTGGAAGAGCAGCTGCGGCGCATGAGGCAGGATGCGGGCTCACAGGATAAGGAACTGCGCCAGAGCCGCAGCCTGCTGATCACCATAGAGCAGGATCTGGAAGAAAATACGAGGGAAGCTGTGAAGCAGAAGGAAGACCTGAACAGCTACCGGCTGAAAAAAGAAGAGACGGCGGCCAAGCTTGATCTTGCCCGTGCCGACCGTACGGCGCTAACACGCAAGCTGGAGCTGGCCGAAGGCGAAACCAGGGATCAGCGCCAGGCGCTCAAATCAGTCGATGACAAGCTGCGGTCCACCGAGGTTGCTGTAGGGCGGCTGGATGTGGAGCTGGATAATATCCTGCGCAAGCTGAGTGACGACTATGAGTTGAGCTATGAGCTGGCGAAGCAGCGTTATCCGGTACCTGAGGATGTGCCTGCTGCGCAGCAGGAGGTGCAGCGGCTCAAACGCAGCATTTCTTCGCTGGGTGAGGTGAATCTGGGAGCGATTGAGGAGTATCAGCGCGTCCATGAACGTTTTACCTTCCTCAGTGGTCAAAAGGATGATCTGGTCGAAGCTAAAACCACATTGTACCACGTTATTCATGAGATGGAAGAAGAAATGTCCAAACGGTTCAAGCAGACCTTTGATGCCATCCGCCGTGAATTCGGCACCGTTTTCTCGAAACTGTTCGGCGGCGGACGTGCCGATCTAATGCTGCTCGACCCTGAGCATATGCTGGATACGGGAATTGATATAGTTGCCCAGCCTCCAGGTAAAAAACTGCAAAATCTGCAGCTTTTATCCGGCGGGGAGCGCGCACTTACAGCCATGGCGCTGCTGTTCGCTATCCTTCAGGTGAAGCCGGTTCCGTTCTGCGTACTCGATGAGGTCGAAGCAGCCCTCGATGAAGCCAACGTCGTGCGCTTTGCCCAGTATCTGCGTGAATTCTCGGAGCAGACACAGTTTATTGTAGTCACCCACCGCAAGGGAACCATGGAAGAAGCGGATGTGCTCTATGGTGTCACCATGGAGGAAGGCGGCGTATCCAAGCTGGTGTCGGTGAAGCTGGAGGATGACGAAGCGGAAATTGCGTAGTTGTACAGTGAACTAATGCTCCATAAAACTAGGCATATGCTTACGAAGCGGGTTTTATTGCGGAGTTGTACAAAGAAGTAATGCTCCATAAAACTTTTAGGAGGAACAATATGAGCTTTTTTCGAAAATTAAAAGAAAGCATTACGGGCAAGACGGAGAGCGTAACTAAACAATTCCGCGACGGTTTGGAGAAGACGCGCAAAGGGTTTGTGGAGAAGGTATCCGACCTGATCATCCGCCGCAAGAAGATAGATGAAGAGTTCTATGAGGAATTGGAAGAGATTCTGATCGGAGCCGATGTCGGAGTGAATACCGTCATGACGCTCGTTGAGGAGCTAAGAGCGGAAGTGAAGCAGAAGCGCATCGAGGATGCTTCCGAGCTGCAGCCGATTCTGTCCCGGAAGCTGATGGAGCTGCTTCGAGGGGATGATGACAACAGTCTGAAGGAGAACCCGGACGGCATCACTGTTATTTTGTTCGTTGGCGTAAATGGTGTCGGCAAGACAACCACCATTGGCAAACTGGCACACCGCTATAAACAAGAGGGCAAAAAGGTTCTGCTCGCCGCTGGCGATACTTTCCGTGCGGGGGCCATTGAGCAATTGGAGGTCTGGGGACAGCGTGCAGGTGTGGATGTCATCAAGCAGCAGGCCGGTTCTGACCCGGCTGCGGTGATGTTCGATGCCGTTCAGGCTGCCAAGCAGCGGAACGTGGATATACTCATCTGCGATACTGCGGGCAGACTGCAGAACAAAAGCAATCTCATGGAAGAGCTCAACAAAATCTTCCGCGTCATTCAGCGGGAGATTCCGAGCGCACCGCATGAGGTTCTGATGGTGCTGGATGCCACCACGGGTCAGAATGCATTGACCCAGGCGAAGCTTTTTGGCGAAAAGAGCGGTGTCACCGGACTGGTGCTGACCAAGCTGGACGGTACGGCCAAAGGTGG
>RCUU01001707.1_pt1 | contig 10146 bp, 9 predicted proteins | sample 2166211 | NCBI WGS metagenome assembly RCUU01 (sample SAMN09932620, study PRJNA488358) | compost metagenome | feature: garden; material: soil; isolation source: compost soil in phenylacetic acid-enriched culture | place: Germany: Experimental Botanical Garden Goettingen | collected 2016-01-27
CAGCCTCTGCCGTTGAGAGTGCTTCTACCGCAGTTACAGCATTGCCTGTACCTGGTTTTATCAAGAGTATCGTGAACTGGTTCATGGATGTATTCTTCTATACTTCAGACGGTGGATATACTGCGCTTGCTACTGTATTCCAGTTCTTTATGGTATTTGCGGAAATCGCTATCGGCGTCTTGCTGATTCTCGGCCTGTTTACAGCTGTTGCGTCCGCTGTTACCGTAGCGCTGGGTGTGATGATCTGGTCTTCCAGCATGGCATCTACAGAAATGCTGTGGTACATGACTGCCGGTGTAGCTCTAATCGGCGGTTCAGGCAGTATGCTTGGTCTTGACTACTATGTTCTTCCTTGGCTCAAGAAACAGTGGAAGAAAATCCCGCTTGTACGAAGATGGTACTTATACACGGACTAATATCATATTCATCGCCTAAATTACTGACTTACAATATAGAGTAATGTGCGCCAGTCGCGCATTACTCTATATTTTTACATCTCTGCCGAACTCGGTTTTCGGGTCCTGCAAGCCTACCTGCTTTTTTAAGGAGTGTGCCCTTATGAAATCTAAGCTCATCCAAGACGCTTGTCACTTGTTGCAGGGCGAAATATCGCCCGAGGCCGGCATTCACCTGAATCTGTCAGAAGATGACGTGCAGCCCATGACCGACCTTTTGGAGCAATTTAATCTCCATGAACTTCGTGCACGCCGCTTGTTGTCCATTTACATTGCAATCAAGGTCGCCCTTCTACGCCATAGCAGCTGTGATGAATCCATTACTGGCGAAGCACTTACCCGTTTGGTATTGGATGGCGATTATCTATATAGCTTGTACTTACAGTTATGTCTCAAATGGAACGAATACGACCTTATTACACATCTCTCCCCCGTCGTTAAGCAAATCCAAATTAGGCGGATGGACGGCAAACCGGAAGATGATAACCTCTTGCAAGCATTTGAATTATTCCTCAAGCTGGATCACAGCCGCAACAGAGCAAGCAAGGCAATCTAGCAGAGTACACCATTTTTATTTGACATCAACGATTGGAACATAGGGAGGGGTCAGCTATGAAGCTCGATGAAGCATTAAATATATCTCTTGCTGCCGTTGATCGGGAAATTGAAAATATGGTCAAATTCGATAAAGATGTTCCCCGCTCCTCCACCCTTGCCAAAAGCATTGTTGATCTCATACGTTCCGGGGGAAAAAGAGTACGGCCTTTAATGGTCATTGTCGGAAGCCGTTTTGGCCCTTCTCCCAATCAACGCAAAGTGTGGCGGCTTGCCGCAGCAGCGGAGTTTATTCATGCCGCTTCCCTGATTCACGACGATATTATAGATGATTCTCCTGTCAGACGAGGACAGGCAGCAATGCATGTCAAGCTCGGGGTTCAGGAAGCTATATATGTCGGCAACTACATGTCAGCACGGGTAATTGAGCTCATCGCTGCTTACTCTGCAGAGCGGGAGCGCTTCGTATATGACTTGTCATCGCTAGCGACAACACAGCTGTGCCTTGGAGAATACCAACAGCTGTCCCATCTTTACGATTATGATGTAACCGTCGAGGAGTACCTCGAGAAGTCCAAGAACAAAACGGCCCAGCTTATGGCTGCCTGCCTTCGTATTGGCGCACAATCCGCAGGAGCAAAGGATGAAATCTTCAACCTCTTATACCGCTTTGGAGAGAAGCTGGGAATGTCATTTCAGATTCGCGATGATCTGCTGGACTTCACGCAGTCCTCACAGCAGCTCGGAAAACCGGCAGGCAGCGACCTCCGCAAAGGTCAGGTCACTCTTCCTGTACTCTACGCCCTTCAGGACAGCCGTATTGCGCCTTCTATAAGAGCTATCGACTCAGATACCCCTTCAACCGAAATCGATGCTGTCATCGCCAAAATACAGGATTCAGACGCTCTCATGCGAACAGAGGACTTAAGCAATCAATATCTGAACGAAGCTCAAGCCATAATCGACCAACTGGACATGTACCCGGCACACAAGGATCTGCAAGCATTATTGCATTTTTTCAGCGGACGGGATAAATAATTGAATAGCTCAAAAAAGCTGCTCATCGGGTCATCTACAATGTGACCGGATAGAGCAGCTTTTTTTATAACAGGAAGTAATCGCACATGGCGGAAATCAGAATGACCATGCTAATCACCTGATTCAAGTTATAGGAAGCGATTTTCATTACTTTGCGACTCGAAGGCTTAATGATTTTATGCTCCGTTAGGAGCAATACAATTGAAACGATAACTCCCACAACATAGATCCAGCCCAGCTGGCGAATCGGTATAAGGGCAATCAACAAAAGCACCATAATGCTATGAAGTACTGCAGCAATTCTCAAGCCGTTTTTCAAGCCAAATATGCTGGGAATGGACCACAGTCCATGATTGCGGTCAAATTCGATGTCCTGGGAACCGTAAATGATATCAAACCCTGCGATCCACAGCATTACGATCGTTCCCAGAATAAAAGGTGTAAATGCGAACTGTCCGGTTACCGCGAACCAGGCTCCAATCGGCGCTGAAGCTATCGTAAATCCAAGATATAGATGGCTCAAATAAGTGAAACGTTTGGTGTATGAATATGATGAGATCAGAAAAATGGCTGCAGGCGATAAAATGAAGCACAGCGTATTGAGCATGCCTGCGGCAAAAATAAATATCGCATAATTCACTACTACGAACCATAGCACTTCTTTTGACGCCAGCAGACGCTTGGGAAGATGCCTGTGAGCGGTTCTGGGATTCATCGCATCAAATGATTGATCCACAACGCGATTAAATGCGTTAGCCCCATTACGTGCAGCTACAAGGGCAATCAGCCCCCATAACATGACGTGCCAGGATGGAACACCCTCAGCAGCCCATATCATCGATATAATGGCAAACGGTAGTGAGAATAACGTATGCGAGAACATGACCAGCTCGCTGTACAGCTTTATTTTGGTGCCGATTTTCCGTGCATATTCCATCTTCAAACCACTCTCCCTTGAAACATTCCTTGCTGTTGTTCGGCTTATCTAAACATATTTACACGTTTAGTAGTGAAGCTGAGAGAGCAGACAGCATTTCGCTAATATCATCCTCAGTGATAACTAGAGGCGGCTGGAATGCGAGCACATTGCGACCTACTCCATTTTTGCCGATGATATAGCCGCGGTCCTTCATTTCCTCCAGAAGGTCATCCGCTAGTACAGCTCCCCTTACCGCATTCTCCGCACACAGCTCCACACCGACCATCAGTCCTGCTCCCCGTACTTCCGAGATTGTATCAGGATAACGATCAGCCAACTCCTGAAGGCCTCGCATTAGCAAGCTGCCCAGACGTTCTGCGCGTTCCGCAAGACGATGTGACTCGATATAATCCAGTACTGCGAGAGCCGCTGCAGATGATACCGGATTGCCGCCAAACGTGGAGGCTGACGGCTTATTGAAGCTGGCTGCAATTTCATCCGTAGTTGCGAAGGCTGCTACTGGAATGCCGCTTCCCAGCGCTTTTGCCATCGTCACGATGTCCGGTTCAACTCCCCATAGCCCCATCGCAAACATGCGGCCTGTTCGACCGAATCCCGTCTGAATTTCATCAGCAATGAGCAGTATACCATATGGCTCCAAAAGTGCCTTCACCTCAGGAAAATACCAATCTGGCGGCACGATCATCCCGCCGTTTCCTTGAATCGGCTCCACGATCATGGCTGCAATGTCATGTCCTTTTTCTTCAAGCACCTTCTTCAGTGCGTCGATTGAACGACGAGCGGCCTCATCCTGACTAAGTCCAAACTCATATGGCCGAGGGATAAAAGTTACATCCTCACCTGTCTGCGCCAGCTCCGGGTCAGAACGCCACATGTTCAAGCCTGTCACGCTCATGGTCAAATAGGTGCGTCCGTGCAGCCCTTGCTCAAGTGCAATAAATCCGCGACGTTTCGTATGAAGACGAGCAAGCAGAAGTGCTCCTTCATTTGCCTCCGAGCCGCTGTTCACAAAAAACGTGCGTCTGACTTTGCCTGGCAAAACTGCTGCAAGACGCTCCGCAAGATCAACATTAGGCTGCGTTAAATATATAGTGCACGTATGCTGCAGTGTCTTTAACTGCTCCGCTGTCCGCTCCGCTATTTCAGGATTGCAATGACCACTAGCCACAACAGACACGCCAGCAAAAAAATCAGTATAGCATGTTCCATCATGACCATACAAATACTGCATTTCACCCTTCACTAGCTGGGGTGGATTCCGATAAAAATGACTGGTACAAGGATAGAAATATTGCGCTCTTTTTGAGAGAATACCCTCCGGTCCGATATATTGCTTCATGCACATGCTCTCCTTTCCTGATTACCCTTGACTACAAGGTCGGCCAATCTGATTGGCCAGTCTCTGCTACTCCCTGACCGTAAAAGGTGCAAAAATGCAGTTTTACGAGGTGAAGCAACGGTATTTATGCAGAAGCCTGCAAATGTGCATCAATTTCGCACGATGAAGCCCATATCCAGCGATCAGCCCGGAAAAAAGATGTATTATCGCAGGAATTTCGGCTGATGGATCGGGCTCACAGTCAAAAGATGCACTTTTACAGGAACTCTAAACATGCTGCGGTTCTTTTATTTCTCTTATGCCCATTTCTTCACCTTGCTTCACACCTTTATCTGCTGCTCCGGCTCCCCCGTCAAATTGCAGCGCACCCAGCGTGTAACCAGCATAAACAGGAGTCAATTTAGAGAATTCCTCAACCGCCGAATTCGGGTTATCCAGTGCGGCTCTATAGGCTCTGACAATGGCTTCAAGCTGGTCCGGCTTGTAAGTAGCTCCCTCGATACGGAAAACAGACAAACCTGCTTCGGTCAATTCCTTCACAAGCGGTAACAGGCACAGCTCCTTGGCTAAAGTCAGATGGCAGCGGCCATGTGCATCCCGATATACCGGATTTTCCCCCTTGTCTGTCTTCAACACCAGAATGCTGTTGTCTACATAACGATTGTCTTCCTGATCAATAGGTTCAAAAGCTTCCGTATTTGCATACAGGTCATGCTCCATATACATCACTGTCGGAGAACCGTGCACGATGGCCTCAAGCGGCGTATTTGCATTTCCGAGCAGGCCTAGCAAATCTTTCAGCGGCAATTCCATGGATACAGCAAGACGCTCCACCCCATAATTGGCGTAAAACTGTACTGCAAGCGGATTGTATACATTCAGATTGAAATCTCCGATAAGCGGATACCCTGTGGAAGCAAATTTATGGATCGCCCCAAGATGGGTTACCATTACGCCATCAATCGGCAATCTCTCATCTGATAATAACCCGTCATAGATTTCAAAATGCAGCTCCGTCATCATGCGCGGCAAGCACAGATATATTTTGGTATTACCTTTTATATCGGCAAGTTCTTTAATCTCGGCTTTGGTAAAAGGACGATCCGGTTCATACACATCACCTGACAAATATATATAATCCGCACCCCCTTGAAGCGCTGCCCTCGCCTGAGGCATATTGTTTACATGTACGGAAAGCTCCGATTTCGATTTATTCATGCCAGAAAACTTATCCGGCTGAGCAGCAGCCCATTTATCACGAATGTCGGCCAGACGCTTGTCGGTCAGTTCACGCTCTTCCGTCGGAGTACTGAACACTTTGCCTGTGCTATAAAATTTCCCCGTTCCCTCATAACGTCTGTTTATATAAGACAGACCCGGTTTGCCAAAGGCATACGCCGTTGAAAAATCCCGTTTACGGTTATCATGCAGCAGCTCAGTGTCCTTGCTCCGATTAAATCCTGCCGGATCATCGATATAGCGGTCAATTGCGTCGCCATATGCATTAACAAGCATGAGCACAAAATTGGCATCACGCATGCGCCCTTCAATTTTGAAGGATGTGATCCCTCCATGAATCAGTTCCGGTATATGCTCGTACATGAACATATCTTTTGCAGCGAGCGGATATTCTGCAGGGTAAACTTGGCCGTCCTTTTTCACACGGTAATCCCAGCGGCAAGGCTTGAGGCACTTTCCTCTGTTGGCGCTCATACCGAACACCATTGAACTGATATAACAATTTGCCCCGTGAACTGAGCACATATCACCATGGATAAAATACTCTAGCTCCATACCGGTTGCTGATTGCAGATACCGGGTCGTCGCCAAATCCATTTCACGTGATGTCACGACACGGGTTACTCCCAGCTCTTGCAGCGCCTTGACCATTTCCACATTGTGCACGTTCATCATTACGGAGGAATGTACGGGAATCGAGAGCCCCATTTCACGAATCAGAGCAAGAACGGCAAAATCCTGAACGATAATGGCGTCCGGACCTGCGTCCTCAAGAAACTTCAAATAAATCCGGGCCTCCTCCAGATCTGCTTCATTCAACAAATTGTTAACGGTGACATATGCCTTTTTGCCTAAAGAATGTGCGATCTCCGCAGCCTCGGTAATTTGCTCCAGTGTGAAGTTGTACCCTTTGCGCATCAGGCGCATATTCAGGCTCGGCCCGCCAAAATAAACCGCATCACAATTTGCCTGAATCACTTCCTTGAATATTTCAAACGTTCCCGTTGGTGCAAGCAGCTCAATTTCTTTTCCATTAAAATAACGCGCCATGGCACTTCCCCCTCAAATGCGGCTGTAAAGTGTATGTATGATGTGATTTTTTTCACACATATGCACAGCATGAAATAGATAAAGTCAAGAAACGGACGCCAGTCAAGCACCAACATGACTCATCCGCTTCTTCACTTGAACTTGCAATTTATATAAATCTAAGAGTGATAACAACAGCAACCAGCACAATATAGGACAAAATAAACCATGTATCCCGACTGCGCCATACCAGCAAGTGGTACTCCGAACGCGGAGCTCCGATCAAGTAGCCTCTGGATTCCATCGAAAGAACAAGATCTTCTGCGCGTCGAAAAGCGCTAACCGTTACCGGAACAAGCAATGAAACCAGCAGCTTTCCCTTCTCCTTCCACGGCAGCTCCTTCAAATCCGCACCGCGTGCCGCTTGGGCTTTTACTATTTTATGAGTCTCATCAAGGATCGTTGGAATGAACCGAAGCGCAATACTCATCATGAGCGTCAAACGCTCGGCAGAAATTCCAATCTTCTCTAGCGGCTTCAACACGCCCGACATCCCTTGATTCAGCAGCCCGGGTGTTGTCGTAAAGGTTAGAATCGCGGTAAAAGAGACCAATAAAAACATCCGCAAAGCTGTAATCAGGCCTTTGCTCAATCCTTCGTTATACAGGGTCCATGAACCGATCTGCAAAAGAGCCGTTCCCTCATCGACCGTAATACACTGAACGATAAAAATGAATACCATCAATACCCAAAGTGGTTTGGCAGCCTTTACAAAATACTTCAAAGGAATTCGAGTAGCGAGCATATATGCTAATGAGAACGCTGCTGCAATCGCAAGCGGCATCCAGGAGCCTACTGCGATTAGTGCGGCCAGATAGAGCACCATGGCTGTAATCTTGGCACGCGGGTCCACCCCATGGACCCATGACCCGGTATCGATGCAGCGTCCAAACAGAAGCTTGTTACGCATGGCGCTCTCCCCCTTCTGCCGGACTAGCCGAAGGGCCGTCAGTGTCGATATCCGTTACCGGTTGACGACTCTTGAACAGTTTCGCGATCCTTGCAGCAGCTGATTCAGCGGTCAGGCACGGCTCCTCGTGTTCCAGACCAAATCGTTCCGCAAGTTTGTTCCATTCTGTTATGCAGGTGGGCAATGAAAGACCGGACTGGACAAGTGAACCGGCTTGTCTCACAAGCTCGACCCTGGAGCCTTGAAATATTTTATGCCCATCCTTCATCACAATCCATGTATCGGCATATGGAAGCATCTCCTCCATCCGATGTGTAACAACGATAACCGTCTTTCCCAGATCACGCTGCAAGCGGAACAGCAGCTCAGCCAGTTCTGCCCTGCTCTGTGGATCAAGCGTGGCCGTCGGCTCGTCCAGAGCAATAATGTCCGGGTCCATCGCCAGCACGGAAGCGATCGCTACCTTGCGCATCTGCCCCCCGCTTAAATGAAACGGGTTTCGCGAGAGGAGCGAATCATCGAGTCCTAATATTTTTAATGAGCGACTTGCACGTTCTTTAGCTTCTTCCTTAGATACTCCAAAGTTAAGGGGTCCAAAGCAGATATCCTTCTCAACCGTATCCTCAAACAGCTGATGCTCCGGGAACTGAAATACAAGACCCACACGCCGACGCAACTCGCGAAGCGAAGGATTCTTTTCCCCGGCCTGCAGAATGCAATCGAATACTTGTACCTTCCCTGAGCTTGGCTTTAATATTCCGTTAAAATGCTGCAGCAATGTGGATTTTCCTGATCCGGTAGAGCCTACGATACCCGCAAACACACCTTGATCCAGCTGCAGATTAATACTCTCCAGCGCACCATTGCGCCAAAGGGTGCGATCATCGTATGCATAGCTTACTTGTTCAAATGTAATTGCCATAATGCCTCTGCCACCTCCTCTTCACGCTGCAAAGGTGGTGGGATATGTACTCCCAGCCTTGCCAGCTCCCGTACGAGCTGAATCCGGTAAGGTGCGACCAGACGACAAGATTGCAATAGTTCATCATTATGGAACAAATCTTCCGGGACAAGATCAGCCGCTACTCCGCCATCAAGAAGCACAACCGCTCTGTCCGAGGCCAAAATTTCTTCAGCATCATGCGTAATGGACACAATCGTGTATTCACCTGACTGTCTCATTTCCTTAATAATGTCGAGCAGTTCGCCTCGCGCCTTCTCATCAAGCATAGAAGATGCCTCATCGAAGATCACGATTCCTGGCTCCATCGCCAAAATAGCAGCAACGGCCACCCGCTGTTTTTGCCCACCGGATAATTCCGAAGGGTGCTTGGACAGCAAATGACCTATTTCCAGCTTATCTCCATATTTGCGTACCCGATCGATCATTTCTTCTCTAGGCAGGCAGCGCCCTTCCAATCCAAAGGCGATATCCTCCTCAACGGTAGATCCGATAAATTGGTTATCCGGATTTTGAAATACCATACCCATCCGGGGACGAAGCTGGTGGATGGTCTCGTGATTCAGCAACGTACCTTCTACAACAATCTCACCTGCCTTGGCAGCCAGCAGCCCACCCAGCAATTTAGCTAACGTAGACTTGCCGCAGCCATTAGGACCAACGAGCGAAACCCAGCTTCCGGAAGGGATGTTCAGCGTTAAGCCGTTAAGCACCGATTGCTCTGGATCATAAGCGAAAGATACCTGATGGAGTTCGTAAGCATTTTCGGTTCCTGACATCGTAGTTTTCCCCCTTCCAGTCTTGTAATTATGCCGTTTAATCCTTTAAAAAGTCCTCAAACAGCGACAGCTTGGACAGCGCTGGCACCAAATAGCGCACCGCTATGCCAATAGCAATCCCTGTCAGTACTCCCATAATCATCAGGATCGGTAAATAATAAAATATTTTGGTTGTTTTAAAATATAAAGTAGCCGCAGTAAGTTGGCCGATATTATGAGCAATTCCCCCGATTACGCTAATACCGATCAAGCTAAGCCGGTTGCGTCCGATCAGCAATAGAAACCACATGGCTGCAAAGCTGAACATAGCTCCCATGATACTGAACAGGAGGCTGGAGAATGTTCCGAAAATAAACGCAGAGAGCAGCGTTTTGAGCAAAACCATCATAAAAGCATCTTTTGGACGCAAATAGTATAGACAGGTCAGCACCATAATGTTAGCCAAACCCAGCTTTGCGCCCGGCACACCCATATTGACAGGAATTGAAGCCTCTACCAAGCTTAACACAACAGCTACCGCAGCAAAAATAGCGACGATGACCGTTCTCTTCAACGCTATGCTTGATTGCTCATTTAACGATGACATCGACGTCATCCCCTTCCCCGGATGGCCCCTCTATTTCTACCATGAGTCGATGCGGCAAGCAGATTATTGTACCCCCGTTGCGGTCAACAAAACCAAAGGTAAAACATACTTTATCCTTGCAATCGGCATCATACATTTCAATACCATAGTCATGAATTTTAAGAGTATTGGAACCATACTCCGTTTTCACCTCAACCGTTTGCTCTTCTTTAGTTAATGACACCGTTTTGAACAACTTGCCATCCACTGTAATTT
>RCUU01001709.1_pt1 | contig 10143 bp, 8 predicted proteins | sample 2166211 | NCBI WGS metagenome assembly RCUU01 (sample SAMN09932620, study PRJNA488358) | compost metagenome | feature: garden; material: soil; isolation source: compost soil in phenylacetic acid-enriched culture | place: Germany: Experimental Botanical Garden Goettingen | collected 2016-01-27
GAATCGCTTTCATTCCATAGTAGGAGAAACGCTCCCAAAACTCCGTGAAGAACAGGGTAAACAATCCCTTGGGATGCCCAAAAAATCCTCGTTGCGGAACGCTCTCCACAATCTTTTGCTTGTTTAAGTCCGTCATGCTGTTATTTCCTCCCTAGGCGGCAATCAATGGTGTGCTTGAAATGCAAATGCACGGTACTAAGAATCAGAATACCCAGTAATGGCCGTTTTCAACTGGATACGAAAAAACAGTATAACACACGTACGATGGGCTTAACTATAAGATTGGTTGCACGTAAAGATATTGGCAGGACATCGACAGGCTGTTCGACCGCTTCTACACGGCGGATCGATCAAGAGCAAGCCGGAGAACAGGCATGTTCTCTTTATCCTGTCACAAATCATGAGGCCTCCTCGTCTTGAGTACAGCTCGAAGATAAGGGAGGCCCTTTTTATGGAAAAATGGGATGTTACAGTGATCGGCGGCGGGTTAGCTGGTTTGACGACGGCGGCCTTTTTGGCAAAACAGGGTTTGCGGACCTTGGTTCTGGAACAGAGTTCGAGATGGGGAGGACGTGCATCAACCGATGAGAAAGACGGCTGCTTGTTTAATATGGGCCCGCACGCGCTTTATAGCCGGGGGCAAGGACTTCAAATTCTGCAAGAGCTCGGACTTGATCCTGACGGGAACGAAGCGGTTCTTGGCGGCCGTCTTGTTACACCAAACGGGATTCATGCTCTGCCGGTATCGGCTCGGGAACTGTTGAAGACCACCGCATTCTCCTTTCGAGAGAAATTGGAGTTCGCTCGGGTGTTGACGAAAGTCTCGAGGGCCACTCTGCCGGGAGAATGCATGCATGTAACCTTGGAAGAGTGGGTCAACCAAATCACAAGCCAGGAGACCGTAAGAAAGTTTCTGTACAGCTTGTTTCGGCTCGGGACCTATTCGAACGCGCCGTCGCGGGTGAGCGCGGGAGCCTGCCTTCGGCAATTTCAGATCAGCAAGGGCGGGGTCCGGTATCTGCATGGAGGATGGCAAGCGATGATCGACTCCCTCACGGCCTTGACCCAATCGGCTGGAGCTGTCTTGCGTACCGGACAAAAAGTCACTAGCATTACCGGAGCTCATCCCGCTATGAGAATCCACCTCGCGGACCACACGGAACTCGAAACCCAATCTATCGTCGCAGCGCTTGACCCCCAGGTGACCCATCAACTGACGGGAAAGGTGCCGAATTCGCATCTGGCCGCTCTTTGTGAAAGATTGATTCCTGTACGGGGGGCGGCTCTCGATCTTGCGTTACGCAGATTACCCGATCCTAATATCAACTTCGCGCTCCATCTCGACCAACCGTATTATTTCTCTAACCATTCCAACGTTGCCAGATTAACGAGAGATGACCGGCATGTCGTTCTGCACCTCTATAAATATACAAGTCCGGACGATAACCCCAATGCCGAGCGCGACCGGAAGGAGCTCGAGGAATTTCTTGACCTGCTCCAACCGGGATGGAGAAAAGAGCTGATAACCTCCCGCTATCTTCCGCGGATCCCCGTTACCTACGGCCTCCAAACGGTGGAACGGGCTTGCTCCAACGGGGAGGAAACTCTCGTGTCGGATATCCCGGGCCTATATCTAGCGGGCGACTGGACTGCGGGTGACGCCATGTTGTCTGATGCCGCCATCGTCAGCGGGAAGGAAGCGGCTGAACACATCCTGCATAGGAAAATGTCATTGGCGACATCGATCCCTGCTTCGTCTATACTGAAAATGGAATCTAGCAAAGAGCGACGCTAATCACGTTTACAGGAACTAGGGGGGAACCAGGATCGACACGAACGACCTTTACATCGAATACAGGCCACTTCTGTTTTCACTGGCTTATCGAATGCTTGGCACCGTCATGGATGCAGAAGATACCGTGCAGGAGACCTTTGCTTCGTATGCGGGATTGAAAGAGGTAAGCGCCATTCGCAATCCTCGGGCTTACCTCTGTAAAATGGTGACGAACCGATGTATCGATTTTTTGCGTTCTGCTAAACAACGTCGTGAAGTCTACACGGGTCCTTGGTTGCCGGAGCCCGTCGTCTGGCGTAACGATAATGACGGGGCCGGTCATGACCCGATGCATGAGTTGCTAAGCCGCGATGATTTGACCATGGCTTACCTGTTCATGATGGAGACACTTACTCCGACAGAACGTGCAGTCTTGGTTTTACGTGAAGCCTTTCAGTATGATTATGGAGAGATCGCGAGCATCGTTGGCAAGACCGAAGCCAATTGCCGAAAAATACATTCCCGAGCGAAGCAAAAAGTTCAACCAGAGGCTGCCGATCGCCGCGTCGACTACGAGAAGGATCAGACGGTGTTAAATCGTTTTATCTCAGCCCTTTCCATGGGCGACACGAACACGTTGCTTCAGTTGCTTGCCCATGATGCGACCTTGCTCTCCGATGGCGGCGGGAAAGTCTTGGCCGCGGTTAATCCGATTGTTACTTCGGCCCGTGTGATCGCGTTTTTACAAGGCATCGTCCGCAATTCCCCCTCGAACAGCACGATCGATGTGGTCACCATTAACGGTCAACCGGGGCTTCTGTTAAAAGTCGAAGATCATGTGGTCGGCACCGTATCATTCGAACGAGAAGGTGAACGGATTCGGAGAATATTCATGGTCCGGAACCCGGACAAATTGCTACGAATCAACCCTTGATACGTAAGTCAAAAGGCGGGAATGGGGAGAGTCCCTATCCTGCCTTTCTCGCATGTGGCTATGGAATTATCCTAGTGCACTAATGCTTCCAGTTCCGGCTGCAATTTATTTCGCAGCGCATACAGCATGAAGGCTCCAACAAGGAACGCGGCGGCATCCGCGATGACTAATGACCAGACCACGCCGTGGAAGCCGTTCATTTGATTGGCGATATAGAGCACGGGAATCAGTGTGACGCCTTGAATCACCGACATGATCAAGGCGGCGGCTCCTTGTGCGGTTGCTTGGAAGATCCCTGTAAACAAGGAGGTCGTTCCAGAGATGAATAAGGATAAGAACGTGACATGCAGAATGTAGCTGCCCATTTCGATTAGGAGCGGATCATTCGTGAATAAGCCGATCAAGTGGTCGGAAATCAGAAAGACGATGACGCCGAACAAGACCGCTAACACGCCAATGGATTTGATCGTAAATCCGATGGTTTGCTTCATTCTTAATCGATTCGCTGTGAATGTAAAGGCAATCAACGGCACGACTCCCTCGCATAACCCCATCAGAATAAACTCCGGAAACTGCAGCAAACGCGATGAAATCCCGTAAGCCGCTACAGCTTGATCCCCATATTCAACGAGAAAATGGTTGAAGATCAGCGACATCGCACCCAGGAAGACACTCATAATAAAGACGGGAATTCCGACTTTGAGCACATTGCTGAGAATTTCCTTGTTCACCTTGAACCAGTTGAAGGAGACGGTTAAGAATTGGCTCCTAACCCCCATATGGAAGGCGTAGAAAGCACTCGCGACCAGGTTGGAAACAACCGTAGCCGACGCCACGCCGATGACCCCCCAATGGAAAACGAAAATGACCAGCGCATCAAGCACAATATTTACGACAACACTCAGTATCATCCCCACCATCGACGTGATGGCCGCCCCTTCTGAACGTACGATGTTCTCCAGCGTGAAGAAGAGGATAACGAAGGGGGAACCGATAAGCATCATCAAGACATAGTCCTTCGTGAAGCCGAAGGAGTCAGGCGTTGCCCCTAAGCCATGGACGATCGAGTCGATCAACGGGAGGCCCGCGGCAATGACGATCAGACCGAGAACGAGGCTGCTGTAAAAAGCGAAGGAAGAAACATGCTTCACATCTTCATATTTTTTCTCGCCGAGCAAACGGGAGATGAAGGTGCCCCCGCCTATACCGATCAAGTTGCCTAACGACATGATGACGGCGAATAAGGGCAAGGTTAACGCGAGCGCGGTTAACATTGCGGTATTACCCAGTGTGCCAAGGAAATAGGCATTCAAGATGGAGTAAATCACGCTCATTGACGTACCTAACATCATTGGAACGGCAAAGTGAGCTACGGCTTTGGCGATGGGGGCCTTCTCAAAGTAATGGAGGTTCTCTGCATCCATGGGGATCACCACTTTCTCTTTTTTTGATCAATCTAACACTGTTAGTTTGAACCTTACAGTGTTAGATGATATCATGGACCTAATCGAACTGTAAAGCATAAACTTACACTGTTAGATAAAAGGGCGGATTTTAATGAAAAAGCAGCAGCCTCAAGTTTCCGAGGATCGAATTTTAGAAGCTTCATGGGGACTTTTGGGAGATGAAGGGATTGAGAAGTTCAGCTTGAGACGATTGGCCGACCGGCTGGGGATTCAAGCTCCTTCTCTTTACTGGTATTTCAAGAATAAGCAGGACCTCTACCAGCGTCTGGCCAACCAGGTATCCAAAATCATCCTGGAGGAGTTTCATTCCGAGGGGGACTGGAAGGAGCAACTGACGGAGCTTGCGGTAACGGTGCGGAATGTCTTGAGCCGGTATCCGTGCTCCACGCAGCTGATGATGATGACGCTGCCCCACGAACCGGATATTATCCGGTTCAATAACCGAATGCTGCTCTGCGTGGAATCGACGCCGCTGAAGCAAGAGCAGAAGCTGCAGGTTATTATCACGCTGGTGAACTACATCTACAACTTTGTTCTGGACGCCTATCAGCATGAGCGCAACGTCTCGGCGATCCTTAAGAATCAGGGGGAGCTTCCGGGCGAGGAGATGACCCGGCTTCTGGACTCTCTGAGTGAGGAGGAAGCAGGGCTGTTCCGCACGATGTTTAAGAACGAGCTGTTCGAGCTGATGGGGACGGATCGGGCGTTTGAGTTTGGGTTAAAGGTGATTTTGCTCGGGGTTGAGCAGGTGATGAAGGAGCAGGAGGAATAGAGGGGGAGAGCAACATCTCAAATTTCAAAGGTATTCGCTTTAAATGGCTTCTATTCCGGTGACGAGAGGTTTAGTACAATCGAATCCGTAGGCGCTGAAAACGCTTACCATTAATCGCTACGGATACGGAGGTCATCGAATGCAGAAGAACCCATTGTCCCATCGCATGGCAAGCAAAACCATCCAGCTTGTGGATGCGTCCGGAAATCCCGTCATAGGGAAGGAAGTCGCGATTCATCAGACCAACCATCAATTCCTGTTTGGCTGCGGGATTTTTGACGTCATTCAGGTTGCCAATCGAAACGTGCCGGAGGATCGGCTTGCTTATTTGGAGCAGAAGCTGGACTTATTCCTAGATGTGTTTAACTTTGCAACGTTGCCTTTTTACTGGGGGATGTTTGAGCCGGAGCAAGGCAAGCCGCGGACGAAAGAGCTGCAGGCGGCTGCACGGTGGTTGAAGAAACGGAATATTGCCGTTAAAGGTCATCCGCTCTGCTGGCATACCGTCACAGCGCCATGGCTGCTCGATTTAAGCAATGAGGACATCTTGAAAGCGCAGTTTGCCCGAATAGAGCGGGACGTAGCCGACTTCAAAGGCTTAATTGAGATGTGGGATGTCATCAATGAAGTGGTGATCATGCCGATTTTTGATAAATACGATAATGGGATCACAAGAATCAGTAAAGATTTAGGCCGCGTTGGGATCATTAAAGAAATGTTTGCGAAGACAAGGGAATCCAACCCCGGTGCAACGTTATTACTAAATGACTTCAACACTTCAATCAACTACGAGATCCTGATTGATGGATGTTTAAGTGCGGGAATTCCGATCGACGCCATCGGCATCCAGTCGCACCAGCATCAAGGGTACTGGGGACGCGAGAAGCTGGAGGAAGTGCTGGAGCGCTTCTCCCACTTTGGCCTTCCGATTCACTTTACCGAAAATACATTGACCTCCGGACATCTCATGCCGGCGGATATTGAGGATCTGAACGATTATCAGATTCCGGAATGGCCATCCACCCCGGAATTTGAAGAACGTCAGGCCAGAGAGGTCGAAGAAATGTACTCGATTCTGTTTCAACACCCTTTGGTCGAGGCGATTACTGCCTGGAATTTCAGCGATGAAGGGGCCTGGCTTGGCGCACCCGCCGGTTTGGTCAGAACAGACAACACCCCGAAACCTGCTTACGACGTGCTGAAGCAACGGATTAAAGGCGACTGGTCTACCCAAGTAACCGCGCGTACCGATGAGAGCGGGAAGGTCTCCTTCGAGGGATTCCTTGGAGAGTATGAGCTGGCTTGCGCAGGCACAAAAGTTACCTTTAAAATAGAGAAAGAGGGTGAACCCGAACCGCTCATCCTCAATTGACACAAACATCAAGAAGAGGCCATCCTGTCTAAGGGTGGCTTAACTTTTTTCAATAAGAAGCCTTATTTCACTCTCTTCTTAACTGTTCCATCCGGCCTCCTCTCTGCTGCAATCCTTCCATGATTTCGGCTGGCGCCTTTCTAAATGTCATATCCTCACCCAGGAACAACAGCCATTGGATCATATCCGATAACTCTTCCACTTGATTCACTTGGACAACCATCTTTAGCATGGCGGTGGTTTGATAGGGATTAGTATAGGAAATGAATGCTTTTAAGGGGTGGTACTTTTTGTATTGAGCTATGGCTTGGGGACCCAGCTCCAGGATCAGGTTGAATTCTTCCTCGTGCTGGCTAAGCATCTCCAGAATCTTCTTCCGACTGACTCTCTTCTTAGGGGAGTAGGTCTCGACATGGGTGAGCTGGTCAACGGCGAACAACTTTTTCTTCTCATCCTGCAAATCAAAAACTTCCATCAGCCAGAGACTTTTTTCGTGATAAAGATGCAAGAGATAGACAGGATAAGAGTTACGTTCCTTCTCTTCCTCCACGGTAATCCATAAATAACTGTCGAGAAGCAGGTTTTGGATCAGTTTCTCCAACATGGGGTGAGGGAGGTCCGAGAGCTCTAGCAGATCAGGATTATGCGGGTTGGTGCCCTCAAACAGCAGAATTTCATCCAAGAGCAAAAGATCGTCCTGCTGATTCTTGGAGATCAGCCCCAGCAGTTTTTCGGCTAAGGATTGGCGGCTCTTGAGATAGGGAAGCTGTGCATTTCTTGTGGCCATGAAGGCAATGAACAGGGCTTTAACTTCCGTATCGGTAAAACGAACGACGGGGAGGATTGAGTTATGCATCACCGAATAGCCGCCATCCCTTCCAACTTCGGCAACCAGCGGCATCCCTAAGGCTTCGATTTCCCGAATGTCTCGGACTGCGGTCGATCGGGAGATGTCGAATTCCCGCATGATTTCGGAGATGGTGAAGTGCGACCGGTTGTTGATATACCGCATGAGGGTGTTGATCCGTTCAACTTTTTTCATCAGGGCTCCTAAACAGGTTCATTTTTTGACATGGTTTAAAGTTATGATAAACCCATCAAGAACAGAAAACAAATTAAAAGAAGGTAGGTATGAAACATGACGAATTATCTCTTGGAAGAAAAGGACAGCTTCACCGTATTTGGACTTGGCACGGAGTTGAAAAGTAATTATACGGACTATGTCGGCATCAATCAGGAAAAATCAAACTTCTGGCAAGCCGTGAACGAGGATGGAAGACTGGATCAGCTGAAGGCGATCGCCGAAAACGAGTACGTATTTGTCGTGAATGAAGCGGTAAACAACAAGATGATGCATTACGCCGGCGTGTTGAGCCATGAAGTGTTGCCGGCCTCGGAAGGCTCCCGGGTCATTCAATTCCCGAAAGGGGAGTACTTGATTGTGAAAGGGGAAGGGACGACAGCCGATGAATTAAGCAACCAGCTGGCGGGGATCGCCTTTGGTCAAGTCTTGCCGGAAGTCAATCAAGTCGCCTATGTTGGAGGGCCAAACGCCACGGTATTGATGGGGCAAGAGAACGACCGCGTCGTGGGAGAAATGTGGATTCCCGTTGTTCGAAAATAGACAAGAGGAGGAGGGGCAAGCATGTCCTATATCGTTGATTTCAAAAATGTATCTACCGTCGGTTTGGAATCCTCTCCTGTAGCAGAGGCGCTAGCCGGGCTGCGAGCCAACGAAGCGCGTTATTTCATGAACAAATATAAGCATGAGTTTACGGTTGAACCGGCCAGCGAAAGCCAGGAAACCCTGGACTACGTGAACCGGGTATTGAAGGAAGAACGCGGCATCGAGTTTGCCGCCAAACCGTTAGAAACGTCGCTATTCCAAGTGGAGAACATCCGGTGGGCCTTTGTCTTCTATGAGGATGGCCTTGGGGTTAACGTCCTGTATACCTTGGACGATCCCAAGAAGCGGGCCGTCGGGTTTAAGCTGTCCGAAGGGATGGAGGTCCCGAAAGAGCTGGAGGAGAAGAAGTTTAAGTTTGCCCGGCAGAAGTCCAAATTGGCCGGAACGATCCGGGGCTCGTTCTTCGTGATTAAAGGCGAGTATTGAAACGATGATGTTACCCTGAACGTAGATACTTGAGAAAAACAGGGCCCCCGGCTGAGGGGGCCCTGTTTTTGTGAGTCTTTTGGCAAGATCGAGAGGTTACTCCGGCGTACCTTGCGTAACTCCGTGAACATAAGTTTGCCATGGAGTGTCGAGCGCCCCTTGCCCAGGGTTATAGGTGAAGAAGTACTCGACGGTATCCCCTTGGCTCAGGTTGTTGACCGCGTAGGTATAGTTACCGTTTCCCACCGAGGTCATGGCTACGTTCAGTTGACCACCGTTATTGACCTTATAGTGCAGATCAGCGAAGGTAGCGCCGTTGACGTAGAACAACAGGTTATCGCCGGTCTTCTTCAATCCCTTCACTTGATCGCCGATCACGACGGTGGAGGGGGTGCCGGGATCTCCGGGGTTTTGACCGCCGCCGTTGCCGTTATCCTTATAGACACGTACATAATCGACCTGCATCGTTGCCGGAATATCGCCTGGGCTTGGAGCTATGCCGCCGTCGAAGTTTCCGCCAATCGCCAGGTTCATGATGAGATAGAAGGCCTGGTCGAAAGGAGCATTCGGATTGTTTGGCGCCGCCGCGGAATACCATTGATCCCGAGTGGCCTTAAAGAAGAACTTGCCGTCTACATACCATTTGATGTTGTCCTCTTCCCACACAACGGAATACACGTGGAAGTCATTTGCGATGGTTTGCCCGGAAGGGAAATGATATTCGCCCGAAAGATGCGTATTGGCCGGCCATTGTCCGCCGAAGTGGATGGCTCCGGAAGTCATGCCGGGCAGGCGTCCTCGCGCTTCCATCACGTCGATTTCGCCGGAAGCGGCCCAGGTGCCGTAGGTTTGATCCTGCGGCAGCATCCAAAGGGCCGGCCAAATGCCGTTCCCCGTAGGCAGCTTCGCGCGGAAATCAACCCTGCCGTATTTGAGGGAAAAATGGTCCTTGGTGTTAATCTTGCCGGAAGAGTATGGCGCGGTCCGGCTGGGATCCTGCGGGAAGGATTTGGGATCGTTCAGGGCCCGGATATTCAACTTCCCGTCCTGGACGAAAACATTTTGCGGACTGTTCGTGTAATGCTGCAGCTCCGCGTTGCCCCAACCCCAGGTGCCAGGATCGTTATTAAGATAGTACCCCTGCTCGTAATTCCATTTGCCCGTATCCAGCCCAGATCCGATGAATTCGTCCTGCCAGATCAGCGTCAGGCCAGAGATAGCCGGATCGGTTGGCGAACTGAGCGGAATATCTCCTTGGTCGGCATCGTCCGGCCGCGGCGCATCCGGATTGCCGATGAACGTGTAGGTGACGAAGTTGTTGCCGATGTTCCCGCCTTTTTGCCCGTTCAGGGGAAATCCGATGCGGATTTGCATGTCTTGCTGAATCGGCTGGAACCACAGCCCATAGATGTGGTCCGCCCAATAGCCCCATTGATTGGCGCTGGATAGGTTATTGTATCCGTTCGCGGAATAGACGAATCCGCTTTGACCGGAATCCGCCAAATCTACCCATTGCCCGTTACGATAGATTTGGTAGACGAAGTTCCCCAGCTCGGTGGCGATCGGGGCGCTGCCGTCGATTTTAGGCAGAGGCAAACCGATGGCACCGCTTACATCTGCGGTGAAGGTCGTTCCCTCAAAGGGAGTAAGGACATATGAATTTCTGACGGGCTCATTAAAGTTGATCGTATATACGATGTTCACCAATGAGG
>RCUU01001710.1_pt1 | contig 10143 bp, 9 predicted proteins | sample 2166211 | NCBI WGS metagenome assembly RCUU01 (sample SAMN09932620, study PRJNA488358) | compost metagenome | feature: garden; material: soil; isolation source: compost soil in phenylacetic acid-enriched culture | place: Germany: Experimental Botanical Garden Goettingen | collected 2016-01-27
AGAGTGGGAGGATCAAGTAACGGAAGATAAAAAGTTGGAGCTTGAACGGATGCGCGAAACGGTCAGCGTAGGGGGACAAGTCCTATATATCGAAAATACGGAGCATTTAAATTTTACCGACGTACAGTTTATTTCTCCGATTTTCAAAATGCTGGGCATTACAGGAAAGATTGAGCCCGAAAGAGGGGACTCCGTGATCAATGCCTATATGCTGGATTTCTTCGATATGTATCTGAAAAATCAGGGTGGAAGCTTAATGAAAGGACCGGATAACCGCTTTCCGGAGGTGAAGTTCGTATATTCGCCTTCATAAATAACGAAATAGGCTATCCCAGCCGAGCACAGCTCACAGATTGGATGAAGAGGTAGAGAGTTGGATGCTTGCTTATCTAAAAGAAAAGGGCACGAACCAGGGAAACGCGCTGATAGTGCCCATTTACTTCTACATAAATTTCCGCTGCACCTTTTTTCCGTCATAGGTAAAAAGGGCTTTTTTGTCTTCGACCACGGTTTGCAGATGGACGGTTCGCCCCCATAGCGCATAGATGTGCGGCAGGGTGCGCTCCAGGTATTTCAGATCCAGCTCGATGCTCTCGTAGCGGTGGACGATCAGCAGCTCGCCGTTGCGCTCATAATCCGCATCCTCAATGACCAGGTAGGGTGAACCGCCGTTGACCCGGGCCAGTACCAGCTGGTCGCGCACATTTTCCCAGGCCTTGTCGGTGATTTTCCATTCCGGGCCTTTTTTCTCGAAGACGTAGAGGTCCAGGTCATTGACCAGTTGCTTCGACAGGTAGCTGCGGATAAAAGAGATGTCCGAGTCCAGCTCCCGGACCTCGAACATTTTGTCGCGGTCCCAGCGGCGCTCGATGTCCTCGAAGATCTTCAGCCCCAGATAGTAGGGGTTGAGGCTCTGGCGGGAGGGCTGCACGACCGAGGAATTCAGCTTGGCGTATTCCACCGTCTCCTCAGGCGTCAGGTCCAGCTCGCGCATGATCCGCTGATGCCAGTACGAGGCCCAGCCTTCGTTCATGATCTTGGTCTCCATCTGCGGCCAGAAGTAGAGCATCTCGTCATGCAGCATCGTCATGATGTCGCGCTGCCAGTCCTCCAGCGCTGTTGAATACTGCTGGATGAACCAGACGATGTCCTTCTCCGGCTCGGGCGGAAATTTGCGTTTCCCGGCCGTTTCCGGTTCGGGGCCAGGCTTGCCGTTCTCCAGATCCCACAGCTCATCGTAGGGATTCACCGGACCGGCGCCCCCGGGAGGAGCGTCCTTGCGTTCCTTCATTTTGGCTTCGAGCAGGTGGGTTTTGCCCAGCTTCCGCGGCTGAATCAGGCTGGGGTCGATATGCTCCTGAACCGCGAGCACGGAATCGATGAAGCTCTCCACGGTATCAATGCCGTAAGTCACCGAATAATCGGCGATCCGGTCCGCTGTGGCCGACATGCTCTCGACCATGTCGCGGTTGGACATGGAGAAGCGCATGTTGTTTTTGAAGAAATCGCAGTGGGCGAGCACATGCGCGACAATCAGCTTGTTCTGGACCAGTGAGTTGCCATCCAGCAGGAAGGCGTAGCAGGGGTTGGAGTTAATGACAAGCTCATAGATTTTGCTGAGTCCGAAATCATATTGCGACTTCATCTTGTGAAACGTCTTTCCGAAGCTCCAGTGCCCGAACCGGGTAGGCATCCCGTAGGCACCGAACGTATAAATAATGTCAGCCGGGCATATCTCATAACGCATCGGGTAAAAATCCAGCCCAAACCCGGAAGCAATCTCCGTGATCTCGGCAATCGCCCGTTCCAGCGCTTGAATCTCATCTCCGGGCATGAATCCATCTCTCCCTCCAGCTTGGGCTTAGGACTGCAGTATATTCCGACCCAGCCGCAGATGTGCGGCAATGTGCGGAACTGTTCTTCTAATGTATATGGGAGGAGGGAGGGGAGTATGATGGGGGGAGTGGGAATGTAAAGGCGATAACTGTAGTTTGTACAATTAAATGGACGGAATATCAGCTCAATTCTAAGATAACTGTACTTCGTACACTTAAATTTTGCCCAATCGAGCAAAACAACTCAATTCGCCTTTTTTAACTGTACATTTAAAACCAAAAACAGGTTGTTAATCTATATTTTAGCTGCACAGAATACAGTTAGCTGTCTTGAGGAAATAGACAATATTATATTCAGATTAGTAATAAAGCGAAGTTTGTTCCTAGAAGCTTCCAGCGCTAAGAACTAGCGTCCGCCATCTTTTTTGACTATGCAACCGACATAAAAGGGAGAAGTGACGGAGGGGGTTGGATACTTACGAAAGCTTACCGCAGGAAGCTGGCACCGGAAGCATATGCTAGGCTTGGATTTCAACCGAGGCGTAGCGGTCTCAAACAGGAAATCTGTGAACAGCAGCGGCCGGAAGTCCAAACATTCACTGCAGTCACGGCCGAACCCGAAAGGTATGTCTCTAAGTTTTTGACCTCTCAGTACACAAACCTCCGCTGCGCCCAGTAGCTGAACAGGAAGATCGAGATCTCAGTCAGCAGCTTGGCGGCGGCGAGCGGGATGATCAGTTTTTCGTTGTAGAAATAGAGCAGCCCGTAATTGAACAGCAGTATGAGGAGCACCAGCGCGAAGTATTTGGGCAGCGACTTTTGAAGCCTGGAGGTTTTGCCGCCGGTGAAGACGTACCTCCGGTTCATGGAAAAGTTGAAGATGGAGCTGCATAATCTCGCGGCGGCAACCGACAGGAACAGGTTGTGGCTGAGACGCTGGAACAGGACCAACAGTGTGAAGTCGAGCAGGGCCGATACCAGCGATGAAGTGCTGAACATTAGAATCGGCAGATAAATCCGGAAAGAGTCCACCAGGGGACGGAAATGGGAGGATTTATTATCATCCAGGTAGACTGTATCAATGAACTCCTCGGTAATCGTATAGCCCTCCCGATGGGCGGTGAGCAGCATATTCATTTCATATTCGAACCGTTCGCCGGGAATCTGGCACAGCCAGTCCAGCATCTGGGGGGAGAAGCCGCGCAGTCCGGTCTGGGTATCATAAATTTTGGTGCCAGTAGTTAGGGAAAAGACTGAGCGTGTCACGGTGTTGCCGAACCTGCTCCGCAGGGGGATGGTTCCGCTGAAGCGGCGGCTGCCCAGCACGACTCCGGGAGTGGTCTGGTTCTGGAGAACCTCAACAATCCGTTTGATATCATGGGGCAGATGCTGCCCATCGCTGTCCGCACAGACCACGCAGCCCGGCAGTCCGGCCTCCTGGATATACCGGAACCCCGTCTTCAGGGCGAGTCCTTTTCCGAAATTGATCGGATGGGTCAGGACGGTACAGCCGTACGCTTCGGCAATGTTGAAAATGCCTTGGTAAGCCGGGCCGCTGCCGTCATCCACAAGGACAATCGGGCCAAGCTGGTAATCGCAGAGCTGTTCAATTAAATGCAGTAGCCGTTCATCTGGTTCATAAGCCGGGATCAGTATAGTCATGATGTTGCCCCCTCCTTGATATACAGAATGTCGCTGACGCCGCGTTCCTGGTTCTTGCCCTGCGGGTTATTCACGACCCGTCCCATGAAGTACATGGTGGATGAACCTCCGCCGTCCAGATTATAGGCTTCGGTCGCTCCAAGATCGGACATGAGATCGGCAAGCTCGGTAAGCGTCATTCCCCGGCTGTACCCTTCACTGCGCCCGTCCACCACAATGAACACATAATGATTGGGTGCAATCATGCCAACCGCAGTCCGGGGATTCGCATTCTGGATGGAGCGGTTGCCGAAATTGGTATCGATTTTGACATTGCTGAAATCACTGACGATCTTGCCGTCCTGAATCAGAACCGGCCCGAAGGACAGAGTGTTGGCGGCCCCTTGTGCCAGCAGTTCGGACGATGAAACTTCTTCCTCGTTGTAGGTCTGCATCGTTCCGTCATCGAACAGCGCCATCGCATCCCGCACAGGATCATCCCGGTACACGGTACCGTTACGGATAATCACCCCGTCCTCGCGGAAGCCATAGTAATCACCATTGATGGCAAAGACCGCATTGTTGGCGGAAGCAATGTCCGAGGTATCCTCCGTGATATTCGTTCCGAAGCTGTTGTCGGCAAAAGCAGAGCGCAGGCTGCTTGCATCCTTAAGGACCACATCTGCGACAAAATAGGTGATCTGGTCTGAACCCGACCCGGTCTGCACCTGATCGATCTGAATCTGGATATCGTCGCTGGAATAATTCCAGTCGTCTGAAGCCGCGTTAACCTCAGCTGCGGTTGTGGTTGCTGCTGCCGCTGTGCTGTTGCTGCTTGCGGCTGTGTCATCTGCTACGATGACTTCGACATGCTCGATCAGGTAACGGTCCGCGAGACTATATATCACTGTGCCGAGACCCAGGAGCACCACGATTATCACGATCAGCAGTTTGCGTTTGAAGCTCCAGGCTTGTTTTCTTTCGGGGTTTTTCATTGAAGGATCACCTCATCAAGTAAGTTGTTAAGGTCATCTTACCTGGGCTACCTTTAGTGAAACTGAAATAGAAATGGACCGGATGATTTTCATTAATGGTATACTTTAACAAATACCGAGCTACCTTCAGGCCGGAACATGACCAAGGTGGCGCAGTTCATGATTGGCCTGGCCGAGGCCAGCGATGCCTTTAAGCGGCTGCCGGAAGCAAAGGGCGGGTACGAATAGGCCAATAAGTGAATTAGCTGATGATCTGCACAGCGGAGACAAAGCTTGCTATACTTTAAAAAGCATATTTTCAATTACAGGGGGTTCAGACATGCCACAGCGTGTGCTGCTGATAGAGGACGACGAGGCGATCAGTGAAATGGTGCGCTCGTATTTGGTAAAAGAGGGGTATGAGGTGGAGACGGCATTCGACGGGGATGCGGCGGAACAGCTTTTTCACCGTGGCGGGGCCTATGATCTGGTCCTGCTGGATCTGATGCTTCCCAAACGGAGCGGCAGCGATGTGCTCCAGACGATTCGCCGGGACAGCCTGGTGCCTGTGCTGATTATGTCCGCGAAGGACAGTGATGTGGACAAGGCGCTGGGACTTGGCTTCGGGGCGGATGATTATATTACGAAGCCGTTCTCGATGATCGAGCTGGCAGCGCGGGTGAAGGCGGCGATCCGCCGGGCCGGATATGCAGCTGCGGGAAGTTCCAGTCAGGAAGCAGCTCCGGTCCAGGAGAAAGCGAATAAGATTACCCTGCGCGGACTCACCGTTGATCTTGATAATTTCTCGGCGCTGAAGAACGGGGAAGAGGTCAAGCTGACCGCCAAGGAGTTCCAGATTCTCAGTCTGTTCGTAAGCAGTCCTGGCCGGGTGTATACCAAAGCGCAGATTTACAGCAGCGTCTGGGAAGACGATTATTACGGGGATGAGAATGTCATTAATGTACATATGCGCAGACTGCGTGAAAAAATTGAAGATGACCCTTCGAAGCCGGAGTATATCAAAACACTATGGGGCATCGGCTACAAGCTGGGGGATGTGCTGGAATGACGTTTTTTTTGAGTGCGGTCATCCTGCTGCTGATGCTCGTGATCCTCTGGCAGTTCCTGCGGCTCCGGGAGCATTCCCGCCAGCTTGATTATATCCATGCCAAGCTTACGGGCATTATTGACCGGGGCTCGCACGAAAGGCTGCTTCTGTTCAACAGTGATCCTCATCTGCAAAAGCTGCTTACCGACCTGAACCGGCTGCTGGACGTCAACCACAAGGGAGCCGTGGAGCTGGCCAAGCTGGAGAAGTCCATGCGCAGCATGCTGGCGAACATCTCTCATGATCTGAAAACCCCGCTGACGGTGGTGCTCGGCTATATTGAAACGGTTCTTCATGATCCGGCGATGGCGGAGGAAGAGCAGGAGCAGATGCTGCGGACGATTCATGCCAAGGCAGAGGAAGTGATCCGGCTGATGAACAGCTTTTTTGATCTGGCCAAGCTGGAGTCGGGAGACAAGGAGATTCCTTTGTCACGGGTGGAACTGGGGGAGGTCTGCCGGAGGAACATTCTCTCCTTCTACGATATTCTGAATGCGAAGGGCAGCGGGGTGGAGATTGAGATCCCGGATGAGGCGATGTACATGATGGGCAATGAAGAGGCCCTGGACCGGATACTGTCCAATCTGCTGTCCAATGCGATCAAGTACGGGGATGCCGGCGGAGTACTTGGCCTTAAACTTTACAGCGACGGGGATCAGGTCTGCATAGAGGTATGGGACAAGGGCAAGGGCATCACCGAAAGCCACAAGGATAAAGTCTTCGAGCGGCTCTACACACTGGAGGATTCGCGCAACCGGGATTATCAGGGGAGCGGACTGGGGCTGACCATCACCAAACGCTTGACGGAACAGATGAACGGCAGCATTACCTTGCACAGCAAACCTTATGTCAAAACGGCATTTACGCTATCTTTTCGCAGGCTGACCTTCTGAGTGCTCAACTGGTCCGGCGGCTTCGCCGGGGCTTACGGCTGCAGCTTAAGATTTTCGTAAGAATCAGGTAATAAAAAAGAAAATTCCGCTGTGTACAATAAGAACCAGGAAGACAAACGAAGAAGCCAAAGGGGATAACGGAAATGACCACCATATTGCGAACCTGGGATTTAACCAAGGAGTATCAAGGCAAAGAGGCTGTTAAAAGCGTGAATATGAGCATCAAGCAAGGCGAAATCTACGGGTTCCTGGGACCCAACGGAGCGGGCAAAACCACGGTGATGAAAATGATCACCAATCTGGTGAAGCCGACAGCGGGAGATATTGAATTTTTCGGCGAGAGCTTGACTGACCGTTCCTATGAAATGCTGAAGCGCATGGGCTGCATTATTGAATATCCGGTGTTCTACGATAAGCTGACGGCAAGAGAAAATCTTCAGCTGCACGGGGAGTACATGGGGTATTACGATACGAAGGCTATGGAAGAAGCACTGGAACTGGTGAAGCTGAAGGGGATCGACAAAAAACCAGTCAAGCAGTTTTCCCTGGGGATGAAGCAGCGGCTGGGCATTGCCCGGGCGGTGATGACCAAACCGGAGCTGCTCATCCTGGATGAGCCGATCAACGGACTGGACCCTATGGGGATCAAAGAGCTGCGTGAGGTGTTCCGGATGCTGAGCCGGGAGTATGGAATTACGCTGCTGATCTCCAGCCACATTCTGGGTGAAATTGAACAAATCGCTGACACCATCGGCGTCATCCGTGACGGAGTTCTGCTGGAGGAAGTGCCGATGGATATGATCCGCAGCCAGAATACACAATATATCGAGCTGATTACCGGAGAGAGCAATAAAGCGGTCTACGTTCTGGAGCACAAGCTGGGCCTGACCAACTTCAAGGTGCTGGACCCCCGGACGATCCGCATTTACGATGCGGTGCAGCAGCGTGAACTGAACAAAGCGATGGCTGAGGCGGATGTGGAGCTGGAAAGCCTGAGCAAAAAGAATCATTCGCTGGAAGATCATTTTGTGGAACTGATGGGGGGTGAAGGCATTGCTTAAGCTGATTCAACTGGAAATCCGTAAAAATAAGCTGTTTGGCATGCTCAAGGGTGTGGCTATAGCCAATCTTGCAATGTTTGCCTTCATGATCATGGTCATATACATTGACAAAAATGAAAGTGGCGGTGAATTCAAGTCGTATGCGGATATGTTCGAAGGGGTGTATATTTTCACCAAGGCAACTTTTATCATTTTTGCTTCGGTTGTGCTGAGCAAGCTGGTGATCGACGAGTATAAAAACAACACGATTACTCTATTGTTCATGTATCCCATTTCCCGCAAGAAACTGATGGGAGCCAAAATTATTATAGTGTTCCTGTTCACGCTGATCAGTATTTTCGTATCAGACATTCTGCTTAATGCTCTTCTGATAGGAATCAACTCGTTCACCCATGTGATTCCAGGACAGCTGGATCTGAAGGTCATTCCATCAGAGCTGATCCGGATAGGCGCGGATGCGATCTATGCGGCGGGTATGGGATTAATTCCTTTGTACATCGGGATGCGCAAAAAATCCGTGCCGGCTACCATTGTCACTGCAGTGCTGCTTGTCAGCTTGATTTCCTCCGGCTCCAGCGGTTTCCAGCTGGGTAATCAGGTAGGTGTCTCTATCTTTCTCAGTCTGCTGGGCGTAGCCATCGCCTACCTGTCGATCCGGAATATTGAACAAAAGGATATTGCCTGAATGTAATTTGAAACGTTCATACGAGCGTTTTCATCTCCAAGGTTCCTCTGTTGTGAGATTAAGGATGTTCCATACGTCCTTGCTCATCTGCTGGAGGAACTTTTTTGCTGCAAAACCGCTTGGCGTCAGTGTTTAAGTGGCGACCAATTGCAGATTTTTTGCTATAATAGTATAAAATTCAGCAAATTCCGAGCGGGGTACAGATTGAAATTACATATATAGTTTATCCGCAGTTTCTGAATAGGTGAGGATACGGGGTTGAATCAGCAGAGGAGGTGGGCTATGCCTAAAAAATGGTCTTCCATTCTGGACCGGGTGCGTTCGGAAGAAAGTGCTTACAAAGCGTTGTATGATCATCATCCCGACCTGATAATTGTGCTGGACAGGCAGGGGTGCTATGTGGACAGCAACCGTGCTATTGAAGCAGCCGCTGGAGCGGATGCGCTGCTCCATGAGCCATTGCCCGGTTCCCGGCCACAGCCTCCCGGAGAAGAACATTTTGCTGCGGCGCTTGGAGGCATGGGCTCCAGGTTTGAGCTGGAGCTGGAAGAGGGCAGCGGAACGGGCCAGGCTGCAATTACGTATGTCCCGGTAAAAGCTGAAGAAGGAATCGCAGGCGTATTTGCGATTATCCATTATGACCAGAGCCGCGGTCTTCCTCTTGAGCTTGAGGAGTGGTTCGGAAGTCTCATCACCCGGGAAGATCCTCCCATGGAATGGACGGATGACCGGACACCGGGGCGTGAAGAGGAGCTTACCGCAATGGATGCTGCGGCGGAACAGCAGAAGGCGGAGCTGGTGCTGGAGATGTCCGAGGACAAGCATCTGGGTCTGATACTGAACTCTGTGGCCGCGGGGATTTTCGGACTGGATACACAGGGCAGGACCTTTTTTATCAATCGGGAAGGGGCAGATATGCTGGGATATGCTCCTTCCGAACTGCTCGGCCGGACTTTTGCCGGGCAGATTCATCATATCCATGGAGACGGGGCAAGGTACCAGAAGATTGAATGTCCAATCGCGCAGACCCTTCAGGACGGCATTACACGCAGCACAGGGGACGGAATCTTCTGGCGGAAGGACGGCACCAGCTTTTTTGTCAGCTACCGGATTGCACCGCTTTTGTATAAAGGCATCATCTGCGGTGTAGTGGGTTCCTTCAGTGATATTACGAATGAACGGGAGATTCTCCGGGCCAAAGAGACTGCGGAGCAGGCGGCTCAGGCTAAATCGGATTTTCTCGCCATGATGAGCCATGAGATCCGGACGCCGATGAACGGGATGATCGGGATGGCTGATCTGCTGCTGGAAACGGAGCTTGAGGAAGAACAGCGCACGTATGCCGAGATTCTGCGCAGCAGCAGCCACAGCCTGCTCAAGATCCTGAATGACATCCTCGATTTCAGCAAGATGGAAGCCGGCAAAATGCCGCTGCTGTCGGAGAAATTTGATCTGCGCGAAATGGTGGAGAGTATCATAGATTTATTTACCCCCAAAGCAGAAGAGAAAAAACTGGCGCTGCGCTGGTGGGCGGATACCAGTGTGCCGTCTATGGTCACTACCGATCCCAGCCGCTTACGGCAGATTATTGTGAATCTCGTCGGCAATGCGCTGAAATTCACCGAACGGGGAAGTGTGACCCTGTCCGTGAAGAACATCCAGCTGCCGGCATCCCCGGAGTATCTGCTGGAATTTTCAGTGCGGGATACAGGGGTTGGGATTGCTGACAGCAAGCTGAATCTGCTGTTCCAATCCTTCTCCCAGCTGCATCCGTTCATCAACCGCAAATACGGCGGTACGGGACTTGGGCTGGCCATCTGCAAGCAGCTGGTCGAGCTGATGGGCGGAACGATATTTGTGGAGAGTGAAGAAGGCCGCGGCTCGATCTTCCGGTTCATGCTTCCGTTTGTGAAGGAAGCGGTAGAGGCTTAACAGGTGGCTGCGCG
>RCUU01001711.1_pt1 | contig 10142 bp, 9 predicted proteins | sample 2166211 | NCBI WGS metagenome assembly RCUU01 (sample SAMN09932620, study PRJNA488358) | compost metagenome | feature: garden; material: soil; isolation source: compost soil in phenylacetic acid-enriched culture | place: Germany: Experimental Botanical Garden Goettingen | collected 2016-01-27
GCGCCTTGCTTGTCCATCAGGGCGGCGAGCATTTCGTACTCCTCCGGCGTCAGGTCGGTCAGCGGCGTGCGCACCGGGCCGGCATCGTAACCGGCGATCCTGGCGCCGGCCTTGACGATGCTGACCGCGTAACCGGCCTTGCGGTTGCGGATGTCCAGGTACGGCAGGAAGAAGTCGTCGATGAGCTTGCCGACGGTGGCGTGATCGTCGCGGGCGACGGCGTGGTAGAAGTCCATGGCGGTTTTCGGGATGAAGTTGAACACCGCCGAGGAATACACCGGCACGCCCAGGGCCTTGTAGGCGGCGGCGTAGACTTCGGCGGTCGGCAGGCCGCCCAGGTAGGTGAAGCGCTCGCCCAAGCGGCGACGGATCGACACCATCAATTCGATATCGCCCAGGCCATCCTTGTAGCCGATCAGGTTGGGGCAGCGTTCGGCCAGTTGTTCGAGCAGCGGGGCCGTCAAGCGGCAGACGTTGCGGTTGTACACCACCACGCCGATCTTGACCGACTTGCACACCGCTTCGACGTGGGCGGCGACGCCGTCCTGGCTGGCTTCGGTGAGGTAGTGGGGCAGCAGCAACAGGCCCTTGGCGCCCAGGCGTTCGGCTTCCTGGGCATATTCGATGGCCTGGCGGGTGGAACCGCCGACACCGGCGAGGATCGGCACGCTGCTGGCGCAGGTATCGACGGCGGTCTTGATCACCTGGCTGTACTCGCTGGCGGCCAGGGAGAAGAACTCACCGGTACCGCCGGCGGCGAACAGGGCACTGGCGCCGTAGGGGGCCAGCCATTCCAGGCGTTTGATGTAGCCGGCGCGATGGAAATCGCCCTGGGCATTGAAATCGGTGACCGGGAAGGACAGCAGGCCGCAGGAGAGGATGGATTTCAGTTCTTGTGGATTCATTGTTTTTAGCACCTTGTGTAACGACGGTAGGTGAGACGATGCTGTTTTGTTGTGTGATACGTTATCGTACAACTTCAGCCAATTCTAGATGTCGTTCGTCTCTTTTTTCTCTGGGTAGTGCGCAGGCGGCGACGGCGTCAGAACAGCGGCAATGCGTAGCTGAGGACCAGGCGGTTTTCATCCTGCTGGCGCACGCCGGGGATGTTGTTGCGCCACATGGCGTTTTTCCACATCACGCCGAAGCCTTTCAGGGCACCGCTCTGCACCACGTAGGCGAGGGTCAGGTCGCGTTCCCATTCGCTGGCACTGCTGGTGGCCGGGGTGTCGATGTCCTGGCCCTTGAGGTAGTTGAGGCCGAAGGTAGCGCCCGGCAGGCCGACCTTGGCCAAGTCGTAGCCATAGCGCGCGACCCAGGTACGTTCACCGGCGCGGCCGAACTTCTGGATCTGCGAGTCGGTGATGGTGTAGTTCGAAGAGCCGTCGCCCTGGTTCAGCCAGGGGAAGTCGCTGTCGCCGTTGCTGACTTGATAGCCGCCGCCGAAGGTATGTCCGGCCACCGAGTAGAGCAGCAGGCCACTGTAGAGGTCGTTGTCGACCTTGCCTTTGGTGGTGGTGCCGCCGTAGTAGCCGGTGGTGAAGTAGCGGGGGTCAAAGCCGTTGGCGCCGTCATCGCTGCTGTTGAAGTAGCGCAGGTCGGTCTTCAGCACGCCAGGGCCGATCGACCAATTGTGCACCAGGCCCAGGAAGTGCTGTTTGTAGAAGTCTTCCAGGTTGCCGTAGTAGTACTGCAACAGCAGGTCCTTGCCGAGCTTGTAGTCGCCTCCGCCATAGTAGAACTTGTTGCTGAAGTGGCCGGTGCGCGAGTTGTTGGCGCCGCTGATGGACATGCCTTCTTCGTTGGTCGAATTACGGCCCTTGACGTGTTCTATCTGGCCGCCGACCAGGGTCAAATCCTTGATTTCATTAGAGGTGACCTGGCCGCCCTCGAAGGTCTGCGGCAGCAAGCGCCCATCGTTATAGGCGATGACCGGCAGCTTGGGCATGAGTGTGCCGTAGCGCAGTTCGGTCTGCGAGAACCTGGCCTTGGCGGTCAGGCCAAGGCTTGAGTACTCATCGACCGCGTGGTCGCCGTCGCTGGGGAAAACCGTGCCGCCATAATTGGCCCCCTGGGGGTTGCCGTGCTTGCCGGTGGACGAGTCCAGCTTGATGCCCAGCAGGCCGATGGCATCGACACCAAAGCCCACCGGCCCCTGGCTGAAACCGGAGGCGAAATCCAGTTGAAAGCCCTGGCCCCATTCCGCTTGATAACTCTGGGCCGAGGCTTTCTGGGCGGGAGTACCCTCATCACGGTTGTCGGTATTGATATAGAAGTTACGAAGCTTGAGCGTGGCCTTGCTGTCTTCGATCAAGCCTGCTGCTGCGATTTGCTGGGAAAAAACACCGACGGCTACAGCGAAGGCCAGGGTGGTCTTCTGCATGGGGGCATTCCTCTTGGAGGCATTTTATTGTTGTTTGGGGCCGGCAAGCGGGCTTGCTTCGGATGATGTACGTTATCGTACAACTACTGGAAAAGCCATCCCCTTGAAGCATCATTTATGGGAGCGGTTGTGAGACATTCCGATTGCCCGCGATAAAGGCGACGCGGTTTGCCTGGTTCTCAGCGGTATGGCCATCGCAGGCAATCCCAATGCCGCACCACTCGCTCCCCTGGGTTATTCACGCGTGCCAGCAGCGGTACCAGCCATCCTGCTCGGTGACCTGCAGTTCGGTCTGGTACAGCGCCGACAGGTTGGCGCTGGTCAGCACTTCGCGCTTGGGGCCGTCGGCCACTATTTGCCCTTGGTCGAGCAGCACCACGCGATCGATTTCCGGGATGATTTCGTCGATATGGTGGGTGGTAATGATCATCGCCCGGCCTTCGCCGCAAAAACTGCGCATCAGCGTCAGCAGGCCCAGGCTCGCGCCCATGTCCAGGCCGCTGGTGGGCTCGTCGAGGATCAGTGCCTGGGGATGGTGCACCAGGGCGCGGGCCAGCAACAGCCGGCGCTTCTGCCCGGTGGACAAGCGCTGGAACATGCGCTGTTCATCGACCTGCACAGCCAGCCGGGTCATCAACTCACGGGCCAGGGCACTCTGTTCCTCGGTAGGTTGCAGGTGCCCGTGCGTACCCATGGCGCCGAAGAAGCCGGAAATGATCACATCCAGCGCCGAGGTGTAGGGGGTGTAGTCTTCTTGCATGTCCTGGGACACGAAGCCGATCTTGCTGCGCAGCGCCCAGAGGTTGACCGTCTCATTACCGAACAGCTTGAGGAAGCTGCCCGGTTGTTCCACAGGGTAGAGCTCGCGGTTGATCAGTTTGAGCAGGGTACTCTTGCCCGCGCCGTTGGGGCCGAGGATGGCAACGCGCTCGTTGTAGCCAATCTTCAGCGACAGGCGGTCGAAGACGCGGGTCTGTTGTTGGTAGGCGGTGACTTGGTTCAGCTCGATCATCGGTGTGCCTTCTTGTGCAACTGGATCGCCGGCTCGACGGGCGAAGGGGAAGCGATGATAGCGCATGGGTTTTGTAAGGTCTGCTTCGGCCAAGGCGCTGAACCCAGTCAGCAAATGACAAGAGTTTGTCATCAAATGACATGACTTTTCCTGGGGGAGTGCGGCACACTCGGCCAAGGCAAACACCCAATAACAAGAAACCTGCTGAACATCTCTGCGCCAGCCGAGGTGGAGGAGCATTGCAATGTCCCGCTATTCGATCGTCCTCGTCGTGCCTGTCCTGCTGGTCGGCTTGACCGTTCTCGCCACACTGCGTGAAGCCCCCCTTTCCCTGCATCGAGCCATGCCGGTCGCCACCGTCGGGGAACTCTTCCAGCAACCCTGATTTCACCCCAAATCCACCGCGCTGGGCGTCTGCGCCGGGTGCTCGGCTGTTTCAACGCCATGCGTCTCCACATGCGCAGCAGCATGGGTCAGCAGCCAGTCGAGCATCTTGGCCACGGCCACGCGGTGAGTGCGCTCCACCCACTGCAGGCCGTCGGGGCCATAGTGTTCGCTGTAGTCGCTGAGCACCAACTCATCTTCATCGCTGTTGAGCTGCAGGCGAACTTCGCGCACATGCAAGGCGGCATTGGCGAGTTTGACCATCCGGTGTTGCAGGATCAGGGATTGATGTTCAGCGTTCATCGGTCGCAGCTTCCTGGCGGTTGTAGGGTAAGGGGGGAGTGACGGCCGAGAGGGTTTTTACCGTATGGCTGCTGTTGGCGAACGGACTGAACGCAGGCGTGAGGGCGTAGCCGACGCCATCGGGAACGCCAGGCCAGTCCAGTAGCGGCCCTTCAACCACAGGGCCGTTGCCGATACCCCACACACCCCAACGGGTGTCGACGCCGAAGCGGCCCAGGAAAGTGGTCGAGCGTTGCCCGTTGTTTTGCGACAGATAGCTGATAAAGACCGCCGGTTCGCCGAATGTGCTCGTGAAGCTGTACTCGCCCTGCCCAACGTACCCAGGCGTCTGGCGATAGCCGTGGGAAAACGGTGCTGTAGCGAAGCCATCATCGCCCTTGTCGAAGGCGAACATGCCACCGTCGACCCGCTCGGCGGGGTCATGCGCCGGGTGGATGACTTGCGCGCGATCGACAGTGGCGTCGCCTGGCGTGCGGTTGGTGCAGCCGGGCAAGTAGCTGAGCGTCAGCAGCAGTGCGCCATTGCGTAGCAGAACACACGAATGTTTGAGCGAGGGCATCGGCAGACAGATTCCTGAGGAAAGGTGCCTGATGCTTGCATTAGCGCCTTGCGCCAGGATGTCTGCTTTATGAGGGTTTTGTCGCTTTGTTACCGCAGCGAAATAAATGACGGATTGGGCCGAATGGTTTTAGATATTGTATCTTTCGGACGCTAAGTGATGCTGCTCGTGAACAGGCTTTTGATTGTCGACGATGACCTTGAGGTCCTCGCATTACTGAAGAAATTTTTTGTACAACAAGGTTACGAGGTGGAGGTCGCCACCGATGGCTCCACCTTGTGGGCGGCGATCGAGCATCAACTGCCGGACTTGATCATTCTCGACCTGATGCTGCCCGGGGAAAGCGGGTTGACGCTGTGCCAGCGCTTGCGCCAGCAATACACGGTGCCGGTGATCATGCTGACCGCCATGGATGAGTTGATCGATCGGGTCGTCGGGCTGGAAATGGGGGCCGATGATTACGTGGGCAAACCTTTCGACGCGCGCGAATTGTTGGCCCGGGTACGTGCCGTGTTGCGCCGAGCCGCGGAAAGCCGGCCGCCATCAGCCGGGACTGGGGCAGGGACAGGGGCTGTGACCGGGACTGCAGCGCCGCGTCCATTGATCACATTCGCGGACTGGCAGTTGGACCTTACCCGCCGTGAGCTGCGCTCGCCGGACCAGGTGATGATCCCGTTGTCGGCTGGGGAGTTCGACCTGTTGCTGGTGTTCGTCGAGCATCCGCAGCGTATTCTCACCCGCGAACAGTTGCTGGACCTGGCGCGAGGGCGCTCCTATGAGGCTTTCGATCGCAGCATCGATGTGCAGGTCAGCCGCTTGCGGCGCAAGCTGGAATTCGATCCCAAGCGCCCCGAAGTGATCCGCACCGTGCGCAATGGCGGCTACCTGTTCATGCCCAGCGTTACCCGCAAGTGAAGCGGCTCAAGCCAGGACTGCGGTTGCGCCCGCGCTACACCATCGCCCGCTGGATCACCCTGACCATCATCGTCGCCATGCTGACGTCGCTGGCCTTGAATACGCTGATCATCCAGTTGGCCGGGGTCTGGGCCTATCCGCCGCTGGCGGATTCCGGCCTGCTGGAAAAAACCTCTTCGCTGACCCGAATCATCGAAGCGGCGCCAGCATCGCAGCGCACACGGCTGGCCGAGGTCGCCAGCGACAGTACCTTGATCATCAGTTGGCATGCCGACCGCCAGGCGCTGGGCTTGCCGGACGTTTCCGAGGCGACGACGCGTACCGCTTCACCGTTGACCCGGGAGCAGTTTGGTACGCGTCGGCTCGAGGCCTATCAACCGGATGATTGGCCGCAGAAAAATGGCCACTACACCTTGATGGTGCAGTTGGCTGACCAGTCCTGGTTGATGTTCAGCGTGACGTCACGCAGTTGGGGGCTGGAGGAGGGACCACGCTACCTGATCGTGATCCTGGTGGTGCTGCTGTCGACCGGCCTCGTTGCCCTGCTGGCCACTCGTCGCCTGGCCAAACCCTTGCAGCAATTTGCCCAGGGCGCACGGCGCTTCGGCGTGGATTTTCGCGCACCGCCGATCGAGCCGGTCGGGCCCCACGAGATTCGCCAGGCGATCCTCGCGTTCAATGCCATGCAGGCCCAGTTGCGGCACTTCATCGAGGACCGTACGCAGATGCTCGCGGCCATCTCCCATGACCTGCGCGCGCCACTGACGCGCATGCGCCTGCGTGGCGAGTTCATCGAAGACCCCGAGCAACAACAGCGGTTGTTTCGCGACATCGGCGAGATGCAGGAGATGATCAATTCCGCGCTGGAGTTCTTTCGCGACGACGCGCGCATGGAGCAGGCCACGTCGTTCGACCTGGCGCAATTGCTGCAAACGCTGATCGATGACTACCGTGACCAGTCCATCGACATCCGTTTGCGCGGCCCGTCGCGGTTGGTATATTTCGGCCGTCCGTTGGGGCTCAAGCGGGTCCTGACCAACCTGCTGGACAACGCTATCAAGTACGCCAGTGAGCCGCAGATCGAGGTGCAGCAGGATGACGACGAGGTGCTGATCCGCATACTCGACCGCGGTCCGGGCATCCCTGCCAGCAGCCTGGAGCAGGTGTTCGTACCGTTCTTTCGCCTGGAAGGTTCGCGCAACAAAAGCACCGGCGGGGTCGGCCTGGGGCTTTCGGCTGCGCGGGCCATCGTGTTGGAGCATGGCGGCGAACTGACCCTGCGAAACCGCAGCATAGGTGGGTTGGAGGCAAGGGTGGTGCTACCGGTCAGGGCGCTACCTCAGGTGTAGGCCTGTACCACCCATTTCACTTTCGCCAACGCTTCGCGCAGCTGATCCTTGCTCACGGAGCCCAGCGCCAGACGGATGGCATGGGGCACGTGAGTGGAGATTGCAAAGGGCTCGGCGGTCGATACGCAAACCCGCTCCTGCCTCAACGCCATGACGATCTGGTCCGCTCGTGCATCCTCGGTCAGGGGCAGCCAGACAAAGTAGGACGACGGGTGGCGAACATACGGCAGCCCCGCCAACAGTTCTGTGACCAGCGCCTGCCTTGCCTGGGCATCGGCGCGTTTTTGCGCTTCCAGCTTGCCGACGGTGCCATCGTCGAGCCAGGCACTGGCGATGGCGGTCAACACACCGGGGGTGTTCCAGGTCGTCGCCCGGATGCTGCGCGCCAAGGCGCCAATCATGTGCGCGGGTGCGGCGACGAAGCCCACGCGTAACCCGGTGGCGACACTCTTGGAAAAGCCCGACACGTAGACCGTGCGCTCCGGTGCCAGCGCAGCCAGCGGCATTGGCGGGTGCTCGGCCAGAAATGCATAGGCGGCATCCTCGATGATGAGCAGTTCATGTTTGCGCGCGAGGGCAACCAACTGCTCGCGTGGCTCGGCCGCCATTACCCAGCCCAGCGGATTGTGCAGGGTCGGCATGGAATAGACCGCACGCACCGGCCGGCTGCGGCACAGCCGGTCCAGGGCTGCGAGGTCGGGGCCCTGCTCGGTAGTCGGTACCGGCACCAGTTCCAGGCGCAGGGTCTCGGCCAGTACCTTGAACCCAGGGTAAGTCAATGCGTCGGCGGCGATCACATCACCCGGCTGCAGCAATCCCATCATAGTCACTGCCAGGCCATGCTGGGCACCACTGACGATCAACACCTGCTCGGCCGGTACGTCCAACCCACGGCTATGCAGGTGGCGCGCAATGGCTGCGCGTTCATGCAGTCGCCCGCCATGGGGCTGGTAGCGCAGCAGCGCTTGGAGGTCACCGGACAAGGCGAGCTGGCGCAAGGCAGTGCGCAGCAGTTCGGCCTGCCCGGCCACTGACGGGTAGTTGAAGTCGAGGTCGAGCATCCCCGTGGCGACGTCCTGCTGGTCGATGCCTAGACCGGGTGGTAGCGCGGTTTCCCGTACGAAAGTACCCCGCCCGGTTTCGCCGCTGACCAGGCCCATGGCTTGCAGCTCCGCATAGACCCGGCTGGCGGTAACCAGGGCCAGGCCGTGGCTGCTTGCCAGTTGGCGATGGGTCGGCAAGCGCGTGCCGGGGCGTAGGCGGCCTGCGCGGATGTCGGCGGCAAAGGCGTCGACCAGCGACTTGTAACGGGAACGGGGCATGAGGCGATGCATCCATTACAATTTATTGATTGTCATCAATAGTCGGTTATCCGATGGCGTTGTTGCAACCCGTACCTGAGCCGGTGGCGTCTGCACCGGACGCAGCCTGACGGCAGCTGCTACGAAAGCGCTTCCCAACCCTACCGCATCCCGTAGCAGCTGCCGCCAGGCTGCGTCGCTCTTTCTTCCAGGCGGAGTCGTTGCGTAGGCAGGCGAGCGCTACCTGAGTCTTTTACCGGACACTGGCAGACGCCGACGCAGGCTGCGCTACCTGCCAGCCGCCCCCCACCGCCTTGTACAACGCCACGCTGGCTTGCAGGCGTGAAAGGCGCAGTTGCACGCTCAGGTCTTGCGCCGCATACAGGGTGCGTTGGGTTTCCAGCACCGTCAGCAGGTCTTCGGCACCGGCGTTGTAACGGCTTTCGGCGATTCTGAACGCGGTGTCGGCCTGCTCGCGCTCTTCTTCCTGCCACTGGCGCTGCTGGTCGATGCCGCTGATGCCATTGAGGGCCTTTTCCACGTCGGCAAAGCCATTGATGATGGCGCCACGGTAGTTCTCCAGCAGCTCTTGCTGCCGGGCCGTGGCCCTGTCGCGTTCGGCACCGAGGCGACCGTTGTTGAAGATCGGTGCGATCAGCCCGGCGCTCAGGTTATAGAACGGACTGCGGAAAAGGTCGCTGGCGCTATCGGCGCCCGAGCCCAGGGTGGCACTCAGGGTCAGGCTCGGCAGCATGGCCGCGCGGGCGACCGTGACATCGGCCTGGGCGGCGGCCAGTTGTGCCTCGGCGGTGGCGATGTCCGGCCGGCGGCTGAGCAATTGGCTGGGCAGGCCGGCGTCGATGGTCGGCCAGCGCAGCTGCGCGAAGCCGGCGTCGTTGATCCGCACATGCTGTACCGGTTGCCCCAGCAACACGGCCAGGCTGATCAAGGCGTCCTCGGCCTGCTGGTGGACCAGGGGCAATTGCCGCTGCTGGCTCGCCACCAGGCTGCGTTGCTGGGCCAGTTCCAGTGCCGTCGCGGAACCTGCGTCATAGCGGGTTTGCACCAGCGCCAGGACGTTCAGCGCGTTTTCCAGGTTGAGCGCGGCGATGTGCCCCTGTTCGCGCAAGGCCAGCACTTGCAGATAGGTATTGGCCACCGCGCTCTGCAAGGTCAGGCGCACGGTGTCTTGATCGAACTCGCTGGCCCGCAGGTTTTCCTGGGCGCTGTCGTAGGCGGCGGCCTTGCCCCCCCAGAAATCCACCTCGTAGCTGGCGGTCAGGGAGGCATCGAAAAAGTCCACGGCCTTGTTGTCATCGTCGGCATCGAGCTGGGTGTAACCATTGCCGCGTAGCAGCTTTTCCCGATTGGCATTGGCGGCTGCCGACACCTCTGGCAACAGCGGGCCACCGGCAACCGTCACCCCGGCCCTGGCCTGGCGCACGCGCGCCATGGCCGCGGCCAGGTCGTAGCTGTCACGCTGGGCCTGTTCGATCAGGGCGTCCAGTTGCGGGTCGGCGAAGTGTTTCCACCAGGCCTGATTGGTCTGCCTGGCCTGCGCGGCAACCGGCGAGCGCCAGTCCTGTGGCGCCGCGATGCCGCTGTCGATTCGGGGGGCGGGGCCGGCGCAAGCACTGAGCAGCAGGCAGGCGCTCAACAACGTAAGGGTTGGCTTCATGGAAAAATCATTCACTGGTAAGGGCCGCGACCGGATCGAGGCGGGCGGCTTTGCGTGCCGGCATGAAGCCAAACACAACACCGGTCAGCAGGGCGCAGGCAAAGGCACCCAGTACCGCCGCCAGCGAGAAGGCGACGGCCACCTGGCCGATCAGCAGGGCACCGCCCACCAGCATGGCCAAGGCTACGCCAGCGATACCGCCGACCACCGAGAGCATCACCGCTTCGGTGAGGAACTGGCGCAGGATGTCGCGCTGGC
>RCUU01001712.1_pt1 | contig 10141 bp, 10 predicted proteins | sample 2166211 | NCBI WGS metagenome assembly RCUU01 (sample SAMN09932620, study PRJNA488358) | compost metagenome | feature: garden; material: soil; isolation source: compost soil in phenylacetic acid-enriched culture | place: Germany: Experimental Botanical Garden Goettingen | collected 2016-01-27
TCATTATTTTCAGGGGAAAGATGAAATTGTAGTGAGATATTTGCAACAAAAATATACAGATATGGTTGTCAGTCTTCAGCTTGTACAAAGCAAGGAGAAGCATGACCTGCCACCAGAGATACTTTTGAGACAAACGCTCGAGCTTTGGATCAGGAAAACCCTTTCCGCAGGTGTTGAGTACCGAAATGTAATGCTGAACGATACACCGGCTGTCCTTAGTTATACAGCTGTGCTATTCAAAGGAGCTGCTCAGGAACGTAAAGCGATTGGTATGCTCTGCGAATGTGTATCTAGGTTTGAATCGGATGAACTCCGTGATGAACCTTCAATAGAGCTCACTGCTCAAGTGATATGGACCGCTGCGTTTGGATTAATCATGCGTTTAATTGTGGAAAAGGATTTGCCTGATGATCAGGTTGAAGCACTGATTTCTTGTTATCTTGATTCAATGGTTGCAATAGCAACCCAGCCTATCCGTGAACCGTTAACACAATAAGAAGCTCAAAACGTGGAGGGAGCGATTAGAATGAAGGCGATTATTATTTATACTTCCAGATATGGATGTACGGAGAAAGCGGCTTATTTATTGAAAAATCAGCTGGGCGAAGAGACTGAAGTAGTCAATTTGATGCTTGCCAAAGAACCGACACTAGAGCGATATGATACTGTCATCTTAGGTGGATCAATTTATTATGGGAAAATTCAAAAACAAATGACAGAATTTGCTTTAAAATATCAAAGTGAACTAGGTAAGAAGCATGTTGGCTTGTTTATTTGTGCAGGAGCGAAGGTGGAGCAAGCGACACAGGAATTGAAATCTGCCTTTCCTGAGAAGCTTTATAACGAATCTATTACAAAAGAAGTGTTTGGTGATGAGATCTATGAAGAGAAAATAACTGTATTAGACCGATTGGTACTGCGAATGGTACGAGGAAAGAATAGGAGTGCAAATGGATTATCCAAAGAGGCGATTGAACGTTTTGCACTTGCGATAAAGAAGCGGTGAGCGTGTGGAGAGACGATTTTCGGATATAGTTAACATAATAATGATTATGTTAACTATATCCTTTTATCTAATCGCAATCATCAGTCCAGAAAGTGGACTTATAAAAGAATGGATTCATAAAGGAACAAATATACTAGTAAATTCTGTGATTTCATCATATGAAAAATTCACAATAGAAAATACAAAATCAATCTCTCACCCTTATCACTACACATCAATGAATTACAACAACTCACCCTACAAATAAACCCCATGAAAAAGGATCTAACAACACCTCATCCATTTATACAAGTTTTTTTTCGATCCCGATAGCTAACTCAATAGCGTGTATGGCATGATCTAGCTCAATGATTGATAAAGTACCATCCGCTAGGCAATGAAGGGCATGCTCTATACTCTTTTCATAGGGATTAGCTGGATCTAACAAAAGTTCTTGTTTACCTGAAGCCGTATATTCAATGAATGAGCTTTCAACAGATCCGTTCATGTTGTCACTTTCTTGATAGACAAGTTTTCCCTGTTCAAAATAAGCCTCATAACCTACTGAAAAAGGATAAGTGGTCGGCATTTGTGAAGACACAATGATCTCAGCGGATACATTAGGTTGTTGAAAAATTGCCCTTACTAAGGCTTGATCACTTTTACCACCATCAGTTCCCCAAACGAAATTCGGCGCTGTAGATCCCAGCATCCAGGTTATAAAATCCAATTCGTGAATCATCAGATTGGTAGCGATGGCATGTAGGCCGAGGTCCCCCCACAGAGGAGGCGTCTCTCTTTTTAAGGTGAGGGATAAAAGCTTTCCGTATTTCTCTTGTTGGGTTGCCTCATATAGATATTTGTACGCAGGATCGAATTTGATAAACTGGTTGACTAGGATTCGAGAATCATACAATTGCTCAGCTTCTTTCATAGCAATGGCATCTTCTATGTTGAGGCAAACCGGTGTCTCACAAAATACATGTTTACCATTCTTTAGTGCATCAACAGCAAATTGCTTATGTAAACTAGTGGGCAAACAGATATCAATCACATCAATCGTGGAATCAAGCATAACATCGTCAATTTTAGTAGTAATCTCAACGCCTAACGTTTGCTTTAGCTTCTGCAGCTTAGCTTCATTTCTACCAAAGATAATTACTTTGTCTACTCGATCCATTTTCATCCATAACTGTGTATGATAAGCCCCGAACCCAGTCCCCAACACGGCTACATTCATATGTATCAGCTCCTTTAAGGTAATGAACTAATCATAACCTTCTATTGTTGACAACTGATTGGCAAGAATTATGATGTATACTATAAAAAAAGAAAAACTTGGAGGCTCCCCATGCGTTTGCACCGTTTGATTGCAATTTTATTACTAGTGGAATCGAGAGGGAGGGTGAAGGCTAATGACCTAGCCCTTGCCTTGGAAACCTCTGTGCGTTCTATTTATAGAGACATTGATGTACTAGCTGAAGCTGGAATACCACTGTTATCTACGCCGGGACCAAATGGTGGCTTCTCCTTGATGGAGGGCTATACGGTTAATCTAAATCAGTTACACGGTGAAGATGTAATCAATCTATATCTAACAGGAATGGGAATTCATGCTGGCGGTCATACACCTTCCGGATTAAAGCTAAAAGCAACCCTACTGAAATTAGAAAAAACAGTACCCGCTTCCTATCAAACGGATATCCAGAAGGCACAAAGTCGTTTTTATTTCGATGATACGCCTTGGTGGTCAGAACGTTCAGAAATCCCTTGTCTGGAATCCATTCGAACTGCTGTTTGGAGATCTCATAAACTATGGATTGAGTACCATAAGGTTAACGGAGACCTATCGAGCAGGAAATTACAGCCCTATGGTCTAGTTGTGAAAAAAGAAGAGTGGTATCTGATAGCCTACTGTGAAGAAGTCGAACAAATCCGCACGTTTAAATGTGAGCGAATCGCCTCTACACAGCTTATAGACGAAGAGTATGTTATCCCTCAGGATTTTTCATTAGAAAGGCACTGGAAGCAGCAGGAGAGGGGATTTAAGCAAGCTTGTAAAGAGGAGGAGCTCTATCCTGTATTGATTAGAGTGAATAAGAGTTGTGAGGCTTCTCTACATGGGATGGAGATCATGAATAGGGTAGAGGAAGGTGATCAAATAACCCTTACTTTAAATATGTATAGCTATGATAGTGCATGTACGAAAGTTTGGGGAATCATGGGGCTATCTGAGATTGTGGAACCTTTGCAACTGAGACAATATGTGAAAGATCAAGTGAATTTACTACAGGGAATTTATAACTAACATAATCTCTTGTGAAAAAGAGACCGTCTCAATTGCATCTTCTGCAATGAAACGGTCTCGCGCTTATTGTGAATTGGTTTTATTTGCCGTATTCGTCCTGTTAGTTTACATAATAATTAATATGTAAACTGTTAACGAATCACAACAAAATTGCCCTTAGAATTAATAAATTATTAGCCATTTATGTGCTAGTCTCAACACCAGGTGATAACTTTTCTCTGGCAGTAAGCCTCTTATGTGCTACGAATAGAAATGGAAGACCTATAGCCGTCGTTAATGCGAGTGGCAGGAAGATCGTAAGGCCGTTCTGAGCTCCATAATGATCCAGCAGCATACCGCCGAAGATAGGTGCGATTACACTTCCCAAGTTGTTAAAGCCTATCGTTCCAAAGTACGTACCCTTCATTTCTGGCTTCGCGATTCGATCAATTAACATATCCATCATCGTAAAGAGCAGCACTTCCCCTATAGTAAACAGAACCACACTAAACATAAGTAGGGCCACACCATCAGCCAAACCAACTAAGAGAAGACTAAATGCAACGCAGATATTGCCAAGAATCAATGGAACAATCGGTGAGAATTTGCTAGCAGTACGAACAATAGGATACTGTACCACGAGCACTGTAATGGCATTGAGTGACAACATATAGGAAAATAATTGCCCGCCATTGGTGAAATGGGTGTTCATTGCTAAATATTGCGCCATTGTTGAGCCAAAATGTCCGTATCCTAGTACACAAAAAATAGTACCAAGCAGAACTGGCAAGAATACACGGTCCCTACCGGTTATTGCCAAGGCTTCAAGTAACCGTGGTGGCTCAGCTTGAGTATGACTCTGCATGGTAGAACGATGCAATTTAAATTGCACGAATAATACAAGTCCATATATAACATATACAATTCCAGCGATTACAAAGGGAAACGTAGATTCGGCTGAACCGAGCTGCACTCCTATAATCGGACCGAAGACAACACCAAGGTTAATTGCAGCGTATCTAAGATTAAATACTAGCAGCTTACTTTCAGCTGGTGTAATGTCGGATAAAAGTGCCCGTGAGGTGGGCTCAAATACGGATCTGCATAATCCGTTCAGCGTATTGACCAGGAAAAATACCCACAGATGTTGGGCAACAGAGAATCCGAAGAATACGGCAGCCCAGCCAAATACCGAGATTAACATTACGATTTTGCGGCCTACAATATCCGAGATATATCCGCCGTAGAAGCTTGCCATTACGCCCGCCAGCGAGCTGACGGCTACTGTAATCCCTGTTTGGGTAGGGGTTGCTCCAAGGACTTGGGTTAAATAGATGGATAAGAACGGAATGCTCATTGAAGTTACCAAACGTCCGAACATCGTACCGACGATGATCGTCCAAGCTAGTGGGTGAATATGCCTTAAATGCTGATTCATAATTGAAAAGGTCTCCTAGTCTGATAGCTAATATTAGTACTGCATATTCATTGCTGTTATATGTATAATTATAATGATAAAAGGGGGAAGTAAAAGTGTAAGAAATACTTACAGTGTTTCACCTTTAAAGGAGTGAACGATCGTGGACCATATTAGTAATCATTTTATATGTTTAGCAATAGCCATCCCGTCCCCAATAGATACAGAGGAAAGTGTTCCTGTGACGATAGATAGACTGGCTTCGATTCTGTGCTGCACGCCACGTAACGTAAAGTTTATTCTACGAAAACTTGAAGAGCAGGGATTTATTCACTGGAAACCGGGAAGAGGGCGTGGGAACATCTCGCAACTAACGTTTCTTCGAACCATTGAAGAGGTGCTGGAGGACAGCTTTCAGGAACTCATTAGTAAGGGGAAGATTAAAGAAGCTATAGAGTTATTAAGTCGTGGCCAGGTCAGCGACCCATTAAAGGAACGATTATTAATGGTGTTAAATAAGCAGATGGGCTTCCGAAGTGAAACGGAGTCGACATCAGGATTGGACGTCTTGCGAATTACACGTAATAGGCATATGGAAGTGCTTGATCCGGCTTATGTGTACACCGCGTTCGAATCCTACTTACTAGGACAAATTTATAGCACATTGGTTACTTATGATGCAGCAACGGATACCTTTCTCCCCGGATTAGCGCATATGTGGGAAGCTAATGAAGATTGTACAAGTTATATTTTTTATCTCCGTAAAGGTGTGCGATTCCATCATGGCAAGATTATGACCTCAAGAGATGTAAAAGAGACCTTTCAGCGACTTATAGATTTGAACAGTCCAGCGTTAAGCTTATACAAAGATATTGAACGAGTTGAGATTGAAGGAGATCATCGAATCAGGTTTGAGCTGTCTCGTCCAAATCTGTTTTTTCTGCACATGTTCAGTTGCATTCATATGTCGATTCTTCCTCATGACGTAGATCTTGCTGATGAAGTGAGTGGTACAGGACCCTACCGTTTATTAGCTCTAAATGATGATGTGCTAATTCTCGCGGCGTTTGATTATTACTACGGGATACGCCCGCTGCTAGATCGTGTGGAAATCTGGTATTTGCCAGAACAAGCTTCAAATGAACGATTGTATGAACTACCAGACTCCGCTCAGGAAGGTTTAATGCCTAACATCATTTGTAACCACAGTATTGACTACCCTGCCTTGGGATGCCGTTATCTCTTGTTCAATTTTCATAAGGAAGGTGTTCATCAACACTTACTATTTCGGCAAGCGATACGTATCCTTTACAGTCGAGCGGCTTTAATTAAGGAGTTAGGAGGGAACCGTAGTACGCCTGCTGACAGCTTTTTACCTTGGGAGAGTAGTAAGAGAAGGATTTTTGAGTCTAGTTTGGAACATGCACGTGAGCTTTTAGCGGCGAGTGGCTATCGGGGAGAGACCTTAACTTTAGCTACAAAGGATAAAAAAGAAGAGCGAGAAGAAGCCCTATGGCTTCAAGCAAGAGCAGCTTCAGTAGGGCTGCAGATTGAATTGCATTTATTCAATGATTTTAACTCAGTAAATGTAAAGAAGACCGCTGAAATCCTGCTTGCTGAAGAGGTTCTTGAAGATGATTGGCAATGGGGAATGGTTAACTACTTTAATAATAAACTTAATTATCTATTTTCTCTGTTGAGAGACGATCAGATTTTGTTATTCTCCGAAGTACTTAATGATTTCACACAATCCCCTAAGGTGGAGAGAATTAAGCTACTGGATCAGGCGGAAGGTGTGCTTAGAGATAACTATTGGGTGTTACATGGCTGTCATATGAATAAAAAAGCACAACTAAATCAAAGCTTATTTGGACTTCACACCAGCTCATTTGGCTTTCTGGATATCTCTAAACTGTGGATCAAAACTACTAGCCTTTAGTAGAGAGTTACCTAAATTCAGTAGGGAAGCCGAAGGCGTTTATGCTTGTACAGACATGTTTTCTTTTGTTATACTTTCCAGGGAGGCTGTATCGATTAATTATCGAATGGTGCTCTAATAGGTTTTGTTATATGAATAGTAATAACTTGTAGCCATGGAGGTGAACTCGTTGGATTTTGCTCTGATCCGTAAGGACCGAGACAAAAGAACGGTCTATACTTGACTCTTTTTTTGCCTTTCGGACCTGTTTAGCAGATAGCTAAGAGGTTTTTTTATTTATTCAAATGAAGGTACAAGAAGGGGAGACTATTATGCGTTTTCTTATCGTGGGTGCAGGAGCTATAGGTGGATATTTCGGGGGGCGTCTAGTTCAAAAAGGGGAAGATGTTACTTTTCTTGTTCGTACCGCCAAACAGATTCAGTTAGAAGCAGACGGTTTAATCGTAAAAAGTATTCATGGGGATTTTCAGACTTCAGTGCGAACCCTTACATATAGGGAGGGGGAAAAGCCCTTCGACTGCATTATAATAGCGGTCAAGGCCTACCATTTGCATCAGGTGATGGATGATATTGAACCCTACGTCGGTGAACATACACTGATACTCCCGCTCCTCAACGGTTATAATCATTTTAGTATGTTGCAGAATCGTTTTGGTCCAGAACATGTTCTGGGTGGTCTTTGTTATATAGAAACAACACTTGATTCAACCGGTGCTATCATTCAAAGCAGTTCATTCCATAGTATAGTGTTTGGTGAATGGGCAGGTGGTGAGTCAGAACGGACACAGTTGCTGCTAAGTCATTTGGATAAAGCGGGTTTCACAGTGACATTAAGCTCTGACATTAAGCGAGAAGTGTGGCAGAAATATATATTTGTGGCTAGTCTAAGTGGGATTACAACCTTAATGGATAGCTCTGTGGGATCGATTTTAGCTACACCAGTGGCCCGTGCTATTTATGAGCAGCTTTTGCAAGAGATTGTGACCCTGGCTCAAAAAGCTGGAATGCCTGTGGAATCGGAAATGTCAGCTACCACGATGCAAAAGATGCTTTCTGTACTACCCGAATTTACTTCTTCCATGCATCGGGATATGCATAAGCAATTACCTGTGGAAGCAGATCATCTGCATGGTGCTCTTCTGGCCATGGCTTTACCGGGTCAAGATGCGTATCCGGTTCTCGAAACCGTGTACGCCCGTTTGAAAGTATATGAAAGCGTGAATGCTATGAGATGATCTATATTATATTAAACAAGGGAGTTGGATATTCATGAAGGAAACGAACCAAAAGATAATGACTTTTCTAATGTTCGAAGGGAAGGCAGAAGAAGCTATGAATTATTATACTTCTTTATTTGATGACTCTGAAGTGGTTAGCATTAAGCGTTATGGAGCGGACGAAGCAGGACCTGAAGGAAGTGTAATGCAAGCTTCTTTTTCTTTACATGGACAAGTGTTTATGTGTATAGATAGCTATGTTCAGCATAAGTTTACCTTTACTCCAGCGATATCCTTATATGTAAATTGTGAGCGTGAAGCTGAAATTGATCGGGTCTTTGAATCATTGGCGCAAGGTGGACAGGTCCTTATGCCTCTTGGAAACTATCCATTTAGTTCGAAATTCGGGTGGGTTGCGGATCGTTTTGGCGTGTCCTGGCAATTAAATCTTCTGGACAATGCATAGACGATTGAATTGTTGCGCGGTCATATAATATTCCGTGTTACAAGCGGCCGTGTTCGTCTTTGGAATGACGAACACGCCGCTTAGTGAACGGAGCGGAAAGGTGTAGGCACCTCCGAATTTAAATCCTTTGTGGGGTATTATTCCCTTTGTAGTCGCGTGAAAGCGCTCGTTCAGACGATCGAAGCCCACGTAGAACCAATGATGAAATTCTCTTGGCGACTTCTTCTTGATTCATAGTATTATTCTCTGTTAACCATTGATAGACACCTTCATGGATCATTTGTGCGATGATAGGTACATAAAAGTTCTCCTCGTTTTCCGGGTAGATGCCTCTTAAAGCTTGCGATAAGTGAACCTTCAACTCATTTATAATCTTCTCCTTCAATTGAGGGACAACCATCCCAATATAACTGCTGCGACATTGTATCTTCGGTTGCTGATAGAAATCAAATACCGATAACACGAGTTGTGTAATGCCTTTTTGATCGAATTTCATTTCGCCTTCAGTATGCTTTACAATAGCAGCGGATGCGGAATCACCCATGATGTAATCCAATAATTCGTATTTATCGTTAAAGTGTGCATAGAATGTGGCACGATTAACTTTAGCTCCCTTTGTTATGTCCACAATTGTTATTTTTTCAAAATCCTTCAGGGAAACTAACCTTAAAAAAGAGTCAATTAAAGACTGCTTAGTCTGTGTTATACGTATATTATTTACTTTAGTAGCCATTACTTCACTCCTACCCAACAATTTATCCATCTTGTTGCTATAGCAACATTTGCAGGTTGATTGTTGATTGATACATTAAATAAGTAGCTGTATATTAGCAATTAAAGCAACAGCTGTTACTTTAATATATCATAGATAGGGAGTTCATAAAAAATGAAAAATATTGTTATCGTTGGTGCAGGTCCTGGATTAGGTTTGTCTCTAGCTAAAAAATTCGGTGATCATGGATTTAGGATAGCTCTCATTTCGCGCAACCCTGAGAAATTATCAATGATTATAAGTGAACTTGAGAAACTAAACATCGAAGCACAATCTTTTGTAGCGGATGTGACAGATTTAGCAGCTTTAAAACAAGCCCTTCAAGCTATAATAAAAGAGCTTGGTTCAATTGATGTGCTAGAATTCAGTCCGTATGCAGGGTGGGATAAATTCACTCATGTGCTGGAGACTACACCTCAAAGTGTGTTAGAACAAATAAACAGTTACTTACTGCCCGCCGTTCTTTCGGTGAATGAAGTATTACCCGATATGATCAATAGAGGATCAGGAGCCAAATCTTTTTACCACAGGTATTTCTGCTATGTTCCCCTTACCGTTTGTAGGAAATGGCGGAATCGTTATGTCTGGTATTCGTAATTATGCTACTGCTTTACACAATGAGTTGAAAGATAAAGGTGTATACGTCGGCCATCTTTCAATAGGGACAATGATACAAGCCGGAACAGCCGGTGATCCAGATGTTATTGCAGAGACGTGGTATAACTTATACGATAAGCAAGAACACTTTGAGGAAGTATTTCCTTTAGGGTTTGACCCGACTCATTTTCCAAATTGAAAAATAAACAACAAAAGAACTTTAATCTTCAGATTACAGTCAGATCTTAGTTGATAAGTAAGTCGCCTTAATGGCGGCTTTTTATCTTAATAGAAGACTTGTCCCTCAACAGAGTGAAGGAGGAATTTTGAATGTCTAATGATCCGTATCAGGTGTGTCCAGTGTTTGAGAGTGAGCGTTTGGTGTATAGATTGGTTCAAGAGGGAGACGCTTCAGACTTGCTGGAATGTTATTCTGACGCTGCTTCAATCCCGCTCTTCAA
>RCUU01001714.1_pt1 | contig 10139 bp, 9 predicted proteins | sample 2166211 | NCBI WGS metagenome assembly RCUU01 (sample SAMN09932620, study PRJNA488358) | compost metagenome | feature: garden; material: soil; isolation source: compost soil in phenylacetic acid-enriched culture | place: Germany: Experimental Botanical Garden Goettingen | collected 2016-01-27
CACCTGTTCCATCTCGGCCAGGAAACGCTCGCGACGGGTTTGCTTGCGCTTACCGGCATACTCGAAATCGGAAAAGCTCATCTGGCTCATGGGATGGCGGGCTTGTAGAAGGCAGTTGGACGGAGGGCTATTTCAGCACAGGTCAGATGGCCTGTGCTGACTTGATCGGAGAATCCCTAGAAGGGAAAGCTCATCGAGTGCCGAGAAGCTCGAATGGAAGCCCTTGAGCACCTTCTTGAACCCTGCAATCCCGGCCTTGATTGCTTCAAAATGTCCTTCACCTAGCCTTGGCGCTAGCCCTTCAGCGATTTTGAGCTTTAGCTCAGTGATCGTGCTGACGCCGAAAAGAGAAACCAATACAGCGTCTTTGGCTTTGGCGTCCACCGTTTGTCCGCGAACCTGCTTCCAGAGCTCTGTTTTACCGGTTCCCCACTTTCCCGAAAGGGCAATAACGCGGTTTTCTTGGTCGTCGATAAGGTGAAGGAGGGCAGCCTTGCAGCGCGCGAGGGTCATGAAAATCCTTGTCTGGACTGATGCCCGATCATGGGCGAAAGCGCATGTATAAGGCAGCGCAGTCGATGGTGCAATGAGCGGAAATTCGAAGGCGATGAGGTTGGCACAAATGAGAACGTGCAAACCCAAGGGCCTGTACTTTGCTCATGATTTATATTTTCCTCTGGCTCCCCAGGCTCACAGCTCCGCCGCAAACCAACCTCCCTGTCCACCCACTCATCCGTTCACCCAGCAAGCCCTACCAAACCACCTACGCTTGTTGAGGCCAATCGCCAGCATCCGACCCTCCCTGGCCGCCAGAAGCCAGGTGTGGCGCACGCGATTGGGCCAACCCTTTTCACAAGCCAAGCAGCGGCATACGCATCGCTGCTTCTCATGGACGCGAGACAGATGATCGAGTCTATAAGCCTCAAAAAAATAGCAACTTACAGCCCTGATACCTTTGAAAAACTCGATGACCTTAGGGCGGTTAACGTCATCTACGGAGCCAACGGTGCGGGTAAAACCACCATAAGCCGGCTCATAGCAGATCCCACGATATCCTCCGAGTCCAGGGTGAACTGGAAGAACGCTACTCCTATCCAGGCGATGGTTTATAACAGCGACTTTATCGCGGATAACTACAGCGAAGCTAAGAACCTAAAAGGTGTATTTACGCTGGGCAAAGCTGAAAAAGAACACCTGGATCGGCTAGAGGAGCTTCAGGCCGACCGTAAGCGATTTGAGCAGCTCCGCGACAGGACTTTAGTTAATCTCAATGGGGAGGACGGTGAAGGCGGTAAAAACGCAGAGCGCAGCGCTTTGGAGGCAAGACTGGTTACGCGTTGCTGGGAGCAAAAGACGAAGCACGACGAGTTATTCGGCGGGGCTTTTAAAGGCGTCCGGAATAGCAAGGATGGCTTTAAAGCGAGAGTGCTTCAAGAAAGTGCCAGTAACAAGTCTGCTCTTGCTGAATTGGATGATCTAAAAGCAAGAGCTAGTGTGCTTTATGGTCAAGCTCCAAGTGCGCTTGTTTCTGTGCCGACTTTTGATTTGTCGCTCCTGATCTCCCTTGAAACAAATAAAGTACTCACGAAGAAAATAATTGGTAAGGGTGATGTCGACGTTGCGGCGCTTATAGATCGGCTAGGTAATAGCGATTGGGTGCGTCAAGGTATCAAGTACCTTGAGCATAGTGGTGATCATTGTCCATTTTGCCAGCAAGGCATCTCCCATGATTTTGAAAAGGAATTGACCGAATACTTTGATGAAACCTTCGAAGCGGATATGCGCGCCCTGAGTGCATATCGTGATGCTTATTTTTCAAGGGCTGATGAAATTTCTCTACGTGCTGAAAGATTTTTTGATGTTGAATATCAACATGTAGACAAAGAAATGCTTGGTCTTGAGTTTAAGGCGCTTGGCGCTCTTCTGCAGATAAATAAAGACCGGATAGCCGCAAAGGTGGCCTCGCCTAGCACTGAGATAGTCCTTGAGTCCGTTGCAGAGCTTCATCAGAAAATTGATGACCTTATCTCAGCAGCCAACGCGAAAGTCGTTGAGCATAATCGGCTTGTCACAAGTTTCACTTCGGAACAGACCAAGCTGACGTCAGAAGTCTGGAAGTACCTGCTGGAGGTGGAGCTCAAAAAGACGCTTTCAGAATATGCGGCTGATACCAGTAGGCTCGACAAAGCGATTGAAGGCTTGACCGGAACGCTGGAAAAGGCGAAGAGCGATATTTCGCAAGCAAATGTGGAAATTGACTCAATCGAATCCCAGTTGACCAGCGTGCAGCCCACAGTTATAGAGGTTAACAAACTGCTCACTGATTTTGGATTTCATAGTTTCTCATTGGCGGTTGCGCCTGGGGATAACTCTTACAAGCTGCTCAGGCCAGATGGTACGAGCGCTTATAAAACCTTGAGTGAGGGTGAGAAGACTTTTGTTACCTTTCTCTATTTCTTCCATCTTCTGCGTGGGAGCATTACCACCACTGGTATTACGGCTCAGCGAATCGTGGTGATTGATGACCCGGTTTCCAGCTTAGATAGTGATGTGTTGTTTATTGTCGGTAGCTTGATTAAGCAGCTGTTCATTGACGTACAGAGGAATGGCGCGATCAAGCAAGTATTCGTCCTTACGCATAATGTTCATTTTCATAAGGAAATAACTTTCAATCAGCGGCGCGACAAAGAAAAAGCCATGCCCTACGAGAGTTTTTGGGTTGTTCGCAAGCCTGACCGTTTCTCAACGGTTGAGCGTCATCACGAGAATCCAATCAAAACGTCTTACCAGCTTCTTTGGAGTGAACTCAGAAAAGATCCATTGCCTACGTTAACGCTGCAAAATACAATGCGTCGGATTTTAGAGAACTATTTTAAGATTTTGGGTGGCATTGATTATTATGATTTGCTGAATAAATTTGAGGGCCAAGAAAGGCTTCAATGCCAGTCCCTGATTAGCTGGATCAACGATGGCTCCCATTATTCCCCTGACGATCTGTATCTTGCTATCGGCGAAAGGACGGCAGCCAGCTACATGAAGATATTCTTCAAGATTTTCAAGGAATCCGATCACTTGGCCCATTACAAGATGATGATGGGAGACGATTTTAAAGACCTAGCACCGAATGAGGCGGATGCTGCGGGTGCAGTAGACGAGGTAGTTGAAGCAGGGGTGGCGTCCCGCGAGGGTGGCGCCATAGCGGTTGTCGATCAGATAGCTCCAGCAGCGGTGGTCTCCGAGCCCGAAGGGGACAGTGAGAATGAACCCATGCCGGAGCCCGGATTCGTGGTACCGCTTCCTCTGGCCGTGAGTTCGGTCAATCCCGTTAATCTGGATTTACTGCCACCAGCAACTCCCACGAAACCAGCCAAGCCACGGCCAGCCGAGCAGCCTCCTGCCCAACCAGGCCTGCTTCCTCCTGGCTCACCTGAAGATGACCTAGACATACCGTTCTAGGCCCTCGACGCCTTAGCGCAGCGCAAACTGCGCTGAGGCCTCAGGAGGCTGGGACAAACGGATCAGCATCAGCCCAACTATCCATGGCTTTCGAGATTTCCCGCCAGTGTATTTGTAGATCTGGTAGGTGCTTGGACGTTACCCAAGGCGAATCGAGGTGCTCTAGGGGGTCGAAGATTGGAGTTGCCACGATCGTGCCGAAGGCGTTGTCGTAGAACACGTTTGTGGCGATCCAGTTGGTCACGGAGATGATGATCTTCAGCGCTTCATCGACATCCTCATACGTAACGTTGGGGATGGCACCTGAGCGTTCGCTGAGCCGCTCAGCGTGGGCCATGGACTTGCTGGCCAGCATTTGAACTCGCGTAATGCAAGGACTCTTAAGGGCCTCGCGAAGAGCTTCGAAGACTGCCAAATTGATAGTGTCTCCCCGCTTTTGCTTCTGCGGCTTTCCGCATAGCGCATCGAAGGCCTCGTGCATCCGTTTGGAGGTTGACCAGGCATCGGGGCCGAAATTGCTCAACCACCGAATCGTTCCTGGAGGCGCATCTTCCTGGGCCTTCAAACGATCCCGAACGGCCTCATAGTCGTATGGCAATGCGTCATAGCAGATGAACAGCTCGCGAGTGAGTAGCTCAGGGCGTTTCTCGATGCGCTTGACGACGTTCCAGACTGAGTCAGTTTGGGGATCGCGGTCTACCAGTTTCCGGATGCCGAGTGTCATGATGTTCGCGTATCCGGCAACGATGAGTTCCCACATCGGCCCGTTCACCGCTCGGGCGGGCTCAAGCCGGCGCGCTTCGTTGAGCGTTCTGAACACAGCGGTGTGCCATGCCAAGTCATGCACCTGATTCGCGATCGATGTGCCACTGGCACCGTAGATTTGCTCCAGGCAGACGTCGCGAAACTTTCGGTACTCGATGACTCGCTTCTTCGTCTTCTCATCTAACTTGCAGTCGTCGATCGAATACCGATATCCCTTGTCGCTCATGATTTTGCGGCCTCCCACCTGCCTTGATCGATTGCCAAAATGTCCACCCAGTGCGTAGCAAAAACGCATGAGTCAGAAATCAGGCGCCAATAATTATTGCATCCACGGTGGGCAAGTTGCCATTATTCCCGCCACGCCCTGTGAGCCCCGAAGGCTCTAGGGAGGGCTTTTTAAGCATTTTTCATGACGGCTAATCACGGTGAAGCGGCCCTTGCAAGGACTGACGCATTAGGTGCCCAGCTAGCTCAAGCATTGTGATCCCTCAATGAAGCCTACGAGCATCTCGACGGCAGCGATTGGCGAAAGGACAAAGCATTGAACGTATTCAGCACACTCGAAAATCCAGGGCTCCCTATTCCTCTGACCCAGGTGAGCTACAACAAAAAGACCAGCAGAGAGGCACCCTATGTCATCCGCAACGGGGATGAGGTTAAGTCGTTCGCGCTATGCCCTGCATGCCGCAACCCTACGCTGTTGGTCAACCGCCTTGTACCTACAACCAACGCCGAAGTTTTGTATGCAAAGCATGCAGGCTACTCGGTCGCTGGCCTGGCTAATCACAACCAGGCAGCCTATGAAGAGTGTCCGTTCCACAACCCCGATCGTTTCGATAGCAAGGCTCGACGAACCAGTAAAGAACGCAATGAGGAAATCCGTGACGCTTTGCTCAATCACATTCACCTAGTGGTTAAAGAGATTGAGCGAGCGACTGGCATTACGTTGATTGACAGCATCATCGAATCGATGCTTGAAGATTTCGGCGGTAATCAGGGCTACCAGTACAAGGCGATCACGCTTTACAACCTGCCGTTCGGATTTGCCTACATGACGGAGGCTCAAGATATGTACGGCTGTAAGGTGGATAGCACCCTTGCGGAGCACATCAATAAGAAGTCAGTGGGGTTTGAGGTTAAGGGTTATCAAACGGTGTATCGCAAAAAAGGTGTTTCAGGCAGCGATCTTCGCTTTTACTTCAACAATCATCGGCTTGGTGAGGGCGTATCTGGTAAGGACTCAATTGATTTAGTAATTGTCGAGATTGACAGGGTCTCAAGCGGTTCGAAAGTTATTATTCAAAAGCGCATGGAGTTTGATAGTGCCTACTTCTTTAATACCTACATGCGGCGGGAACGCCTACGCTTGCTTGCGCTAAAACACCTGTAAACTCTCGTTAATCGGTTTGTTGAGGGCTGTAGTTAGTTTTGAAAAGTCAGTTAGGTATTAAACAGTCCAAGGAGGTTCAGTGATTCACTCAAGCCCAGAAGATGCAATTGCCGCTGAATATTTTTCTCAAGCGAATGGCACAGCAGCGATTTTGCTTTTGTCTCTAGGCTATACATCTTTGCAGTTTGAACATCCGGAGCCTTTCGCAATAGGTGCACTAATCATCACTGTGCTCTGGTTGTTCTCAGTGGGAGGCCCTTATAGAGCGATTGTAAAGTACTATCTACCCAAAGGCGTGTCGATGTGGCGTTGGCTCGCTGTCGTTTGGCACCTGAAGGTGTTTCTGCTTGCAGTGGTATTCATTCTCTTCATCGCAGGAGGAATGAAGGTTAACGATATCTATTCCTGGTTGGGCCTGATCCACGAGTAAGCCCGACTTTTTTGGTGGCGCTGATCCAACTTCTCAAGGAGGTGCAGGACAGACCGGTGAAGTGGTTTATCTATGGGCTTTAGTGCCATAGAATCCGTTCAACCTAGCCCTACCGAGTTGCTTTCGTGACCATTGATAAACCACTGGAATCTCAGAAGATGAGTCGTCGGGACGACTTTCCGGAGCGCGTAAAGCGAGTGCTCAGAGAGCGTGTGGCAGGAGTGTGTTCCAACCCGGACTGCCGCACTCCCACCTACGGGCCGAAGGGTGCTGACAAGTCATTTCACATTGGCCACGCTGCACACATCTGCGCAGCCGCACCAGGAGGCCCGCGCTACGACGAGCGTATGACCTCAGAGGAGCGGCGCAGCTTTGATAATGGCATCTGGGTGTGCAGTGGGTGCAGCCCTAAGATCGACGGCGACCCATTGAGTTTTCCGAAAGAGTTGCTCCGCGAGTGGAAAACCATCGCGGAGGCGAAAGCGAGAAAGGAACAGGGGCGACGGCCAGCCATTGATGATGTGAAGGAGATGCTCCAGCAGGCTCTCGCCGCTCAGAATCAGAAATCTTTGGCGACCTCGGTGTCGGAGGCTATTTACGCTCAAAAGCGCTCTCTTGAAGCCCTAGACTCAAGGTTTGAGGTCATTCCTTCCTGGCAGCACGGTGTAACGAGCTTTGAGCTCATGCCACGTGAGACGGTAAATACCCGTTGGCAGTTCGAAACCGACAGACACCCCAGCTACAGGGCTGGCCTGCTTTCACTCATCGAGCACGGGCGACCATTCGAATTTGATGTGAAGCATGCCAGGGTTGAAGGCTCACCGCTGCTTGAAAGGTTATTGGCGACTGAAGGCGGTAAAGTAGTGGTCACTCCCGGCAGTATTCCCGCGAGTGTTCAGCTAGTCGTGAAACATCCGGATTTGGACATCACTGAGGTCTTGGTTGAGGTGCAAGGCCAGCTCGTTCATGGAACAAAGAGCGCTACGTTCGATGGCGCAGGGATGGGTGGCTGCCTGAAGCTGTCCGTGCCCATCAGTCTCACAGGCGCAGATCGATCAAGCGCCATAACCTTAGGAATTGATGTAAGCAGCTGGGAGGGGCTGCCAGTGAGTGCTCTGCCATATCTTCCAAAATTGCTAAAGATCTATCAGAGGCTTATGCGTTCGCCTGAGCTGCGCTTGGTGGTAGAGGTGAATGGCCAGGAGTGCTGGGAGGCCAGTTGTGGATCGCAGAGTCACGTAGAGCACATTCGAGAGACCTACCGTTTCCTTAAAATCGCTTCTGCAATTCGTCAGCTTTCCATGGCTTTCATGCCATCGATCCGCTGGAGCTTTGACAAGATCGATGACATGAGTCCGGTAGGAGAGATCCTAGAGGCTCAGGCCATCCTAAATGGCGTTGCCGCTTTGGATGTTTCGGCGATGCCAGGCAGTCTAGGATTCACTACAACTGACATCGAAAGCTTTCGGACGATGAAGAACTTCCCCAGCGACAAAGCCACCGACTTCATGTTCGTTGAGCGGACAGGAAAGGTGCTGTTGCTGTTTGGCGTGCCGTGCCGTTTGCCGAAGCAGAAAATCAAGATCGATTGTGCATTTTTAGCATTTAAAGGTGGTCGCAGAATAAGTGCCTCTGAGTACAGCGGTAAGATTCAATTTAAACCTGGCCAAGATTTTTCAATCAGTAAACTTTTTGTCGAGTAGATTAGCAACAGCATTTATGAGGCGTTGCTTAGCCATGAGCGGCGGATCTTCAGCTTCTCCTTTACCTGACGATGCATGAGAATGCCAGTGCTTTGGTCTCAAGCTGGTTCAATGCTTCGGATAGATTCCACACTGGCTCGGGACGAGCAGCACCTAGCGTGTGGGTAGTAAAGAGGTGTAGTTAGGAGCAGCGTCTGCCTCTACACTGAGCATCCCTAGGACGTGTATGGGCTGCTCCATGAGTTTTCCATCCGACATCAAGCTTGCCATGCGGCAATGCATCCTTAACCTGCTCTGGCCAAAAGACGACATCGTCAGTTTTTTTGAAAGCAACAGCTGCACGAAGGCTGACATCAAGGCGCTCGGTGACTACAAAGCGCTTTCCCGCTCGGCGATCATTGACGCGATGTTTGGCCACCTGAGCCAAAAGCCAGATGAAGGGCTTGGTCAGTTCAGGGCCATGCTGCAAACGCTGGTCACATGGACGCATTTCGACGATTACTACTTTGATCGCTTGCAGAAGCTTGATCGCACGCAGGCTAAGAATGCGATCACACACCTCAAGCAGTTGCAGGAGATACGCGACCATAAACTTCAGGAGCTCCGGAGGGAGCGGGAGCGGCGTGAGTCAGAAATCCGGACAGCTAAATCAACTCTGCCTGACCTCAAGAAACAGTTCCTTTCGCTGCTCCAAGGCGAGGAGACAGGAAGCAAGCGAGGGTACGCCTTGGAACGCATTCTTCATGAGCTCGCTCGCGTCTCATCGCTGGAAGTGACGGAAGCATTTCGAGAAAGGGGTGAGCAGATCGACGGAGCGGTCAAATACGACGGGGAGCACTACCTCATCGAGGCGAAGTGGCAGGACAAGGCAGCTGCCAATGAATCAGTCTATCAGTTTGCGGGCAAGGTTGAGGGGAAGATGTACGGTCGAGGCCTGTTCATCTCAATCCATGGCTTTAGCGAGCACGTTGTGAACTCACTGATTGCTGGAAAGGCAATCAAGACTGTGTTCATCGACGGAGCTGATCTCATACTGGTCTTGGAGGAGTGGCTGACGTTCACGCAGATGCTGGACTGCAAAATCAAGGCTGCTCAAACGCGAGGTCTGATCTACGTCGACGGCATGACCGGCAAGGCGAAGCTCTAGCTCCCGCAGTCAAGCGCTAGCAAAGCTCCCAAAATGGCTTTGCACGATTGCTAGGCGTCAATCTGCGACCCCGCGCTCATCTCATTCTAGCGCTGCATCAGGGGTGAAGCGAGGTACACCTTGGACGGTGGTTTCGGCAACTATTTCCTCAGGTGTTTACTCACCGTCTCGCGTGACACCCCAAGCCGCCTGGCCGTCTCGGCCTGCGAATGGCCTTCCGCCATCAGTCTTACAATATCTTCCTTGAGCGCTGCCGCTTTTGCTTTAACGGGATGCGGGACGGCCATGGGTTCCTGAGGAACCTGCTCATCCAGTAGGCCGGCAGCTGCTAGATCCTCATGAAGGGAGTTCAGGATCTCCCGCGCGCTTTTGCCCTCTTGGGAGGCATAGGTGAGTGCCAGGAGTGATAGAGGATGAAGCTTCAGCTCGCGGGCCAGCTCATCGCTGACTTCCAGTGTGACCGCGTTAGCTGCAGCCTCCAATTTGCTGACGTACGCCTGGTCGCGCTGCCCAGCGAGCTCGCGCTGCGAAAGCTGCCGGCGCATACGAAGAAATTTCAGTGCTGACGCGAAGGCTGTACGTAGGGACATAGAGACGTTCCAGTAAACGGAACGATATGTCGAATTTGCCTTGTCAGAGGCAAATGCATATAGTTATTCGATGTTGGTATTCAGGCCGGTTGGGCCCAAGTCGGCAAGGCCATGGGGTATCGAAACCTTCAATCAATTTAGGCATAAATCGAAGCTGTCTGGCCGGGCTCGGACAAAGGGCGGTTTTGCCGCTGGAAATCCCAGGCAAAGCTGCCTGCGCCCATTTGGAGTCAAAGCGTGAAGATATTGATTTACTCCGATCTCCACTTGGAATTCGCGGATTTCGAGCCGCCTGATGTCAGGCCTGATTTGGTGATCTTGGCAGGCGACATCTCTACTCGTGCCCGGGGAGTGATCTGGGCCTGCTATGCCTTCGAGTGTCCTGTCTTATACGTCGCCGGCAACCATGAGTATTACCAGGGCCACATGGATGCGACGTTCAAGCAAATGCAGGACGCTGCATCTCCTCATGTGCATGTTTTGAATAACGCTTGCTACGTTCTAGGCGGAGTCACTCCGACCAGTAAGGCGCTCACGCCCGAGCAGCAAAAAATCCAGGAGCTGGAAGCTCGGATCAATCGGCTGGAACGGGAAAAATCTATATTAAAAAAGGCCACCGCGCTCTTGATGGCCGAGGAACACGAGCGTTCGCGTTAAT